>Ga0209168_10001742_pt1 | contig 16651 bp, 16 predicted proteins | sample Coa_R1_FD_187156 | JGI IMG/M metagenome (GOLD analysis project Ga0209168, IMG submission 187156) | Surface soil microbial communities from Centralia Pennsylvania, which are recovering from an underground coalmine fire - Coalmine... | ecosystem: Environmental > Terrestrial > Soil > Unclassified ... | reverse complement strand
AAGCCGGAGAACGTGCTGGTCGACGGGGACGGTGCCAGTAAGCTGACCGATTTCGGCATCGCGGCGCGGGCCGGGGACCGGCCGGTCCCGGCCGGGACGCTGGCCTACGCGCCGCCGGAGCAGCTCACCGGGGCCCCGGCCAGCCCGGCCGGGGATGTCTACGCGGCCACCGCGACCTTCTATGAGTGCGTGACCGGCCGGCCGCCGTTCACCGGGGCGACCACCGAGGCGCTGCTGGCCCAGCACCGCTCGCAGCAGGTACCGGTGGAGGCGGTACCCGGGCCGCTGCGGCCGCTGGTCACGGCGGGCATGGCCAAAGAGCCCGGGGACCGGCCCGCCGACGCGGCCGCGTTCGTCGCCAGCCTGCGCATGGTCGCCGCGGACGCCTACGGCCCGGACTGGGAGCAGCGCGGCCGGTCGCACCTGGCCGAAGCCGCACTGCTGCTGGCCGCGCTGTGGCCGTCCGGCGCGGCGCCCGCCGTGGCCGGCGCGGCCGTGGAGCAGGTCAACCTGCCCCGTAGCTCCCAGGCACCCCAGACACCGCGGGCACCCCAGGCACCGCGGGAATCGCGGCACCTATGGCATCTCAGGCACCTTTGGCATGAAGCACATCTCGGGCACCTCAGGCGTCTCCGGATGGCTGTCGCTGGCACCGCCGCCGCGGCGGCGGTGGGGGCCGTCGCGGCCGTTGTCGTCGTGACCACCGGCTCGTCGCATTCACACCCGGGCGCCGGCACGGGCGGCTCACCGTCACTAGCGAAGGCAGCGTCGGCGGCGCCGGAGATAACGAGCGTGCGGACATACACGCAAGGCGTCCTGGTCTATTTCGACATCCAGTATTCAGACCCGGGCCATGACGCCGAGGGCTTCGGCTTCGTGGGTGTTAAGGGGGCCCGCTGGGCCGAGGAAAATCATCCGTTCACCAGCCCGTCCTACGGCATCGTCGGGACAGATAGCATCTCCTACCCGTTCAACGAGGGCTGCGGGACGGCCCAGCACATTGACACTTACGTCCAAGCCTGGATCTACGACACCGCCGGAGGCCGCAGCACGCCCGTCGTTATCCACCTGGTCTGCAGCTGACCGTCCCTGCCAGTCCGCGGGTAGTTTCCCGGATCCGTCGGACGGGCCGCGGGCGCAGGCCGTTAACGCGGATACCTGGTGGGCGTGGTGATATAGCTCCGGCCCGATGGGGTGTGCCAGACCACTACGCCTGGCTCCGGTTGCTTGAGCAGCCAGCCTTCAGCCTGTTTGGCTCGGTGGTGGCGGCGGCATAGCGGAGCGAGATCGCACTCGCAGGTGATCCCGCCTTGGTCCCAGGCGATCGTATGGTCGAGGTCGCATCGGGCTGCGGGGCGTCCGCAGCCGGGCGCGGTGCATCGGGCGTTGCGGGCCTTGACCAGGTGCTGGAGGTGGCGGCTGGGCCGGTATCCGGCTTCGGCGTGGTCGTGGGTGCACGGGCCGCGGGTGATCGGGGTGATCCGGACGCGCAGGTGGCGCAGCCAGGCCTGGGGGGAGCCGCTGCCCGGCGGGGGGTGCCGGCCGGGGATGCAGCCGTGGGCGGCGGCGGTGCCGTCCGGGTTCAGGTAGGTGAGGCACCAGCGGGTGCGCGGGTGCCGGGCGGCGGCGGCGAGCAGGTCTCGGGTGTCGTCGTGGTCGACCAGGCCGAACCCGTCCATCTCGGCCGGGGCCCCGGGCGGGTCTGCCTGCGCCGGCCAGGGCACCGTGATAGTGACCAGCGCGGCCAGGCTCGGGCCGGGGTCCTGGCCGGGCGGCTGACCGCGGCCGCTCTGGCCGGGCCCGCCCGCCGGGCTTGGGCCGGGCCCGCCTGCGGGGCTTGGGCCGGGCTCGCCCGCGGAGCCGGGACCGGGCTCGCCGACGTCAGCCTGGCTGGCTGTCCCGGCGCCGTCCTGGCCGGCCAGGGCCGCGCGGGTGTCACGTTCTTGGAGCAGGTCGAGGTAGGCGCGGATCCGCAGCTCGTCCGTGGTGCCGGGGACGCCGGCGGCGCGCAGGTCCAGGGCGCGCTGCTCCAGGTGCTGCCAGGAGGCGGCCGCCTCGGCGGTGGGCAGTTCCCGGGCGACCATGCCGGTGTTGCCGGAGTCCTCGCGGAACCGGCGCACGGACGCCGCGCGGCGGGCGGATTCCTTCCGCCGCCGGACCGAGTCCGGGTCCAGCCTCAGCACCAGCCGGTGCGCCGCCGAGCGCAGCTTCCCGGGCGTCAGCGAGCCGGCGGCCCCGGCCAGCTCGGCGCCGGCCTTGACCGCGTCCTCGGCTGACAGGATGCGGGTCTCTTCTTCGATGATCCGGACCTTGAACGGGTCGAGCCGTCCCGCTCCCAGCGCCGCGAACGTCCGCGGCAGCCGCTCCGCCACATCGCTGGCGTATCCCATCTGGCCCGCGGCGCACTGCCAGCTCAGGTTCAGCTCGCTGGCCAGCTCGTCGGCGGCGAACGCGCCCCGGGGACCCTGCCCTGCCGCGCGGGCGGCGAATTCGCGCATCGCGGCCATCTCGGCCCACGCGTACCGCGACTGCTGCCGCCGGGCGGCGGCCACGAAGCCGATCAGCTGGTCATACGACAGGCCGGGCAGACCCGAGCCGTCCTCGCCCGCCGCCACTTCCATGATCGTGCCCAGCACCGGCCCCGGCGCCATGTCCGCGGCCGGGCCGCACTGGGCGAACTGATCCGGGTCGAAGTTCCCGGCGGGCAGGCACACGAACAGGCCCTGCCCGGCCCCGGTACCGTCCTCGGGCCACGAGCGGTCAGGTTCCTGGTCGTCGTCCTCGCCTGGATAGGGGAACGGGTCCTGGCGCATATGCCACCGTCCGTTCGGGAGAAGATCTGAAACACCCCGTACCCACCACTACAGCATCGATTACAGCTAAAATGCCTAATTACGAACTATTTTTCGTAGAAATTAGGAACGGCAACCCCGTGTGGCCTGACCGCGCTGGGGTTAATACTCCAGCCGTAGATCGTGATCTTCCCTACGGATGCCGGTATGGGTGCCGTGCCCGCGCGCCGGGGTGGGAGACTGGCAGCGATGGATGCGGACTATCCGGAGCATCTGCTGGCCCGCGAGCCGCCGCCGCCGTATGAGGGGGAAGGCCCGTTCGCGCTGTGGCACTTCAGCGAGGATCCTTCGCTGGGCCGGTTCGGGCCGCGTACGCTGGCCGCGAACCCGCAGGCGCCGCCGCTGGTGTGGGCGGTTGATACCCGCCATGCGCCGATGTTCTGGTTCCCGAGGGACTGCCCGCGGGGATGCATCTGGCCGGTGACGGCGACCACGCCGGCCGATCGTGAGCGGTTCTTCGGTCAAAGCGCCGCGGCCCGGATCCATGTCATGGAGGCGGGCTGGCTGCCCCGCATGCAGGCGTGCCGCCTGTACGCCTACCGGCTGCCCGCCGAGGTGTTCCGGCCGCATGAGGTGGGTGGCTACTGGGTTGCCGACGAGCCGGTGGAGGCGACCGAGCAGGTGATCGTCGACGATCTTGTGGGCAGGCATGCCGCGGCCCGGATCGAGCTGCGGATCACGCCGTCCATCTGGCCGTTCTGGCGGCAGGTTACGGACTCGACCGTGGAGTTCAGCGGCTCTCGGCTGGGCAATAGCGCCCCTTATCGGCCGCCGTATTGACATTGAAATCGCCAGCGCTGCTGCGCCTGCGAGCCACGCAGCAAGGTAAGGGACAGCCAGCAGCCATCGTCGATGAACAGCGGCAATTCCGCGATCAGCGCGGTGGTACGTATTCACATCTGCCCGGGCGGGCGGATATACGGGGTCCCTGAGTTAGTCGTCGTCCTCGGCGCGGGCGCCGTCTTCGAGGCGGGCCCGGAACCCGGCGATCCGGCCGCGCCTGGTCTTGAGCCGGGCCATCAGCGCGCCGGACATCACGTCACGCTGGCGGGACAGCAGCACGAAGCTGGCGATCCCGCTGACCAGGCAGGCCAGCGCGAGCAGCAGCAGCCCGCGCGCCCCGGCCAGGTAGAGCAGGATGAGCGAGACGACCAGCAGCAGGATGCGCGCGGACGTGTAGGCGAGCGTGGTACGCATGACAAGCCCAGCATAGCCAGCCCGGGAAACTAGCCAGCCGGGACGTCGGGCTCCGCGGGCCGACGTAGCCGGGCCGGCAGGTCCAGCAGGAGCGCGAGGCCGCAGGCCGTCCCGGTACCCATGGCGGCGCCGGCGACGACGGCCGCGGTCAGCGGGACGGCCGCAGGCAGCGAACCCGGGAAGGCCAGCCACCCCGCGAGACCCGGATGGCGGTCCAGCCAGGTGATGACGGGAGAGTCGACGGCGTGATCAAACCGGTCCGCCCCGGTCTGGTGCGCGAAGATCACGCCGAGCACGATGACCAGGACCGCGCAGCAGGCCGTGCTCGCCCCAGCCCATACCCGCGCGGCAGGGTCCAGGAGCGGGTTGCCGTAACGCAGGCGCAAGCGACGCACGCCGGTTAGCCCGGGTCCTCGGCGAGGATTCCGGCCAGCAGCGCGGGGTCGATGTTGCCGCCGGACAGCACCGCCACCGGCGTCCGCGCCGGGGGCAGTTCCCCGGCGTGGAACAGCCACGCGGCGACCGCGGCCGCCCCGCCCGGCTCCGCGACCAGCCCGGCCCGGCGGGCCAGCAGCCGGATCGCGGTGCGCATCTCGTCCTCGGTGACCGTGACGATATCCGTCACCAGCTCACGAAGGTGCGCGAACGGCAGCACGCCGACCTGCTCGACTCGCAGCGCATCCGCGATCGTGCGCTGAGTGTCCGCGGCGGGCCAGCCGGTACGCTCGCCCCGGCGCAGGGAGTCGCGGGCGTCGGCGGCCAGCTCGGGTTCCACCCCGACCACCGCCGTGCCCGGGCGGCAGGCCCGCACCGCGGCCGCGATTCCCGAAATCAGCCCGCCCCCGCTGACCGGCACCAGGACCAGGTCGGCCTGCGGGGCGTCGGCCGCGATCTCCAGGCCGATGGTGCCCTGCCCGGCGATCACCCGCCGGTCGTCGAACGGCGGGATCAGCACGTACCCGTGCCTGGCCACCAGCTCGTCGGTGGCCGCGACCCGGGCCGCCAGGGTGGGCGCCACGGTCACCAGGCGGGCTCCGTAGTACTCGATCGCGGCCGTCTTGACCTCAGGCGTCGTGCTCGGCACCACGACCACCGCGGGCACGCCGAGCAGGGCGGCGGCGTAGGCCACCGCGTGGCCGTGGTTGCCGCTGGAATGGGCGATGACGCCGCGCTCGCGGGCCGCCGGGCCGCTCAAGCTGATCGCCGTGTACGCGCCGCGCAGCTTGAACGAGCCGGTGGGCTGCAGGGATTCCGGCTTGACCAGCAGGTCGCGGTGCAGCCGGGGCACCGGGACCAGCGGCGTGCGCACCGCGACCGGGGCGAGCAGGCGGGCCGCCTGCTCGATCTCGGCCAGGCTGACCAGGCCCGGCCCGGGCTGCTGAGCGTTGTCTGCCATTCCGTTATCCACTGTGCGTAATTTCCTGCTCTCGGCATGCTCGGGAACCCGGCTGAACACCCGCCTGCTATGGCGATTCTTACCAGGAGTCGCACTTCGGCTACTCACCGGCCGGCCACAGTGTGCGAATGGCTGACCTAATTTCCAGAAATCTAGGTAGAAAGTACTCGTTCAGCGCCAAACTAGAGGGATCCAATCATCTGAGGTACGAGGGAGACAGTCGGAGGGGACTGAGCGTGGACGGCAACAACGAGCGTTTGCTCACGCCGGGAGAGGTCGCGGCGCTGTTCCGGGTGGATCCGAAGACTGTCACCCGGTGGGCGGCCTCCGGTCGCATTACGAGCATCCGCACGCCCGGCGGGCACCGTAGGTTCCGTGAGTCTGAGGTGCGCGCGCTGCTGCGCGGCGACAGCGAACCGGCGCCACAGGGTCACCCGGCGGCCTTAAGAGGGTAGCCCGTCACGGGTCTGCTACCCAGTCTTAGCGGCGGCCTGCCGCCCGGATAGCCGGCGCGGCGGGCCGCCGCGCCACATGCACCAGCGGGTCAGAACTCGTCCTCGTCGGCCTGCCACCCGGCGTCGGCCTGCCGCTTGGCGTACTCGAGGAACTCCTGCCGGAGCGCCTCGTCGTCCTGCCGCCACCGGGCCCGGCGCTGCTCGGCTTCCTCCGGGGTCACCGCCTGCGCGGCCAGCCGGGCGTAGTCAGCGTCCTGCGGCCCGATCTCGACGTAGACGTCGCCGAGGATCCGGCCGTCATGAGCGATCGCGCTCTGCGGGACCCGCAGGTTCCCGTTCGGCAGTCGTATGACAAACATCGCCTGATCACCCTAGATGCCGTAGCGCCGGTTGAAATAGAGCATGACCCGCAGCGCGGTCCGTGTGTCGCCGCTCAGCATGTCCACCAGGGCCGGCCGTTGCCCGGACGCGATCGCGGCGAAAGCGTCCGCGAAAAACTCCTTGCGTCCCAGGCCACCGGGCTGGCGGTGGAAATCGCTGGCCAGATGCGGCTGGCACTGATCGTAGAGCATGCGGAACTCCGCCGAATCAGATTGCCACTTACCGGGCGGACTGTCGAGATCGTCGAGCGCGTGCCCGACCTCGTGGCACATCACGTCCGGGGTCGGGGACGGCTGCGAGCCGACCACGATCTTGCGCTCGCCGTAGGCGCCCGCGCACGCGTCCCAGGTGGCCTGCCCGGACGGCAGCCGGACGCCCCGCAGCGCGGTCATCTCGTCGAGTTCGGGGACGCCGCCCGGCCCGATGAAGATCGCGTCGAGCCCGGCGGCCAGCCGTTCCTTGATCTGTTCGGGCAACTCGGCCAGCCGGTCGACCGCCTCGATGACCTCGGGCGGAGGAGGCAGGGCCGCGTCCCACTGCCGCCACACGATCGCCTCGAGCGAGCCGCAGTGCCTGCGGCCGTCGGCGGTGCGCGGCCGTTCCAAGGGATGGGGGGCCGTGAACGGCAGGTTGAGGCGCAGGGCCGAGCGGACGTTCCGCGGGGACGGCCGGGCTACCCCGCCCGCCTGGTGCGGGATGCCGGCCGCGGCGCGGGCCAGCGCCTCGCTCCGGGCCAGCGCCTCGCTCCGGGCCAGCGCCTCGCTCCGGGTCTGCGTCGCGGCGGCCAGATCAGCGGCCACATCGGCGGGCCGATCGGCGGCCACATCGGCGCCCACATCGGCGGGCCGTCGCGCCTGGTACCGGTCCGGCGGGAGACCGGGCGCCGGCCGGCCGGCCGGCTCGCCGGGCGCCTCCCGGATCCGCGCCCGGGCCCCGCCCACCCTGGCGCCGCTCACCCTGGCGGCGGGCGACCCGGCCGGCCCGCGGGCCGGGCCGGGCTGGGTGCCGGGGGCGCGGCCGGGGGCGACGGAGGCTCCCGGAGGGGGCCGTTCCTCGTGCGCGACGTCCAGCGGCCGCCGCGGCACCGGATCGCGCTGAGCGGGTTCCGCGGGCTCGGCGGGCGGATCGTAGCCTGCCGCGTGCCGCTGGTCCCGGCGGTGCCGGCCCTGCAGGGCGGTCCCGGTGACCCGGGAGCGGCGGCGAGGTGCGAGCCGGCGGATGCGGTCGAACAGCCTAAGCCGCATACACCGTCTCCTGCTCCATGTCGCCCTGAGGGCAGCGTATGCCGAGACCGCGCGTCGCGTCACGTGATGCACAAATGCCGGGCGAATGTGCGACACAATAAAAATGAACCATAACTGCACACGACGTAGATTCCTGACGTTAGGCTGCCGCCATGTTGCTGTCCGGTGCCTTGTTTGCCCTTTTCATGACGGGCTGCTGGCTCTACTGCCTGACAGACGCGATCCTGACTCCCGCGGCGGACTGCCGGGGCCTGTCCAAGCAGGGCTGGGTGGCCCTCATCGCGGTCACCTTCATCGCCGGCGCGTTCGCCTGGCTCATCGTGCGGCGGCCGGCCCGTGAGCCGGCGCGGGTGCCCGCACCGCGCTGGGAGCCGGACGACCCTGAGGGCGAGGGTGACATCGCGGGCCTGACCTGGACCGCCGCCGACGATGCCGTCGCGCGGCACCCGGCGGGACGCGGGAAGGTCGCCGACCCGTATGTCATGCCCAAGGGCCCGGACGACGATCAGGCGTTCCTCAGCGCGCTCGAGCGGGCCATCCGGCGTAACCCGCCGGTCAGCTGACTCCCGCGTAGGAGTGCAGGCCGGCGATGAAGATCTGCACGACCAGGATGTTGAAGGAAAGACTGGCGAAGCCGAGTAGCTGGATGTAGTGCGCCCGCCGCCCGCGCCAGCCGGCCGTGGCCCGGGCGTGCAGGAACGCGGCGTAGAGCACCCAGGTGATGAACGCCCAGGTCTCCACCGGGTCCCAGCCCCAGTACCGGCCCCAGGCCTGGTCGGCCCAGATCGCGCCGGCGATGACGCCGAAGGTCCAGACCGGGAATCCGAACATGATGGTCCGGTAGGTGAGCCGGTCGATCTGCTCGATGCTGGGCAGCCGGCGCATGATCCCGTTGCCGGACGCGGCGCGGCCGGCCGCGGCCCGCCTGGCGTTCCGGTCGGCCGCCAGGTAGACCACGCCGAGCACGGCCGCGACGAAGAAGATACCGGTGGCCAGCGTCATCGCGGTGACGTGGATGGACAGCCAGTAGGACTGCAGCGCGGGGACCAGCTGGCCGGCGGCCGTGTAGATCAGCGTCTCGGCCAGCCCCAGGGCCACCACCACGGCGCCCATCACGAACACGCCGAGCGTCCAGGCCCGGTACTTGACCATGACGAACAGGAAGAAGATGGCGGCCACGCAGGTCAGTGCGGTGACAAATTCGTACATATTCCCCCAGGGGGCGCGGTGCACCGCGAGTCCCCTGGTCACCACGGCCACCGTGTGCGCCGCGGCGCCGACCGCGGCCAGGGCCATGGCCGCCTGCACCCACCGGCCGGCCTGGCGGATCGCGCGCAGCGGCGGGACCGCCACCTCGGGCATCGACTCCGGCGCGGCGGACCCGGCCGCCGGCGGGGCCGCGGGACCGGGCGGAGCCCCGGAAACGGGCAGGGAAGCGGGCGGAGCGGGCGGAGTGGCGGGGGCGGAAACACCAGCAGGCGCCGCGCCCACGGTGGCCAGGGCGGCCGCCCGGTCCTGAGCCTGCTGCCCGCTCGCGGCCGACGCGGCGCGCCGGGGCCGGCCGAAGGCGAAGTCACCGGCGAACGCGACCACTGACATCGAGTAGATGACCAGCGCCGCGATCAGGAAGTCGGTGCTGACGTGACCCAGGGCAAGGTTGACCGGCACGGGCCCCTCACTCTCCCTCGTGTTGACTGTGCGCGGACCGCAGCTCGGCGGCCAGCGACGCGAACTCGTCCTCGAAACCGCCGCTGGCGTCGGTCCGGGCCAGCCCGCCTATTTGCACCGTAGTGCCGGGTCCGCTCGCGCGGGCCCGGACGAAGACCCGCCTGCGCCGCACCATGAACGACAGCAGCAGGCCGCCGAGGGCGGCCAGGCCGCAGATCAGCGCGGGCAGCTGACCGGGGTCGTGGGTGATCGCCAGGCTCACCCACGGGACGTAGCCGGTGAACGTGATCGTGCCCTGGCCGTCCGGCAGCTTGAGCGACTGGCCGGGCTGCAGCAGCTGGGGGGCCGAGGTCAGCTGGTGCATCCCGGCCGTGTTCATCTCGTACACCGACTGCGTGACGCCGCTGTTCAGGCCGAGGTTCCCAGCGTAGGCGATCAGGCTCACCACCGGGTTGTCGGCGGCGGGGAACACCGACTCCAGCACGCCGCCGACCTCGATGGCGGTGGGCACGAAGACACCGGTGAAGCCGAGTTGCTCGGGCTGCGCGCCGGGCACCTTGACCACGCCCTGGGACAGGAAGTTCCCCGACGTGCCCGAGATGAACGGGGTGGCCTGGTCGTAGACCACCTGGCCGCGCGAGTCGGTCACCTTGAACACCGGGGCGTACCCGTGCCCGATCAGGTACACCTTGGCCCCGTCGACCGGCAGCGGGCGGTTGACCTGCAGGTCGAAGGTGCGCGCCGGCCCGCCGGGCTGCGCGGTGTAGCTGACCCGCGCGTCGAACGAGGACGGCTGCCCGCGCTGGTTGCCACTGGTGATGTAGCTGGCGTCGAACCGGTTCAGCGTGATCGTGAACGGGCCGAGGTCGTGCGCGGTGACGAACCGGCCGGGATAGAACTCGTCCAGCGCGCTCTGGGTGTCGGAGAACGACGTCCCCTGGACCAGCAGCCGGTCGGCCTTGTAGCCGAACAGCCCGCCCAGCGCGACCGACACCAGCACCCCGAGCAGGGCCAGGTGGAACAGCAGGTTCCCGGCCTCGCGCAGGTAGCCCTTCTCGGCCGACACCCAGTGCTCGTCGTCCCCGTGGTTAGAGTCACTGCCGGGCCGGCGCAGCCGGAAGCCGTGCCCGGCCAGGACGGTGGCGGCCACCTCGGCCGCCTCGGCCGGCGCCAGCGTCGTCGGGTACTCGGCCGACCGCGGCAGCCGGGTCAGGTTGCGCGGCGCCCGCGGCGGCAGGGTCCGGGCCGACCCGGCCAGGCGGAACGTCCGGGGCACCACACACCCCACCAGCGAGGCGAACAGCAGCAGGTAGATGGCGGCGAACCAGGGCGCGGCGAAGACGTTGAACAGCCCGAGGTGGTTCAGCCACGGCGCCAGCGCCGGGTGCGACGTGTAGTACTGCTGCACGCCGCCCGGGTCGGTGCCCTCCTGCGGCAGCATGGAGCCCGGCACGCTGCCCAGCGCGAGCAGGAACAGCAGGACCAGGGCGATCCGCATCGAGGTCAGCTGCCGCCAGCCCCACTTGAGCCAGCCGGCCAGCCCGAGGGCGCCGCCGGCCGGGTCCCGGTGCGCCCGGCCCGGCTCGTCCGGCTCGGCGGGCGACTCGAACGGGTCCGCCTCCGGCGCCCGCACGTCGGTCATGAGTGCATCACCTGGGCCAGGATGTCGGTCAGTTCCTGCTGGGTGGCGGTGCCGAACACCGCCCCGGCGATGTGCCCGGTCCGGTCGATCACCAGCGTGGTGGGGGTCCCGGCGATCGGCACCACGGCCGTGAAGTCCAGCGTGATCGTCGAGCCGGAATCGCTGATGCTCGGGTACGGGACGCCGAACTGGCGGGTAAAGGCCAGCGCGCTGGCCGTGTCGTCGCGGACGTCGACGCCGAGGAACGAGACGCCGTCGGGCCGGTACTGCTGGGCGGTCACGGCCAGGACCGGGGCCTCCTGCCGGCACGGCGCGCACCACGATCCCCAGAAGTTGACCACCACGACCTGGCCCCGGTAGGCGGAGAACGCCAGCTTCGACCCGGTCAGCGTGGTGGCCGTGAAGTCGGGCGCCGCGGGCCGGTGCCCGGCCGGGTAGAGCACGGCGCTGTTGCTGCCCGCGACGTGCGTGACCCCGTTGTTCCCGCCCCCGGCCAGCCCGGTGAGCAGGACCACGGCCAGCGCCGCCGCGGCGCACACGGCCGCCGCCACGAATACTGGGCGGCGCCGGGACTTCAACACGAGCGAACTCCTACAGGGGGTAGTACTGCCCTATTGTGCCGCATCGTCGCGGGTCACCTGACGCCGGGCCGGCACGGTGTAGGCCACGCCGGCCAGCCGGTCACCGTCGTAGGTGAAGCTCGTCACGCTGCCCAGCGCGCACTCCCGCATGGCGGGGTTGTGCCACAGCCGCTTGCCTTCGGCCACCCGGCGGGTCACCCAGATCGGCAGCTGGTGGGTCACGCACACCGCCTCGCGGCCCGCGGCCGCTTCGCGGGCGGTTTCCATGACGGCCAGCATCCTGGCCGCGACGTCGCGGTACGGCTCACCCCAGGACGGCCGGAACGGGTTGATCAGGTGCGGCCATTGGGCAGGCTGGCGCAATGCCCCGTCGCCCACGGCGAACTTCCGGCCCTCGAAGTGGTTCCACGCCTCGATCAGCCGGTCGTCGGTCACGATCGGCAGGCCGAGCCGCTCGGCGACCGGGCGCGCGGTTTCCTGGGCCCGCTCGAGCGGGGAGCAGTACAGGGCCACCACGGCGCGTTCGGCAAAGTAGTCGGCGGCGGCCTCCGCCATCGCCTGCCCGTTGGCGGACAGGTGGTAGCCGGGCAGGCGACCGTAGATGATGCCTCGGGGGTTGTGCACCTCGCCGTGCCGCAGCAGGTGGACCACGGTTGTGTCGGACATAGCCCGGCCAGCTTACCCAGTGCTCAGGCCGTTCCGCCGGCCAGTGGGGCTAGCCAGTACCGCGGCGGCGGCCCGGGCGGCGGCGGGGAGCGCGTCCGCGATGCGGGACACGGCGGCCTCGTCGTGCGTCGCGGACAGGAACCAGGCCTCGTACGGCGACGGCGGCAGGTACACGCCGCCGTCCAGCATGGCGTGGAAGAACGCCGCGTACGCGGCGGGCGACTGGTCCCGGGCGTCGGCGAACGAGCGCACCGGCTCGGTGCGGCCCAGGAACACCGAGAACAGGCTGCCGGCCTGCGAGAGCGCGAACGGCACGCCCGCCGCGGTCAGCGCCTCGGCGGCCAGCCCGGCCACCGCGGCGGCGGCGGCATCGACCCGGTCGTACACCTCCGGCGTGCAGGCGCGCAGCGTGGCCAGCCCGGCCGCCACCGCGAGCGGGTTACCGGACAGCGTGCCCGCCTGGTAGACCGGGCCGGACGGGGCGAGCCGCGACATGATCTCGGCCCGGCCGCCGAACGCCGCGGCCGGCAGGCCGCCGCCCATCACCTTGCCGAACGTGACCAGGTCGCCGGGCACGCCGTCGAGCCCGTACCAGCCGGACGGCGAGACCCGGAACCCGGTCAGCACCTCGTCCATGATCAGCAGCGCCCCGGCCTCCCGGCAGAGCGAGGCGAGATGGGCATTGAACCCGGGCGCGGGCGGCACCACGCCCATGTTCGCCGGGCACGCCTCGGTGATCACGCACGCGATCTGCTCGCCGCGCAAAGCAAACACTGCCCGCACGGCGTCCGCGTCGTTGTAGGGCAGCACGATGGTGTCGGCGGCCGCCGCGCCGGTCACGCCGGGCGAGTCGGGCAGGCCGAACGTGGCCACCCCGGAGCCCGCCGCGGCCAGCAGCGCGTCGACGTGCCCGTGGTAGCACCCGGCGAACTTGACCACCAGCGAGCGCCCGGTGAAACCGCGGGCCAGCCGGACCGCGGACATGGTGGCCTCGGTCCCGGAGTTGACCAGGCGGACCTGCTGCACCGGGGCCCGGGCCACGATCTCTTCGGCCAGCTCGACCTCGCCCGGGGTGACCGCGCCGAACGAGGTGCCGTCGGCCAGGGCCGCGGCGACGGCCGCCAGCACCGGCGGGCAGGCGTGCCCGAGGATCATCGGCCCCCACGAGCACACCAGGTCGACGTACTCGCGCCCGTCCACGTCGGTCAGGTAGGGCCCGGCGCCGCGGACCATGAACCGGGGCACGCCGCCGACCGAGCCGAACGCGCGGACCGGGGAGTTCACCCCGCCCGGGGTCACCTCGAGCGCGCGGGCGAACAGCTCCTCGCTCTTTCGGGGGGTTGGGGGGGTCGTCCCCCCCGAGGCAACAGAGCTTTGGCTGGTCACGAGGAAACGCTACGCCTCGCAGGCGTCGACCAGGTACTCGAGCAGCCGCAGCGCGTCAGGCAGCGGGTGCTCGCGCGGCGAGCGGAGCCAGCGCGCGGACAGGCCTTCGGCGTAGACCGACGGCGGGGCGAGCACGTAGCTGTCCCGGCAGTGCCAGCGCAGGCCCGGGGTGATGACGTTTTCCGGCTCGCAGTCCAGCCCGGAGGACCACCATTCGTCCTCGTCGGCCGGGGAGCCCTTGGTCACCACGTAGAACAGCATCCGCTCCGGGCCCAGAGCGGACACCGGTCCCACCGTGGCGCCGACGGCCTGCATCTTGGCCAGCGCGGCCGTGCCGGCCGCGGCCGGCACGTCGAGCACATCAAAAACCCGGCCGGTGACGAGTATGACGTTCGCCTCCGGCCGGGTCTGCCACCAGCTCGCGATCACGTTGGTGTCCACCGTGGCCTGCATCTGCCAGGTCGGGGATACCGGGTGCGCGCCGGGCGCCGGGCAGCCGACCCGGTCGCACGAGCAGGCGCGGCCCGGCTCCTTGGACGCGCGGCTGCCGCGGTAGGGATGGGCTCCCGGGCACACCGGCCAGCCCATGGACGCGTAGTGCGCGGCCACGATCCCGAGCGGCTGATGACGTTCCGCCGCCCGGCCGTGGGCCCGAAGACTGCGTTCGCTGCGCCGCCGCACCACGTCGACCATTGACCCTGCCATTTCCCCGGTTTGCCTTGATTACCTATCGTAGGGCACGAACCACGGACCGTTCGGTAAAAATGAACTTTCAATGCTGCCCGAAACGGTCACGTTTTAAACATAGGTCAGTGTCCTCTATCCGGCGGCCAGCCGGCGGGCCACCTCGGTGGCCCAGTAGGTGAGGATGATGCCGGCCCCCGCGCGCCGGATCGCGGTCAGCGTCTCCATGATCGCCCGGTCCCGGTCCAGCCAGCCGTTGGCCGCCGCCGCCTCGACCATCGCGAACTCCCCGCTGACCTGGTAGGCCGCGACCGGTACCGGCGCGATCTCCGCCACGCGCCTGATGATGTCCAGGTAGGCCAGGGCCGGCTTGATCAGCACCAGGTCCGCGCCCTCGTCGAGGTCCAGCGCCACCTCGCGCAGCGCCTCGGTCGCGTTCGCCGGGTCCTGCTGGTGGCTGGCCCGGTCACCGAACTTCGGCGCGCCCTCGGCGGCCTCCCGGAACGGCCCGTAGAACGCCGACGCGTACTTGACCGAATAGGCGCAGATGCCCACGTCGCCGTGCCCGGCGCCGTCCAGCGCGACCCGGATCGCCGCCACCTGGCCGTCCATCATCCCGCTCGGCGCGATCAGGTGGGCGCCCGCGTCGGCCTGGGCCACCGCGATCGCGGCGTAGCGGGCCAGGGTGGCGTCGTTGGCCACGTCGCCGTCGTGGTTGACGATGCCGCAGTGCCCGTGGTCGGTGTACTCGCACAGGCACAGGTCGGCCATGATCACGCACTGGTCGCCTACCTCGGCGCGCAGGTCGGCCAGTGCCAGCTGGGATATGCCGGCCGGGTCGTCGGCCGCCGAGCCGCGGCCGTCCTTGGCCGCGGGCACGCCGAACACGATCAGCCCGCCGACGCCCGCCGCCGCCGCCTCCGCGGCCGCCTTGCGCAGGCTGTCCCGGGTGTGCTGGACCACGCCGGGCATCGAGCCGATCGGCTGCGGCTCGGTCAGGCCCTCCTTGATGAACACGGGCAGGACCAGGTCGCGCGGGCGCAGCGCGGTCTCGGCCACCAGGGCCCGCAGCGCGGGCGTGCGGCGCAGCCGGCGGGGCCGGACGACCGGGAACCCGGCGCTCATCGCAGGCTCCGGCGGCGGGCGCCGCGACGGCGCTCGCTCGGCCGCCGGACCGGTTCCCCGGCTTCGGCCGCCGCGGCACGCTGCGCCGCGCCGTACTCGGCCATCGCGTCGACCAGGGCGGCCATCGACGGCCGGGGCGCGGTGACGTCGACCCGCAGCCCGAACTCGGCGGCCGTCTTGGCCGTCTGCGGGCCGATGACCCCGATCACCGTGACCGCGTGCGGCTTGCCCGCGATGCCGACCAGGTTCCGGACCGTCGAGGAGGAGGTGAACAGCACGGCGTCGAAGCCGCCGCCCTTGATCGCCTCGCGTACCGGCGCGGGCGGCGGAGCGGCGCGCACCGTCCGGTACGCGGTGACGTCCTCGGCCTCCCAGCCCAGGTCGATCAGCCTCGCCAGCAGCGTCTCGGTGGCGATGTCGGCGCGGGGCAGCAGCACCCGGTTGATCGGGTCGAGCACGTCGTCGTACGGCGGCCAGACCGCGGCCAGGCCCTCGGCCGACTGATCCTCGGTTGGGGTGAGGTCAGGCCGGATGCCGAAGTCGAGCAGTGCCTGGGAGGTCTGGTCGCCGACCGCGGCGACCTTGACCCCGGCGAACGCCCGGGCGTCCAGGCCGTACTCCTCGAACCGCTCGCGGACCGCGCGCACCGCGTTTACCGAGGTGAACGCCACCCACTGGTAGCGCCCGGTGACCAGGCCCTTGACCGCGCGCTCCATCTGCTGCGGGGTCCGGGGCGGCTCGACCGCGATGGTCGGCACCTCCTCGGGCACCGCGCCGTACTCACGCAGCCGCTGCGAGACCACGGCGGCCTGCTCCTTGGTGCGGGGCACCAACACCCGCCAGCCGAACAGCGGCTTGGTCTCGAACCAGGACAGGGTTCCGCGCGCGTTGACGGCCTCGCCGACCACGGCGATGGCCGGGCCCCGGGTGTTGGCCAGGGACACCCCGGCCGCCTTGAGGTCGGGCCCGATCCGGCCCAGGGTGGAGACCACGGTCTGCTGCGCGCTGGTCGTGCCGTCCCAGGTGATCGCGAACGGCGTGGCCTCCGGCCAGCCCGCCGCGATCAGCATCTTGCCCAGCTCGGCCGGGGCCGCGCCAGTGCCGACGTCCGGGCCGAGCACCACCAGCGTGGCCGGGCTGTAGGCCACCCGGCTCACCTCGGCGGCCTGGATGACGCGCAGTTCCGCGTTCGGGTCGTTGCTCAGCGGGATACCCGCGTAGGCGGGCACCGCGGTGGCCAGCGGCACACCGGGGACGATCTCGAACCTGACCCCGGCCTGGGCGCACGCCGTCGCCTCGGCGACCGCGCCGCCGGCCAGCAGCGGGTCGCCCGGGTACAGCCGGACCGCGAGCTGCCCGTCCCGCGCGGCCTGC
>Ga0209168_10001739_pt1 | contig 16670 bp, 15 predicted proteins | sample Coa_R1_FD_187156 | JGI IMG/M metagenome (GOLD analysis project Ga0209168, IMG submission 187156) | Surface soil microbial communities from Centralia Pennsylvania, which are recovering from an underground coalmine fire - Coalmine... | ecosystem: Environmental > Terrestrial > Soil > Unclassified ... | reverse complement strand
CTTGCCGTTGGCGAGCAGTACGACCTGATCGCACAGGCGCTCGGCGTGCTGCATGACGTGGGTGGAGAAGACGACGGTCGCCCCGCGCGCCGCGAGCTCGCGGATCAGCGTCTCCAGGCTCTGCTGGTTGACCGGGTCGAGGCCGGAGAACGGCTCGTCGAGCAGCACCAGGTCCGGCTCGTGAGCGATGGCGGACAAAAGTTGGACCTTCTGGGCCATGCCCTTCGACAGCATGCGGATCTGGCGCCCGGCGGCGTCGCCCAGGCCCTGCGCCTCGAGCATCTGCCGGGCGCGGCGCTTGGCCTCGGGGACGGCGACGCCCTTGAGGCTGGCGAGGAAGGCGATGGCGGCGACCGGCGTCATGCGGCGATAGAGGCCGCGCTCCTCGGGCAGGAAGCCGATGCGGTCGCGCACCGAGCGAATGTCGGATGCGCCAAGCACCGATATGGCGCCGGCCGTCGGCGCGATCAGGCCGAGGATCATGCGGATGGTCGAGGTCTTGCCGGCGCCGTTCGGGCCGAGGAAGCCAAGGATGCGGCCTGGCTCGACCCGGAAGCTGAGGCCGTCCACCGCGGTGAACGCGCCATAGCGTTTGGTCACCCCATCGAGCGCCAGCGCCGCCCCGCTCATCCGTCAGCCGCTCCCGCTCCGTCCGGCGCGCATTAAGCGTGGAGCGTCTTAAGGACGTGTTCAATTCCGCCGACGACATGGTGCGCATAGCGGGGGCCGAGCAGGCTGGCGTGCCGGGCGCCGGCGACGTGGTCGACGCGGCCGCGCGCCGAGGCGCTGGCCGCCGCCGCCTGCAGGGCGCGGAAGGCGGGCAGCCGGCGCTCGGCCGACGCGGTGACGACGGCGACCGGCCAAGCGGGGTCGGCGGGGCCGACCGCCAGCGCCTGTGCGGCCGTGAACGGCCAGGCGAGGATCTCGTCGGCCGCGGCGCGGGTGTGGCCGGCGTTGCCGAAGGTCCAGAGCTTGTGGGCATGGGCCTCGCCCTCGACGCCGATCGAATCGCCGAAAGGACCGAAGGGTCTAATGAGCCCGAGCGCGGTCGCCGCGGCCGAGAGCCGGGCGAGGCGCCCGTAGCCCCGCGCGCCGGCGGCGATGCGGGGGTCTTTGGCCATCTCCGGCGTGAACGCGTCGACGAGAACGAGGCCGGCGATGCGCGCCGGATTGCGGCCGGCGAACAGGCGCACGTGCAGCCCGGCCATGGAGTGGCCGACGAGAACGAGCGGCCCGGCCTCGCCTAACGCCGCCAGCAGGCGTTCGAGATCGGCGGCGATGGCCACCCCGTCGCGGGGACTGGGACCGGGGTCGGAGAGGCCGAGACCGGCGCGGTCGTAGGCGAGCGAGCGGACGCCGCCGACGGTCAGCAGCGCCTGCACCGCCGCCCAGTCCGCCGACGCGCCATAGGAGCCGGCTTCGAGGACCACGAGCGGCTCGCCTGACGGCGGTCCGGCCGCCACCAGGTGCAGGCGTCGGCCGGCGACGTCGACCATCCGCCCGCGGGGCGCGGGCCTTGGCATCAGAGGGCCTTCAGGATGCCTTCGACCATCTTCTTGGCGTCGGCGAACAGCATCATGGTGTTGTTGCGGAAGAAGAGTTCGTTCTCGACGCCAGCATAGCCAGAGCCCATGCCGCGTTTGACGAAAAGGACGGTGCGCGCCTTTTCGACGTCGAGGATCGGCATGCCGAAGATGGGCGAGGTGGGATCGGTCTTGGCGGCCGGGTTGGTGACGTCGTTGGCCCCGATGACGAAGGCGACGTCGGTCGAGGGGAACTCGGCGTTGATGTCGTCGAGCTCAAACACCTCGTCGTAGGGCACGTTGGCTTCGGCCAGGAGCACGTTCATGTGGCCGGGCATGCGGCCGGCGACGGGGTGGATGGCGTACTTCACCTCGACGCCCTCGGCCTTCAGCTTGTCGGCCATCTCGCGCAGCGCGTGCTGGGCCTGCGCGACCGCCATGCCGTAGCCGGGGACGATGATGACCTTGGAGGCGTTCTTCATGATGAAGGCGGCGTCCTCGGCCGAGCCTTGCTTGACCGGCCGCGTCTCCGCCGGACCCGCCGATGCGACGGTCTCGCCGCCGAAACCGCCCAGGATCACGGAGATGAAGGACCGGTTCATCCCCTTGCACATGATGTAGGAGAGGATGGCCCCGGACGAGCCGACCAGCGCGCCGGTGATGATGAGGGTGATGTTGGCGAGCGTGAAGCCCAGCGCCGCCGCCGCCCAGCCGGAATAGCTGTTCAGCATCGAGACGACGACCGGCATGTCGGCCCCGCCGATCGGGATGATCAGGGTGATCCCGATGATCAGCGCCAGCGCGAAGACGGCCCAGAACGCCCATTTGGCGTCGCCGCCGCTGGTCGCCAGCACCGCGATCAGGGACACCAGCGCCAGCGCCAGGGCGATATTCAGCGCATGGCGGGCGGGCAGCAGGATCGGCGCGCCGCTCATGTTGCCATTCAGCTTGGCGAAGGCGATCAGCGAGCCGGTGAAGGTGACCGCGCCGATGGCGACGCCGACCGAAAGCTCGATCAGGCTCTCGAGCTTCACGCCATGCGCCTCGGCGATGCCGTAGGCGGCCGGCGCATAGAGGGCGGCGGCGGCGACCAGGCAGGCGGCCAGGCCGACGAGCGAGTGGAAGGCGGCGACGAGCTGAGGCATCGCCGTCATCTGGACGCGCCGGGCGACCACCGCGCCGACGCCGCCGCCGACGGCGATGCCGCCGCCGATCAGCGCCAGAGTGACGCCGTCGAGTCCGCCGCTGCGCCAGAGGATGGCCAGCGTCGTGCCGATGGCGATCGCCATCCCCAGCATGCCGAGCTGGTTGCCGCGCCGGCTGGTCTCGGGGCTGGACAGCCCACGCAGCGCCAGGATGAAGAGGACGCCCGAGACGATGTAGGCAAGCGCGGCCAGGCTCGCGTTCACGGCGCGCGATCCTTGCGCCGGTACATGGCCAGCATGCGCTGGGTGACCAGGAAACCGCCGAAGATGTTGACCGAGGCGAGCGCCGCAGCGGCCGCCCCGGCGCCCTTCGAGAGCCAGATGCCGCGCCCCGCGCCGTGCGCGGCGGCGGCCAGGAGCGCGCCGACGATGATCACCGACGAGATGGCGTTGGTGACCGCCATCAGCGGCGTGTGCAGCGCCGGCGTCACGCTCCAGACCACGTAGTAGCCGACGAAGATGGCGAGCACGAAGATCGCCAGACGAAAGACGGTCGGATCGACGTCCATGCTCGGCCTCTAGCCCCTCCCCGCCATTCTCAAGCCGCGTCGAACTGGGCTTGCGCCTGGGCGCCCGCGTGGGTGATCAGCGCCGCCTTGAGGATCTCGTCGTCGAGGTCGGGAGCAAGCGCGCCGGTCTTGTCGACCAGCAGGCCGACGAAGGCGAGCAGGTTCTTGGCGTAAAGGCTGGAGGCGTCGGCGGCCATGCGGCCGGGCAGGTTGAGGTAGCCAGCGATCTTCACCCCGGCGACGTCGACGATCTTGTCCGCCTGGCTGCCCGCCACGTTGCCCCCCTGTTCGACGGCGAGATCGACGAGCACCGAGCCCGGCTTCATCGACGCGACCTGCTCCTCCGAGACGAGCTTGGGCGCCGGGCGGCCGGGAATGAGGGCGGTGGTGATGACGATGTCCTGCTTCTTGATATGATCGGACACGAGCGCGGCCTGCTGCGCCTGGTATTCAGCGCTCATCTCCTTGGCGTAGCCGCCGGCGGTTTCGGCGGCTTTGAACTCGTCGTTCTCGACCGCGATGAACTTCGCGCCCAGGCTCTCGACCTGTTCGCGGGCGACCGGGCGAACGTCGGTCGCCGTCACCACGGCGCCGAGCCGCCGCGCGGTCGCGATCGCCTGCAGTCCGGCGACGCCGGCGCCCATCACGAACACCTTCGCCGCCGCGACCGTGCCCGCCGCCGTCATCATCAGCGGAAAGGCGCGGCCGTAGACCTGCGCCGCCTCGATCACCGCCCGATAGCCGGCCAGGTTCGCCTGGCTGGAGAGCGCATCCATCACCTGGGCGCGGGTGATGCGCGGCACCAGCTCCATGGCGAAAGCGGAGACGCCGGCCTGGGCCAGCGAGGACACCAGCCCCTGGTCGTTGTAGGGGTTGAGCAGCCCGACCAGGATCGCGCCGGGCTTGAAGCGGGCGATCTCGTCTGAGGCCGGCGCACGCACCTTCAGCACGATGTCGGCGTCCTTGACCGCCGCGCCGGCGCTGTGCGCGACCTCAGCGCCCGCGGCGCGGTAGCCCTCGTCAGGGAAGGCGGCGGCGACGCCGGCCGACGTCTCCACCGCAACGGAGAGGCCAAGCTCGACCAGCTTCCGGACCGTGTCCGGAGTCGCTGCGACCCGCGTCTCGCCGAGACGACGTTCCTTTGTGACGGCGACGCGCGCGCCCATGCCCTCTCAACACCTCTCGAAGCCGGCCGGCGCGCCGGACAACCCTTTTAGTGCGCCGACGGCCGCTCCCTCAGGGCGATGGTTCCGACAATGAGGATGACGATGGCCGCGAGCAGTCCCTGCCAGAACCCGGCCGCCGTGCAGAACCAGAGGGTCAGGAGGGTGATGAACGCGGCGAGGTAAAGCACCGACCACTTGGTCGCGAAGATCACCTGCCGGAAGGTCGCCTGCTGCTCGTGGATGTCCTGTTCGCCGTGTTGGTAGTCCGAAGCCGTCTCGGCCATGGCGAATCCTTCTTACTGACGCCCACGCGCTTTGGGGTGGCGACTATACCAATGCGGCGCGCCGCTCAAGGCGGCTGGACCGGGTTCCGCAGCGTCGCCCCGGCTTAGGGCCAGACCGCGAGCACCGCGCGGATGGCGGCGACCAGCGCCAGCGGCTGGTCGACCATGATGTGGTGCTCGGAATCGGGGATGACGACGCTGTGCAAGCCGCTCAAGAGACCATGCGGATCGCCTTGGGCGACGCGGCTCATGATCTTGGAATTCTCGCCGAAGATGTGGATCAGCGGGGTGATGCTCTCTTCCAGCGCCATGTCGGACATGACCGCGCGGTCGAGCTTGGACCAGAGCTGCGGATCGAAGCGCCAGGTCCAGCCCTCCTCCCCGCCCTCCTCCATCGGCGCGCGCTTCAGCGAGTGGCGGGCGATGAAATCGGCGATGTAGACGTTCTCGCAGCCTTGCGGCGGCATGAAGCGGAAGCGGGCGAGGGCCGCGGCGAGCGTCGGATAGACGCGATTGGGCGTCACGCGCCGCTGGGGCTGACGGAAACCCTCGGCGGCCGGCGGCGGCCCGCCGAAGCCGGTGTCGACCAGGATCGCGCCGCGCATCCACTCCGGATAGCGCCGGGCGGCGAAGAAGACCTGCGAGCCGCCGAACGAATGGCCGATGAAGACCGGCTTGACCGGCGCGTCATAGAGGCCGGCCGCCTGGGCTCCGCCGCGCAGCTCCTGGGCGAAGACTTCGAAGGAATAGGCGTCGCGCCAGTCGGACGCGCCCATGCCCGAGAGCGAGATCGCCGCCACCCGGTAGTCCTCGGCCAAATAAGGGGCGATGAAGCTCCACCAGTCGGCGTGGGCGCTGTTGCCGTGGACGAGGATGAGGCCCGGCTTGCCGCGCTCGCCCCAGGCCAAGAGCTCGATGTTGGCCCCGTCGACGGGGACGAACGACCGCTCCGGGGGCTGGGCGACGGCCCAGGTGAACCAGTCCGGCGCCGGCGGCGACTCGCCGTTGAACGGCGCCAGCACCGCCTCGCCGCGCTCGTCCCAGGGCATGACCTGGCCTTGGTTGTCGGGAGCCGTCCGGTCGTCAGGCATTCCAATCCTCGAGAAATTCAATGCGCGCGCCGATGCTTAGACCGCGCGGTCAATAATCCTTGTCGGCTCAAACCAGCCCTTCGAATTCGTCGACCAGCCGCTCGATCCGCTGGCAGCCGGCGTCCCAGAACGCCTTTGTTTTGGGGTCGAGGCCGAATGGCCGCAAGGCTTCGACATAGGTTTGCGCGCCGCCGGAGGCCAGCAATTCCTCGTAGCGCGGCGTAAAGCCGCTGGGGTCGGCCTGCCGCGCGGCCATCAGCGCCTCGACCAACAGGTTCCCGAAGGCGTAGGCGTAGACGTAGAAGGGCGCGTGCACGAAGTGGCTGACGTAGGCCCAGTAGACCTCGTAGCCGCGATTGAGACGCACGGCCGGGCCGAGGCTCTCGCCCATCACGTCCAGCCAGAGCGCGGCGATGTCGTCGGCCGCCAACTCGCCATCGCAGCGCGCCGCATGGAAGCGGGTCTCGAACCGGTGGAAGGCGATCTGGCGCACGATGGTGTTGAGCGCGTCCTCGATCTTGCCGGCCAGAAGAGCGCGCCGCTCGGCTGGCGCCGCCTCGGCCAGGAGCCTCTCGAACACCAGCCCCTCGCCGAAGATGGAGGCGGTCTCGGCCAGGGTCAGCGGCGTGTCGGCGAGCAGCGTGCCGAGCGGCGCGGCGAGCGTCTGGTGCACCGCGTGGCCGAGTTCGTGCGCCAAGGTCAGCACATCGCGCCGCTCGCCCATGTAGTTGAGGAAGACGTAAGGGTGCCGCTCGGACGTCACAGGGTGGGAATAGGCGCCCGACGACTTACCGGCCCTGGGTCGCGCGTCGATCCATGGACGATCGAAGAAGGTCCGCGCATGACCGGCGAACGCGGGGCTCAAACCCGCGTAAGCGTCGAGAACGATCGCCTTGGCCTCGTCCCAGGCGTAGCGGCGCTGCGGCCCTGTATCGAGCGGCGCGTTGCGGTCCCAGTGGTCAAGGGCCGGCTTGCCCAGGATGCGCGCCTTCAGCCGGTAGTAGCGATGCGAGATCGAGGGGTATCGCTCGACTACGGCGGCCTCGAGCGCGTGGACGGCTTCGGCGTCGACCTCGTTCGACAGGTGCCGGGACGCCGCCGGGTCGGCGAACTTGCGCCAGCGGTCCTCGACCTGTTTCTCGAGCGCGACGGTGTTGAGGCAAAGGCCAAGTACAGGGGCCTGCGCCTCGAGCGCGCGCGAGAGGCCGCTCGCCGCCTGCTTGCGGCGGCCAGCGTCGGGGTCGGAGAGGCGGTTCAACGCCTGCGCCAGCGTCAGGCTTTCGCGCCCGGCGCGGACGGCGAGGCGGCCCAGGGTTTCGTCGTAGAGCCGGGTCCAGTTGGCCAGCGCCGGGGCGCGGTCGAGCAGCAGACGCTCGAGCGGCGCGTCGAGTTCGTGCGGGCGGCCAAGCCGAACGCGCCGAAGCCACGGCCGCCAGCGCGCCGCCGCCGGCGCGGCGGACAGCGCCGCCTCGATCTCGGTCTCGGTCAGCGCGTTCAGCTCCAGGGTGAAAAAGAGCGCCTCCGCTCCGATCTGTGACGACCTGGCGCGGATGTCGGCCTCGAACTTCGACCAGGCGGGATCGTCGCGCGCCACCGAGGCCGCCAGCGAAGCATAGGCGCCGACCGCCCAGAGCCTGTTCGTCGCCTGTTCGTAGAGGTCGACGCCCTCGGCGATCAGGCCGCCCAGCCGCTGGGGATCGTCGCGCGCGGCGATGAACTGGCCTTCGAGCTGAGCCAGCCTCCCGGTGACGGCGCCGGCGTCGTCGAGCGTGGCCGCGACGCGCGGGTCGTCGCGGCCGGCGAATAGGTCGTCGAGGCGCCATTCGGGCGGAAGCGTTTCCGCCGCCTCGGACTTGGCAAGGGCGCTCATGCCCCCTTTTGGCCCGCGCGCGGGACGCCCGCAAACGAAAGCCGCCGGCGCGCGCCGTTAACCTCCTGCTCAGGTCTGCGAAACCCCGCCTTTACCGCCGGCGCCCTAAAACGGGACAAATCAAGCGCTGTCCCAATCGAGGACAGCGCGCATTTCGGTGGGTGCGTACCTGATGGCCAAGACCGTTCTCGTCGTCGATGACGACCCGACCCAGCGCCGGCTGATCCAGGCCGTTCTGGAGCGCGAGGGGCTGGCCGTGGCCCATGCCGAAACCGGCGAGCAGGCGATCGACCGCCTGGTGGCCGGCGGCGCGGCCGACGCGATCATGCTCGACCTGAACATGCCCGGCCTCGGCGGCCTGGAGACGCTGAAGGAACTGCGCGGTCGCGGCTTTCGCCAGCCGGTGGTGGTGCTGACAGCGACCGGCGGCATCGACACGGTGGTGAAGGCCATGCAGGCCGGCGCGCAGGACTTCTTCGTCAAGCCGGCTTCGCCGGAGCGGATCATGGTCTCGATCCGCAACGCGCTGCAGATGGGCGAACTGAAGGGCGAGGTCGACCGGCTGACCAAGAAGGCGTCCGGGCGCATCACCTTCGCCGACCTGATCGCCGAGGCGCCCTCGATGCTGCACGTGATACGCCTGGGGGAGCGGGCGGCGAAGTCGCAGATCCCGATCCTGCTGCTTGGCGAAAGCGGCGTCGGCAAGGAGCAGATCGCTCGCGCCGTGCACGGCGGTTCCGATCGCGCCGGCAAGCCGCTGGTGACCGTCAATTGCGGCGCCATCCCGGAGAACCTGGTCGAGTCCATTCTGTTCGGCCACGAAAAGGGCAGCTTCACCGGCGCCACAGACAAGCACCTGGGCAAGTTCCAGGAAGCGAACGGCGGCGTGATGTTCCTGGACGAGATCGGCGAACTTCCGCTCGACATGCAGGTCAAGCTGCTGCGCGTGCTGCAGGAAGGCGAGGTGGACGCGATCGGCTCCAAGCGCCCAACCCGCGTCGACGTCCGCATCATCTCCGCCACCAACCGCGATCTGGCGCAGCAGGTGGCCGAGGGCCGCTTCCGCGAGGACCTCTACTACCGCTTGAACGTCTTCCCGATCGAGCTGCCGCCCCTGCGCGAGCGGCGCGAGGACATCCCCGGTCTGGTCGACCACTTCGTGCGCCGCTTCAACGTCGAGGAAGGCAAGCGCGTGCAGGGCGTCTCGCCCGAGACCATGGCCATGCTGCAGGCGCACGAATGGCCGGGCAACGTCCGCCAGCTGGAGAACGCGGTCTATCGCGCCATCGTGCTGGCCGACGCGCCCTATCTGCAGGCCTACGACTTCCCCGCCATCTCCGGCCTGAACGGGCCGCCGCCGGACGCCGCGCCGCGCGAAGCCGCCGTCGGCGCGGGCCTTCTGGACGACATGCCGGCCGATGCGCCGGTTCGCATCCTCGATGACCGCGGTCACCTGCGTACGCTCGAGGAGATCGAGCGGGACCTCATTCAGCTGGCGATCGAGATCTATTCCGGCCACATGAGCGAGGTGGCGCGCCGCCTCGGCATCGGCCGCTCGACGCTCTATCGCAAGGTGCGCGAGCAGGGGCTGGACGGGATGCTGGACGAGGCCGTCTAGGCCGACGCGCCAGCCCAGGATTTGACAGCCGCGCCGGGGCATGGCGCCAATCCGGCCATGCCGGAGCCCCTGGCCAGCGTCATCACGCCCACGTGCGACCGGCCGGACTTCCTGCCGCTGGTCTATGCCGCCTTCGCCGCGCAGACGGTGGGGCCGCTCGAGTGGATCGTCGTCGACGACAGCCCGACGCCCTCGCTGTTCATGGCGAGTCTGGCCGACCCGCGCGTGCGCTACCTGCATCTGGCCGAGCGCACGCCGCTGGGCGTCAAGCGCAATATGGCGGTCGAACAGGCCAGCGGCGCGGTCATCGTGCACTTCGACGACGACGACTATTACGCGCCAGCCTACGTCGAGACGATGATCGCCCCGATGCGTGATGGCGGGGTCGACTTCGTCAAGCTGGTCGCCTTTTTCGTCTACAACCGGCTCGTCAAGCAGTGCGGCTATTGGGACCTGATGAAGCGCGACGGGCCGCACTTCGCCTGGTGGAACAGCACCGAGACCCCCCTCATCCAGCTGCCGCAGACCGAAGAGGCGAACAATCTGCACCTGGGATTCGGCTTCAGCTACGTCTTCCGGCGCAAGGTCTGGGAGGCAGGGCCCTTTCCGGCGCGCGGCTGGGGCGAGGACACGCCGCTGGTCTGGGGCGCCCTCGGCAACGGCTTCAACCTGCACCTGCTCAACGATCACACAGGAGTCTGCCTGCACGTGGTGCACGGCGCGAACGCCTCGCGCTCGCTGCCCCAGTACATCCTGCCGGAATGGCTGATGTTGCAGATCTTTCCGAACCTCGAGCCCGCCTGGCTCTAGGCCGATCAGGCCAGCCGCAGCACCTCGGCCAAGGCCTCGACCACCCGGTCGGGATCGGCGTCGCTCATCCCCGGATAGAGCGGCAGGCTGAGCGCGCGCGCATAATAGGCGTCGGCGCCAGGCAGGGCGATCTCGCCGTATCGGCCGCGGTAGTAGGGCTGGCGATGCACGGGGATGTAGTGGACCTGGCTGCCCACGCCGCGCGCCCGCAGGCCCGCCATGACCTCGGCGCGGCCGACGCCAAGGCCGGCGAAGTCGATCAGGACGATGAAGAGGTGCAGCGCCGGATCGCAGATCGGCGGGGGCGCGATCGGCCGCACCGCGGGTGCAAGGCGGGCGAGCAGGGTCCAATAGCGCAGCGCCAGCGCCCGGCGGCGCGCGGCGAAGCGGTCGAGCTTGGCGAGCTGGCTCGCTCCCAGCGCGCAGAGGACGTCCGGCAGGCGATAGTTGAAGCCCAGCGCCTGCATCTCGTAGGCCCAAGGGCCGGGCGAGGGCGTCTCGAACGCCGCCGGGTCGCGGACGATCCCGTGGCTGCGGAAGAGGCGCAACCGCTCGGCCAGCCGCGCATCGTTGGTGGTCACCATGCCGCCCTCGGCGGTGGTGATGGTCTTGACCGGATGGAAGGAAAAGCAGGCCATGGCGGCATGGCGGCCATCGCCGACCCGCTCGCGCACGTTGTCGAAGGCCATGGTCGTGCCGAGCGCGTGGCAGGCGTCCTCGACCAACGGCGCCGGGGCGGCGAGCCCCTTCAGCGCCGGCAGATCGACCGCATTTCCGGCCAGGTGCACCGGCAGGACGGCGGCGAGCTTGCGGCCGTCTAGCCGGCCTAGCGCCGCCTGAAGCGTCTCCGGCGTCATCAGGCCGGTGTCGGGATCAACGTCGGCGAAGATCACCTCCGCGCCCTGGTAGCGGGCGCAGTTGGCGGTGGCGGCGAAGGTGATCGCCGGGGCGATGACCACCTCGCCCGCCTGCAGGTCCAGCGCCAGCATGGCAAGGTGCAGCCCCGCCGTGCCGCTGGAACAGGCAACCGCGTGGCCGGCCTGCACCGCGCCGGCGAAGGCGGCCTCGAACGCCTCGACCCGCGGACCGGTGGTCAGGTAGTCGGCGCGCAGCGCCTCGGCGACCGCGGCGACATCGTCGTCCTCGATCGTCTGGCGCCCATAGCTGAGAAACTCAGCCATGGCCGGCGAGCAGCGCCTTCAGGCCATCGGCGTCGAGCCACTCAGCGTTGGCGTCGCTGGAATAGACGAAGCCGTCCGGGACAGCGCGCCCCTCGGCGGCGGCGAACGGCAGACGCAGGTATTCGACGAACTCCGGCTCGATCACGTAACGGTCCGAGAGCTCGGCGGTCATCCGCGCGTCGTCGCCGCTGATCATCATTTCGTGCAGCTTCTCGCCCGGGCGGATGCCGACCACGGTCTGCGGCACGCCCGGCGCCAGCGCGTCGGCCACCTCGGTCATCTTCATCGAGCCGATCTTGGGCACGAAGATCTCCCCGCCGCGCATCATCTCCAGCGAGGAGAGGACGAAGTCGACGCCCTGGTCGAGCGAGATCCAGAACCGGGTCATGCGAGGATCGGTGATGGGGATCTGGGCCGCGCCGTCGGCGGCCAGCTTCAGGAAGAGCGGCGCGACGGAGCCGCGCGAGCCGGCGACGTTGCCGTAGCGCACGACGGCGAAGCGGGTGCCGATGTCGCCGGCGAGGTTGTTGGCGGCGACAAAGGTCTTGTCGGAGGCGAGCTTGGTCGCGCCGTAGAGGTTGATCGGGTTGCAGGCCTTGTCGGTCGAGAGCGCCACGACGCGGCGGACGCGGTTGGTGAGGCTGGCCCAGACCACGTTCTCGGCGCCCAACACGTTGGTGTGGATGCATTCGGAGGGATTGTACTCGGCGGCCGGCACCTGCTTCAGCGCCGCGGCGTGGATGACGATGTCGACGCCGCGCAGGGCGAGCGTCAGGCGCTCCCGGTCGCGCACGTCGCCGAGGAAGAAGCGCATGCGGCCGAAATCCGCAGCCGAGAAGGCCGCGCGCAGCTCGGATTGCATCTCGTACTGCTTCAGTTCGTCGCGGCTGAAGACGATCAGCTTGCGCGGCGCCTGCTCGGCCAGCACGCGCTGGACGAAACGGCGGCCGAACGAGCCGGTGCCGCCGGTGACCAGGACGACCTGGCCCTCCAGCACCGCGGCTTTCGGGGCGAAGGAGCGGACGGCTGCGCCGCTGTCGGCCACGAACGGATCCTCGTGTTCGCGCGAATCAGGCGCGTCTTTCGGCGGCCATCCTGGCGCATGCGGACCAGGTCCGAAATGACCGTCTTGCCGCTCGGACGCCCGCCGGCGCCATTTTGCCAAGGTTGCGAACCGACGCTTAACCGAACCGACCTAGACTGAGACGACGTACGGCGCAAATCTCGCCAGTCGACACCCGGGCGCCCGTCGCCCGCGCCCAGGGGGGCCCTATGATCCGCTTCGCCACGACCGCGGTGCTTGCCGCCGCAATCGCCATGGCCGCCGCGTCCACCGCGTCCGCGCAGGTGCAGGTTTCCGGCAAAGTGTTCCACGTGCGCGCCTGCGGACCGACCGGCCCCGGCGTGGCGCGCTGCCACGCTCACATCGTCAGCGACTCGCGCGGCGCGGCGCTGCTCAATCGCTTCATGGCCAACCTGACCGAGCGAAATGCGCGCACGCAGCTGGTGCCTCAGGGCTACGGCCCCTCCGACTTGCACGCCGCCTACGCAATCACCACCAACGGCAGCGCGGCGACGACGATCGCGATCGTGGACGCCTACGGCTACACGAACGCCGAGAGCGACCTGGCCACCTATCGCTCGACGTACGGGTTGCCGGCCTGCACCACCGCCAATGGGTGCTTCGGCAAGTACAATGAGAACGGCCAGAAGGGGAGCTATCCGTCGCAGAACACGGGCTGGGCGCAAGAGACCGCCCTCGACCTGGACATGGCCAGCGCCATGTGCCCGAACTGCAAGATCATCCTCGTCGAGGCGAACTCGGCCACCTACAACGACCTGGCGGCGGCGGAGAACCGCGCTGCGGCCCTGGGCGCGCACGTCATCTCCAACAGCTACGGCGGCGGCGAGAACGGGTCCCAGAGCTTCGAGGCCGCCTACAACCACCCGGGCGTCGCTATCACCGCTTCGACCGGCGACAGCGGCTATGGCGCGGGGCCGCAGTTTCCCGCCACCTCCCCGCACGTGATCGCCGTCGGCGGCACCAGCCTCGTCCGCGCCTCGAACGCCCGCGGCTGGTCGGAGACGGCCTGGGCCGATGCCGGCAGCGGTTGCAGCAAGGTCTATGCGAAGCCGAGCTGGCAGACCGATCCCCTGTGCACCACGCGCATGGAGGCCGACGTCTCAGCTGTCGCCGACCCCTACACCGGCGTCGCGGTCTACGGGCCGGCGAACGCGCGCTCGTCGGCCTGGCTCGTGTTTGGCGGCACCAGCGTCGCGGCGCCGCTGGTCGGCGGCATCTACGCCAACAACGGCGGCGCGGTGACCTATGGCGCCAACCCCTATACGCATGGCGCTTCGCTGAACGACGTGACCAGCGGGGCCAACGGCAGTTGCGGCGGCACTTACTTCTGCACCGCCGGCGCCGGCTACGACGGCCCGACGGGCCTGGGGACGCCGAAGGGCGGCTCGGCGTTTTAGGCCCGCCGCAGCCGCTGCGGGGGCTGGACGACTTCGCGGTCGAACGGCGCCATAGTCAGCCCCTCGCGGGTGGGCCGATTCGTGACCGCTGAACGCCGTCAAGGACATGCGCGCCGCCTCGCCGCGGTCGGTCTGACGTGGCTGGTTCTTGTCGTCGCGAGCTTCTGCGCCGGCGTCGCGCGGGCCGAGTATCAGCAGCCGGCGGCGCCGGCCATCCTCACCGCCGTGTCGGCCGTCCCGGGCGGCGACGGTCTCGTCGTGGTGCTGACGTTCCAGCCGCAGGCGCCCCGCTTTTCCATCATCAACAACGACACCGACCGGCCTTCGATCGCCTTCGCGCTCTCGTCGCGCGCACCGACGGCCGCGCAGCCCAACGGGCTGAAGGGCCTGCTGCGCGCGGTGGCGTTCGAACAGAGCGACACCGTCCTGATCGTCCATCTGGCCACGGCCGGGAAGGTCCACCTGGCCGCCGTCGCATCGGGACCGAACGCGGTGAGCCTCTCCCTCTCGCCGACGACGGGGCCGGCTTCGGCGACGCTTGCGGCGGCGCAGACGGCCTTCCCGCGCGCCGTGGATCGGCCGGCCGGCGACGACGGCTTCGAGGTGGTGTTCCTCAAGTACGCCGACGTCAGCGAGGTGGTCGGCCTGCTCACCGACGGATTGAGCGTGAAGTCGAACGACTCTTTCGTGCCGCGCGAGCCGGCCTTCGGCTCGGCGGGCATCAACGGCCAGACGTTCGCGCCGGCGCCCAATCCAACCGATCAGGCGTCGAACGACCCGCTCGCCGAGTCCGTCAACGACGAGATCGCCGTCGACCGTCGGCTGAACGCCATCATCCTCAAAGGGCCGCCCGACACCATCGCCAGGCTGAAAGCGAAAATCGCCGAGATCGACGTGCCAGTGCAGAGCGTGCTGCTCGAAACCGTGTTCGTCGAGCTGGACGAGTCCGGGGCGAGGAACGTCGGTCTGGACTTCAACAACACCAGCGGCCAACTCGCCGTCGCGACCTTCGAGGCCGGCGCCTTCATCCCCGCCGGCCAGCCGAACGGCCGCCCGCTGACCAGCTATGCGCTGCAGGCGGCCATCGCCGCCCAGGTGCAGTCGGGACACGGGCGGATCGTGTCGAAGCCGCGCATCGCCGCGCAGAGCGGCGGCACCGCCAAGATCATCACAGGCGATGCCCTGCCGATCCTCACCTCGATCGCGCTTTCCGGCGTCAACGCCGTCTCGCAGCAGGTGCAGTACGTCAACGTCGGCGTGACGCTGCAGATCGCGCCCCGGGTCAGCGACGACGGCTTTGTCACCTCGCACGTCTTCTGCGTCGTCTCGAGCGTGACCGGCACCTCGCAAGGCTATCCGACGATCAGCCAGCGCGAGGCCGAAACCTCCGCCACGGTTCGCGACGGCGAGACGTTCGTGATCGGCGGCCTGACCGAGGAGAGCGACATCGGCTCGAAAACGCGGCTGCCGGGCATCGGCAGGATTCCGGTGATCGGCGACGTTCTGGGCATGCAGACGGGCACGCGCTCGAAGACCGAACTCTACATCGTGGTCACGCCGCACATCGTTCGCCGCGCCGCCGAAAGCGCGCCGCCGCCTCCCGCGGCCGCCAACTGAGCCCGCTTCTAGCGCGCCAGGTTGTAGGCCCCGCCTTTGTCAAGCGAGCGCCGGAACGCCGGCCGGCCCTGCAGCCGCTCGAGATAGGCGGTTAGGTTCGGGAAGGGCGCGAGCTTGTTGAAAGCGCGGGCGACCTCCATGACGAAGCTGACCTGCACGTCGGCGCCGGTGAAATCGCCCATGAGATAGTCGCGATCGCCGAGCGATCTTGCGATGTAGCCCAGGTGGTTGGTGGTCTCGCTCTCGATGCGCGGATGCAGCGGCGCGCCCGCCTCGCCCAGGCGCATGACGTAGAGCGTCATCATCAGCGGCAACATGGCCGAGCCTTCGGCATAGTGCAGCCATTCGAGATAGGCGACATGGGCGTCGGAGGCCGGATCGGGGCGCAGCCGCCCGCCGCCATGCCTGGCGACCACGTATTCGACGATGGCGCCGGACTCGGCGATCTTGATCGGGCCGTCCTCGATCACTGGCGACTTGCCGAGCGGATGCGCCTTTTCCAGCTCCGGCGGCGCCAGATTGGTGGTCGCGTCGCGCTGGTAGCGCACGATCTCGTAGTCGAGACCGAGTTCCTCCATGAGCCACAGGATGCGCTGTGAGCGCGAGTTGTTGAGGTGGTGGACCTTCAGCATGGGCGCGCCCTTCCGCGACTGGGATGAAACCCAGGGTTTAAGGACGAGCGGGACCGCCGCCGCAAGCCTTCCCGTGGGTCAGCGCCGTCGAATCACGGCCGATCGCGCCTGGGCAGGGCGGCGACTTCGTCCGGTGTCAGCTTGTGGATGGCGCTGACCGGGCAGCGGTTGGCGATCCCAGCGTCCCGATAGACGATCTGCGCCTGAATCGGTTCACAGATCCACGGGTCGCCGACGGTCGACTGAAGCCCGAGCCGCTGGCGGAAGGTCAGGCCTTCGCAGTCGATCATCAGGTCCAGGCGATAGATATCGTTCACCCCGACGCGAACGTAGAGGGTGCGGTCGTTGGGCGCATTGAAGCCGTTGATGTTGCGAACGGCGAAGCACTGTTCCTGGCCCCGCGGTTGCGCCGTCGCCGGCCCAGCCGCCGGTCCGGCGGTCGCCAGGGTCGTCAGCACCGCCGCCGCCGTCACGGCGTATCGCGCGGCCCAGGCGGGCGATGATTTGAGCATTCGACAATCTCCCTTGGTCTCGCAGGCGGCCGGGCGCCGCGGCCTATATGCCGCCGCGGCCCTGAACCCTGGCTGAACGCGCGAGCCGCCGGTTTCGTCGCATGGCGAAGCGTCCGGGATCGACCAGTGCGGCCAGGTCTTCTGGGAGCGGCGATGGCGCGTCGGCGGCGG
>Ga0209168_10001738_pt1 | contig 16678 bp, 11 predicted proteins | sample Coa_R1_FD_187156 | JGI IMG/M metagenome (GOLD analysis project Ga0209168, IMG submission 187156) | Surface soil microbial communities from Centralia Pennsylvania, which are recovering from an underground coalmine fire - Coalmine... | ecosystem: Environmental > Terrestrial > Soil > Unclassified ... | reverse complement strand
GCTCTCGTTGAAAAAGAACTCGCCGGCCTCGAGCGGGCACAAGCCGCCCAGAGCGCCATCGACGCTGTCCGTGCGGCCGGAGGTACGCCACATTATTTCAGTGTCAATCTGACAGACGCGGAGGCAATCGGAAAGGTCATCGACCGGGTGCGTCAGCGCAGCGGGCGCATCGACGTGCTGCTGCATGCCGCCGGTATTGAGCGAAGCCACTCCTTGCCAGATAAGGATTCCCGAGAATTTGATTTGGTGTTCGACGTCAAGAGCGACGGATTCTTTAATCTGCTGTATGCAATAGGAGAGATGCCCCTGGGTGCGACGGTCGTGTTCAGCTCGATTGCGGGCCGCTTCGGCAACGCCGGTCAGACCGACTATAGCTCTGCCAATGATCTGCTGTGCAAAATCACATCGAATTTCCGTACGACCCGTCCCGCGACTCGCGGCATCGCGATCGATTGGACGGCGTGGGGCGGCATCGGTATGGCCACTCGTGGCTCGATCCCAAAAATGATGGATCTCGCGGGAATCGACATGTTGCCGCCGGAAGCCGGCATTCCGCTGATCCGACGTGAACTCACCGCCGGAGCAACGCGCGGCGAGATTGTAATCGGCCAGCGTCTTGGCATCTTGCTCGATGAATGGGATGACGCAGGTGGGCTCGACCTTCTAGCGGCAGAACTTTTACCCGCGAAGGGGCCCATGGTGGGTAAATTTTCCTCCATGAATATTCACGACGGCTACTCGATCGAAACCACGTTGGATCCACTGGCTCAACCATTTCTTCATGATCATCAGATTGAGGGCACTCCGGTTCTGCCGGGTGTCATGGGCATCGAGGCATTTGCTGAAGCTGCTGTGTGCCTGCTTCCTGGATGGCGGGTCGAGGCGATCGATGATATAAGCTTCATCGCGCCCTTCAAGTTCTACAGAAATGAGCCCCGCGTCGTTCGGATCGAAACACAGATTCATCCGCAGGGAGAACGGTTGATGGCAGATTGCCGGTTGATCGGCTACCGTTCCCTTCCAAACTTGAACGAGCCGCAAGCAACGACGCACTTCACTGCGCGTGTTCGGCTCGCGAAACAAGCTGGCCAGATGCCGGCTGTGCGGCCATTTGTCCCACCCGTGGGAGTTGGCGTCGAAGCGGCTGATATCTATCGACTCTACTTCCATGGGCCTGCGTATCAGGTTGTGGAGAGGGCATGGTGGGATGGTGAGCGCGTCATTGGTTTGATGGCGAAAGGATTGCCCCCCAATCACCACCCGTCAGATTTAGAGACGATCGTGGTGCCACGGCTGATCGAGTTGTGCTTCCAAACTGCCGGCATCTGGGAGCTTGGCATGAGGGGTCGGATGGGGCTGCCACAGTGCGTTCACCAAATCTCCTTATTCGGAGCGCCGAACGTGGCCAATGGCCGGTTGTACGCCGTGGTCACTCCTGACGAGGTTCGAGAAGACTTCGACGCTGAAGTTCTGGACGAGAACGGAAACTGCTACCTGCGTTTCACTGGTTACCAAACGGTGGCTCTCTCCGATGGCGTTGACAAAGAAAATCTGACAAACCTGCAGGCCATCATGTCAGGAGAGGCCATTCTGGTAGCTTAGCGCACGCCCCGATAGAACCATGATTGTTCACGGAGGCGCCGATGCACAACGAATTCCAACGCGTTGCCATTGTTAATCGCGGTGAAGCCGCCATGCGGTTCATCCACGCTGCGCGGGAATTTCGCGATGAGCACGGCGTGCCGTTGCGCACGATCGCATTCTTCACCGAGCCTGACCGTCATGCCATGTTCGTCCGCGAAGCGGACGAGGCCGTGTTTCTCGGTGCCGCACAATTCATCGATCCTGAGACCCATCGACTCAAGAGTAGCTATCTCGACTACGGGCGGCTCGAACAGTCACTTGCGGCCACTCACGCTGACGCGGTTTGGGTGGGATGGGGTTTTGTGGCGGAACATGCGGGATTCGCCGATCTTTGCCGGGATATGGGCATTGTCTTCATCGGACCTTCCGGCGACATGATGCGTAGGCTTGGCGACAAGATCCCCGCGAAACGTCTGGCAGAGCAGTTACAGATACCGGTCGTCCCCTGGAGCGGTGGACCTGTCGAGACTCTCGAGGACGCATGCTCTCACGCTGAGCGCTTGGGCTTTCCCCTCCTTATTAAGGCCACGGCCGGCGGAGGTGGTCGTGGAATCCGCCGCGTTCTATCTGCGACCCACCTGCCTCAGGCTTTCGAGGGCGCCCGTGCCGAAGCGTTTAAGGCTTTTGGAGATCCCACTGTATACCTTGAGCAACTAGTGCAGGGTGCGCGACACGTCGAGGTGCAGATTATCTCCGACCACTATGGGACGACGTGGGCGGCGGGCGTGCGTGACTGCTCGATACAGCGCCGCCACCAGAAAGTCCTGGAGGAATCGCCCTCCCCGGTGCTTTCCCAACAGGAAGATGGGGCGCTACGCGCTGCCGCGGTTCGTCTGAGTAAGGCCGCCGGCTACTGCAACGCCGGCACCGTGGAGTTCCTCTACGAACCCGAAACCCATTGTTTCTGGTTCATGGAAGTGAATACGCGTTTGCAGGTGGAGCATCCTGTTACCGAATGCACGACTGGTCTCGACCTGGTAAAGCTTCAAATTCACGTTGCGCGCGGCGGTCGACTGGAACAGGAGTGCCCGCGCAGCACCGGGCACGCGATTGAGGTACGGCTGAATGCCGAGGACTGCGACAGCGGCTTTGCTGCGGCGCCCGGTTTTATTGAACGCTTCCGGATCGCAATGGGCCCAGGTTTGCGAATAGACACAGGGGTGGCTGAGGGCGAAACCATTCCGGCGGACTTTGACTCCATGGTCGCGAAGATCATCGCGTACGGTCAAAACCGGAGAGAAGCATTGTCCCGCCTTCGGCGCGCGCTGCAGGATAGCGTCGTAGTCATTAGAGGCGGAACGAGCAACAAGGCGTTTCTACTGGAACTCCTAAACCGCAGCGAGGTACAAAACGGGCAAGCTGACATTGGATGGCTCGACCGCATGACGGCGGGCGGCGATCATCTTTCTCACGAGCATGCCGACGTTGCCTTGGTGCAGGCCGCGATCGATGCACACGATGCTGGCCTCGCCGTGGAGCAAGCTCAATTCTACGTGTCCGCTGCGCGCGGCCGCCCCCAAGCGCGGAGCGAAATTGGCCGTACCTTTGCCCTCAGGTATCGCGGACAAATCTACTCGGTAAAGACCCATCGCACAGGCCCTCAAGACTATAGGGTGGAAGTAGATGGATCGCGGGTCGAGGCCCACATCGACCGACTGGGCCAGTTCGAGTGCTGGATCACCACCCTCGGGCGACGCTTCCACGTCGTCTCCATCACGCAAGGAGTGAGTTCCAGGATTGAAGTGGATGGTGTATCGCACCGGGTGGATCGCGACGACGGTGGCATCGTGCATGCGCCAGCTCCAGCAGTGGTGGTTTCGATTGCGGTGAAGCCCGGAGATACGGTTGCTGTCGGGGACCCCTTGGCTGTGCTCGAAGCCATGAAAATGGAAACGCAGGTGGTCGCTTCGTTTTCTGGCAGAGTCCGCAAGGTGATGACTATGCCGAACGTGCAGGTGGATACCGGCGCACCACTACTCCAAATCGAAGCCACTATTAGCGACGATACAATCGCACCTCTGAACCGAGTTGCTTTTTGCGCTTCCCCATGCTTGAGTGCCGACGGACGAGGCGCTTCATCCCGTTGCCGCGAGAGCCTCAAAGAACTCCGCCAACTCATGCTGGGTTTTGACATCGACCCAGCGAGCGCCCGTCAGCTTTCCGCTTGGAGACAGCTCTGCCCTGCGAACAGTGAAGAAGTAAGAGAGTCCGAAATCGAGATCCTCAACATCTTTGTCGACATATGCTCTCTATTTCAACGCGAACCGGAAGGGGATCATTACACTGCGCGGGAGGACCCCAGCGCGGAGGCTTACCTCTTCTCATATTTGCGCATGGTTGAGACCAACTGTGAAGGACTCCCGCAGACCTTTGTCGATGCGCTGGGTCGCGCTTTGGCTCATTACGGTGTGCGCACTCTGGATGGCTCAGCCAAGCTGAAGGAGACCTTGCTTTGGATCTGCAAATCACACCAGAGAATGGAGCACCAAGCGGCATTTGTCCTGGACATCCTCGAGCATCGCCTGCGTCTCGTCAAAGCGTTGGAAGCACGCCCAAACGGAGATTTTCGAACTCTCCTTGATCGCATTATCTCGATCACTCGTGAGCTCTATCCGTCCGTCAGCGATCTTGCGCGGGAAGTGCGGTACCGCTACTTCGATCAACCTCTGTTTGAGCAGGCGAGAAACAGAGTGTACGAGGAAGTGGAAAACCATCTTGCATATCTCGCAGAATGTCCCGACGCCGCCGACTCACGCGCTCGGATCTGTTCTTTGATCGATTGTCCCCAACTTCTGGCGGGCGTGTTCGCCGGCATGTTCCCCACCGCTGATCCTGCCCTGCGCCTCGCCATGCTCGAAGTGCTCACCGAGAGGTATTACAAGATTCGGACTCTGCAAAATCGAAATGCGTCGGCCGTGGAGGGACACTGTTACGTCTCGGCTGAATATGACCATGAGGGCAAGCATATTCACGTTTTCGCTGCCTACGCGGAGTATCCCGTTCTTTCCACGGTGGCAAAGGCCCTGCTTCCCGTGATTGCGGAGGTGCCGGCTGATCACGACGTCGTCCTGGATTTCCACGTCTGCTCCAACGGCAAGCTGAATGCCGCGGACACGACACAAGTGGAAGTCCAGGCGATGCTGAATCAAGTTGCCTATCCTCGTTCGATCCGTCGTATCGTGGTGGCAGTTGCCGAAGCGAGCCAGGGTCGACGCGTGAGCGCCATGCAGCACTTCACCTATCGCCCGAGAGACGGAGGATACGAGGAGGAGACGCTATATCGCGGAGTGCATCCGATGATAGGTAAGCGGCTGCATCTCTGGCGGCTCAGCAACTTCAAGATCGAGCGTCTGCCATCGGTCGCGGACGTCTATCTTATACACGCCGTTGCCCACGAGAACCCGAAGGATGAGCGTTTGTTTGCGGCCGCGGAGGTGCGCGATGTGACTCCCGTACGCGATGACGCGGGGCGCGTCGTTCAGTTGCCTCATCTGGAACGCATGTTCATGGAAGCGCTGGGTGCGATGCGGTTGTTTCAGTCACGGCGTCGGCCTCAGGAGCGCTTATATTGGAACCGCGTGTTTCTGTATGTGTGGCCTCCGCTCAATCTCAAGCCTGATGAACTGACCGACATTGTGCGCCGACTTGCACCTGAGACCGAAGGTCTGGGGCTGGAGCAGGTCGTAGTACGGGCCCGCATTCCCAACCCAGCTACCGGGGAATTGCGCGACATGGTGGTGCGCATCTCTAGCCCGGTCGGTAGCGGCATCCTGATCACATTCCGGCCCGCCGACAAACTGCGCCCGCTGAAACCGCTAAGCGCGTACGATCAAAAGGTAATTCGCGTCCGCCAGCGTGGAATGGTTTACCCCTACGAGATCATCAAGATGCTCACTCCGGCTCGGGAAGACACACGAGCGGAATTTCCTCCCGGCGATTTTGTGGAGCATGATCTTGACGCCGAAGGGCAGCTGGTTCCGGTTAATCGGATCTACGGTCAGAACGAATCAAACATTATCGTTGGCGTCATCCGCAACTTCACCAACCTTTACCCCGAGGGTATCGTCCGCGTTCTCCTGCTGGGAGACCCCAGCAAAGACTTGGGATCTCTTGCCGAAGCGGAGTGTCGGCTCATCATTTCCGCTCTGGATCTGGCCGAGGAAAAGGGCGTCCCGCTAGAGTGGTTCCCGATCTCAGCCGGGGCAAGGATCTCGATGGACAGCGGCGTCGAGAATATGGACTGGATTGCCCGGGTCTTGCGCAGATTGGTGCAGTTCACTCAAGCGGGCGGTGAAGTGAACCTCCTGATCAATGGGATTAACGTGGGAGCACAACCCTACTGGAACGCCGAGGCCACCATGCTGATGCACACTCGAGGCATTCTGGTGATGACGCCGAAAGCAGCGATGGTGCTTACCGGCAAGCGCGCACTCGATTACTCGGGCGGCATTTCGGCGGAAGACAATCAAGGCATTGGCGGCTACGACCGCATCATGGGTGTCAACGGCCAGGCACAATACTGGGCACGCGACATCGACGACGCATGCCACATTCTCTTTCGGCACTACGAGCACACATACATTTTGCCCGGGGAAAAGTTTCCCCGCAGGGCTGAGACAGCCGATCCCATCGACCGCGACGTGCAGAGTTATCCTCACAACAAAGATGGCGAGGAGGGGTTCGCGCGGGTAGGGGAGATATTGTCTAACGAGACCAACCCCGGACGGAAGAGACCCTTTGACATTCGCAGAGTGATGACGGCAACCATAGATCAGGACCACGCCCCTCTGGAGCGATGGGCCGGGATGCGAGCGGCGGAAACCGCCGTGGTTTGGGATGCCCACCTGGGTGGGTACCCAGTGTGTCTTATCGGTATCGAGTCTCGCTCAGTTCCCCGCATGGGATTTGTTCCCGCCGACGGACCGGACCAATGGTGCGCAGGAACGCTCTTCCCACAATCTTCCAAGAAAGTGGCGCGAGCCATCAATGCTGCCAGTGGCAATCGCCCGGTCGTGGTCTTGGCCAATTTATCAGGGTTTGATGGTTCTCCGGAGTCGATGCGACGGTTGCAGCTTGAATACGGCGCTGAGATTGGCAGAGCGGTAGTTAACTTCAAGGGCCCTATTGTGTTCTGTGTAATCTCGAGGTTTCACGGTGGCGCTTATGTAGTGTTCTCGCGCGCTTTGAACGATCAGCTCGAAGTGGCTGCCCTGGAGGGTACATATGCCTCGGTCATCGGTGGGGCTCCCGCCGCAGCCGTTGTTTTCGCCGGTGAAGTTGACGCACGGACTCGTAAAGACGAGCGGCTTCAGGCTCTGAATCAGGCGATGCTGCAGGCCGACGGTGTCGAGAAAGGGCGGCTGCGCGCCGAGTGGAGTGAGCTTTTCAGAGTCGTATATTCCGAAAAGTTAGGTGAAATGGCCGCGGAGTTTGACCGCATCCACAGTGTGCAGCGGGCACTCAGCGTGGGTGCGCTCGATTGCATTATTCCGCCAGCAAGTCTTCGCCCTTATCTCGTCCATGCGGTAGAACGTGGGATGAGAAGCCACAAGAGAGCGCGTGGGAAGGTGAAACTCAAGATCGCGGAAGCGGCCTAGGCTCGGAGACGACATGGATGCTTCGATGAACGTCTACTGGCTGGAGCAGACCGACGCCGATGTGCCAGCGGAAAATCAATGGCTGAGTGCGGGAGAGATGCTTTCCCTTGGCCGCATGCGGTTTGTAAGGCGTCGTAACGACTGGCGGTTAGGCCGCTGGACAGCGAAACGTGCGCTGGCCGCCTGCCTTAACGTGCCATATGGTCCTCTCGCCCTTGCAAACATAGAAATAAGAGCCGCGGCGTCGGGGGCACCCGAGGCATTTCTATTCGACCAAAAAGCGCCGGTCTCGATGTCTCTAAGCCATCGTGCCGGTACCGCCATGTGTGCTGTTGCACTGTCCGGTACCGGCCTCGGCTGTGATCTGGAGCTGATCGAGCCGCGCAGCAATGCGTTCATCACCGATTACCTCACAGCTCGTGAACAGGCACTCGTAGCACGAACACTCGTCGCGGAACAGCCGTTGCTAGTGAATCTACTATGGAGTGCGAAAGAGAGCGCCCTCAAGGCGCTGCAAGTAGGGCTCCGGGTCGCCTCAACACGCGTGGATGTTAGCCTCGGAGATTGGTGGCCGTCGCACACCGGGCAGTCTCGCCAGGACCTGCCTCTCTTTCTTATGCAAGCTGTTGATCCCCGTGGGTGGCGTCCGCTGCATGTCCGCTATTCCGGTGAGCAACTCTTCTGCGGTTTGTGGCGACAGGCGAATGGCATGGTGCGGACTCTCGTCCCGGCTTTTCCCCTGCACTGCTCGTCGTCAGAGCCTGTCGGACCAGCTTGGCCCGTGGGGCAAACTACACTTTCGGGCCCAGCTCACCCGTGATTTGTTTGGTCCCAGCGGCTCAGCTAGTAGCGCAGCCGCTGCTCGAGGGTGCGTCGTTTCTGTTCGGCCCTTCCAGACTAAGATTTCTTCCCGCTGTCAGTAGTGCTCATCGTCCGAGGTCACACTGCCGATGGCTTCGTGATAGCGGCAGTAGGTGTAATAGTCAATGAGTCCTGCATGCTGCGGCGCAGTTCGTCCGCTTGGTGCTCGTAGAGCACACTCCTTTTCTAAGAGCAGCAGAAACGCCCCCTAAATAGGTGCGGGCGTTATGCTTGATCAATCTCAGCCTCCGCCGCATCCCGTGCGCACGGCATCTCTGCCCTCAGCTATTCGTTCAGACAGAAACCGATACGCCTAGTGCGACAATCTGCAAACGACTGAGCACTCCAGATTGCCTTACAGCAGAGGAAATCGGAAAGCTGGTTCGCAAACTGGACGGTGTGTATTATGTTACGGCGTTTGTTGCTGCTCTCACAGGGTTGCGGGTGTCAGAGTTGCCAACGCTCAAATGGGAAGACATAGACTTTGGCGTGGCCGAGATTCATCTCACCAGCGCGATTGTCTGTCAACACGTCGGCCCACTGGAAACGGCAGCCTCACAGAAACCCGCTCCGATGGATGCTGGCCTGGCGGCGCGCTGCTACTGGACTGGCGTAAGAAGTGTCTTTACAATCAAGAGACGGATTATGTCTTTGCGTCCGCTGAGAAACACGCCAAGCAGCCGTTGTGGCCTAGCTCAGCAATGTCAAAACACATTCGGCCTGCTGCAAAGAAGGCTGGGATCGTGAGGCGTGGTCGCTGGCACGTTTTCAGACACTCGTTTACAACACTCCTGAAAGCGAATGGCGAGGATGTGAAGACGGTACAGGAGTCACTGCAGCACGCGGACAGCAAGGTAACGCTGGACAAGCATACGCAGGGCCTCATGCCAGTGAAGAGGGAAGCACAAACGCAATGTTATTGCGATGATTGGACTCACGTGGTGCCACGCATCTCGATAACCGCTGAAAGTGCTTGATTGCAAAGGTGGGGCGCGTAGCTCAGTTGGTAGAGCAATGCCCTTTTAAGGCATGGGTCGCAGGTTCGAATCCTGCCGCGCTCACCAGAATTTCAAGAACTTAGCTGATTTCAAAGGGTTGGTTCGGACAGCTGCGGAGACGCAGAGCCGGCGAGACTCTAATTTCTAGGCCGACAGTTATCGTTAGATCCCGGCAATCGCCTTGTTCTGCAATACGCGTATTACGACGCGACGATTCTCCGCCTCTCCCTCGGCGCTTTTGTCGTTCGTGACCTGTCGCGACTCTCCCATCGCTCCAGGCGCCAGTATCCGCGTTAGAGGCACATCTGCCTTTTGCCGTAGGATGTTCGTCACATTGTTCGCACGGTCTTCGCTGAGCTTCTGGTTCACTTCCGTGCTGCCGGTCGACGACGCATAGCCGGTCACTTCGATCACATATCCTTCGACATCCTTCGCCTTCTTGGCTAGTTCCAGCAACGGCGTTTCGTATTTCGGATCAACCTTTACCTTGCCGTTCCCAAAGTACACCGTCACCTCATCAAGGATGTAGTAATCGTCCATGTCGCCAAAGCGCGCAACCGCCGCCTCGATCTGGGCCTTGTGCGAAGCCAGTTGTTCCTCATGCAACTGCAGCTGCTCATTCTGTGCTTTCAGTGCTGCCGCTTGCTTTTCCAATTCGGCCTTGTGCTTTTCCGTTTCCTGGCGGTGCTGGCGAGTGGCGGCCTCGGCAAGCTGCGCTTTTTGCAGATCGCCGCCGCTGAACTTCACCGAAGTTGCAATCAGCTTTCGATCTCGATTGTAATCACCCTCCACTTTGACCTTCAGGCCCGGGATCAGCGCCGCCATCGACTTGTCCGTCCGCCGCGCCTTGAAGAGCCCGCCGGTCTGTGACACCTTCGTGTTGTCGTCGAGCAGGAATGCCAACTCCGCCCCCTGCATGTACTCCACGATTATCTCGCTGCCGCTCCTTCCAACGATGACACCTTCGACCTTTGTAGTTTCGGCCAGAGTAGTCGTTCGCAATAGGACAACCAGCAGAGACGCGGCAGCCAGGTGAGCAAACTGCTTTGAAATTGAGGGCGTCATAATCTCTGTTTCCAATTCGACAAATCTGGCCGCGACTCGGAACAGGTGACAAACCGAGCGGAGAAGGTAGATTTGTCACCCACACGAGGTCAACGCCTAAACCCGTTCTGAGTTTGTGACGTCTATGCAACGGCAGACGTTGAGTAATTGTGAGTTAACACTAGACAAGTGTAGTGCGAGATCATACTGCAAGAATTACCAGTCACTGGGAAGTGAAACATTGTCACCAGAACAAGTGGAGAATCAGGAATCACGAATGAGAGCAGGTCCGTCCGAATTATCCCAACAGTGGCGGGCAAAAAGTGCGCACTGAATCAAGCCCTTTTTGTCATCTGAGGGCCTCAATATATTCGGACGGGGCCTTGTTCCATCGGTCAGAGCATTACAGGTAACTCATTGTTGAGGGTCGGAAGTCACCGGCAATGATGTCTTCTCGGCTGCTAACGTGACGATCTCTTTCTGGTCCGGCCATTCTCTGCTAAACAGCAGCTTAGCCTCAGGAGCCGTTCCCGGATAATACTGCGTGGATTGTTCACCCTTCGGCTGTAGCACTATGTCGACGCGCCGGTTGTACGCCCAAACCAGATCCTGAAAGTTTCCTAAAGACTTTGTTGGCTTATTTGGGTTCTGTTCGTGCAACGTCTTCACCGTATCGGCGTCGAGAGGATGATCTTTTCCTTGAGCAACGACCTCGATTTTATCTTCGGGAACTCCGAGTGATTGGAGGTACTGCTTTACACTGTCGGCACGGCGCTGGCTCAGGGTCATGTTTCGTGCCTTCGAGTCTCTTTCGTCAGTATTCCCAACGACTTTCAGTTTGGCATCAGCATCGTATTCGAGGTACTTCTTAAATCCATCCACGGCTTGTTTCAGAATTTCCTGTTGGCTTTGTACCAGTCCCTGATCCGGGTGGGTTTGATCGGGATATCCGGTCGGAAAGAACACACTGGCCAATGGAACGGGCGGAATTGGTTCGATGGAACCAACAATTCGAACTGTAGTGGTCTTTGTGTCCGATCCTCCGCAGTCGTTTTTCGCGGTTAGTACATAACTCTCCACTTCATTTACAGGGCCTTCTCCTTGCTGTTTTGGTGCGGCCTGCACTGTGCGACTGTCATTAGCACCGACTGAGCCTAGCGGATCGATCGAAATAGAACTGGCATTGGAGGTGGTCCAACTCAGATTGGACGAACCTTGTTCGAGAACTTTGTCTCCGATTTTGCGATAACGGATCTCAGCTGGTGAGGCCTGCAGAGAACTCTGAACCGCCGTGTTCACACTGACATCCGTAGCGGAAGTAACGTGGCCGCCAGGGCCGGAAGCCTGCAAAGTATAGGTAGTGTTCTGAAGGGGCCCCACTGCCATTTGCCCGCTCTCGGCTGACTGCTTTTGACCCTCGGTACCGGAGCTAATCGTTCTTTCTACCGTTTCGGCTGTTGTCCAGTTCAACTGAGTGGAGTCGCCGCAATTGATCTGTGCAGACTGAGCTACGAGGTTACCGGTCACTGGAGCTACCGCAACGGTTGCGCTCGCAGTTCCAGCAGTGAATCGTGGCAGCGACTGTATGCTTTGCCCTTTTGTCCAAGGTGTAACTCTTTGCGAACCGTTGTTCGCGTTAAGAAGCACACGTTCGTTGGCGTTCACCGTTACTGTCCCTGACCAGAGTGTCGAGTCCTTATACACAAGGGTCAGTGTGTGGGTGCCTGCCGGCACAACCAGTTGCTGGATGCAGCACGGGAGGAATGTTCCGCCGTGATTAAACTCGTCTCCGTGTCCGACAAAATAGTCCGGAGTCTTGCCATTCAGAAGTACGGCGAAAACCGATGCTCCTTCGATCTGAATTCTTCCCCAGGGCCCGTGCACGTCGTTGGCAACAGGTTCCAGCTTGAACTCGACCTCTGTAACCTTGCCTTGGTCGATGGTGACATCGCGGACCTGTGGCTTAAATCCATAATTATGGACATCAATCGAATGATTTCCGGGCGCGATGCGATACGTGTGGTTTCCATCACCGTATGGAACCCCGTCGACAAAAACATAGGCCTGTTTGGGTTCTACCCGCACTCGGAGCTTGCCCGTTTGCCCAAACATTACCGACGCTGACAACGAGAACCCGGCAAGGACCACCCATTTAGAGACATTCCTATGCAGCATTGACTTACCTCCGCAAGCACGGCAGATTTGCCCGCATGTAGCTTTTCACCTGTGATTATGGCGAAGAGAAAATTCGTGGTGAACTGTCAAACCTGTCAGGGTAGAAGCTGAAGACGTTCGCTGGAACAGAGGATTCTTTAATGGTAAAGGTGACGCTTCCCAAAATGCTCTCACTAATAATGTTGAGTAGCGGGTCGATGCCCAGCGAGGCAAATTACCCTAAGAAGTGCCTCTGCAATTCATTCTGATGTTGAACTGAGGCAACCATCGGTTCTCAAACTGAGCACAAGAAAATGTTCTGACTCAGGTTTAATGGCCTTTGTTGCTCAGGCGCAACGACGTGTGAACCCAAAGGGGCTACCCTTTTCATATTCTGGGACCAAGTTTGCCGCTCCAATCTCCCCGGATGAGAAGTGACCGCGGCAGTAACGGATTTGAAGGAATAATGAAAACGAGAGAGAAAAGCCAAGAACCCCAGTGGCCCAGCGCCGAAGAGATCAAGACACTCCGCGAGAAATTACACGACAGAATTGCCCACGAGGAACTCGAGCCTGCGTGGCGATTGGAAGGTTTGGATCGTCTCATCGTCCTTCTGCAGATGGAGCCAACGGCTTTCCAACGGCTTTGGGTTCAGCCTCTACTAGAGGCAGGCGCAACCATGGAGGTGGCAATCACCTGCATTACAGCTTCGTATTTCATGCCAAACTAAGCTAAGTACCTTACGAGGTCATCCCCCACACAACATCGCTTCGCTCGCTAAACTATCCGAACGATATAGTTTGTGATCGGCGTGCCGCCTGGTGCGCCGACCTGTCACATCTGCCAGTAAGTTGCGAACCTCGCTGTGGGTAAGATGCACGCGATGTTCGAACTTGTTGGGCGTGTCCCTCGTTGTACGGACATCGGGTAAGCCTAGGTCGTGTCCAAGCTAGTCCGTTTCTCCGTGATTTCGATGCATTAAGCAGCAGTTACGAGTCGGAGTGACTAAGGAGAGTTTAGTGGCGACCCGCGCTCTTCCCACGATACCAACGCGCTCTGTTTCCCTGGAGAAGAGCGAAGGAGTCGCAACCGAACTGAGTTTAGTCCGACGGGTACAGCAAGGAGATGAAGAAGCATTTACAACACTCTTTCAGTTACGTAGAAAATGGGTTTACTCGGTTTGTCTGTCGATGACGCGAGACGCTTCTGAGGCGGAAGATATGACGCAGGAAGCTTTCCTTCAGGTATTTCGCAATATCAGAACCTTTCGTGGAGACTCAGCTTTCTCGACCTGGCTGTACCGCCTCGCGGTAAACATGGTGTTGAGGAAGCGATGCCGGCACAAGACTCCACCTATGCTTTCGCTCGACGCGCCTGTGTCTTCGGATTCGCCGACGCTTCGGCACGAACTGTGCTGTATTGATCCCGGTCTCTCCGGCGCCATCGATCGCATTGCACTGCAGCGGGCGATCAAGGCGCTCCCCTCAGGTTACAGAAAAATATTTGGTCTGTATGAAGTTCACGGATATCAGCATCGCGAGATCGCTGAAGCGTTGAACTGTTCCATCAACACCTCTAAGTCACAACTTCACCATGCGAGGTTGAAGATGCGGGGCTTGTTGCTTCCGAAGTGGAGCAACGCCCGAGTTCGCGATGCATCTTGACCGAAGAGAGCGCCATCATTGCGAGGCCGTACCGTGGCTGACGTCACTGCCCAGACAATTTGCTGTTAGTTTCAGCAGTTACTTTCCTCTATTTTCTGTCGCAACATTTGCCTGATTCCGGGTGTGGTAGGAGGACAAATGTTGGCAGGTGCTATGAGAAGAAGGCTATTTGTGCTGGCAATTGTGGTGGTTACGCCAGTTCTCGCTCTCAGCCAGTCTCCAAAACCAAAATCTCACAGCAAAATAACCGGTTGCCTGATCGGCACTGGCCAACCTGACGAATACCAACTGGTGGATGAAAACCGCCGAGGCGTTGATTAATGCGGCAGCAACCTACGACGTTGCCGCGTTGCTTGAGATCTTCGGTCCAGATGGCAAGGACTTCATATCCTCCTCGGACCCTGTTCATGACAAGAGCATTGCCGCGGATTTTGCCAGTAAGGCGCGAGAGAAGAATGTCGTTACGATAGACCCCAAGAACAAGTCGAAAGCCGTTCTATCAGTAGGCACCGATGACTGGCCGCTTCCAATTCCCATTGTGAAAAAGGGATCGGTATGGCATTTCGATTCAAAACTCGGGCGTGACGAAATTCTCTTTCGCCGCATTGGCGCCAACGAACTCGACGCAATCCAAATATGTCGCGGTTTCGTCGAGGCGCAGAAGGAATATGCATCTGAAGCTCGTGACAAGTCGGGAGTGAATCAATACGCACAGAAGATCATTAGCACTCCCGGTACGCACGATGGCCTGTTCTGGCACAACGACGATGGTAGTCCAGGTGGCCCCATCAGCGAAGCTATCGCCCGCGCGATCGCAGAAGGATACTCGACCGGGAAGTCCTCCGGATACCACGGCTATTATTTCAAAGTATTGAAGGGGCAAGGGCCGGCAGCGAAGTTGGGACAACTCGATTACGTAGTCGAGGGCGTTATGATCGGAGGCTTTGCCTTGATGGCATTTCCGGTCGAATATCGTGTCACGGGCGTCAAGAGCTTCATTGTGAGTTATGACGGGATCGTTTATGAGAGGGATCTGGGGCCTGACACGCTCCAGATTGGTCAGAACATGGAGCGATATAACCCGGACAAGACGTGGCGTGCCACGAATGACGATTGGGATGCAGACGCAGACTCATCGAGTGGCGGCGACTGATGTTGGCGAGAAATAAATGAAGCGCCGGTGCATCTGCTTTTATCGTCTGAGCGTGTTACTCACGCATCACCGAACTGAATCCACGGGATGCTGCTCAATCTTCCGCAAAAATCGAGTAATACTTCCCCGCAGGCTGGACAATGCATGTCGTCTGGTACGCGCACTGAGTGAATCGATAGAAAGGCGTTGCATCGGCTACAATGCCAGAAAGTAGTGCACACCTGCGGCGGAGTGGTGTGGCAAGTTGTCATTTCCAGAGTGAGCATACTTGACTCCTAACTGTCTGTAGCCGAGCCTACGTGGAATCTGTGCGCCTGAACACTGTCAGTTCACACAGCCGGAGAGATCGTAAGCACTCCCTTTTCGCGTTCGACAACTACTGGAATAAACAGGTCCATGCTGTCCGCGCGCGTTGGAATAGTCGTATCTTCCTTCTTCCGACACTCCGCAAAGAATCTTGCACCCCAGTCTCGATCACTGAGATAGCTCGAGTGATTGATCCATACCGCATTTTCGTCTGTCATTGCTGACAGTTCCTGCAGGGAGGCTTCTAGGGTGTGATGGGCGAGCGTCGGCTCAGGCTACGCGACCCGCAACAAAGAAAACCAAATGACACACCCTTCTGATCTGTCGACTGACCAAATAGAGCAGCTAAAAGGCGGCAATATGGACGAATTTGAAGCCCTATACCGTCAATACAATAAAACGGTGTACGCACTGTGTCTGCGGAATACGCATAACGCGTCGGATGCAGAGGACTTGACTCAGGAGGTATTCCTGCAAGTCCATCGCAAAATCAGTACCCTGCGGAACTACTCGGCGTTTAAATCATGGTTGTACAGGGTGACGACCAACGCGATATTGATGCATTTTCGGAAGCAGCATGTCTTGGTCATGTCGTTGCATTGTGTGCAGGATCCCAAGACATCAGCCGTTTTGGATGTCTCCGAGATGCTGGTCACTCCTGGTTGCGAGCCGATCGAGCGAGTTGCCTTGGCGCGTGCAATCGGAGGTCTACCAAAATGCAGGCGGGCAATGGTAGTTCTACATGACATCAATGGAATGAGCCACCGTGAAATCGCAGAATCTCTGGGCGTTTCCCTCACAACTGCGAAGTCCAATCTGTCCCGTGCACATCAGCAGCTCCGTGGGGCTCTTTTTGAGCATTCTTCTATGACACGCACCAGAAGCAGCGTGCTTCTAGACACTTATGATAGCCACGACGACTTCAACTAATGAACTTCCCGCGGCGTGGTCATAGCAAATTGGGAAGAATGAGACCCTGGGGCAGGAAGAGGTTAAGAGTTGGGAGGGAAGAGTTGTTCAGGGAAGCGAAGCAGGAGGTGACACCGGGTCTTCACTACAGCTCCTTTTCGCTGCCACATATTCAGTACTCGACTCGCCGTGAAGATCGTAACGTTGGCGGCGTTGGCAAGCTGTTCGTTTGTGAGATCGATGCGAGTTCCACCTCGAACCTTGTGACCAAAACCCCGGGCAAGCGTTGTCAGGACTTGTGCAAGCCTTTGTTCGGCAGTGTGGGAAACCAGGCTGGTGTGCGCTGCC
>Ga0209168_10001737_pt1 | contig 16679 bp, 21 predicted proteins | sample Coa_R1_FD_187156 | JGI IMG/M metagenome (GOLD analysis project Ga0209168, IMG submission 187156) | Surface soil microbial communities from Centralia Pennsylvania, which are recovering from an underground coalmine fire - Coalmine... | ecosystem: Environmental > Terrestrial > Soil > Unclassified ... | reverse complement strand
GTAACGCATCGCTCAGACCCTCCGGCGCTTCGGCGGACGGCAGCCGTTGTGCGGAATCGGCGTCACATCCTTGATGGAGCGGATCTGCAAGCCGGCGGCGGCGAGCGCTTGGATGGCGGATTCGCGTCCTGAGCCGGGTCCTTGCACGCGCACGTGCACGCGCTTGACCCCCATGCCTAACGCTTCCTTGGCGCACATCTCGGCCGCCACGGTCGCGGCGAACGGCGTCGACTTCTTGGAGCCCTTGAAGTTCGCCTTCCCCGACGACGCCCATGCCACCGCGTTGCCGTGCATGTCGGTGATCGTGACGATCGTGTTGTTGAAAGTCGCGTTCACATGGGCGATGCCTTCCGCCTCTACGACGCGCTTGCTCTTCTTGCTCGTTCCGGTTTTCGCTGTGGCCATGCCCAGTGACAGTGAAAGGTGCCGTGTCGTCTAGCGCGATCCGCGCGCGGCCGGCCTGCGTTAGGCCGTCCGCGCGCGGGGAGTCGTTACTTGGTGACCTTCTTCTTGCCGGCGATCGCGCGGCGCGGACCCTTCTTCGTGCGCGCGTTCGTGTGCGTGCGCTGGCCGCGAACCGGCAGCCCCCGGCGATGCCGGATGCCGCGGTACGAGCCGATGTCCATCAACCGCTTGATGTTCATCGCGACTTCGGTCCGCAGCGCGCCCTCGACGCGATAGTCGCGCTCGATCACCTGGCGCAGCCGGTTCACGTCCGTGTCGCTGAGATCCTTGATCCGCAGGTCGGCGTTCACTCCGGTTTCGGCGACGATCCTCCGCGCGACCGCGCGCCCGATGCCGAAAATGTACGTGAGCCCAATCTCGACCTTCTTCTCGCGTGGCAGGTCCACGCCGGCGATACGTGCCATGGGTTAGCCCTGCCGCTGCTTATGCTTTGGGCTGCGCTTGCAGATGATGCGTGTCACGCCTTTCCGCTTGACCACCTTGCAGTGCTCGCAAATCGGCTTCACGCTGCTTCGTACTTTCACGGAACCACACCTCGTAGTCGGGAAAATCCAGTCAAGTCTTATAGGATAACCGACTTACGAAGGCGATGCAAGGAGTTCGGCTCGCACCCGCGCGAGTGCGCCGCGAGGGTCCGCGTCCTCTGTCACCGTGCGGCCGACCACGATGTATGTCGCACCCGCCGCGGCGGCTCCGCCCGGCGTCACCACCCGCTTCTGATCGTGCGTTCCGCTCCCCGCAAGACGAACCCCGGGCACGAGGATCTCGAGCGCGTCACCGTGCTCCGCGCGCACGGCGGCCGCCTCGATACCGCTGCATACCACCCCGCGAGCGCCCGCGGCCCGTGCGAGATCCGCGAGGCGTAACACCTCTTCCTGCACGTCGGACACGTGTCGGCCCCACGCCTCCCCAAGGCCCGCGGCATCGAGCGACGTGAGCACCGTGACCGCCAGCACGCCGCAGTTTCCGCCGGCGCCCTCGACGGCCGCCTCGACCATCGCTCGCCCGCCGGACGCATGGACCGAGACCAGCCGTGCGCCGAGCGCCGCCGCGCGCCGTGCCGCGGCACGCACGGTGTTCGGGATGTCGTGCAGCTTGAGGTCGAGGAACACGTCCCGCTCGTCGGCCCCGTTGGACGGGCGACGCACTGCCGTGATCACGTCGGGTCCACCAGCGGTGAAGAGCTCGCTGCCCACCTTCACGAAGTCGCACGCCGGACCGAGCCGGCCCACGAGCGCCAGGGCCTCTTTAGCGGCGGCCACGTCGAGCGCGACGATCGCGCGGGCTCGCTTCACGACGGCCACTCCAGCGTGCCGATGAGCTCGCCTAACGAGCCGACACTATGTGCCTCGCACCAGCGGCCGAGGTCCCGCACCACACGCTCCGGCAGGCGCGGGTCGCGCATCGCCGCTGTTCCGATCCCCACCAGCGACGCGCCGGCAATGAGGTACTGCAGCGCATCGGTCGCCGACGACACGCCGCCGACGCCGAGTAGCGGAACCCGAACTGCGCGATGCACCCTCCACGTGGCCAGCACGCCCACCGGCAAGAGCGGCGCGCCGCTCACGCCGCCCGAGCCGAAGCCTAACGCAGGCCGCCGGCGTTCCACATCCACCACCAAACCGGGCAGCGTGTTCACGAGCGTGATGCCATCGGCGCCCGCGTCCACCGCCACGCACGCGCTCGCCGCGATGTCGGCCGACGTTGGACTCAACTTCACGAAGATCGGCCGCGTGGTAGCCGCGCGCGCGCCCTGCACCACTGCGCCGAGCGTCGCCGCATCGGCGCCGAACTCCATCCCGCCCGCGCGCACGTTCGGGCAGCTCACGTTGAGCTCGAACATATCGACGCCCGCCTGGTCCGTGAGCGCGGACACGACCGTCGCGTAATCCTCGACGGTGTCGCCAACGACGTTCACGAGCACGCGCGCACCGCCGCCGTGTTGGGCAAGCCACGGGAGCTCGACCCGCTTCACTTCGTCGAGTCCGGGATTGGCCAGGCCCACCGCGTTGAGCATGATCCCGTCACTGGCCTCGGCCACGCGGGGCGCCGGCGCACCGGCGCGCGGCTTGGGGCTCACCGCCTTCGTGCCGATGCCGCCTAACGCATCGAGCGCGATCACACCGCCCAGCTCGCGTCCGTAGGCCGCGGTGCCGGGCGCGAGAACGATCGGATTCCGAAAGGTGATGCCCGCCACGCTCACGGCGAGCACGTTCGCGCGCGACGACCCACCAGCGCTCACGTCCGCGCCATCCCGCTCACGGCGTCGCCACGCCTAACCGGCGCTGGTAGTGGTCCAGATACTCGACCGTCGCGTCGGCGATCGACGACGCGATCTGCCGCTGGCGCGCGGCGTTCGTGATGAAGCGCGCATCCGCCGGATTGGTCCCGAACCCGATCTCGACCAGCACCGCCGGCATGAACGCCGTCACGAGCACGCGGAATCCCGCCTGCTTCACACCGCGGCTCGGCCCCGGTTCGACGGCGCCCAGGTGCTGCTGGATGAGGTCCGCCAGCTCGCTCGACTCGCGCAGATGCTCGTTCTGCGCCATGTCGTTCATGATGTAGCTCAGCGGGTCGCCCTTCTTGGCCGACACGTCCGTCTCGAACCGCACCGAGGAGTTTTCCATCTCTTCCACACGCTTGGCGTCTTCGGTTTTCGCCTCGGCGAGAAAGTACGTCTCGAACCCGCGCGCGGCGCCGGGATCGTGCCACGCCGGGTTGGCCGCGTTGACGTGGATGGACACGAACAGATCGGCGTGATGCTCGTTCGCGATGCGTCCGCGGTCGGAGAGTGCGATCAGGGTATCGGTGGTGCGCGTCATCACGACACGAAGTCCACGGTCGCGGAGCGCGGCGGCCAGCTTCTTCGCCACCTGCAGGGTGATGTTCTTTTCGTAGATCTTCCATCGGGTACCGATGGGACCCGTCATGCCGTTGTCGGGGCCGCCGTGTCCCGCGTCCACCACCACCGTGCGATGCGCGATGCTCGATGGAACGCGCACGGGCGCATCGCTGCCGTGCATCGCCGGCGTCACCGCGGCCTGAAATGCCAGCAGCATGATCCCGATCATCGGACGCGCGCCGCCCGCGCCATCTCGCGCTCGTCCTCGCGCCGCCGCGCATCGTCGCGCTTGTCGTGCAGCTTCTTTCCCTTGCCGAGGGCGAGCGTCACCTTCGCCTTGCCCCGGGTGAAATGAATGTCGAGCGGCACGAGCGTGAGTCCCTGCCGCTCGACGGCACCGATCATTTTTCGAATCTCGCGCCGGTGCAGCAGCAATTTGCGCGTGCGGCGCGGCTCGTGATTGAACTGGTTGCCCTGCTCGTAGGGCGCGATGTGCGCGTTGACGAGAAACACCTCGCCGTGGTTCACGGTCGCGTAGGCTTCGGTGATGTTCGCCTGCCCTGCGCGCAGCGATTTGATTTCCGTACCCGTAAGCACGATGCCGGCCTCCCACGTCTCCAGGAGATGATAATCGTGCCGGGCGCGCTTGTTCCGCGCGACGGGCGTCTCCGCTGCCGAGTCGTCTGCTGTGGCCAAGGGCGAGGAATGGCGGCGTTCACGGACCGCCGGGAGGCGGCGCCGAACTGCCAGGTAATGGACGATCGTGCCAGAGGCAAGTTAGACCGCTCGAAGGACGCAGGCAACACGGGCGTCCGCGTGATATCATGAGGCCCATGATCATTGGAGAGATCGTTGCGGTCGCGCTGCGCGCGCTGGCCGCGAACAAGCTTCGCTCATTGCTCACGATGCTCGGCATCGTCATCGGTGTCGCGGCCGTGATTGCCATGTTGGCCCTGGGTACGGGCGCCCGGCGCGCAATCGAGACGCGCATCGCATCGCTCGGCACGACTCGCCTGACCGTAAATCCGACGCGCGTCGTACGCGGCGGGATCGAAACGAGCGACATCCATCGGATCACGATGGACGACGTCCAATTTCTCAAAGACCGAGCCCGTCTCATCACCGCGATCCAGCCGCAGCAGGACCGTGATCTTCAGGTGGAGTATCACGGCGCCAACACCTACGTGCAGATCACGGGTGCGACGCCCAACTTTCTTCAGGTTCAAAACTACCGTATCGCGGTCGGACGCATGTTCACCGACGACGATGGTCATGGCCGCCGCCGCGTGGCGGTGCTCGGTACGACCGTCCTGCACGACCTCGGCTTCTCCGCCGCCGCGGACGCGATCGGCAAGGAAATCCGCATTCGCGGCGTCGGTTTTACGGTGATCGGCGTGTTGGCTTCGAAGGGCGAAGCGGCCGGCGGGTTCTTCGACCCCGACGATCAGGTGCTCATTCCGTTCAACACCGGACGGTTCATCGTCTTCGACACGCCCTACCTGAACGACATTCACGTACTCGCGCCAAGCGAGGCCGCCATTCCGCAGACCATGATGGAGCTGCAGCGGATCATGCGCCGGGCGCATCGCTTGCCGCCGGGAGCGCCGGACGATTTTCGCATTCGCAGCCAGATGGACTTTCTGAGCGCGCTCAGCGACACGACGCAAATCTTTAGCCTGCTGCTCGCCGCGATCGCGAGCGTGAGTCTGCTCGTGGGCGGCGTGGGCATCATGAACATCATGCTCGTCTCGGTCACGGAGCGCACGCGCGAGATCGGCATCCGTAAGGCGCTCGGCGCGACGCAGCGTCAGATCCTGCTGCAGTTCCTGATCGAGGCGGTCACGCTCTGCGCATTCGGCGGCGTGATCGGCGTGGCGCTGGGCGTTGGCGGCGCGACGGCGCTCAAGACCATCATGGCGTGGAACGAGCAGGTCGTGCCGGCGACCGTCGTCGTCGCGTTCATCTTCGCGGCGCTCGTCGGGATCATCTTCGGCGTGTGGCCGGCGCGCCGCGCGTCGCGGCTCGATCCGATCGTCGCGCTGCGTTACGAGTGATCGGCGGCCGCGCCCATCTCGGGGTCGCGGCTCTCGCACCACTGCGTGATGCCATCCAGTTGGGCGAGATACATGGCCAGGGGCATGAGCTGGGTATCGCTGAAATCGCCGCGGACATACCAGTAGGCCGCGCGCGATGCGAGCCAGGCGCGCCGGATCAGCCGCGGCCGCCGGAGGCCCGCCGTGTACGCGCCCGTGTCCCGCAGGAGACGCCGGTAGTACGGCGCGTCGCCCGGCGTTCCGTTAGGCGAGCGTATCGGGCGCAGCCCGGTCTCGGTGTCGAATCGGAGGTAGGCGTGCGCGGGGTAGGCGCGGCGGATGGCATCGGGGTGGAATCGCTTGTCGATGAACATTTCCGCGGGCAGCGACGCCAGGAGGTCGTAGACGGCCGGATCCAGGAACGGCGTGAGGACGCGGCCGGCGGCGTTCCAGATCCCGAACGGCACCAGCGCGATCTCGCGCCGGGTGCGATTCCAGAACACGTACGATCCGATCGGGTTGGGCGCGTCGAGGTGATGCCGCAGCTCTTCCGTTAGGCGGGAGGCGGCCGCCTCGCGCGTCCACCGGCCGGCCATGGCCGGCGGCACCATCCGCATCGCGCCCTCGTCCAACATCGACTGGGCCAGCTGCTCCACGTTGCCGGCGCGCGCCAGCGCGAGCTGCGCCGCCTCCAGGCGGTGTCCGTTCGACAACACATCGCCGGCGATCCCATCCCAAACGGCCGTGTCGTCCATCGCGAGGCGGTCGGCGAGCGCCATGAACCACGCGTGCTCGTCGGCGCAGAAATGGGTGAGCAGATTCTTGCGCAGCTCGGCCGACGCGCGCGAGGGGGTTTCCTCGACCAGCTCGTGCGTGACGCCCACGGCGCGCGCGATCTCCGTGGCCACGACCACGTCGCGCGTGCCGCGCGGCGGATAGTTGCGCAACGTTAGGCAGCGCTCCGGCGGGTGGCCCGACGCGCACAGCTCGAACAGGATGTGGCGCGAGTCGCGTCCGCCGCTGAGCGGCACCACGTTGCGATGGCTGCCGGGGCCGGCGCGCCGCACCGCCTCGCGGAACACGTCGATGAAGGCGTCGATGGCCGCGGCGCGCGGCATGGTGCTCGCGCGAACGCGCGGATACGTCGCCTCGATCGAGAGCACGCCATCGCGCCACTCGAGGCGCCCGCCGGGCGGCAGCACGCGCACATCGCGGAAAGGCGTGTCTTCGCCCACGAAGAACCCGATGCGAAGGAACACCGCCATCGCGCGATCGTCGACCGGCAGCGAGCCGCCGATCGACATGAGGCGGACTAACGATGGCGAGAGCGCCACGCCGTCCGCGAGACGGCGGACGAACAACGGACGGAAGCCATAGCGGCCGGTGTGGGCGCGCAGGCGCTCGCCATCCCAGTGCCATCCCGCGTTCCCCACCCCGTTCGGCTGCTGCGGCGCCGACCACGCGACGTCACCGCGCACGACAGTGCCCGTCGGTCGCGATTCGACGATCAGACATGGCAGGCGCAGCACGTGCGTGGCGTCTAACGCAGCGTCATCGACGGCGCGCAGATCGCGCACCGTGGTCCGCCGCGTCGTCACGCCGGCGGATGGACCGCGCTGTGCACGTGCGGCGCCCGGCTGTCGACGACCCCCGCGCTGCTCGCTGCTTGCGCCCGTGATGCTGTTTGACTTTGTCAAAGCGGCTCAATTAGGTTACGCGTCCACGCCGAAGTGGTGGAACTGGTAGACGCGCTGCGTTCAGGGCGCAGTGGGCGTAAGCCCGTGGGGGTTCGAGTCCCCCCTTCGGCATATCCCGCAAGCGGGCGACCTCGGGCGCCCGCTTTGCCTTACCGAGGCACCTTGCGGGCGGCCGACGGGGCGATGTCTTCGGGTAGGTCTACAGATCCGAAGCGCTCGCGGAGCGCTGCGTTTCCGTCCGCCAGATAGCGCGACAGAATTTCCGACGCATGCGCCACGTCCTCCGCACTCACTGCTTCCCGACGCCCCGCAAACTCCAGAAGGGTGCGGCCCAGGTGCCAGCCGCTTCCCTCTCCCTGACGATTGGACAGCGCTTCGCTATACGCCCGCAGGCGTTCGTTGAGCTGATGTTCGGCTACTCTGAGTTTGCCCGGTGCTACGGCCTTGTCGCGCGACAACGCGCCGGCCAGCGCCCGGGCGACGACCGACGCCGTGCGGTCGTCCAACGCATCGCGCTGGGCAGTCAACAACCCGAGCGCGCGCCGCGCGTACCGCAATTCCCACCGCGCGTGGTCGGTGTCACCGGAAGTTCCGTGCTCGGAGAGCCAGGCGACGTCGTCTGCCGCTGGTTCGAGCGTTAGCGTCGCCACATACGCGTCCGCTTTCACCCGGAGATCGCGGCTTCGTCGCCACTCGCGCCACATCGCTAATCGATCGCTATCGTCACGCGCGTCAGGGCGCTTTGGTCAGCCCTGGAGGACGGGCAACCCTACTCTCTCGCGAACCGCGGGTTCCTCGTGCATCAGGTCAGACAGATGGACGCCCTCGAGGACGGCGTCGATCTTCTGCTGGAGCAGGACCCACACGGGACGGATGCTGCAGGCATGGGAGGCCGCGCACCGCTCGTCATCCACCGGGTGCGACACACAGTGGAGATCGAACGTCGTCAGCTCGGATGCCGCGATCACGTCGCGGACAGAAATCTCTGCGGACGACCGCGCGAGCGAATACCCGCCATGCGCGCCGCGCGTGCTCTTGACGATGTTGGCTCGCCGAAGCCGCAACAAGATCTGCTCGACGTAGTCGACCGGCAATCGTTCGCGGGTCGCCATGTCACGACCGGTGACGGGACCTTCGTTCGCCCGTTGCGCCAGGTGCAGCGAACAGATCAGACCGTACTCCGCCCACGTCGTGATCCGCATGGTTTCAGGATAGGCTTGGATTGCCCGGCCGGCAAGTAGACGCGCCGGCAGCAACGATCACTTGCCCGGCACGCCGATTTCGGTCATGCGCCGCAGGTCGAGCACCTTATCGATGTCCTGCTCGGGCAGGACGCCTTCCTGCCTCACGAGATCGCGAATGAGCGTGTTTTCCTTGACCGACCGCTTGCTCAGCTCCGCCGCCCGCGCGTAGCCGATCTGCGGCGCGAGCGCGGTCGCCAGGGCCGCCGAGCGCTCTACCCAGAACGCGCACTGCTCCTTGTTGGCCACGATGCCGGCCACGCAGCGTTCCGCCAGCGCGGTCGTTGCGTTAGTCAATATGAGCATCGAGAAAAGCACGTTGTGCGCGATCACGGGCATCATCACGTTGAGCTCCAGCTGGCCGTGCTCCGCCGCGGCGCTCACGCACGTGTCGTTGCCGATCACCTGGAAGCAGACCTGATTCACCATCTCGGCGATGGATGGATTCACCTTCCCCGGCATGATCGACGAACCGGGCTGCACGGCTGGCATCACGATCTCGTCGAAGCCCGTACGCGGTCCGGACGCGAGCAGACGCAGGTCGCTCGCGATCTTGCTCAGGTCCACCGCGAGCGTGCGCAGTTGGGCGCTGAAGCCGGCCACGTCGCCCATGCTCTGCATGAGCTGCACGCGGTCTTCGCCCTCGCGGAGGTCGAGACCCGTCACCCGGCGCAGATGGTGGATCATGATCGACGGGTACTGCGGTTCCACGTTCACGCCGGTGCCCACCGCGCTGCCGCCGATTCCCAGGTCGCGGAGGAAGTCCGCCACGTCGTTCAGCCGCCGCGTGTTCCGCTCGATCGTCAGGCCGTAGGCCTGGAATTCCTGGCCTAACCGGATCGGCATCGCATCCTGAAGATGCGTGCGGCCGCTCTTGATCACGTCGTCCAGCTCCCGCCCCTTCTCGAGCAGCCGGTCGCGCAGACCGGCCAGCGCGGGCGCGAGGTCGCGCAGCATCGCGAGCACGCCGAGCCGGATCGCGGTCGGGATCACGTCGTTGGTCGACTGCGCCATGTTGACGTGGTCGTTCGGATGCACCGGCGTATACGCGCCGCGGCGCCCGCCCAGGAGCTCGTTCGCGCGATTCGCGAGGACCTCGTTCGCGTTCATGTTGTGCGACGTGCCGGCGCCGGCCTGGTACACGTCCACCACGAACTGGTCCCGGTGCTGGCCGCCCAACACTTCATCGGCGGCGGCAACGATCGCGTCGGCCAGGCGCGCATCGAGGCGGCCCGTTTCCTTGTGTGTCAGCGCGGCCGACCGCTTGATCCACACCACGGCGTCGATGAATATCGGCAGCGGACGGAGTCCGCTGATGGGGAAGTTCTGCATCGCGCGCACGGTCTGGACGCCGTACAGCGCGATCTCGGGAACGGGCAGCTCGCCGAGCGGATCCTTCTCGGCGCGGGTGGCGTGAGTCATGGACCGGGGCACAGGAGGGAAAAGGAAAGCGACCCTGCGCCGGCGGCGTCCGTGCCTAACGGAACGGAGCCGCCGGCGCGCGACGATCGGCTAGGGCGCGTCGGCCGCGTATTCGTTGTGCTGCGAGATGATGATCAAGCCGGCCGCGCCGTTGTTCTGGATCGTGGTCTGCCAACGATAGGAGCGCATGTTGCGCGGTCCGGGCAGCGCTTTGTCCCATATCCGCGCGACGGCCTGCGGAATGTTCGCCACGCCGTCATCCAGGTTCGAGCAATACATCTCGAGATGGATCGGATCGCCGGTCCCGGTGGCCGCGGTGTCAAATCCAATCGCGAAAACCATCGCCGATCCGTTGCCCGAGGCCGGCGACCACGCAATCACCATCGAATCCGGATTGGGGTCGCGGTTGATGGGCGCGACCGTGTACGGGACCGATGTCGCCGCCGACGCCGCGCCCGGAGGATAACTGCCGTTGCCCGCAGCTCCGGGCACCGTTACCGACACAGCGTTCCCCGGCGTAAACGGAATCGACGGGACACTCGTGAGGGCATACGCCCCCGTCGGCAGGTGCGTCGTCGGATTGAGCACCGGGAAGAGACTCGCCGTGACGCCACCAGTCTGGACGATCACCGAGTCACCCGCATTGAGCGGCGGGAACAACTCGTAAGGAAACGCACCGGTGTCGGCCAGATACGGGACCACCACGCACGAGTCCACGATGGTGTGGCTGTCGGGGACGATGACGCCCTGACCGTTGAAGAAGTGCGCGATTGGCGACAACACCGTGTTGCTGTCGGCGTCCACCGTGTCCGTCAGCACGACAATGCCGAGCGGCCTCGTCGTGGGCAGATCGGTGGACAGCGAACACGCGCCGAGCGTCGCAACGCCGACAAGGATGAGCAGACGAGGTAGGTGCATGAAAACGTCCTCCGAGACCTTCAGCGGGAAGTATGCGGGGCGATTTGCTTGCTTGAATGGTTACTCAGGACTAACCGATGACGCCAGACCGGCTCGCCACGACAGCACCAGGACGACAACGGCGAGAATCATTGCGAAACCCAACAACGCAACCGACAGTGCGTGCAGTCGGCCGAAGGACATGCGCACGGGATCGTTCGGGGCGAGCGACTCGATCGACGTGGTGAGCCGCGCGCGCAGGCGCTCGATCCGCTGAACGATTACGAGCTGCGCCACGGCGCAGCACACGGCGACACCCGCTCCGCACACCGCGCGGACGCCGCGCGCGGAGATCGACGCGCCCGAAACACCAAGCCAGAGTGACGCGAGTCCCACGACGATCCCGGCGTAGAAGATCGCCGGCAGCGTCGCGCGCACCAGCGTGCCGGCCGTCGACGCATCGGGCAACGCGCGGAACGCGGCCGGCGCCACGATCGCCGAAAAGAAGACTGCGGCACCGAGCCACGCGCTCAGCAACAGCGCCGCCACGATCGGTGCCGCGCTCGTCCGACTCACCCACCACCCACGATGCGCGCCGTGCCGTTGAGGAACGGATTGGATGTTTTCTCGCGCCCAACGGTGGTGGCGGGTCCATGTCCTGGATACACGACGGTCGCATCGCCCAACTCGCAGATGCGCTCGAGCGACCGTGCGAGCTCGGCCCCGTTGCCTAACGGTAGATCGGTGCGGCCGATCGAGCCGGCGAACAAGCAGTCGCCCACGAACGCCATGCCGTGCCCGTGGATCACCACGTGTCCCGGTGCGTGTCCCGGCGTTTCGATCACGCCGAACTCGTGCTTGCCCACGCGCAGCCGATCGCCCTCGCGTATCTCGAAGTCCGGAGGCGGTGGCTGCTCGGCGACGATTCCGAACGCGCGCGCCTGCTCCTCGACGGAATCGTACAGAAGCCGGCCGTCAGGATGCGCGTATACGGGAACGCCCATGACCCGCTTGATGCCGGCGATCCCGCCAACGTGGTCGACGTGCGGGTGCGTGACCCAGATCGCGCGCAGCGTCGCGCCGGATTGCCGGACCGCGTGCAGCAGGCGATCGGGCTCGCCGCCGGGATCGATGAGCACGCACTCGCGCGCACCGGTGCACACGACGAGGAAGGTGTTCTCCTGAAATGGCCCAACGGTGATCGTCTCGACGCGCACGACTACGCGGCTCCAACCTTCGATGCGCGTGCGTCGGGCGAGGCATCGCGCAGCGCGGCAAGGTACTTCTCCGCCGCGATCGCCGCCGTCGTCGCGTCGCCGGCCGCGGTCGTGACCTGGCGCGTGAGCTGCGACCGGAGATCTCCGGCCACGAACAAACCGGGGATGGAGCTCTGCATGTTGCCGTCGGTCAGGACGTATCCCGACGCGTCGTGCGCGAAGTGCTCGGCGATGATGCCCGTGTTAGGCCGAAATCCCACGAACACGAAAATCCCCGTCACCGGCAGGTTGCGCGTCTCGTTCGTCAGCACGTTGCGCAGCACGAGGTTGTCCACGAGACCGTGCGTGTCGCCCTCGATGATCTCGACGACCGTGTCCCAAATGATGTCGATCTTGGGATTCTCGAATACGCGCTGTTGGATGATCTTCGACGCGCGCAACTCGTGGCGCCGGTGGATGAGGTACACCTTCTCCGCGTAGCGCGTGAGGAAATCGCTTTCCTCCGCCGCCGCGTCGCCGCCGCCCACGACGGCGATCGTGTGTCCCTTGAAGAACGCGCCGTCGCAGATGGCGCAGTACGACACGCCCTTCCCCGCATATTCCGCTTCGCCCGGGACGCCAAGTTTGACGGGCGTGCCGCCGGCCGTGACGATCACCGCGGGCGATTGATAGACGTCGCCGGCATCGGTGGTCGTTTCGAATGTGCCGTCGGCCATCCGCCGCACGCTTTCCACCGTGACGCCTAACCGGAGCTCGGCGCCGAACTTTCGGGTGTGCTCCTCGAGCTTCTGGGCCAGCTCCCAACCTTCGATGCGCTCGAAACCCGGATAGTCCTCGATTAGCTCCGTGTTGAGCAGCTCGCCGCCCGCGGCACCACGCTCCAACACCGCGGTGCGCAGCATCGCGCGGCCGGCGTACAGTCCAGCTGTCAATCCCGCCGGACCGGCGCCGACGATCACCACGTCGTAGTCGTGTCTCTGGCCCACCGCGATTTGCTCCTTCGATCTCTGGTTGGCGGGAGTCGCCTCGCCTTACGGGGCATCCCGCACGGCCGCCCTCGACGGCGGCCGTTGCTCTACAACACCGAAAGATAAAGCACCGGGAGGGGCATCGCTGTTCCTAGCGTATGTGTCGGCCCCCATCGACGACGAGTAGATCGCCCGTCACGTAGTCGGCCTCGATCAAGTACAACATCGCCTGCGCGACGTCGTCGGGAGAGCCGAGTCGATGGAGCGGTGTGGTGCGCTCGAGGTGCGCGGCGTCACTGGCGCTCCAACTTTCGGGCAAGAGCACCGCGCCGGGCGCGATTGCGTTCACGCGCACGCGCGGCGCGAGAATGCGCGCCAGCACGCGCGTCATGTGGATGACGCCGGCCTTCGATATGCCGTGCGCCGCATACGCCGGCCACGATTCAATGCCCGCGAGGTCGGCGAGATTCACGATCACGCCGCCGCGATCTCCCATCGCGCGCGCGGCGGCGCGGGCGCAGAAGAACGGTGCGCGCAGATTGAGCGCGAACGTGTCATCCCATTCGGCGGTTGTGATGTCCGCGAGTGGACTGCGGACCATGATCGCAGCCGAGTTCACCAGGATGTCGAGCGTCCCGAAGTGCTTCACCACCTCGGCGACGAGTCGATCCGGCACATCGGGTTGACGGAGATCTCCCTGGAACGCCGCGGCTTCGATGCCGCGCGTCGAAAGTTGGCCGATCAGGGCTGCCGCATCGCCCGGCGAGTCGTGGTGGTGAATGGCGACGCGCGCGCCGCGATCGGCGAGGGCGAGCGCGAGGGCGCGTCCGACGCGGCGCGCGCCGCCGGTGACCAGCGCGACGCGTCCCGACGGGTCCACTCAGCGCTCCAGCGCGGCGAGCACGTCGCCCGGCGCGGGGGCTCCGCGCGCGGCGAAGGCGATGCGCCCGTCGCGGCCGATCGCGTACACGGTGCGTTGGATGAGCCGTCCATCGGGCTTGAGCGCGCCGTAGGCCGCCGCGATCTCGCGCCGCGGGTCGCTCAACAACGGGAAGTTGAAGTGCATCTTCGCCGCGTAGCGCGCGTGCGCATCCACGCTCGCCGGGTTGACGCCTAACGGCTGGACACCGGCCGCCTCGAACTTGCTCAACTCATCGCGCACGGCGGAGAGTTGTTTGTTTCAGCCAGGGGTGTTGTTGCCGGGATAAAACACGAGCACCACCGCTTGCTTGGCGGTGAGCCGCGCCAGCGTGTAGGTCTTGCCGTCGCTGGCGGGTGCCTCGAAGGGCGGCGCCTTGTCGCCGACGGCGAGGAGCTCGGTGCTCATGCGACGTTGGCCGCCGCGCCGCGGAGCCGCGCGTCCTGTCGAACGAGCCACTCTTCCGGCACACGCATGGAGCCGATCACGCGCGGGCCGGCCTTGGCGCCATGCCAGTCCGAGCCCCCGCTCGGCAGCAGATCGAGATGCGCGGCGAGGGTGTTCAGGCGCGCGACGTCTTCGGCGGAGTGGCCGGGGTGCAGCACCTCGACGCCGTCGAGGCCCTCGGTGCGCAGCGCCTCGAGGCGCGCGCGCGTCCCGGCAGCGCCGGGGTGCGCCAGAACGGCCAGGCCGCCGGCATCGTGCACGAGGGAGATGGCTTCGCCTAACGTAAGGCGGTACTTGGGCACGAACGCGGGCCGGCCGTTGCCGAGCAGGCGCTCGAAGGCGTCGCGGAGGTCCTTGGCCCAGCCGCCGGCCACGAGCGCACGGGCAACGTGGGGCCGCCCGATCGCGGCGTCGCCCGCCTCGGCGAGCACCGCCTCGAGCGTGAGCGGAATGCCTAACGCATGCAGGCGCTCCACCATGCGGGCCGCCCGCGCGCGGCGCGTGTCGCGGAACACCGCCAAGTGCCGCTCGATGGCATCGAGCCGCGACAGGTGCAGGCCGAGGACGTGCGCCTCGGTGCCGGCGTCGGTGGCGCTCAACTCGACGCCGGCCACCACGCGCACGCCTAACCGCGCACCGGCCTCGCGCGCGGGCGCAATGCCGGCGATCGTATCATGGTCGGTCAGGGCAATCGCCGTCAGACACGCCGCGGCGGCCGCTCCGACCACCGCGTCCGGAGCCAGCGACCCATCCGAAGCCGTCGAATGCATGTGCAGGTCGACGCACCGGATGCTTGCCGCGGCGCCCGGTGCATCCGCGGGCATGCTGCTCACCAGCGGTACCCCGCCTCCGGCGACGTCGCGCTCTCCTGCGACTGCTCGAACAAGCGCGCGAGGTCGGCGTCGGAGAGCTCGGCTAACGACCGGTCGCGCGACCGCGCGCCTTGCGGCGAGTAGCGCACCGTGCGCACACGGCGCTCGCTCCCGTCGCCAGTGATGAACAGCAAGGCGAACTCGTCGCGGTCGTACTGCGTCACCCGGCCCGATGACATCACTTCCCAGCGCGCGCCGTCGACCGTGATTGTGCGAATGGGCATCAGTCCACGTCCACTTCTTCGTAAATGCGAACAGCGTCGGCCGGCTGATCCGACGCATCGGCGAGCGCTTTGGCAAGCGTCTTCGCGTCGTCGGCTTCGACGAATTCGACGAACGCGCCGGCAAGATCGCTCTCCTCGAACACCCAGAATTTGCATCCGGCGTCCACGAAATAGGCGCGCCGGCTCTTCAGCTTCTGCAAAAACTTCTTGCGATCAGCGAGTGGAACGATCGAACGTCGAATGGTGAGCGCTCTGGCCACGTTCAGATTCCCGCGTCCGGGTACGTTTCGATCGTTTTCTTGACGTGCGCCAGGAACTGGTCGGCGATGGCGCCGTCGATGATGCGATGGTCGAACGAAATCGAGAAATACGAGCAGGTGCGAATCGCGATCACGTCTTCGCCGTCCGGTCCGGTCATGACCTTGGGGCGCTTTTCGATCGTGCCGACGCCCAGGATCGCAACCTGCGGCTGGTTGATGATCGGCGTCCCCATGAGCGAGCCGAACACGCCCGGGTTCGTGATCGTGAACGTGCCGCCCTGCACTTCTTCCGGATTGAGCTTCTTGGCCCGCGCGCGGTTGGCGAGATCGTTGAGCGTGCGCGTGATGCCAGTGAGCGAGAGGTCGTCCGCGTGCTTGATCACGGGGACGATGAGGCCCCAGTCGAGCGCGACGGCGACGCCGATGTTGACCTGTTTCCGATAGATGATCGTGTCGTTCGCCACCGATGCGTTCATCACGGGGAACGCTTTGATTCCATCGACGACCGCTTTGATGATGAACGGCAGGTAGGTGAGCTTCTGGCCCGTGGCGGCCTCGAAGTCGGCGCGATGTTTGGCGCGGAGTCGCGCGACGCGCGTGAAGTCGATTTCCATGAACGACGTTACGTGAGCGGCCGTGCGGCGCGAGAGCGCCATGTGCTCGCTGATGAGCGCGCGCATCTTGGACATGGGCTCGACGACATCGCCCGGCTCGGCGGTGGGCGTGGGCCACGTGGCGCCTAACGGAGCGGCGACGGCCGGGCGTGGTGCGCCGGGCGCCGCCGGGCGCGGCGCGGGGCCGCCGGCGTCGATGAACTGCAGGATGTCCTTCTTGGTGACGCGGCCGGCGATGCCGGAACCCCGCATGCCCGTGAGCTCGATGCCGTGCTCGGCGGCGATTTTGCGCACGAGCGGAGAGGACTTGGTGCGTACGCGGTCCTCGAAGGATTTGCCGTCGGCGCCGCCGTTACCGGCGTGCGATGGCACGCTTGGCGTCGGCGCAGAAGGATGACGAGGTTCGACCGGTGCAGGCGTAGATTCGACAGTGGGGGGGCCCCCCCGCGCCGCGCCCGCAGCCGGCGCCACCGCCGCACCCGCACCAACCAGCGCACCCTTCTCGGTCTCCAGACGCGCCACCACCGTCTGAACCGGAACCGTCTGCCCTTCCTCCAC
>Ga0209168_10001736_pt1 | contig 16679 bp, 26 predicted proteins | sample Coa_R1_FD_187156 | JGI IMG/M metagenome (GOLD analysis project Ga0209168, IMG submission 187156) | Surface soil microbial communities from Centralia Pennsylvania, which are recovering from an underground coalmine fire - Coalmine... | ecosystem: Environmental > Terrestrial > Soil > Unclassified ... | reverse complement strand
TCTCGTGGCTACGGCGTGCTACAGAGCCGCTTCCGTTGCAGCGGCCGCTGTCACCGTTGCGCCGCGGCCGCGTTCCCGTGCTACGCTGTACACACGAGGTGACTCATGGCGAACAATCGATACGTCTCCCCCCGCCCCCTAGACCCTACGGCTCTCCGCGCCGCAACGGCTGCTCTCCGTGAAAGTAACGACCGCCTTGCCGCCGACCTCGCCCGCGAATCCGCGACCGGCCTGCTCGCGCGCCTCGAGGCGGACAATCGCCGTCGCGCCGCGCGCAAGGGACGCTAGCCATGCAATCGCTCATCCCTGGCTCTGTCGTGTGGGCCCCCGTTGAGGGCGCGTGGCGTCTCGCCACGGTCTTCTATGAGCCCGGCTCGTGCGGGCCCACGCACGCCATCGGCAAGAATACGGTCATCGTTCGAGTTGCCATCGAGGGCATTCCTTTTGAAACCTGGCCGTGCGATGCGCGCACGGTTGAACGATGGCCTGACACTCACTGCAAGGAGTCCTCCCCATGTACGTCTGCCTAGGCTGTGGCCGCTCTCTCGCCGGCACCAAGCCCGACACGGGCAAGTGCCCTACCTGCAATCCGCCGACGCGCCTCATGCCCGCGGGCGGCTCGACGCGCATCCGCTGCACGGCGTGCGGCAACACGTTCGACGCGCCCGGCCGGGCTCCGCAAGCGGAGTGCGTGCATTGCGGCGTGATGAATCAACGGACGGTGCCGTGAGGTGCTTCGCTCTGCTCCTCGCCCTGACGGCCGCGTGCGGCGGGCCCGCCTTCCAGGCTGGCGCACTTGCGGGACCCGAGGCGAGCGACTCGCCGCCGGACCTTTCCGGGCCGATGCCGGATGCCGCGCCGTCATCGCTTCCGTCTTCGGAAGCTATGGCGACTTCATCGCCCGATGGTCCCTCCGACGCTGGCTCGGCGCTCTCCACGGAAGCGGCCTCCTTGGCTTTTCCGGACGCGACTGCCGATGGGACCGTCCCGCACGACGCGGGCGCTCCTGACTGCCCGCGCGTGGGCTGCCTCTGCGAGTCCGTGGCGAGCTCGTGTCCGGGCTCTCTGCCCTTCGCCTGCATGGGCGGCAGCCAGTGCTGCAACTGGCGACCGCCCGGTTGCTAGCCGCACGTGCAGGGGCAATCCCACACGCACACGCTCACGTACAGATTGGCGAGCGGGGGCGCCGCGGTGCCGCCCCACCAAAAGAGCGTGACGCCGACCAGGCCGTCGCTGAGGACCTGCACGTCATGAAAGGCGATGCCTCCCGCAGGGTCGCCCTTGGCAAGGTCCTGGTCAAAGCTGGCGCTGGCTTGCATGCCGACCGCCGCGCCTGGCACCTTGACGAGAATGCGCGCAATCGAGTCACTGTCCCATGCGGGCGTTTGCGTCGTGTTGCCAGTGAGCACGGTGGGAGTCCTTTCACATTCCTTGTGGATGCATCATGAGCATAGCACCCTCGGGAATCGAGACGCCGCCTCCGCACGTGAGCTCGCGGACGCTGCCAAGGCGCGTGAGCGTGGGCGGGTGGTACGGCTTGCGCTTCACGGCGCCACCGCTCCCGTCGTGAGAGCGCCGACGCCTGGAATGTACGCAAGCCCGCCAAAGCCTGTCGCTCCGGGCGCGGCGTCGAGGGCCGCGGCCGTGATGGCAACGAGGTTCGTGGTGGTCGCCGTTCCGACGCCCCCGGGCGTGTCATTGCTGTACGCGTTGGCGCTTCCGCCAATCTTGAGACCTCCGGCCAGCGGCAAGCTCGTGGTGGCCGGCGCGGAGTAGTTCGTATTGCCTGAGAGGACGTTGAGCGACCCAGGGCCGTAGCAAGGGCCGCTGATGCTCGACAGACCCCCGCTCGGGGAGAGCGCGATGCCCGTGTCAACGTAGGCCGTTCCCACTGTGAGCGCTTCGGCCAGGACATCGCCGCCGCAGATGACATCGTTGTCGAGAAGGGGGCCAAACCCGCTTGAGAGAATTCCGTCGCTTCCGAAGCCTCCGCCACGAAAGGACGTATTGAGGGGCGACCTGCCTACGTGCAGGATGACGCCAAAGATGACCGTGTTTGCGAACGTCGTGAACGCCAGCGCGCCCTTGATGACGGGGCTATTGACGAGAAACGCTTCGATGGCGGCCACGTTGCCTGCACCATCGATGGTGATGGGCGAATCGGCGAGAGGGTCAGCGACTTCGATGTGGCTGATGATGTGTTGCGGCACATTGGCAGGAGCAAACTGCGCCGTCGTGCCGCCCACAAGGGCGAGGTTGACGATGGTGAGCGCGTAGCCGCTGATGGCGTCGCCATGCGCCCACGTATCGACCTCCGTCACGGCGGTCGCGTCGCCTCCTGCGTACGGCGCGAGCGGTTGCGTGAGCACGAACGTAGGACCGCCCTCGAACGCCCATGCAATCGACCCGCCGCGCGTGGCGTTGACGAGCATCATCCCATTGGCGACCGCGCCCGTGGTCGTGGTGAAGGTCGCCTCGAGCACTTGATTGGCGGCCCGGTTTTTCGCCGTGACGACGTTGAGCGTGCCGGTGAAGCTCGGCGCGGGGAGCGGCGACGTGTGCGTGAGGCTGGCCGAATCCTCGAATTGCGGCGCGAAAAAGCCAGGGTCAGTGCTATCGGTTTCGCTGCTCGCGTACGTGATGACCACGGCGTTCTTGAGGTTGGGGCTCCACGTGTATCCCCAGCGGCGGTAGATCTCCGCCTTGGTCTTGATGGGATGCGCCGCGTCCAGACCCGTGGCTTCGTCATTGCCCGCTTGCGGGTCGACATGCCATCCCGTTTGCGCGATGTATTGCGCCTCCGCGGCCGATGCGAATCGCTGCCAGCGCCCATCGACGTCGCCCGTGCTGCTCGCAACCGTGATGTTGTCGACGGCCAGGCCTTCGCCCGCGTCGGTGAACTCCCATACGGAGTTGTTCGAGAGAACAACGGCGAGCGTACCCACGGGCGTCGGTGCGGCCGACACGTCGAAGGCTTCGAGGGCCGCGATGTTGGGGAAGATGAGAACGCCCGCCCCGCCGCCGCTGCCTCCGGGCTGCGCCAGCACGGTGAGACTTCCGCCATCGGCGAGCGAGAGCTGAAAGAGCCCTCCGGAGCGGTCACTGAGGAGAAACCCGAAGCCCATGGCTAGTACCCTCTTCCTCGGTAGCGGAGCTCACCGTCTTCAAACCCCCCACCCGGCCAGCGCGCCATCCCGTCGCGGTCGGGTTCGCGAATGCCGTCGTTGCCCGGGAGCCCGTCGCGAATCTGGCTGATGCCTCCGGGCTCGGCGCGCGGCGCGGCGAGCGCGACGACCTTCACGAAGTCGTTGGGGTTGACGCCGCCGCCGGGAGCATTCGCGAGGTCGCTCACCTGAAACTGCATCTGCATGTTTTCGGCCGGGATGTCGAAGAACACGGTCGTGTCGGCCGTCGTCCCCACCGTCCAGTTGATGGTGAGGATGGGAATGAGCTCGTTGGTCTGTCCGACGCCGACGCGCAGAAACACCGTGACCGTGAACGTGGTCCCCGCGTCGGCCGCGTCGAACTGCCCGCTGACGCTCACGAGCAGACGCCACACGCACGGCCGCTGCCAGTGCGCGTTGAGCATCTGCGAGGAGAGAAACGAGACGTCTTCGCCCGCGGCGTTGACAATCTTGAGCGTCTGGCTGTCGCCCCATCGCATCGTGTCGACGTCGCTCATGCCACCTCTCCTAGGTACTTCTTGTAGGCGCCATTATTGAACGTCGTCCACGGCGTCCAGTCGGTGCCGCTCTTGCTGATGAGGAGCGCCGCGTGCGCGTTGTACGAACTGACCATGAGCTGGGTCGTGTCAAACTCCGGATGCGCGGGCGCGTGAATCTGCCAAAGCCCGAAGCTCGTGCCGTTGTCGCCCACCGCGAACGGGTTGCCGCTCGACTCCGCCATCGCGACGGCCGCGGCGAGATTGGGGTCCGGGAAGCCCACCGACGCGGCGAGCGCGCGGAGCTCGGCGAGCGTCATCATGGCGCCTCCGGGGGGTGGAGTGACGCTCGGTGCGGGGCGCGGCTGGGCATGCGCACGCCCCGCCGTGAGGGCGAAGAGCGCAATGAGCCAGAGCGCGGACGCGTCATGCCGCGGCACTGGGCGCGCTCGTGGCGGCATCGAGGGCCGCGGCCGTCGCGGCGCCCGCCTCGCTGTCCTGGGTGAGGCCATGGTCGGCCTGGAACGCTTTCACGGCCGCGGCGGTGTTGGGGCCGTACTTGCCGTCCGCCCCCGTGGGTCCCACCGAGTATCCCAGGAACATGAGCGCGGCCTGGTAGCGCGCGATGTACGCGCTGTTGGTCTGCCACGCCCCGGTGCCCGGGTAGGGCTGCACGGGCAGAGGAGGACCGCTGGGAGGCGACACGCTGGGCGTGGGCACGGCTTGCCCGGGCGTCACGACCACGGGGCCGGGCGCCTGCCCGGTCCACTGCTGCAGGGTGGGCGCGTTGACGCCGTCGTAGCCGGGGGCCGCCTTCCAGGGGTAGATGGGGACATTCGGCATGGGCAGGGGCGGGGACATCGAAGACAGGACGCTCTTGAGCAGAGCCATGGTGCCCGTGCCGGGGAAGCCGTCGGCGGTGGTCTTGGCCAGCGTCTGAAACTGCTTGTAGAGGGGCTGGTCGGCGAGCTTGTAGCCATGGGCGTTGAGGGCGTTCGTCATGGCCACCGCGGCGGCCTGGACGGGCGTCTGCACGACCACGGGCGTGGGGGCGGGCTGGGGTCCCACGGGCGTCGGGGCCGGAGCGGGCGGCGGCGGGGGCGCGGGCAGGGGCTGGTCGGTCGCCAGGCGCCAGGCCTCGACCGCCATGTAGGTCTGCGGGCCCTGGTCGCCCGGGTGCCACGCCGCGGCGAAGGTCATCCACCGCCCCCCGAACTGCTCGCATACGGCCGCGTGCGCGATGGTCTTACTCGAGTAGTCCCACAAGATGGGATTCCAGTACGTCGCGCGCGCCGCGACGGCGGTGGAGACGGGTGTATCGGGCACCCATCCGGGTCCGGGGAAGGGCGGCGAGTCGGCCGGGCACGGGGTGATACCGGCGTTCCAGGGGGGCAGGACGGGGCCCGGACCGGGGGGCGTGGGGGGTTCGACGGGGACGGGAAGAGGAGGCGGCGACGGAGGCGGCGGGACGGGCGCGGGGGGCTGCTCAAACTGCGGCAGGACCCCGGGCGGCGGAATCTTGAACGGGGCCGGCGTGACGGCCGGTACGACGGCCGGCGCCACGGGCGGCACGTACGGCATGGGACCGGGCGGAGGCACGACGGCAGGCGACGGCTGCGCGCCCGCCTTGCCGAGCGAGTCCAGGAACGCGAGCGTGGCGAGAAAGGCAGCGTCCAGCATGGCTCACTTCTTCTTTCCGTTGGCGTCGGGAGCGGGCGGCGGAGCAGCGAGGCGTCCCCCGCCTCCCATCGCCATCGCGAGCACGCCCTGGAGCAACTGGGCGTTGGGGTTCTCGTCGCCACCGCTCGCGGCTTGGATGGCGTTCGAGAGGTTGACCGAGAGGTTGTTGACGTTCGTGATGGCGACGGCGAGATGTCCCGTGAGCACTTCCACGAGCTCCACGAGCTTGTCTTGCGTTTGGCTGCCCGCCTTGGCGCCCGCGAGATACGCCTCATTGAGGCGCGCGCCGTAGCGGTCAAGCATCATCGCTTGCTCGCGCATCGCTTTGGAGAGGTTCTTCTCGTCGGGCGAGCTCTTGTCCGCGACGTCGAGCCCATCGTCATCCACGAGCTTGGTCGCGCGAAGGATGGTGCCTTCCTCATCGAGACACTCGACGCTCACGGCTTCGGCCGTGCGGACGGTGTTTTCGACCTCGTTCCAGAGGTAGCGCCCCTTGCCGAGCTCGATGACGCGTTCTTCGCCGTCGCCCGTCTTGATGCGGAGCTTCTTCGGTTTCGGGGCTCTTCGGAGCCAGCTTCTCAGGTCAAACATGGCTCGCTCCTTCAGACGTGCACTTGCGTCGTGTCGACGGGGCTAAGCGTCACGCGGTGCACGGCCGCGTGCGCGATGCCCAGGGGCTTGCTCGCCGTGGCGGCCGCGACCACCGTGGGCTTCTTCATCGTGAGCGCGACCAGGTGCGGCGCCACGGCGTGCGCGGCCGGGTGCACGACCATGGGGACGACCTTCGTGGGCGCGACGGGTTTCTTCGCGACTGCGGGCTTGACGGGAGGCTTGATGGGCGCCTTCGCGGCCGCGGCCGCGACGGCACTGACGGCCGCGGCGAGAGGTCCTCCGGCCGGATGCGACTGCAGCGCGGCCTTGACGGCAGCCGACTGCGCGGCGGTCATGGGCGTCCCCTTGGGAGCCGCGGCGGTGCCGGTGTTCTTGACGCCGAGGTGGCCGACGATGAGGTGGGCCAGAGAAGCCGCGATGCTGCGCGGCGAGACGGGGCCAATCTTCGGGCTGTCCGGGACGGCGTTGAGAATGCCGTCGAGGATGGCGCTCTCGACGGGCTCTTTCTTGACCGTGAGGTTGATGAGCGCGTTGACCACGGGGTCAAGCACCGGGTGCAAGCTCGCCGCGGCGGGTACGGTGCCGAGCGCGAAGTTGTAGGCGGTCTTGATGGCGCCCGCGAGCGGGTTGCCGCTGGCGATGGCCTCGATGGTGTCAATCGCGCTCTCGCCCGCAGCGACGACGTCGCTGATGGCCGTGCCGAGGCCGGGCACGACGGAGGCCGCGGCTTCGACGCCGTGGAGGATGTCGCCCACCCACGGCCCGACGGTGTGGGCGACCGCGCTCGCTGCCTTGCCGACGTCACTGACGATGCCGCTCGCGATGTGACCGAGGTCGGAGAAAAACCCGCCGATGATGAGCGGGGGCGGGCCGACGATGCCCGCTTGCGCATGCATGTGGGCGAGGAGCTCCTTGGAGTGCTCTTCGGGGTGACGGCCCGTCGCGTGGCTCATTGCGAGCAGGTCCGCGTGCATCTGATGCATGAGCGCGTCATGCACTTGCCCCGGGCTCATGCCCGCTTGCGCGCTTTGCAGGGCGAGCAGGCGATAGCGGTCGAGCGGATGCACCATGTCGCTCGCGTCGGCCGCGAGCACGGCGCCGATGAGGCACCCGAGCAGCGCGTGGTGCTTGGTCGGGCCCATGTGCGAGACGCTGATGGCGTAGGGCATGGGACCGTGGCACGCGCGCCGGTGATGCCCCGGGCGGTGGCGCGCGTAGCTGCGTACGGCCACAAGGGGCGAGCCCACGATGGGGACATCGACGCGGGCCTGGTAGTAGCCCTGCACGCCGCGCACGGCGACCGCAGGCCCGCAGTGCATGTTGAGCGGGCCCACCGTGGGAGCGAGCGCGCCCTGGTAGATGCGGCCGTCGTGCGGGTCGCACACCCAGACGTTCGCGTCGCCGTGAATCCCCGGCTGCGCGATGGGTTTCATCCCGGCGCGCACGCTGATGTCCGCCGGCCCGCTCTCGATGCTTCCGTCGCTGCGCTTCACCATGGCGTGGAAGGTCGACGGTCCCGAAGGCACCATGACGACGCTGGCGCCGGGGTCGGTGCCGCGCGCGCGGTGCGTCGCTGCATGAAGCGGCGCCCAGTCGTCGCAGTCGCCCCACCCGCGCTCCGCGATGGTGCCGCCGTGGTCGAAGTGCTCGTCACCCATGTTCTCGGGGCGCCACTTCGCGCCGCGGGCGAGCAAGTCGTCGCTCGTGGGACTCTGCCCGGTGCGAATCATGTGCTCGTTGAGGCGTGTCACCGCTTCAAGAACGGGCTCCACCACTTCCGGCGTGACGTGCTCGTCGGGTACACCAACTCTGATGCGCATCGCGGTCTGCCTCCGTGAGGGGTCTACGACCAAGAGAGCGCACGGCTCCGGGGCGCCGAAGCCGTGCAAGCGACGAAGAGAAGCGCGCTTCGTCGCAGCGCTACGCCCGCGCTCTTAGAATCAGTGCAGGTAGTGACCAATCGCGGTCACGGTGTACGTCTCGAAGTCCGTTCCCGTGGGGAACGCCGTGAGCGTCGCGAGCACGCGCATCCACACCCCCGGTTCGGCTTGCTTGAAGCTGACCCACGTGTCAAACGCGTTCGCGGCGCCGAGGCTTTCGAGGTCGATATTGCCGACCTCGCCCTGCTGCAGGTCCGTGCCGATGTACGTCTGGCCGATGAGGTTTCCGACCGCGGACGCGCCGGACTTGGTGCCTCGGATGAGCAGACGCGCGCACTTAAACGGCTTCTGCGGGCGAGCCGAAAACGTGATGACGGTCCCGGCCGGAGCCCCGCCGCCCGTCGTGTTGCCCCACGACCCGCCGAAGGTCTCGGGGTTCATGGGCATCGGGACGTGGCCCTCACCCAGGGGAGGAGAGCCCGGCGCCACCATGGGGCGCCAGGGCGGCACGTGGATGCCCGGATGGGTCTGCCCCGTGACCGGGAGCATGGGCCCGCCACTGGGGGCGGGAACGGCGACGGGGGCGCCGGTCGCGGGGTCGACGCCCGCCAGGTAACCGTGCATGCCCGTGCCCGGGTAGTAGCCAATGACGCGAGGGTAGCCAGCCATGTCGATGCTCCTTCATGCCGGCTCGGCCGGCGATATCGTGCAGAGACCTCCAGAACCGCTGCAGGTCAGCCGGGCCCTCCGGGGAGGGAGAACTCAGTAGCCCGCGACGTAGCCGATGCCCGTGCCGTCGCCGTGCTCGCCGACGATGGTCCCGGTGCTTCCGAGCTCGTGCGCCGCGATGACCAGGGCGGCGGTCGCGATGTCATCGGCGAGCTTGTTGCGGCCGCCGTTGGACAGCAGGTACGCGCCCAGGCCAATGGTCCCGCTCTTGCCGATGAGCGGCAGGCTCGGCAGCGACTGGAACATGGCCTGCTTTTCCAGGAAGCCGAACGCGAGCGCGCCCGCGACGATGCCCATGCGCTGCTTGCTGAACAGCCCGCCCAGCGAGAGCCCGCCTCCGCCGCCGTGCCGGCGATGATGGTGCTTCTTCGCCTTCACGACCTTCGTGGTGCGAATGACGATGGGCTTGGGAGCGCTCGGACGGTAGAGCGCCAGGGCGCGCGACTTGTGGTGGGTCTTCTTATGGGCCATGGCTCGATTCTCCTTGACATTGCGTTCCGACGCAAGGGCGCGGCGTTTGCCCGCCGGCGTCATCTTCCGGTACCAGAGCGCGCCGCAGACGGCGCCGGGGCTTGCGGCGCTGCCCGAGGCGCGCACTCCGCGCACGCACGAGCGCATCCACGGTCCCGGCGGTCTACCCGGCATGCGGCACGTCCTTTCGCGTGGGGCGGTCGATGCTGCGAAGAAGCTCCTCGCGGGCGCGCTGCTTTTCCGCGAGCCGCGTTTCGAGCGTCGCCTTCACCGATGCGTCGTCCAGGCAGATGCGGCCCTCGAGGTCGAGCTTGGAGCGAAGCCCCGCGTGCTCCCCAGGCGCGTCGAGGAGCACGTGCAACGGCAAGTCGTGCCGCTCGGCGAGCATGCAAAGCCAGTAGTCATCGCCGGTCCACACGCCGCGCCCCGTGTCCGGGTCCACTTCGCAGACGCCCTCGAGCGAGAGAGCCGGGTAGTCGTCTTCAAAGTGCGGCACGTGGCGGTCCAGCGTGCCCACGAACTCCCGATGCATCGCGACCAGCCCCATGCCGACGCGGTCCACGGCGCGAATCGGATTGCCCTCCACCCAGTGCGTCGGCCCGCGCACGTTCCGGAACGTCATGCTGCCGCCGTCGCGATTGAGGTACGGCAAGGCGCAAAGACCGCGCGTCGCGCGCGCCACGTCGCAGAGCTGGGCGCACACCTCCGCGCTCGCGAAGACGTCGTCGTCGCACGTGAGCCACACGTCGCACGGCGCGCCCGCCTTGCGAAGGAAGTGCCCCGCGGCGAGACACCGTGCGCGCGTGATGTACGTCGAGCCGTCCACGTACGCGTGCAGAGGGTCGGCGATGCGGGCGGCCTGTCCCATCGTCCGAAAGCCTGGCCAGCTCGACGCGTCCAGGCTCGCGACCCCGTCGCGCTGCTCGTAGGCGAGGAGCTCCGCACCGGTCCAGCCCGTGACCTTGCACGCGCTGTACATGAAGGTGGAGAAGAAGAGAGGTTTCATCGTGGGGCCCGAAACGGCTTCTGGATGGGTCGCTCTTCCGGCTCATCGTGAAACATGACCGCGCGCAAGCCTTCCTTGCGAAGCTCCGCATCGGTCGTGAGCATCGCCCATGCGCGTGCAACCTGCTCCAGCGTGATGCGTCTCATCGCGACACGCGCTTGTTCGCGTACTCGTAGGCGAGCCAGATGCCCGCCATGACGAGCAAGGCGCCCGTGCCCGTGGAGAGGTCGCCCACGACCGCGCGACGGCGCCCCGCGGCGTAGGGGTCGGGGTTGTCATCCACGGGCCACGCGTAGGGCACGCCCCACGGGTCGGCGTAGACGAAGCCGGGGCCGTAGCCCCACCCGCCGCCCCCGTGGCCGTGGCCGCCTCCGTGGCCGCCCCCGCCGTGGCCGCTCACCCAGGCCGACGGGTCGGAGAGGTCGACATAGTGGACGGCCCCCTGCTCGTAACGGGGATTAGGGTAGCGGTCGCTGGCGAAGCTCATCGGCGGTTACCTCCAAAGAGGAGAAACGCGAGCGCGAGGATGACGAGTGTGGACCCTCCGAATTGAATCGCGGAGAGAGCCTTGCCCGTCCACTGGTAGACCTTGAGGTCGAAGTCCGGAGCCGTCGGTTGCGGCGGCGTGCCCGAAGGCCACGCGCAGCCGCTCTTCGCGGTGAAGGTCGCGACAAGCGCGTGAAAGGGCTGCGCCGCGGCCAGGATGGCGTCCCATGCGTTGGTCACGCCGAGAGGCGCGACGACGGGCGTCACGTCGCGAAGGCCCTCGGGGATGAGGGCAATCTGGGCGTCGGCGTCGGTGAGGGCCTTGTTCATGGTCGCCTCGGCGTCGAAGACTTGCCCCGCCCACGCCCCGAAGCCCACGGGGTCCTTGTCGGCCCACGCGGGGCACTCCTTGACGCTCTCGAGCTGGGCAAGGTTGAAGCGCTGGACGGCGACGAGGTCGGCAAGCTCGGCATACGTGGGCTTGCCGAGAATCGTTCCGACCCTTCGCGCCATCTCAGCGCTCCGCAGCGAACTTGCGACGCGCGACCAGCACCTTGTTGGCCACATCGATGGCCTCCTCCGGTGTCGGCATGCGAGCAGGCTCGCCGGGCGCGTAGAGCGGACTGCTCAGACGCACGCGCACGATGTCATCCCAGAGCTGCAGCTCGGGGTCGGGCGGGGCGGCCGGCTTGAACGATTCGAGCCCCTTCATGATGGCCATCATGGCCACTTCCGGGGTCAGCGGGAACGCGCGCACGTTGTCATCGCTCATGAGCCGCTCAGAACTTTAGCTGTTTGCTCAGCAGAAGTCCCACGACTCCGCCGACGAGCATGTTTTGCATCTTCTCGTCCTTGTACTGCTTGGCGAGAGCTTGCGCGCCCTCGACCATCTTTTCGACGCGCTGAATCTCGGCTTTGGGAACGAGAACGAGCTCATGCTCCTTCATCAGCTTCGTTGCGGACACCGCTGCATTGCGTGCTTCCTCGGTATCGCCGCTCGCGGCGAGCTTGACGAGGTCATGAACCTTTTGAAGAACCTTCGCATCGCTGGCTGCCATCGTTTGAACCCTCTCGCTATCGATTCCGTAGCACGTCGAAGCCTAACATCGCTAGCCTTCCGGCGCTCTCACGCTCCGGGCTGGTCGATGATGTCAAGCAAAACAAGGGCGATGATGACGTGTTGCACCGCCGAGCGCATTCCCGCGCGTTCGGAGTCGGGCCGTTCACTGAACGTGCGCATCATGTGCGGCGGGAGGATGGCTCCCGCTTCGCGTGCGGCCTGCTGATGCAGGCGCAAGGTCAAGTCGGCAATGCGGTTGAGCATCGCGTCACTGAGCGCGACCTGGCACTCCTTGCCTTGCGCCGCGAGCTCGTCGAGCTTTCCCATGGCGTAGAACCCTCCGGCGTGCGCGGCCCCTTTCGAGGCCGCACGCCGCAGAGCCCTACTCCTGTCGACCGACGGTGAAGAGGTGTGGGTTCGTCTTGGAGGGAACGGCTTTCGGGTCCTGCAGCCCCTCGTAGCGCACGAACACGTGCGTGCCGGGGTCGATGTCCGCCAAGGCGCTCGTGTACCCCGTCTCGTCGAGGCCCACGACGCCGCCCGGCCCGATGAGCTCCCCTTCGTCAATCTGCGTCTCGCCGTCAGTCACTTCGATGCGAAACACGTTCTTCTTCCCAAACTTCCCCGTCGTCTGGAAAGACCCGCGGAGCACGCCCTGGATGCTGTTGCCCGGCTCGCGGTGGAAGAACCCATCGAGGCGCGTACGCGCCTCGACGAAGCCCGCCGGGAGGTTTGCCTTCTTCTTCGCTGTCTTCTTGGCCGCCATGAGAGTCACCCTTCTTTCGTTTCGGTTGGAGTTGCAAGCCGCGCATGCGCCTCCACGATGAGCCGTCGCAGGACGTCGCTGGCCGTCCGCTCGTAGTGCTTGGCCAGGCGGGCCAGCTTGCGGGCTTCGGCCGTCGTCATGCGAAAGTGCATCGGGGTGGAGTATTGCACGGCGCGCTTCATGCGTAGCATCGTGTGCTACGGCGCGCTGCGGGTCAAGCCCGTTGCTTGACGGCCGCCGTGACGGGGAGCACCATCAAAAACGCCCCCCGAAAGCCGTGACGACGCGGCTCGCGGGGGGCGGAGGGTCCTCATGGCGACGAGGCGACCTAGAGAGAAGCGTAGCACACCGTCCACACATGGCCGCAAGCGGAAAGGTCCTACCAAGGCCGAGCTCAAGGCGCGAGCTCTCAAGGCTGCGGAGACCAGACGCCGCAACGCGCGCGAGGCGGAGCGCAAGAAAGAGCGCGCACGGCAAGCACGCAGAGAACGTGAGCGCGTCAAAGCCGAGGCGCATCGAAAGCGCGTCGAGGCCGGACGGCGCGGCGCTCTCAAGCGGCGCGCACGCGAGCGGGCCGCCGCGGCGCTAGGAGAGTTCCGGCGAGCCGTCGATAAGAACACGCGCGAGCGGGAACTCGAACGCGTGCGCGAGTCGTGGCACCGGAGCAAGCGCGACCTCCTCCAGGCCGTGGACGAAGACTACGAACGGTACCTGGCTATCCTGGACGAGCTCGCCGACGACGAGGGCATCGAATGGGACATCGCGTACGGGGAGACGGAGAGCGCGGCATGACCAAGTACGACGGATGGCACTGGAGGCGTTCAAAGACAGGTCATCGACGCGCGCACCTCTTCATGAACCGCTCGCCATGGTGGTCGTACTGCGCTCGGCTCAAAGCGGACCAGTGCGACGTTGTCCCGCCCGATGAATTGACCGTCCATGCACAGCCAAGTCGTGGGGCTGTATGCACTGCATGCCTCAAAGGTCCCGACTAAACGAGTGCCACGCCCGCGTGGTCCGGTTGCTCTTCTTCAAGCTCGCGCATCCGGTCCAGCTCATCGCCGATCGCGCTCTGCTCGGCCACCCCGTACGGGACGGACACGCACGCGGGCGAACGCGGCAGGCGCCACGGCTCCAGACGATAGTCGGGCTTGACGCTCTCGCGCTTCGGCGTCGGCTTGTAGCTCACCGTCCGCGTCTCGCTCGTCCACCGCCCATAGAGCTCGTCGCGTACGAACTCCTCTCCCCCCTTGCGCGCCCGCACGCTGAGCTTGGCGCCGTGAAAGAAGCTCGGCGTGGGAAGCGTCACGCTCTTCATGGGGCTGCGCTTCCACGCTCTGACCACGCGGCGGCGGTTATCGTGCAGAGCCTTGGTCCCGATGCCGCGCGCGGCCGTCTGCTCTTGCTTGCCGCGCAAAGGGAAGCGCACGCCGGGCCGCAGGAGAAACGCGCCTCCGGGCCAGGGCTTCTCCTCCCACGCGCCGAGCGCGGGGTCCTTCGTGACGGCACGTAGGCCCGCAATGGGCGAGAGCGAGAGCACGCTATCGGTGGCAAGCTCGAGTACGTCCCACGGGCGCGACGCGGAGGCTACGGCTTGCAAAAGCCGTCCACGCGTCATCGCTGTCACAAGGCCCGCGCGCACCATGCAGCGGAAACGTCCCTTGCCGAGCCGCTGGGCACTCTTGCCGTAGAGGGAGTTCAAGAGGAGCTTGAGCACAAGCCCCCGTGCCGTCTTTCCCCACTGCTTGCGGAGCGCGAAGAGCTCCTTGACCCGCTCCGCAAAGGGAGGCTTGCACGTGCACGTCGGTCGCCATGTCCAGCACTCTAGCGCCGTCACGCCTGGATGCAGCTTCTTCGCCGCCTGGTACTCCGGCAGCCACACCCACCCGCCCGCGCTCTCGAGCGGAAAGAGGATGTCCCCTTTCGGCGTCCGATGCGGCAAGGGTCCCCACGCCGGATGCGCTTTCTTGTGCGGCCGTACCTCGAACCGCACGCACGTGGCGATGGGATGCACGCCCCGCAGGCGCCCGCTGTTGCGCCGCACCCACACGCCGTGATGCGGGTCGAGGCACGGGATGCGCGTGAACGCCCACGGGTACGCGCTCGCGATGTCGTAGGCGAAGAGACGCTTATACCGCGGCAACGGCTTGACGGGCCCCACGCGCGAGCACTCGAACCGCCCCCCGAAGTACGCGCACGCGACAGCCAGCGCCATGCGGTCCGGTACGCGCGCCTTCTGCACGTCCGCGCGGAGCTCTTCGAGCACGACAGCCGCGGTGGACCCCGGGCCGTAGTACGAGCGCAGCCGAATGCCCGCGTCCTCGTGCGCCTTCAAGAGCCGCGTCACGAGCTCCGCGAGCAGGCTGCACTCGGTCTGGCAGTAACGCTCTTCCTTCGGCCCGATGCCCCCGAAGTCTCCGCGGCGTGCCTTCTGCTTCTCGATGAACCGTTGCTGCGCGGGCGTGCCGACCTCCCAGCGCGTGATGGCCTTGACGAAGCTCGATTGAAAAAACTTCCACACGTCCCACACCGTGCGGCTTTCATCGGGCTCGTCTTTGCGGCGGACCGTCATCCGCGTCGCGACGAGGTTCACGCGCCAGCCCTCGCAGTCGACCGGCAAGGGGCCGCTCTTGCCCTGACGGGCCTCGGGCCGCATCAGGCGCCAGACGCGCTCGTCGGGCCAGCTCTCGACCCACTTGGTGCGGTCATAGCCGAGGGCGAAACCGACGAGCAGAGCCTTCTTCGGCAAGGACAGCAGCCACGCGAACACCTGGCTTGCCGTCAGGCCGCGCTTGTTGCGGACGTGGCTGACCAGCCCCTTCGGCGAGGCGGCCGCGAGATACACGTAGCGGTGCGAGCCGTCCCGGGCAGAGTAGCCCTCGCCGTCGATGCCGATGACAAGCCGGTCGCCGCGCGCCTCGGCGGCCGAGGCGCGGCGTCCTTTCTTTCGGTTGTAAGAGCGGAAGTAGTCGGCGCGGGCGCGCTTACGGCTTGCCTGCAAGGAGGCGCGTCCGCTCGGCAAGCAGGGCTTCCACACGCGCGATGAGCCTGCGGGCCGCGTCGTCACTGATGGCGACGTCGCGCGTCACCATGGTGCCCGTGATGGGCATGGGGAAAGTGACAGCGATGACCAGACCCTGGCCGGGGACGTTGCGAGGTTCGAGGGAGATGCGCTTGGCGGTCATTGTCTGCCTCCAAACTGCTTGCAGCACGTGCACGCCTTGCACTGCTCGTATCGCTTCGCCTTGCAGTGCGGGCACTCCACGGCGAGCACGGCTGAAACGTCCGCCTCGTGCGCACGCTCATAACGGTCAAGGTGCGTGCCCGGAACCGCACGCCCGCGAAGGCGTCCAATGTCCAGCATGGTCATCGGCCTCATGGCAGCCTCACCCATCGGCCGCAGGCGCAGTGCACGGCGCTCGGCTGCACGCGGAGAAAGCCCGTCATGACGCGCCGCTGGCACTTCGGGCACGTGGTCTGGAAGGCGAACGAGCCGTCACCGAGCGAGGTCTGGAGCCATTCGACGCCGTCGACCTTGATGCGGGCCGGGCGGAGGCGCTTGGCGGGCAGCGATGGCAGGGAGAGGAGAAGGGCGCGGGCGGTCATAGGCATCCCTGCCCGTAGCAGTCGGAACACACGCGGCTCACGTCCACATGCTCACCAGGAAGAAGCCCGGTCCCGCCACACGCCGAACACGTGAGGAGCGTCGGGTCGGCGGGTGGGCGGTCGGTGTCGTGGGCGGGAACACGCAAAGCCAAGTCAGAACGCTGCCAACTGCCATCGGTCGGTGCACGCCAGGCCCCGCAACGTTGGCACCACGGCGTATCAGCCTTCGCGTGTGGATGAGTGCAAGAGGCAAACTCATTCATGGGCGGGGCCGGCTCCGTGTCAGTGCGGTCCACGAAAGCGGCGAGAAGGAGGTGCTCGCGCATGAGTTGCAGAACGCGGGAGAACTCGCCGAGACCATGCCCGTCTGCCGCGAATGCGTCCTCCAGTTCGCGGATGGCGGAGATGAGCACGGTGCGCTGAAGGCGGAGCTCGGCGCGGGGGTCGGTGGGGAGGGTCATCGGGAACCTCCGCAGCCCGGGCACGAAACAAGCTTCAACGGCTTGCCGCACGCGATGCCGTCCACGTCGTGTCCGCAGCGGTCCTCGCGTGCAATGTCGACCGTGCACTGGTGCCCGGCCGAGCATTCGAACAGGTGCAGGTAATTTCGGTCGTCTATCGGTTTCGCCATGAGTCACCTCGTGTGTACAGCGTAGCACGGGAACGCGGCCGCGGCGCAACGGTGACAGCGGCCGCTGCAACGGAAGCGGCTCTGTAGCACG
>Ga0209168_10001730_pt1 | contig 16710 bp, 13 predicted proteins | sample Coa_R1_FD_187156 | JGI IMG/M metagenome (GOLD analysis project Ga0209168, IMG submission 187156) | Surface soil microbial communities from Centralia Pennsylvania, which are recovering from an underground coalmine fire - Coalmine... | ecosystem: Environmental > Terrestrial > Soil > Unclassified ... | reverse complement strand
ATTTCCACAGGTCGTTAAGATGCCCTTGTCCTCCGTTTGAATCATAGCCAGATCCGCCAAAGAGCCACAAATCACCATGTTTGTCGACCCAAGTGGCATTACCTTGCCGCGCCCCCGGGATATTAGTTGCAGAGGAGATCCCCAGCGTGCCGAATGTGCCGACCTGGCCCCCGAGATTGGACCCGCCCATCCAAGTCCATTTGCCGGCGCTATATTTCCAGAGATCGTTAAGCACATTCCGCGTCCCCGTCGAATCGAGACCTATGCCGCCAAAAAGCCAAAGATTTCCCGTCGAGTCGATCCACGAAAACGCATTCAGTCGAGCTCCCGGAAAATTGCTTGACGCCGCTACTCCTTGTGTCCCGTAGTTCCCATTCTGATTGACGAAATTCGATCCGCCCATCCAGGTCCATTGACCGGCACTAAATTCCCACAGGTCGTTGAGCTCCCCTGCATTGCCGCCAACGTCCATTCCATATCCGCCGAAGATCCAAAAATTGCCATTCCCGTCGGCCCAATTCGCAGATAAACTTCGAGCTCCCGGAATGTTGCTCGGTGCTGGAATTCCCATCGTCCCGTAGGTACCCTGTTGATTAAATAGATTTGAGCCGCCCATCCATGTCCATTGATTGTGGCCGCAATCCACCTTGATGTTTGCGACGTCCGTCAGCGCCTTTCCACTGCCACCTATGACTGTGCACGTTTGAACGGGGAGGGAAGGTTGCGTAAGAATCGTGACATCGTAACTGGCACCACTTAGAAGCGCAGTGGAAAATGTGAAACTTCCATTCCTATTTACCGAAAAGCTGTTGCTATTGTTAGCTTGCAGTACAAGGCCCCCGCCGGTGCCCGGAAGACCCACCACCGTGCCGCCTATCGTGTACGTATTGATGCACGTGACCTGAACGCTTGTGACATTTGCGCTCGTAACCGCCCCGCCGGGATTGCTCAGCACGCACATCTGAGCGGGGCTAGATGGCTGCGAAGCAACCGTAACGTTATAGGTATTTCCACTGGCAATGTTCGTGCTGAACGCGAAGCTGGTCGCGCCCGGACTGACCGCCAGGCTGTTGCTGCCATTGTCCTGCAACACAAGCCCCGTGCCCGAAAGACCCGAGACCGTGCCGCCGATTGTGTAAGTATTCGTGGTGCAGGTCAGCTTGACGGTAGTGATATTGGCGCTGGTAACGTTGCCGCTGCCGCTGCTCAGCACGCAGGTCTGGGAAGGGCCGGTTGGCTGCGAAAATACCGTGACGCTATAATTGCTTCCGCTGGCAATGTTCGTGGTGAACGCAAAGCTGCTCGCGCCCGCGTTGAGCTGCAGGTTGTTGCCCCCATTGTCCTGCAGGATGAGCCCTGCGCCCAAAAGACCTGACACCGTGCCGCCAATTGTGTAGGTATTGATACACGTGACTTGAACGCTGGTGATATTTGCGCTGGTCACTGTCCCGCTGCCGCTCGTCAGCCCGCAGATTTGCGAAGGGCTGGAAGGCTGCGAAGCAACGGTGACGCTATAGTTGCTTCCGCTGGCAATGCTCGTCCTGAACGCAAAACTGGTTGATCCTGCGGTGACCGGCAGGTTGTTGCCTCCATTGTCCTGCAGCACCAGTCCTGTGCCTGAAAGACCCACCACTGTACCGCCGATTGTGTAAGTATTCGTGGTGCAGGTGACCTGTAGGCTCGATATATTTGCGCTGGTGACCGCGCCGCTGCCGCTCGTCAGCACGCAGGTCTGCGAAGGGCTGCTGGGCTGCGAAAATACCGTGACGCTGTAATTGCTTCCACTGGCAATGTTCGTCGTGAACGCAAAGCTAGTGGCGCCTGCGCTGACCGGCAGGTTGTTTCCTCCATTGGCCTGCAGTACAAGCCCCGTGCCTGAAAGACCCGATAACGTACCGCCAATTGTGTAAGTGTTTATGGTACAGGTGATCTGAACGCTCGCGATATTTGCGCTAGTAACCGCTCCGCTGCCATTGCTCAGCACGCAGGTCTGCGAAGGGCTGGTGGGCTGCGAAAAAACCGTAACGCTATAATTACTTCCGCTGGCAATGTTTGTGGTGAACGCAAAGCTCGTTGCGCCAGCGCTGACCGGCAGATTGTTACCGCCATCATCCTGCAGTACAAGCCCAGTGCCTGAAAGACCCGATAACGTACCGCCGATCGTGTAGGTATTGGTGCTACACGTTACCTGAAGGCTCGTGATATTGGCGTTTGCAACTACTCCGCTGCCGTTGCTCAACACGCAGGTCTGCGAAGGGCTGGTGGGTTGCGATAGGACTGTGACGCTATAACTTCCTCCACTAGCAACGCTCGTGGTGAACGCAAAGTTCGTTGCGCCTGCGCTGACCTGCAGGTTGTTGCCTCCATTGGCCTGCAAGACCAGTCCCGTACCCGAAAGACCCGAAACCGTGCCGCCGATCGTGTAGGTAGGCGGAGCCGGAGCACTGCCGACGGAACCACAGGAAGCGAGAACGACCGATACCGCCAGTGTCAAGATGCAGACAGACCACTTTATGCTTCCCTCGAACTTAGATTCGGACACTTGTCCACCTTTCTCAACTTCTGCCCTTCGGGCAGACCCCTGGCATTGGGGTATCGGATTATGTAGAAGGATTTCTTGTGTGACCTGGCCCGGCTTGGTTCCGGCAGCGGGGAGCTGCGAGAATCAAGTTCGGAGATTCTCTGACAGGGGTAGGCTGTCAGTCAAGTAATTTAATGTTAACTCGATTTTATATGTCGCCGAAGCGGCTGAATGTTCTGACGAGGACGGTGAATCCATTCCTGGAATTAGATTGATTTCGTTCCAGCGCAGCCTTAGTTTTAGATCGGTTCCCGGAGGTTCCGCTAATGCGCATCCTGGTCTCGGGCTCGACGGGTTTTTTAGGAACGGCTCTGATTGATGTGCTGACGCGCGAAGGGCATGCGATCGTTCCTCTCGCGCGGCCCGATACGGCACGGCGGGATGCGCCCACGAGCGCGAAGCAAATTGTCCGATGGGATCCGCTTGGAGACCGCCAGGATTTCGACGCAGAGGCGGCCGAGGGTGCGGATGCACTTATTCATTTGGCTGGCGCGTCGATTGCAGATGGCCGATGGAATGAGGCGCGGAAAAAATTGTTGCGCACCAGTCGCGTCGATGCCACTCGGCATTTGATGGGGGCGCTGTCCAAATTGAAGCAGCCGCCGCGCGTGATTGTGGCGGCTTCCGCAGTCGGATATTACGGAGACCGCGGGGATGAAACGCTCACAGAGACCAGCGCTCCGGGGAACGATTTTCTTTGCGGCGTGTGTCGCGAGTGGGAAGCAGAGAGCGCGCGTGGCGGCGAATTTGGAGCGCGCGTGGTAACGCTGCGCTTCGGAATTATTCTGGCCGCGCATGGAGGAGCGCTGCCCCGGATAGTTTTGCCATTCAAACTGGGCGCTGGAGGCAGGCTCGGGTCGGGAAGACAGTGGATGTCATGGCTTACCCTTGCGGAAGCTGTGGGAATCGTGCGTTTCGCCCTGGCAAATTCAAATCTTTCCGGACCAGTCAATGCCGTGGCTCCCAACCCGGTTCAAAACGCGGACTTCACGCGAGTTCTGGCCAAAACTTTGCATAGGCCTGCACTGTTTCCGGCGCCGGCGTTTGCGCTGCGCCTCGCTCTGGGGGAAATGGCTGACGGATTGTTACTGTCTAGCCAGAGAGTAAAGCCTTCCAAGCTCGAACAGGCTGGCTACCGGTTTGCACAACCTGAATTGCCGGCAGCGCTGGCCGAAATTTTTCATTAAATTTTAGTAGCACAGGCTTTAGCCTGTGTGGTTTTGAATTTGATTTGGTCTTTTGCAGAACCCAAGTCAAAACCACACAGGCTAAAGCCTGTGCTACTCGCTGTTGCCGATTGTCCGCGTCCATTAAGTGTGGGAACATCTCTTGGTGTCCATTCGCTTTCGCGCTTTAAAACATCGCAACTTTCAGCTCTTCTTCGCTGGCCAGCTTATTTCGCTCATCGGCACGTGGATGCAGTCCACCGCGCAACTCTGGCTCGTTTATAAAATGACGAATTCGCCGGCCCTGCTCGGCATTTTCGGATTCGCCAGTCAAATCCCGATTCTCCTGCTGGCCTCTCTCGGCGGCTACGTCGGCGACCGCTACAACCGCCACGTCGGCGTCATCTGGACGCAAACAGTGGCGATGATTCTCTCCTTCGTGCTTGCGGGGCTGACGCTGCTGGGCGTTCTGCGTGTTTGGGAAATCGTTCTGATCGCGTTTTTTGCCGGCGTCGTGAGTGCGTTTGACGTGCCGATCCGCCAGGCGTTTCTTGTACAAATGGTCGGACGAGAAGATCTTCCGAATGCCATCGCGCTGAATTCCTCGATCTTTAACGGAGCACGCGTTGTGGGTCCGGCCATCGCGGGCTTCGCAATCGTGTGGTTCGGCGAGGGCTGGTGTTTTTTCTTGAACGGTATCAGTTTTCTTGCCGTGATCATTGCGCTGCTGATGATGCGGCTTCCTGAATTCACGCCGCGTCCAACTGTTGGCTCACCGTTGCAAAATTTTCTGCAGGGTTTCCGCTTTGCGATGTCTGACCGGCCGATCCGTTCCGCCATGCTGCTCTTGAGCCTGCTGAGCCTGCTTGGCCTCCAGTATTCCGTCTTCATGCCAATATTTGCTCGCGACGTCCTTCACGGCGGCGCGGGCAGGCTGGGGATGCTGATGAGTTTTGCGGGAGGTGGCGCGGTCATCGGCGCGCTGCACTTTGCGGCGCGGACTGACTACAAAGGCCTGGTCGAATGGATTGCAGCCACGTCCACAACCTGCGCGATCGGACTCATCGTGTTTTCGCAGTCACGCGTTCTCTGGCTGTCGGCGGCAATGCTCCTGGTGATCGGTTTTTCGACCACTTCGCTCATGGCCTCGACCAATACCATCGTGCAGGGCCGCGTGCCTGACGAGTTGCGCAGTCGCATCATGGCCGTATATGCGACGATGTACATGGGTGTGCAGCCGCTCGGCGCATTGGCGGCCGGCGGTTTGGCGAAACGAATCGGCGCGCCGTACGCGCTTGCAACATTCGGCACGGTCTGCCTGGCCGCGAGCCTTTTCTTTGTTTTTCGCGTGGCCATGCGGGTGGAGCAACTACCAGGATCGACGGAACCTCAGGCAGGATTGGGTCGATAAATCCAATCTGGTTTGACGAGCTTTTCCGCTGTAGGTCCATTCACAGCCGCAAGAATGTCATCCACTATGGTCCGCAGCGGCGCCAGCGAACAGACGGGATCAGTCATTGCGGCATCACCAGTCAGAAGAAATGCCTGGCAGCGGCAGCCGCCGAAATCTCGCGTGCGGCGGTCGCAACTCCTGCAGGGTTCCGGCATCCATTCTTCGCCGCGAAATTTCTGAAATACTTCTGATTTTTCCCAGATCTCACGCAGGCTGCGGTCTTTCAAATTATCGAAACGCAAGCCCGGAATAATTTGCGCCGCGTGGCATGGTAGCGCGTCGCCATTGGGCGCGATCAACATCAGCTTTTGCCCCCACCCACCCATGCACGCTTTCGGATATTTTGCGTAGTAGTCGGGCACCACGAATTCGATTTTCATTTTGCCGCGCAGACGCTCTTCGGCCCGCTTGAGAATTTCTACCGAGCGGTCCAACTGCTCCCTCGTGGGAAGAAGATTCTCGCGATTGGCAAAAGCCCAGCCGTAATACTGGACGTTTGCAAATTCGATGCGTCCCGCACTTGAAGATTCGCCGAGCGCCAGCATTTCTTCAATCTGATCGATGTTGCGGCGATGTATGACAAAATTCAGCGTCACGGCAACGCGCCGCCGCTTTAGCCAATCGAGTACACGAAGTTTTTGCGCGTGTGATTTCGTGCCGGATATTTCGCTTGCCAAATCCTCTGTAGAGCCCTGAAAACTGAGTTGGATGTGATCAAGCCCCGCCTCGACAAGCTGGTCGAGTCGCGCTTCGTCAAGTGGGACACCGGAAGTAATCAGATTGACGTACAGGCCTGTCGCGCGAGCGGCACGCACCAATTCCAAAATATCAGGGCGGGCCAGCGGTTCGCCTCCCGTAAAATCGACCTGCAAAACGCCCGCTTCGGCGGCTTCACGAAAGACACGCGACCAGACTTCAGTTGTAAGTTCGTCGGCGCGATGACTCAATTCAAGTGGATTCGAGCAGTAGACACAATGCAGCGGACACCGATGGGTTAGTTCGGCGATCAAGGCGAGCGGCGTCGGGGCCGCGGGAGTCATTTTGCCTCTGCGCTCCGATCCAATTCGGCGGGAGTGAAATCAAGGGCTCGCTGGTCGTGCAGCCGCCCCAGGTAGCCGAGAATATCCTCTTCTACTTTCTTGGGCTCGGCCTTTGAGTACAGCTTCTGCAATTCAGCGATGATCTGCTGCACCGTGCGCGTGCCGTCGCACCGCTCGATAATCTCCAGGCTCGGGCCGTTCAATCGTAGCGCTCTTTCCGGCATATGCAGAACGCGCGATGGCTGATTTCTCTCGTTGAGGCGGCAACCCACGGCGAGTCGCGGACGGCTGCTGAGTTCAGGGATCATTGGCGTGTAACTTCCTGGACAAATTCTGCCGGCTTGAATGCGCCCGGCGGTGGCCAGCCTGGATTGACGTAGGCGAAATATAGCGCGTCCAGTTGCGCCCAAAGAATGTCGCACTTGGCTCGCAATGCGCCGTAGGCTTTGTCCTGCTCATCGCGCGTGCGAGCATGTTTTACAACCCAGGCGAGAGCGAATTCGGCATCTTCGGGCGCCTGCGTAAGGCGTCCAGTAAAATAATCGAGGCCACTGGAAAGCCACGGGTAATGTTTGCGAAGTGCGTCCATGCGCAAAGCGATGAGCTTCCCTGAAAAAAGTTCAGTGAGCGACGAAGCTACGGCTTCCAAAAATGTGCGCGTGGAAACAAAGTCCACGTACGCCTGCACGGCATAGCGCGTTGCGGGCAAGATTCCCTCGCCGCTGATGGCATCCTGGGGCGACAGCCCCGTGGCTTCGACGAGACGCAGCCACTTCTCGATGCCGCCGGGTCGCGTGCCGTCGCCATCATGATCGATGATACGTTTGCGCCAGGTACGCCGGAAGTCGGAATCTTCGGTTCGCGCAAGCAGAGCGGCGTCTTTGATGGGTATCCGGCTCTGGTAGTAGTAGCGATTGAGCGCCCAGGATTGAAGCTGGCCGCGCGTCAGCTTGCCCTCATGCATCAGGAGATGAAAAGGGTGTTTATGGTGATAACGTTCTTCGCCAATGGACTGAAAGCCGGCGATGAACTCAGATTCTGAACGCAAAGTGTCATTCATAGGAAATTTACAGGTCGAACTCTATCCCATCATACGCAATTTCCCAGCCTGCGTCTCGCACTTCGCGGTGCTCGCGGCTCTCTTCATCGAGAATGGGATTTGTGTTGTTGATGTGAATCAGAATTTTCCGTCCACGCTTTTGTGAGTCAAATTCCTGAAGCAGTCCCCCGACCCCGGAAAGTGGAAGGTGTCCAATTTCACGCGCGGTCTTTGACCCTACGCCTGTAGAAATTAATTCTGTGTCATCCCAGAACGTTCCATCCAGCAGGCACACGTCGCTCGACTGCGCCCAATCCTTCCATTCGCTTGAACGTCCCGGAAGTGCGGGTGCATAAAACATTTGCTTATTTCCTTGAGCCAACACGAGTCCGACAACAGCTTCATCCGGCTGAAGCAAACGCCGCAAGTTTTCGCCCACATAGTCTGGAAATGTATTGCCCAGAGGTACCATGCGGCAGCGGAGGGAAGATTCTCCATTCGATGTGTTCGCTCCTAGCGGGAACCAGGCGTTGAGCGAAGCATCGTGCCAAGACACGGGAGGATTTGCGCGATCCAACACCCGAAAAATCCTATTTTCCTCAAGCACGATTCTCCGTACAGACTGCGTGGCAAAGATGTGCAGCGGCTGAAATTCGCGCAGCGACAACAAGCCAGCGACCGAATCTACATCCGCGCTTGTAAGCACAATTCCAGAAATTGGTGTGTGTCGAGGGGAATGGCTTGGAGATAGGAGCGATGTGGAGAGGATCTGGGTTCGTAGGTCGGGAGACGCGTTAAGAAGGTAAGATTCCCTTGCACCGGCACACACGACTACTTGCGCCTGTGTGCGCGCCTTGAAACGCAAATCCCCCGCCCTCAAGCGAGAGCAATTAGGGCAGGCGCAATTCCACTGGGGGAAGCCACCCCCGGCTCCAGAGCCGAGGACTCTAACGCGCATGCGAACTCAGAAACTAGAGTTCGGCGTTGGCGTAGGAGCTGATTTCGCAGTTCAAGCAAATATCTTCGTGCTGGGGCGTCGTCCATTCCATGGGTGTGTGCTCCTTCATCCGAATGGGACTGCTGCAACGATGGAATATTATCACGAACAGGAAGTAATGCAACGGATTTCGTAGATCAGGAGCTGCCATCAGCTCGGAAGACGTTCGACGCGCGGTGCGGGGCCCCCAGGAACCACCACGCACACCAATGTCACGAAAAATATTGCGCCAACGATGTTATTCCGCTATATGAAACGTACTCGCCAAATAATCGGGGTGTTGCCGGCTGGCCTGCGTAAGCGCTGAATCGGAGGCGGCAACTGGATGATTTTGAGAATTAAGCGTGGATTTTGAGCCGCTCAGGAGGCTGCTGTGGACATTTTGCGCGCGAACCGTTGGGCACGCCTGAGGTTGTTGCGCTACGGTTGTACTTTCGCACTTTTGACGCTGCTGATGGGCCCCAAGCCGGGATGGACTCAAGGGGTCGGCGCGATTGTCGGAACAGTGCAAGATGTGTCCGGCGGTGCTGTTGGCGGAGCAACCGTAACCGTGAAGAACCAGGAGACTGGCGCTACGCGGATTGTGACCACCAACGAGAGCGGCATCTATAGAGTTCTCTCGCTACCCGTCGGGCTGCTGGATATGAAAGTTGAAAAAGATGGCTTCAGGCCTGATGTCCTAAATGGGATCGATTTACAAGCGGGCCAGGAAGCGACAATAAATGTGCAGTTGCAGGTCGCTGGAACGAATATCGATTTAGCGGTCACCGCGGAAATTCCCATCGTGAACAGAACGACCGCTTCCATTTCGGGCATGGTTGGAGAGCGTGAAGTGAAGGACTTGCCGCTCAACGGCCGCAGCTTCGATAATCTGCTGACCCTCAACCCGGGAACCATCAATTACAGCGCCATGAAGAGTCCCAACACCAGTACGAGCAACGGAAATACGTTCTCGGTAGCCGGACGGAGGACTTCAGAAAACGAAATCCTGCTGAATGGCGTTGAGTACATGGGCTCCAGCCAGTTGGCTATTACCCCCGGCGGCGTGAGCGGCGAATTGCTGGGGATCGAGGCCATCCGGGAATTTAACGTTCAGACCGATACGTATTCCGCCGAATACGGAAAGCGCGCAGGTGCGCAAGTCAACGTCGTTACGCAGTCCGGCGCGAACAATTTCCACGGAACAATTTTTGAGTTTCTCCGAAACAGTGCTCTCGATGCGCCCGGCTACTTTGATCAAGGAACCGTTCCTCCCTTCAAGAGAAATCAATTTGGGGCGGCTGCGGGAGGACCGCTAAAGAAGGACCGCCTGTTCTTGTTCGGCAACTATGAAGGTTTCAGGCAGGCATTGGCGGTTAGCAACCTGAGCATCGTCCCGGATCAGCAAGCTCGCACGGGCTCACTGCCAAATCCTGGCACTGGTGTTTACAGCCGAGTGGCTAAGTTGAACCCAGCCATGTTGCCCTACATGTCCTTTTGGCCGCAGCCGGATGGTCCCGGCGCAGAGTTGCTGGTACCGTCCACGACAAACCCCGGCAAGATGGTTCCCAGTGGAACGGCGTATTCGCACAATAACCCCAGGCAGTCCATTCGCGAAGACTTCGGGACCCTTCGAACGGACTATACGGTTGGGAACAGCGACACTCTTTCCGGCGCTTATACGATCGACGACGGCAACAGTTTAAATCCATTGGCAGATCCCTTATTCGCTTCCTCCACGCCGCTGCGCGAGCAGGTATTCAGCCTGAGCGAAACGCACGTCTTTTCACCGCAACTCCTCAATACACTCACGATTGGCTTCTCTCGCGCATCCTTCGGTCTTACGTCAGTTCCTTTGACCGCTTTCCCGCAAAGCCTGTCCTTTGTCAGCGGAGCCGGACCCGGCGGAATTGTCGTTGGTGGCGGTGCAACAACTACGGCGAACGGGTCCATTACTTCCGCGGGACCTAACAACGCCGCCGGCGTCTCAAATCATAGAAATCTTTTTACGTACGCCGACACTGTGCAGATCAGCAGAGGAATCCATCAGATTGGCATCGGAGTCTCGTTTCAGCACTTGCAGGATAATGAAGATTCCGCCTCTCGCCAGTTGGGGCAAGCCACCTTCAGCAGCCTGACAACCTTTCTGCAAGGGACTGTGACTTCTTTTCAAGCAGTGCCATTTCACACGGAGCTCGGCTGGAGAAGTCTGTTCGGGGCATGGTATGTCGAAGACACGATCAAGTTACGGCACAATTTCACACTCGAGGCGGGAATTCGGCACGAATTTACCACGGGCTGGAACGAGGCGAACGGCAAAGCCGCGAACTACGTCACTGATGCCCAAGGCGTTCTTGTGACTGCTCCGACCTTGGGTAATTCAGTTTTTTATAATGCACACGCGAGCCGCATGCTGAGTCCGAGAATTAGTTTGGCATGGGATCCCTTCGGGAATGGAAAGACAGCCGTTCGCGCTGGATACGGAATTTATTATTCGGTGATCGACGATCTTGCGTTCTTGATGAACTCGCTTCCTCCGTATAATGGCGCGGCTACATTTTCCGGAGCCCTTTTTCCATCTGCGCCCAATCCTCCCATCATTCCCATAACGCCGGGAGCACTGCCGCCTCCTGCTTGCGGTCCAGGGGTTGCGTCTCCCTGCACAATCTTCGCTCCACAGGGAGTACAACCTAACGCGAAGACTCCGGCTGTTCAGGAGTGGAACCTTGCGATCGAGCATGAGCTTAGTCCGAACACGTCTCTTCGCCTCGCATATGTCGGTTCGTTCGGAACCCATGAGCTGCTCAGCGTGGATCTCAACAGCATCCCCGCGCAAATTTGCTCCCTCCCGACATGTTCCTCGGGCGGTGTTGCAACTTTCAAAGGAAGCGTTTCGCAAGGCACGCAATACATTCCCGTGCAGTCTCGTCCAAATCCATTTTTGTCTGGCGGCTTTTTTTGGATGACCGAAGGCAATAGCAGCTACAATGCGATGCAAGTTGACGTAACACACCGCTTCAGCAAAGGCCTGCAATTCCGCGGCAATTATACGTGGTCAAAGCATCTGGACATTAATTCAGGGCTGACGGGCGCGCAGGCCAACAACCAGGCGCAAATGGTCTTGGATCGTAATGATTTGCGAAGAGACTGGGGACGCTCTGCCCTGGACGCAACGCACCAGGCCAGTATTTCGGCCCGCTACGAACTGCCGTTCGGCCGCAACCAGCGTTGGCTCAATAGCGGTGGCGCGCTTGAAAACAAGATGATCGGCGGCTGGCAGCTGAATTCTATTGTAACGATATTGAGCGGTTTCCCGTTCACTCCACTCGTGGGCTCGAACCGCTCTGGCGATGGCGACACCAGGAATCCGGATCGCGTTTCCATCAATTCCGCATTCACGGGTCCCATTGTGCTTGGATCTCCATCCAAATGGTTTGATCCAAATGCGTTTCGTTTGCCGACGCCCGGAACTTACGGAAACATTGGCAGAGGAACGCTGACCGGTCCAAACCTCGCGGAAGTGGACATGTCTATATTCAAGAACACGGCCATCTCCGAAGAATTCAATCTGCAATTCAGAACCGAGATTTTCAACCTGCTCAACCGAGCAAATTTTGGTCCCGTGAACGCAAATGTATTCTCGGGCGCTGCAGTCAGCCCTTCGGGCGGCACGATCACGACCCTGGCTACTTCAGCGAGACAAATTCAATTTGGGCTGAAGCTAATTTACTGATAAAAAGCGAAAAGCGGAGACTAGCCGTTTTTGAAAAAGCAGCCTATGAAAGCTAATGAGATTCGGTCGGGATTAATTCAGGGACTTCGATGCGAATTCGCGTTCCTTCCCCTTCCTGGCTGGAAATATTCATCTGAAAATCGCCGCCGTACAACACTCGCAACCGCTCGTGGACGTTGCTGATCCCGATTCCATCGCCAAAAACCTGCGACATGCGGTCCTGCGGAATTCCCACGCCGTTATCTTCGATTTCGATGATCAGTCGTGAATCGTGCGCTGCTGTGCGAATCGTTATTTCACCGCCGCCAATTTTGGCGGCAAGCCCATGCTTCAGCGCGTTTTCGACAATGGGCTGCAGAAGCATGCTGGGAACAAACGCATCGAGCGTGTGCTCCTCAATTTGCTTGTGGATCCGAAGATTGTCGCGGCCGAAGCGGGCGACCTCGATGTCAAGATAATCGTCGATGAAGTCGAGTTCCTCCTGCAGCGGCACAAAGGTTTCATGCTTTCGCAGCAATCGCCGCAGAATATTGCTCAACTTAATGACCACGCCGCGTGCGGTATCCGGATCGTAGCGAATGAGCGATGAGACTGTGTTAAGCGTATTGAACAAAAAGTGAGGATTAATTTGTGCGGACAATGCATCCATGCGCGCCTTGAGCAGCAGTTGCTGGTGCTGTTCCAGATTCATCTCGATGCGCGTGTTATTCCAAATCTTCATGGGAACGGCAATGGCCATTACGGTCGAGAGCAACACCAGCGCTAATCCCCAGCTTCTGCCCGCATCAAGAAAAAATAGCCACTGTGGCTTCGTGGCATGCCCGAGCGCCTGGCGCCCCACTTCCAGCGCAACGCAGCCGCCGAGCGGCAACATTTCCCAACTCATTCTTGCTCCCCGAAATAAACGCACCAGCCAGCGGGGCGTACTTAAAAATGTGAAGGGTCCGAGCTTCCAGATCTCTTCCGTGTTGGGAACGGCCTGTCGAATCAGGCCTCCCACTAGACCAGCTGCGGCAGCGACGGGCATCGAGAGCCACTCGTGATTGAAAAATGCCGGCAAGCTAATGATCGATCCACCCAGCGGACCGACAACGCGCCCTCCCAGCATTCCGAGCAGGAACGATCCTTCGAGCATGAGGTCGGCGAAGCGGTACGGGTGTCCCACGATGCGCAGAATCACGCCAATCGCCAGCGGAGGCGTGACGAACAGCATGAGTCTCAGCTTTTGGTCTGAATCCCGCACTTCGGTAAACAGAACTTTCCGAAAGATGGCCAGGCGCGCCAGTAACGCTGAAAAGGATGCCGCCGCGCCCACATGCAGCAGCAGCGTAAGAAGCAGGTCTCCGCCAGAGGTGATGGTATTCATCGGGATTGTATACTCCGGCTACGTTAGCCAATCGCCTTGCCGATGTAAAGCGTCGCGGGACTTCACACGCCTGCTATAATACGGGGCTCTCCATGCCAACCAAAACAGCACAACACAAGCGCAGCGCGCGCAAGACGCCGAAAGCTCGCATCGCGATCGTCGCTCGTGCCAAGCTTCCAACGCGCTTCGGCCCTTTTGAAATTCTTGGTATTGAAGGCACTAAGCCGGAAGAAAGCGCCGTGGCTCTCGTGCATGGCCGCGTTCGGAGCCAGACTCCGCTCGTGCGTATCCATTCGCAATGCCTCACCGGCGACGTGCTCTCCTCGGAACGCTGCGATTGCCGCGCCCAACTGGAACTTTCGCTCCGCAAAATCGCGGCGTCAACTTCAGGCATTTTGCTATATCTTCCGCAAGAGGGCCGCGGCATCGGCCTGATGAACAAGCTTCGCGCCTACGAGTTGCAGGACAAAGGAATGGATACGGTCGAAGCCAATGAGAAACTAGGGTTTGCCGCCGACTCTCGCGATTATAGTTTTTCAGCCCGTGCGCTGCGCCTGCTTGGCGTTCGACGGGTGCGCCTGCTCTCTAACAATCCAGACAAAGTACAGCAACTGGAGAGCGCGGGCATCCGTGTCGTGGAACGCGTGCCTTGCCGGCCTCAAACGTCGCACGTCTCGCGCGCCTATTTGGAAACGAAACGAACGAAGATGGGCCATTTGTTGGATCGTTTGTAAGATGATTGTACAAACCTGGCGCTCGACCGCCTGGAAAAAGCCGATCCAGATTCCATCCTTGTGGCGCAGATTGAAAAATCCGTAAAAGGCGGCGCAACAGTATATCTGACACACTTTGGCGTCCCTAAACACGACCACAAAGGTGTGAAACAAGGCTGGATTAAGTACTATTGGGATCCGTGGAAGAAATATCTCAAAGCGCGAAAGCGCAAGTCCTAGGCGTGCTGCTATCCGCCACCCACCAGTTGCACAATCTCGTACCGGTCCCCGCCCTGCACTGCGGTGGAAATCCACTGCGATCGTGGAAGAATTTCGAGGTTGCGTTCAATCGCGACGCGTTCGGCGGGAAGGCCGAGATGCGATAACAAGCCTGTTACGCCGAGTCCCGCCGGAACATCGCGCTTTTCACCATTCACCACAATTTGGATGTTTGCGCTCATTTCGTTGTTGTTGCTGGAGTTTTTTCATCCTGCTTGGCCTTGAGCCGGAAGCGAAGTTCGGCGTAGTGTTCGCCGTCCGTGGCGCGAATCACCAGGGCAGTCCCCTCAGCGACAGCCGCAGGTAGCGGAAAACTCAGAGTTGCATGGCCCTCTGCGTCGGCACGTGTACGAATGGGCGCGGAACGTTTCTTATCGGCTTCCAGAAAGGCCTCGACATCAGCGCTGCCTACGGCCACCTCCGAAACTTTGTTTCGTAATTCGACTTCAAGCGTGGCGTTGCCAGCATCCAGCCAGGATTTTGGATTGAGTAGTCGAACTTCCAGATCGTTGCTCGAAGCCGCTGCAACGACTTTCACCGGCACCGCTGCCGCTTCGTGAAGCTGAAGTGTTCCTGCCTCCAATTGTGCCATCACTTCACGGTGCTGTTGTGAAAGCCGCTCGTGGAGTTGATTGGCCAGCGCTTCTCCCTCCGCCGCGCCACCCGTCAAGTCCTGATAGCTGGTGCTGCGCTTGTGCACGACGCGGCCTGCCACGTACACCACCGTATCAAGGAAAGGATGGGCGGGCCCGCGGTCCTCGGTCTGGACGTGGTACAGGGCATTCCCAACGCGCACGTTCGAATTGAAACCAAAGTTCACGCGATTACCTCACATTCACCGTGCCGGCAGGTTCGCCGGATCGTCCAAATTCCTTAAAATACAAACTGCAACAACATTACAAATCTACTCGCGTTCCCTGTTTAGCGGGTGCGGACTTTACTCGAAGCTCGCGTTTAAGTTTGACCACTTGCCACTTCACCGTTATTATAGCGTGTGCGCCGATGACCGGAAACGACCTCCAGAGTTACACGCCGCTTCTTTTACACCTCATCCTGGCGATGGTGCTTTCGGGCGCTTTGCTTCTGCTTTCTTCTCTCGTTGGCTGGAGACGCCCGTCAAAAATAAAATTGCAAGCGTATGAGTGCGGCATCACTCCCACGGGAGATGCCCGCGAGCCATTTTCCGTAAAATTCTATCTGGTCGCGATGATCTTTATTTTATTCGATGTGGAAGCGATTTTCCTGTATCCGTGGGCCTATATCTTCCGCGAGTTGCATTGGTTCGGATTCATAGAAATGCTTCTCTACATCGTGATTCTTCTCGTCGGATACTTTTATCTCTTGAAGAAAGGGGCGTTGGACTGGAATCGCCCAGCCGTACGCCGGGATCTCGATTCGTGACGGATACTCCCGACCTCGAGAAAAATCCCGCTGTCGCAAAAATCCGCGCCTGGCGCCCCGAGGCAATTTCCGAATTGATTTATTTCCGCGGGGAGTTGACCCTGGTCGTGCCTCGCGAACATTTGCGCCCCCTTGCCGAATTTCTTGCCGCCGATAGCGATCTCGCATTCACATATCTTTCAGACGTTACCGGCGTCGATCGATTTCCCATCGAGCCGCGATTTGAGTTAAATTATCATCTGCTGTCGATGTCCCGTCGCGACGTGCTGCGTTTGCGCGTTCGATTGCCGGGAAAAGATCCAGTGATTGATAGCGTCGTGCCGGTTTGGCCCACGGCGAATTGGCATGAACGAGAAATTTTTGATCTGTTTGGCATGCGCTTTGAAGGACACCCCGATCTGCGCCGCATGTTAATGCCCGACGACTGGGAAGGTTACCCCCTTCGCAAAGATTATCCGGTGGAGGGTCCTCGTTAATTCGCGGGTGTGGGCTCGACTTAGGGCCCGCCGGAACGGGTGCGGGCTGTACTTGCAGCCCGCCGGAAACTAGACGCGGGCTCTACTTGGACCCGCCAGAAACTAAAATGAGTGAATTTGCGTCATGACAATCGTTCAAACAGCCACAGGTCCCGCCAAGACAATGGTCCTCAATATGGGCCCGCAGCACCCGTCTACGCACGGCGTGTTGCGAGTTGTGCTGGAGCTCGATGGCGAGACCGTTGTCAAAGCGGACGTCGACATCGGCTATCTGCATACCGGAATTGAGAAAACAGCCGAAGCGCTGACCTATTCGCAGGCGATTACGATCACCGACCGGATGGATTATCTCGCTCCCCTGTCAAATAATCTGGCGTACTGCCTGGCAGTCGAAAAACTGCTTGGCCTGGAAGTCCCCAAGCGCGCGCAATATATCCGCGTGCTGCTCACCGAACTGACGCGCATCGGTTCGCATCTGGTTTGGCTG
>Ga0209168_10001729_pt1 | contig 16711 bp, 10 predicted proteins | sample Coa_R1_FD_187156 | JGI IMG/M metagenome (GOLD analysis project Ga0209168, IMG submission 187156) | Surface soil microbial communities from Centralia Pennsylvania, which are recovering from an underground coalmine fire - Coalmine... | ecosystem: Environmental > Terrestrial > Soil > Unclassified ... | reverse complement strand
CCCGGGCTGATGAGTTACGCATTCCCGCCAAGCACCACCAACTCTCCGCCTCAGGCGGTGCAAGTACGCGCTGCGGGATCAGGCGAGCTGACGTGGAAACTGGTGGTGACCACATCGGACGGCGGCGCATGGCTTAGCGTGTCAGCAAAGAGCGGGACGGCACCATCGAACGTAACGGTGAAAGTCGTGAACTCGGCGCTGCCTGGGGGCGGACTGGTGGCAGGCAATTTCAACGGGCAGCTGCTGTTCCAATCGTCTGGAGGGAACGTAAGTGTTCCGGTGACCGTTGCCGTCGGGCCCAACGTGTTCAGCGAACTGCCTCCTTTAATCTTCAGCATGACACTTGGCGGATCGAACCCGGCATCGCAGAATTTCTCTGTGGCAAGCACGGGAACCGCATTTAACTTCTACACCGTGACCGTAGGTACAGGGAAAGGGGGGAACTGGTTAACGATTTCTCCCAGCACCGGTGTGCATGGTACTCCTACAACGATTACCGCGAGCGTGACCGGTTCAGGACTGGAAGCGGGAATCTACGAGGGCGAAGTCGTCTTCTTCCAATATCCCAATAACTCGATGCAGATGATCGTGCCCGTGACGATGACGGTTACCGATCCACATGTACCGGCGAGCATCACGGCGACGGGGGGAACTCCGCAAAGCACAACCGTCACCAAGAATTTCGCGAATCTGCTGGTAGCAACCGTGCAAGACAGTTCGGCGCATCCAGTTTCTGGTTTGCTCGTGACATTTAATGCGCCAACCACCGGGGCCAGCGGTGTGTTCCCGTGCGGGAACACCGCTATCACCAACGCCAATGGGATCGCGACTTCGCAGATCTTAAAGGCAAACACGATTGCCGGGAAATACGCCGTAACAGCGGCAGCGAACGGTCTTACCACCAACCCGGGCTTCGTGATGACCAATGTTCCGGGGCCGCCGGCGTCGATCACGGCGACTGCTGGAACGCCGCAGAGCACAACTGTCAACACAGTCTTCCCAACGAATATGGCGGCGACGGTTCAGGATGCCTTCGGGAATCCCGTGCCGGGAAAGACCATAACGTTCAGTGCGCCGACCAACGGCGCCAGCGGGACCTTCGCCGGGGGCGTGAATACAGCCAAGACGAATGCGAGTGGTATCGCCACCGCCGCCGTGTTTACAGCAAATGCCATCGCAGGTTCCTACACGGTCACGGCCGATATTGGGACGCTGACCACCAATCCGGGTTTTGCGCTCACGAATCTAGCCGGCGCACCTGCATCAATCACAGCAACGGGAGGAACGCCGCAAACCACGGCCATCAATACAGCGTTTGCCAATCCCTTAGAGGCAACCGTGAATGATTCCTTCGGCAACCCTGTGGCGGGAGCGACGGTAACGTTTATTCCACCGACCAGTGGTGCGAGTGGAACGTTCGCTGGTGGTGTTAATACGGCGACGACTAACTCGGCAGGCGTGGCCACATCCGCAGTCTTCACCGCCAACGGCACTCGCGGGAGTTACGTAGTCACTGGGGAAGTGGGGACGGTTGCTACCAGCCCTGGTTTCCAGCTTACAAACCAGTAGGCGAAAAACGTACCGGCACACATATACGAGCACGCGACTGACGGAGGGAGCCAACATCTATCAATCGCCCAGAACTCTCGCACGGGCGTGCGGATGATCGAGGAATATTATGGGGTACAGATCACGATCCAGCAGATCCGTTTGCGGAGCACCGCATGCCAGACGATCAGCGGTTTACGATCGACCATTTCGAGATCTGGTTCATCTGTCAAGGTTGGACGCATTGGCATCGCTTACCGACGTCGTTATCGGAAGTTGTATTTATCCCCAAGGCGCACACTTTTGCATGTCGAGTTGTGCCACGCACTTACTCACGAAAGCACATAAAAGTCAGTCAGGCTCTTCCATGAACTGATCGAGCGGCCGATGAAGATTCGCGACAAGGCTCTTGCAGTTCTAAAACGTCACGAGCCTCGAGGCGACAGGAATGAGCGCTGGTTGCACGCCGCACCGTTAAACTCGGTAATGTATTTTATCGAGTTAGGAGTCAATCGCTAAATCAGCCACATCCAACCGTAGTCTTCAGAATTATTAGTCGTCGTGAGAAATGCAGGACGTCGCCGCTCCACCAGATGCACACCTGCGGACTGACAGTTAGCAAAGAAGATCCCAAGAGCGGGATTTGCCTAGGCTCAACTATTCACCGGCCAGAGTGCGCGAGTTGATTGCATAGTTGATGAACGATTTCCTGCCTGATCTCGTATTCGAGCACATCGCCATCGCTTGCGCAGCCAAGCATCCGCGACTCCAGAACTTCACTCTGTCTGCGCAAGAGTTCGGCAAGTTCAACCCGCAATTCTTCGATATGACGATCTTCCATGTTGTCTCCTTCGAAGCGGCGGGCGACCTGCTCGCAAAGTGCAGGATCAAGCGGCCCTCGGATAAAGCAGTCCGCGCACTGTATTGATCAACACAGAGACGTGCTGATATTTAGACACCAGCACGGAAATCCCCGCCAACCGTGCCATCTGCTCGGAAAACCGGTCTTCGAAAGCGCTGTACATGATTAGTGGAACGGACGGCATGATACGCCTGAGGGTGCGCGCGGCATCCAAGCCATTCATCACAGGCATCAAGAGATCCAGCACAATCAAATCAGGGTGCAACCGGCCGGCTTCTTCAATCGCCAATCGCCCGTTCTCTGCCTCGCCGCACACTTCAATATCCGTCTCGCCCTTGAATAGCTCGCGCAGCGCATGCCGAATGAATGCATTATCATCCACGATCAATACCGTCTTGACCATCGCTGACTCCCGAGTGGCATAACTAAGTCCAATCTTGCAACTTCCAAGCGCCTGGTGCGATAGGTTACATACCCCACAAATGAAGAAAACTCAACCCCGAAGGAAAGATGAGACCTGATGAAGACTCTAGGCGCGAACTGCAATAAGCCAAGGGAGTAAGGCGTTACAGCGACATCAATCGTACGCCCTTGCAAAGGACGCCGAGTACGGTGGGCACTGTAGTCACTCGCAAGGTTGCATACGCCGCCTCCGGAAGGTGCAGCCAAATATTTCGCGGCCAAGTTGCGTTAGGTGAGGGCGACTTTGGGAAGTTCGAGGGTTGAAGGGCCAGCCGCAGCCCGTGAAACGGGTAGAACTGCAATTACCCGTGTGCCGGTGCCGTTTGACTGGATTTGCAGAGTTCCACCCAACCGCCGCAAGCGTTCCCGCATTCCGCGAAGCCCGACGCCCGCGTAAGCTGACGAGCACAAGCCGGCTTCCTTTTCCGGCGGAATCCCCTTGCCAGTGTCTTCGATCTCAACTTTCAAACAGGCCTCATCCTGCATAATGCGAATTGCGGCTGTGGGACTGCCGGCATGCCGATGAATGTTCGTTAGGCACTCCTGCACCATCCGAAAGATGGAGAGCTCCATCTCTTTGGTCAAACCGGCAAAGGCTTGCGGGATGTTCAGCGTGGCGTCGATTTTGCTGCGCTCAGAAAATCCCTCGACATACCAATGCAGCGCAGATGCTAAACCCGCTTCATCGAGCAAAGGAGGATGCAGCAGGTGGGAAATGGTACGGATCTGCCTACTGGCTTCCGCGACCAGCGCGGCGTTTTCAGAGACGCGTTTGGCCGCTTCTTGGCTTAGCTTGTGTGCCTCAGTCTCCACGAATGCGCTGTTCATACCGATGGCGGCAAGCACTTGCCCGACACTATCGTGCAACTCGCGCGCAATGCTTCGCCGCTCTTCGTCCTGCAACGTAGTTACGCGGGCGTTCAGTATTTCAAGTTGCTGTGTCTTACGATGCAACTCCGCGAACACCTTCACCTTCGCCCGAAGCAGCTCGGGAACCACTGGGACGGAAACGTAGTCCACAGCTCCGAATTGATATCCCTTGAGACGGTCGAGATCCGTCACGTGAACTCCGGAGATGAAGACGATCGGCGTGTTTTGAAAACGCGGATGTTCGTGAATCATCTGTGCTGTTTCGAACCCATCCATTCCCGGCATGCTCACATCCATCAACACGAGGGCGATGTCGTTTTTCAGCAGCAGCTCCAGCGCTTCCATTCCCGAACGGGCTTTCATCAAATTCTCACCCAGTTCGCTGAGTATCGTTTCGTAGGTCAGCAATTTACCTGGTTGGTCGTCAACCATCAGAATGTTGATCTTTTCACTCACTGTGTCCTTTGGCATTCGGAGGTGTATGCCGCTCTGTAACCCTGCGGCAATCCCCAAAAGCTCGCAGGATTCCCGCGTAGAACAAGGATCTTAGAGTCCTACGGTCCCATTTTCAAAAACATACAGAAAAAACTGTACGTGTACTCGATCGTCTGGATGGGCATTCCTTGCGGCAGCGCGCAGCAAAGTTTTCCCTCCGGCCGCCCCCAATGCCCATCGACGACCCTTGCCACGTGGATGACGCGGCGGACCTTTTTAGTCGGCAGGCCTTTTGGCTACGCGATTGCATTGTTTTGCGCTGGTTCTTATCCATCAATCCGGTGGCCTCGATGTGCCGCGGTCTAGACAATGCCGGTATGACAATCGGCATCGGATTGATCGCTACAGGAGGTGAAGCGTGGAACGCGAAACCAAGGAACGCTGGAGAGAACTTTGCGAGCGGATCGTTCGTGAGCGGGATCCTGAAAGGTTCGATGAGGCAATTCTGGAGCTACTTCAGGTGTTGGAGCAGAATGACCACCGAATGCCCAACGCGACGCTCCAGGTGCCGCCGGTCGAGAAACCTGGCAAGTTAGTTGCTCCGGTGGTTTAGGGGCCTCGGGCGCGAACTGAAGGCACTTCGCGAAAAATCGCGATACTACTCACTAAGAAATTGTGCCTGCTACAATTCCCGCGGGGGGATTCAATGAGGAACCTCGGTGGTGTGGTGCAGATGTTGCGGAAAGAGCAGGCTCGGTTGAGCAAGGAAATGAGTGCGATTGGAGCTGCGCTGTCCGCTTTCCGAGCGGCATACGCAAACGGCACAGCGACTCGGCACAAGATATCTGCCGCAGGGAGAGCCAGAATCGCGGCGGCGCAGAGAGCACGTTGGGCGAAAGCCAAGGCCCAGAGCGGAAAGACAAATGCCGTCACAATGCCTAAGAAGCGAGCAATGTCTGCCAGCGCTCGTCGCAGGATTGCGGCAGCACAACGTGCTCGGTGGGCGAAAGCGAAAGCCTCTAAAAAATCGACTTGAACAGGAAACTCAACTTATAAACGTCCAGAGTCACGAGGTGAGCCTGGGCGTTATGATTGCGCAGTGTTGTGACGGATCGAGTTAATGAGAATTCTTTGTCGTTGATCGTAATCCAACTCCACGATGTACTGATCGTAGACCGGCCAGAACTTTGCCGCTTCGGTATCCGTGAGTTTTAAGTTCGCCGCAATTAGCTGCTTTCTCTGCGAGCGGAGATCCTTTCGCAGCAGATCTATGTCTTGATTGCTAATAACGTGCATATCCTTTGCGGCTATTCAATGGATAACGTTGAAAGCGATATGAACGGTCATGTCCTCCAGTCGATCTGTGCAGAACATTCAGTCATTCATTCCCGGTGACGGCTATCACGTCTTCCGGTGCCTGCATCTTAATCATAAGCGTCGAGCTCATTTTTATCGGAGTGACTCTGGTCCACAAGTTCTTGCGGTAAACCAAGATCCCAATCAGGATTAATGGGACGGCGAGTTTGTCGATTCGACTCAGATTGGTTGTGACCGAGCCAAGAAGCGAATACGGGATAGAGAACTTGTTGCGATCACAGATGTGCTCGATCTCATAAGGATGAGTCACCAAATGTGTATCGCTCTGACACGAGGTGGCCCCGAACGGTCTTGGATCACCTGGGTCTCCAGTACGATCTCTATGTTTTTCGTCTGCCAATCCTCGGGAGCCTTTGCCAATATCTCCTGCATCCGATGTTCGTCGACGAGAAATTCACCCGCAGCCACGGTTCCACCGCGACCGATTCCCGCTACAACCACTGCATACTGATCGGTATCGGGGGGAATGAACCGGGCAACGATGGCGTAATCTTTATAGTCTTCTGTCTTCTGCTGCAACCGGTCGAGCAGCCATTCCCGCTTTTCGGGATGCTCGCGATCTTCGATCCAGAGTTTCGACATCGAGGGATCATTCACGAAATGGAAGCGCAGTGCCGAGGTCAGCCGCAAGGTCCACGTATTATCGAAGGCGCCGATGAAAACCGAAGGGTTACGGCGAAGGTCCGTGAGGCTGGTTGTCGACTCCCCGAGCACATGATAGTTCTTGCTATACGAGCGCAAGGTCCCGGCGATGTTCACCAGAGGGTTCAGATCATCAATGATTACAGTGACCATGGTGTCGGGAAGAGTGATTTCTTTTTGCGGGTCGGCGGCATCACGCAGCCGAATGTTTGCATACTGCACTTGGTCAGCTATACAGAACAGTGCGGGATCGGGAGACTTCACAAAGGGTGCCCAGAACTGTCGCAAGATCGTCGGGCGGGATCCTCGCCACCAGATGCCCAACGACGCAATTGTGACAAGGACTGCCAGGATAAGGAGAACTGCTCTTGTGGAGACCCATCGATGCGCGTCAGACTTAGCCTTTTCGGATTCAGTTGCACTCTGAGCGGCAGTGGAGGTGCCGTTTGGTGACGCGGAAGGGGCTACTGCCAGTCCGTTCGGGAAGCCGGGCCAGGAGAACTGGGGCGCATAGGAACCTGACGGGAGGAAAAGCCGAATTTCCTGGCCGTGCTTGGGATCTTGATAGTAATGGTCAATGCGTTTGCGGATTTCTGCGGCGGTAACGCGAACAATCGGATCAGTATTGGTATCGTAATCCGGCGGGCGGTCAAAGACTTCGATACCGAGGATTCGTTCCTTCAGATCATGTCCATGGCCTTCTAGCGTTCGCCCGACCACGAACCTTAAGAACTGGGCATAGCGCTTGCTGGAGTGGAAAAGGGGAGAAGCCAGCAGCCGTTCCAGCTGTTGCTGGACTGCTCCTTTTTCTAGTTCGCTGGACGGATTCCAGCTCTCAATGGCAGGTTCTGGTATCAATCGACTCCGATAGGCGTCGCTACGTTGTCACCAAACAGGATTCTGTCGCGAGCGAACTCTGTTTCGGGATACTACTTCGGCTCACCAAGCGAGTTCAACCGTAAAACACAAAGCGGACCATCTTTTCTCCTTTTCTTAACGGTTGCGGAAACGCTTGAAATAAAAGGAGAAAACGAGCTACTAATCGATTATCCCTCTTATCCCCTCCTTCTTACCTGTAAACGCTTGCTATTTGCGAACAGTGTGCCCGAGTATCGCGGCTTCGCTCCGCGATTCGGGACGAACCCAAGGCTGCGCCATATTCCGGCTGACCGGCTCGGACACCGAGCGATTCGGGAAGAAGCACGGGAGGGTACCATGTCGTACACAGTGCGTGGGCGTGCGTGTATCGTATTGGCGATTTTCGCTTTGTTCATGGGCTGCGGGAACCTAGCTGCTCAGAACCAACAGGTGGCTGCCACCCTAACCGGCACAGTGACAGACCCCACCGGCCTGGCACTGAGAGATGCAAGGGTAACCCTAACGAGCACTCAAAACGGAATTACCCGCCGCTATGTCACTCAAGAAGACGGTCGGTACTCGTTTACCCTGCTCCCGGCGGCCGTTTATACCCTGCAGGTCGATGTTTCGGGCTTCAAGGACTACATGCAGCATGGACTTACGTTGGAGGCAGGTCAGACCGCGCAGCAGAACGTGCGGCTGGCAGTAGGATCGACGTCCGAAACAATAGAAGTTACAGCTCAAGCTCCCCTTCTTAATGCGGAGAATGCGAACATCTCCTCCGACATTTCAGCTAGACAGCTGGTAGAAACGCCGTTGAACCTCCGCAACATCATAAGCCTCGCTGAGCTGAATTCGTCGGTGAGCAATACCGCCGAGGAGCAGGTCGTGGGAGCGCCAGGCATATCGGGGAGCGCTGACCAGGATGTCTCTTTTCTTAACTTTGGCGGCACGTTCTTTGGCACCGCGCAATACCTGCTCGATGGCACATGGGACACGCGATTGGACTGGGGTGGCGTGCTTTACGTTCCCTCGATCGATGACGTCCAGGAATTTAAGATCCAGACCAACGCATTTACCGCGCAATATGGATTTAGCAGCGGCAACGTGATTAACGTCGTCACCAAATCAGGTACGAATCAAATCCACGGCGATGCCTGGGAGTTTTACCGCAACAGCGCATATGATTCCCGATACTATTTCAACAATGGCAGCCAGCCGCCCTTCCATCGAAACCAGTTCGGCGCCACAGTCGGCGGCCCTATCATCAAAAACAAACTTTACTTTTTCGCGTACTACGAAGGTCTGCGACAGGCGACGCCCGCCACTTTCGGTCCGATCACCATGCCTACAGCGAACGAAAGAAGGGGCGTCTTTACGGCTTCGCTGGGCGCCCAGACTGGCACGGATTATCTTGGACGGCCAATCTATAGCGGCGAGATCTACAACCCATTCAGCACTCGTCAAGTCACCTGCGGAGGCAGCGACAGCGTAACGGGCAAAACCGTGACCTGTCCGGCCGGAGCGACGACGGAGTACATCCGCGACCCTGTTTCCGGGAATATTGCAACCGGTTTGGGCGTCACGAACGTCATTCCCGCCGGCCTGATGGACTCGATCGCGAGCAATGTTGCAGGTGGCAGTTTTTGGCCGAGCCCGACCTCCAGCGCCCTCATCAACAACTTCACAGCAGCTTCCTCTGCCTCAGCGCACTCCAACGAGTACTCGGGCCGCGTTGACTACAATTTATCTGTCAATGACCGCCTCTTCGGACGCTGGTCGCAGAAGTACCAGCAGAAAGTTAACTTCCCCACGTACTACGGAGCTTCCGATCCAGGTGGGCCGGGCGTGGTCGCTCCCAACAACCGCTACAGCGTGGATGTCGGATACACCCACATTTTCAACCCGACGTTGACCATGAACGCGAATCTTGGCGTGAACCGCCACGTCGAACAATCGGTGACACAGAGTTTTGGGTACAAGGCTTCAGCGCTGGGCCTGCCGTCGTTCATAGACGGAATTGCGCCGAGCTTCCCTGAGGTTCAGCCCCAGAGCTATGCGCCATTAGGCGCACAGGCCGGATTGGACAACTACATGGTTCCGCAAACCTTGTGGACGGGCTCTGTGGATTTCACCAAGGTGTATGGCAAGCACCAACTGTCATTCGGATTCTTGGACGTTTGGGCTCGCATCGACGGCGGCCACTACGCGAACACCGTTCTGCAGTTCCAGACCACGTCTACCGCTGGACCTGATCCTCAGAATGCAACGGCGGGAACGGGCGACGGTTTTGCTTCGTTCCTGATGGGTGTGGGGAGCGGAACCGATCAGACCGGTTATAACAAATTCCCCGCTACCGACAAGAACCTGTTTGGCTGGTATCTGCAGGATGACTGGAAGATCAATCCTAAGCTCACGATCAACCTCGGGCTGCGCTATGAAATCCAGACCGCCCCAACGGAAAGGACCAATGCGCAGGAATACTTCGACTTCAACGCGATAAATCCGATCAGCACCGCAGTAGGCACAAACTATCCGGGAGCGCTTGTGTTCAACAGCAGCGGCAACCGTGGACTCTACGATACCCAGCACAAGAACTTTGCCCCAAGAATCGGAGCGGCGTACAGGCTTCGTGACAAGTTGGTCGTGCGCGGCGGGTATGGCATTTTTTTCGTGCCAAACTACTACGGTCAAGGTCCTAATATCGGCTTCTCGCAGGGGACCCCGTGGGTCACAAGTCTTAACAGTGGACTTAACCCATTTACCACACTTAGCGGAAACTCGGCCCTGAACTGTAGCAATGGGGGGACGTCCGCACCGTGCCAAAGTGCGTTCCCGAACGGCCAAGTTCCGGCAACCGGAAATTCGCTAGGAGGATTGACGGACGTTGGTTTCGGTCTGAATCCGGTAGTTAATAATGTCCGCCCTTCTGCATATGTGCAGCAGTGGATGACAGGTGCTCAATACTCGCTGACGAACAACGACCTGATAGACATCAGTTATGTTGGAAACCACGGCGTCCACGTATTGTCACAATACCTGGAGTGGAACGAGATTCCCGCTTCCGATCTCAGCCTCGGCAGTCAGCTGCTCAACCCGGTTGCCAATCCGTTCTTCGGACACATAACCTCCAGCGGCTGCGGCCTTGATCAACCGACGGTCGCTATGGGCCAGTTGCTGCGCCGCTTCCCTGAATACTGCAGCGTGACCGAGGCACCCCCCGCGGTAGGCGGTTCGACCTACAATGCACTCCAGGCCACTTACACACACCGTTGGCATTCGGGGCTGGACTTGAATGTTTCCTACACCTACTCCAGATTCATGGACGACGTGCAGGGCGCCTCGGGATGGGCTTTCCCCGGCAGCGGAAGCTCAGTGCGAAACTCCTACAATCTGGCTGCGGAGCACTCGGTGGACGTGACCGATACCCCGCATAGCCTGGTGGTCAACTACAACTACGAACTCCCATTCGGCACTGGCAAGTTGGTCGGCGGTGGATGGAGCCGGCCCGTGAATGCAATCCTTGGCGGATGGCAATGGAGCGGAATTCTAACCGCAAAATCCGGATTGCCGCTCTCCATCAATCCGGCGACAAACAACACGGGCGGATTCGGATTCAATCAGAGACCCAACCTTGTCGCGGGAGTCAACCCGGTTCCGCAGAATCAGTCCATCACCGAATGGATCAATCCAGCGGCGTTTGCCCAGCCTGCGGCCTACACGTTTGGCGACGCTCCTCGATTCTTGTCGAATCTGAGAGCGCCCAAATTCTTCAACTACGACATGGGCATCGAAAAATGGTGGAGCCTCGGCGAGACGAGAAAACTTCAGTTCCGCTTCGAAATGTTCAATGCGTTCAATCATCCGAACTTCTTCGAGCCCGACACCAATCTGGGCGACAGCAATTTCGGAACAATCACTTCGGCGTATCCCGCAAGGAGCGTCCAATTCGGTGGGAAATTTTACTGGTAGCCCCCGAGGTTGCTAGCCAGCCCAACAACTCAGCGATGCCTGGCGGACTCAATCCGCTGGGCACCTCTGAACCGACATGGATAAATCTTCCCTGCGACCCGGGTATCGATGCAAATGAGAAATCTACTCCTTGGTATGGCCACGCTCAGATTGACGTTTATCTTGGGCATGTTCCTGCAAACTCCGCTTCTGAACGCTGCAGTTTACTCCGACAGCTACGATCCCGTCGCCGATCCTCACGCGGTCGTTCGAGCCGGCTTGGCGCGATTCACGGTTCTTACCCCTCAGCTCATCCGCTTGGAGTGGGCTAAGGACGGGAAGTTTGAAGATCATGCATCGTTCGCGTTCGTGAATCGCTCGCTTCCGGTTCCTCAATTTACTCGGCAGATCGGCCCCGGCAATCGCGTCGTGCTCAAAACCAGCGCATTGACGCTGATCTACGATCCCGGAAATCATGATCCCGGGGATGCCGACGGCAAGTTCACCGCTGACGACCTTACTGTTTCGTTCAGGCTTAACGGAAAGGAAGTCGTATGGAAACCGGGGACAGAAGATACCGGCAATCTGCTGGGCACAACCCGTACGCTGGATACAGCCCGCGGGGGAGTGAAACTGGAGCCCGGCCTGATATCGCGTGACGGTTGGACACTCGTGGACGACAGCGCGCGCCCGCTCTTTGATTCGGCCGACTTTAGCTTTAGTGAGGGTGAACAGAGCACATGGCCCTGGGTGATGCTGCGGCCTGCGGGCGAGCGGCAGGACTGGTATTTCTTCGGCTACGGCCACGACTATAAGGGCGTCCTTCATGACTTTACTCGGGTCGCAGGCAAGATCCCGCTACCTCCGCGATTCGCGTTCGGGGCCTGGTGGTCGCGATACTGGTCTTACAGCGATCAGGAATTCGAACAGCTGCTTCAGCAATTCCAGACGCATGACATTCCTCTGAGCGTGCTGGTGATGGACATCGACTGGCATCCCACCTTCAACGAAGTCGTTGGCAATAACCAACTGGATGCGTCGGGTCACCGTCTTGGCTGGACTGGTTATTCCTGGAACAAACTCCTATTCCCGGATCCGGCGAGTTTTCTATCGAGTGTTCACGAGCAAGGGCTGAAGACCACGCTCAATATTCATCCGGCATCGGGCATTCAAGCTTGGGAGGACAGCTATCCTGCAATGGCACGCTCGATGGGCGTCGATCCCGCGAGCAAGCAATATGTGCCCTTCGACATCACGGACAAGAAATTCGCGAACAATTACTTGAAGTATGTGATCCATCCCCTCGAGCATCAGGGTATCGATTTCTTCTGGCTCGACTGGCAGCAGGAGGACACGACTAAACTTGCCGGGGTAAATCCCACGTGGTGGATAAACTATGTGTTCTTCACCGACCAGGAACGCGAGAAGAAACGGGCGCTGCTGTTCCATCGATGGGGTGGGCTGGGCAACCATCGTTACCAGATCGGCTTTTCGGGTGACACCATTTCCGTCTGGGATTCGCTCGCGTTTCAACCGTATTTCACGGCAACGGCAGCGAACGTCGGGTATACGTACTGGAGCCATGACATTGGCGGCCACCAGCCGGGTGCGATTGAACCCGAGCTTTACTTGCGCTGGATTCAGTGGGGAATTTTCAGCCCAATTCTGCGGACTCACACCACGAAGAACCCGGAGTCGGAGAGGCGCATTTGGGCGTATCCCGAGCCTTACGCTGACCTGATGCGGCAATGTTTCGTGCGTCGTGATGCGATGCAGCCCTACATCTACACCGAAGCCAGAAAGACCCACGATACCGGTGTTGGATTCCTGCATCCCCTTTACTATGACTGGCCGGAAGCCGTCGAAGCGTACGACGCGAAGAACGAATACATGTTCGGCGACAGCATCCTCGCTGATCCGATAACACAGCCGCTGGCAAAGGATTCCCAACTCGCCCAGGCCACCGTCTGGCTCCCTCCCGGAGACTGGATCGAGTGGGATACCGGAGCACGTCTGCAAGGTCCTGCAACGGTGGTGCGTAGTTTTTCTCTCAGCCAAATTCCGGTGTATGTGAAGGCGGGAAGCATCATTCCGATGCAACCCGCAACCCATTTTCCAAAAACGTCGACAGAGCCGCTGATTTTAAGCGTCTTCCCAATGAAAGAGGGGCAGGTCTCGACGTATCGTCTCTATGAGGATGCGGGGGATACTCCAGGATACGAAAACGCAGAGAGCTCATGGACTCCGATTCGCGCGTCCTTAAATGGCGATGGCACACTATTGACCGTCAGCATTGCGCCTGTCGAAGGCCACTATCCGGGAATGCCAACCGAGCGCGCTTATGAACTGCGCCTTCCTGGAAACTGGCCCCCCTCGGCAGTGAGCGTAAACGGTCAGCCGTTGCACTTTGCAAAGCGAAAGGACACAATCGGCTGGCGCTTTGATGGCGATACTCTGACAACGATTGTGACTACTCCACGCGTCTCCCTGAACAGCACGCTCAAAATCTCGCTGCGCATTGAGCTGGACATGGCGCACAATCGTTCGCTCCTCGATGGATTCGCTGGCAAGCTGGCGCGGCTACGCGAAACGTATGATCTGCTAAACGCCAATTGGCCTGTAGCGTGGTCTCCGGACGAGCTGGTGAGCGCTATGCAGACCGGCGATCGCATCGGTTATTTCCCAAAGACGGCGCTCGATGAAGTCAGTGATTTACAAAAGAAACTCACCGCTTTGCCTGAGTTGATTGGAGCGATGCATGCAAGTGAGTCTTCCCGTGCGTTCACAACAAGCGGCGAATCGAGTTCGGACCACCCACAGAACAAGCTAGTACACTACAACGCGGTGATTAACACTGCGCTGGCGCATATTGCGGGCATCAGTGAAACGCAGCCACGGGCGAGCGGGGAAGTGAGGACGGCGGGGAAGCCGTAGCCTGAGTGCGAAGTGTTGTTCGCAAACGCGGTATTCTGCTCTTGCTGGTGGCCCTCCCGGTCTTTGCCAAACTTGTAACTCGCGCCCCGCAATTACAACTCACACCGCTCCACGGTGTCGATTTCGTCCTGCGCCATTCGCCAACGACGCGCAAGTACTTGATTGAGACCATGCCCGGCGGCGTGGCCCTTCTCGATTACAACAATGATGGCCTCCTCGATATTTTCTTGGTGAATGCAGGCCACGTGCCGAGCCCACTCCGCAGTCCGGCTCACTTCGACCGCGACAACCCTGCATACTGGAACCGCCTTTACCGTCAAAACAAAGACGGCACGTTCACCGACGTCACTGTGCAAGCCGGCCTGCAGCACGCCGGGGACACCAATTACGGAATGGGAGTTGCCGTCGGGGACTACGACAACGACGGGTTTCCTGATATTTATGTCACCAACTTTGGAAAGAACATCCTCTACCACAATAATGGTGACGGCACTTTCACGGACGTTACGGCGAAGGCAGGCGTGGCGGCGGGCGGATGGTCCGTATCGGCAGGGTTCTTTGACTACGACAACGATGGAAAGCTGGATCTGTTTGTAACCCGCTATCTCGATTGGACTCCGGAGACCAGCAAGACCTGCGGCCGGGTCGAGGAGCCAATGTACTGTCCTCCAGGCGAATTCGGCTCGACCACAAATATCCTCTACCACAATCGTGGGGACGGTACGTTTGAGGATGTAAGTGTGGCCTCTGGAATCGCCGCCAAGAAAGGGCGTGGATTGGGAGTTGCCTTTGCCGATTATGATGGAGACGGCTTCACGGATGTGTTCGTCACTAACGATGCACTTGAGCAGTTTCTCTTTCACAATAACCGAAACGGCACATTCAGTGAAGTTGCGCTTGATTCAGGCGCGGCCCTGAACAACTCCGGGAAAATGCCTTCGGGAATGGGCGTAGCTTTCCAGGACTACGATAATGACGGCCTTCCTGATCTTCTGATCACGCAATTGCCTCACGAGCCGTATGTTCTGTTTCACAATGACGGAAACAAATCATTTAGTGCGCTGGAACTGGAAACCGGCTTCGGAGCGCTCTCCGAAACCTCATCCGGGTGGGGAGTTGGTCTCGAGGATTTTGACAACGATGGCTGGAAAGATGCTTTCATCGTGCAGGGGCACGTTTTCGACAACGTGCATTCGTACGACAACTCCCTGCGGTATCGCGACGTCCCTCTACTGGCTTTGAACAATCGAGGTCACTTCGAAAGAGGCAATGTTGGGCCTACTCTGGCAGTAGCCGGGCGGGGCGCTGCTTTCGGCGACCTCAATAATGACGGCTGGATCGACGCAGTTACGACCGCACTCGGGGACGGGCCGCAATTCTATTTGAATCGCGGCGGCAAGTCGCACTGGCTGACGATCACGCTTCATGGGATGAGCAGCAACCGCGATGGATATGGGGCTCGCGTTCAGGTCAATGGCCAAGTCAGGTTCGCGACCGCCGCGGGAAGTTATCTTTCCTCGAGCGACAAGCGATTGCATTTCGGTTTGGGCGATAATAGCAAGGCGGAAATTGAAATCCGTTGGCCGTCAGGAATTCGTCAGACCTTGCGAGAGGTTCCAGCAGATCAGTTTCTTATCATCAAGGAGCCTGAGCGGAAATGATCCAGGTAGTCCTCTTCCTGCCTTTGCTTCTTCAGCCGCAGGCAGCGGCGCCTCAAGCGGCAGATCAAGCCAAGTTGTTGCTGCAGTCGGGCATCGATGCGGAAAACCGCAATGACCTCGACCGTGCCTTGGTCGAATTTCGCAAAGCTGCAGAAGTGGATCCATCTTCGTCGGAAGTCCTTCTTCGCATTGGCGACGCCTACATGAAGAAACATGACGCAGCCGCTGCGATTGCGCCTCTGAAGCGTGCTGCTGAGTTGAGCCCCGATTCCGTTCCTATTCAGCAGTTGTTGGGTTACGCGCTGTTGGCGCAAGGCTATGCCGCTGAGGCGATTCCTCATCTCGAGATTGCTCGTGATCCGGGCGCCTTGGGGATAGCACTGCTGGAGAATGACGAACCTGCCAAGGCGATAGTGAACCTGCAATCCGCCTTGGAAAGCGATCGCGAAAATCCTGATCTTCTTTTCTATCTGAGCCGCGCTGAAACGGCTGCGGGTTCGCAATCAACCGACAAACTGCTTGCGGCGTTTCCAAACTCTGCGCGAGCGCACCAAACACGTGGACAGGGTTACTACCAGATGAAGATGATTCCGGAGGCGGTGAAGGAGTACGAGCAGGCAATCGCAATTCGAACCGACTTGCCCGGCCTGCACCTCGAACTTGGGGAAATCTATGCTGGGCGCGCCGAGTGGCCGAAGGCGGAAGAGCAATTTCGCGCCGAGACGAAGTTGCAGCCCGGCAGCGCAGAGGCTGCGTTTCGACTGGGCGACGCGCTCTTGCAGGAAGGACAAATGAAGGAGGCGGCTGACGAATTGCGGCGGTCCGATTCGCTTCGCCCCAATATGCCGGAAACACTCTATGCCATGGGGCGTGCATTGGCCGCCGCGGATGCGAGCGCAGCCGAGCAGGCGCTTACCAGCGTGCTTAAGATCGAGCAAAATACGCCGCTCGCTGCACAGGCCGACCTGCTGCTCGCCTCAATCCATAGAAAGCAGGGCAAGTCTGAACTGGCCAGCCGTGAAATGGCGGACTATCGTCGAATCCAAGGCTTGAGGGGCCAGTAAATCCGTCGCTCGTCAACGACTCCGTTGACTTCTCTGTAGTATTAAAA
>Ga0209168_10001726_pt1 | contig 16715 bp, 10 predicted proteins | sample Coa_R1_FD_187156 | JGI IMG/M metagenome (GOLD analysis project Ga0209168, IMG submission 187156) | Surface soil microbial communities from Centralia Pennsylvania, which are recovering from an underground coalmine fire - Coalmine... | ecosystem: Environmental > Terrestrial > Soil > Unclassified ... | reverse complement strand
GAAGCCGGCGCCCCGCGCGGCCATTTCGAGCGTTTGGCGGCGGAAGCCCTGGAGATGCTCGGGAACATGGCCCGGGCGATTCCAGAATGCCCAGTGGGCACCGAATACCCGCGCGTTGAGACTGCCGGCGTGGATTGTCGAGAGGGCGAGAAGGCCTCCCGGACGAACGATCGACGCAGCCGCGGCCAGCGTCGCCCGGACCGAGCTGACATGCTCGATCACGTCCCACATCGTCACAGCGTCGAACCGCTCTGTCTGAATCTCCTGGTCTCCAATCTCGCCGGCGTGGACCTTCGCACCGGTACGGCGCTCGGCGGCAGCAGCAATCTCCGGTTGCACCTCAACGCCAGAAACCTCCCAGCCACGCGCACGAGCGTGGAGCAAGAAGGCTCCGGCCCCCGGTCCGATGTCGAGCAATCGCCCCGGGGAGCAAAGCGCTTCCATGACACGGAGCCGCCTCTGCCACGAGCGATCGCGTGCGAAGTCCGCACCCGGATCGGGCACGAATCCACCGAAAAGCTGTTCTCGCGGCCTGGGATTGACAAACGTCAGCCCACACCCACGACAACGCCACAGCGTCCAGGTGCTCCCGCTGAGAGGGTGACCGGGTACATCCATGACGTACCGACCGGCCGCCCGAAAATCCTCTCCACCGCAGACATCACAGGAATGCACTGTGGTGAGAAGAACGGACGGAGCGGAGATTTCGGGCATCAGAACTGGAGCAGTTCTCGGCGACCAACAGGCATTATGAGCGGTAGGTACACTCGTTGTGGTGGAGGCGCGGTTGTCGTGCAAGACGCGCGACTGCGTAGCGCTACGGCACGCCACCCGCGTCTAGTCCGAGCTATAGTACACGTGGCTTCGCGTTCTTCGAGGATTGCGTAATCCAGCTTTCCCACCAATCGGGGTTCGGCTCCGCTTGACGTCACATGACCACTTCTTCACTCTCGCGACAGACCTCCCCTTCTCTGCGGGCTCCGGCCTGGCTCGTGTTGGGCGCCCTGCTCGGGGCAGTCCTGGGAGGAAGCGCCGCGGTCCTCGGGCCACTGTCCTGGCTCGCTCTCCTCGGTGTGGCCGCTATCGCCGTGGCCCTCCTCGCTCCTTCCGCCGCTATCCCGCTGGTCATCGTTGCCTCTGCCGTGAACCGGTACGAGGTGGTGTGGGGCCCGGCGCGTGTTCGGTACGACATCATCGCGGTGCTGCTGATCGCCGGGGTGCTTGCGGCGTGCGTGGCGGTGCGCACCCTCCGCCTCCGCGACCTCTACACCCCGCTCGCCCTTCCGCTCCTGGCCTACGTCGGCATCAACGTCGTGTCGACCGTGCTCTTCGCCGTCGAGCGGACCCGAGGGATATCGCTGGACGCCGAGCTCTGTGCCATCTTCCTCGCCTATGTCTCGCTGATCTTTCTGCTCCGCACCCGGGCCGACCTTGAGCGCGCCCTGCGATGGCTATGGTGGATCACAGTGATCGAAGCGGCCATCGGCGTTCTGGCGGTGGCGCTCTTCGCCGCGCACGTAACGGATATCGGCGTGCAAGTCGACAAGAGCAACTTCCCGATGGCCTACGGCACGCAGTGGGAAGGAAACATCTTCGGCAGTTTCCTGCTTGGCAACTTCTTTCTGCTCCTCGCGGACTTCACGCGCAGCCGGCGCTCCCGCCTCCAGCTGACCGGCCTGGTCGTCGTCGTGCTCGGAATCGCCGTCAGCATGACGCGCACCGTCTGGCTCGCCCTGGTGCTGGGCCTGGTAATCTACCTGGCGTTGTCCGTGGCAATTCGCCGGGCGAAATCGTCCATCTGGCTACTTCTCAGCCTCCTGCCCATGATCGCCATGCTCGGGCTTCTGGTAGGGACCGTCACACCGTTCGGCAGCAGACTGCTGCAGGTGGTCGACTTGCAGACCAGCTCGGCATCTGGACGCATCGTCATGTACCAGGTCGCGATTCAGGAATGGCGTGTCCATCCATTGCTCGGCGCCGGCACCGGCAGCTTCAACTTCGGGGCCGCACCAGGGCTGCCCCACCCCTGGCTAGCCAACATCTTCCTCCTGGCCTTGCATGACACTGGTATCGTGGGTTTCGGCATTCTGCTCTGGCTGCTCTGGCGTCTCTATCGTCCGCTGCTCCGGACGGTGCGCACCGGGGGCGATATGGCGGCACTGGCCGCCGGCACGATCGCCGGCTTCACGGCCCTCCTGCTCGCCTTTCAGGCCACCACCGGTTTCTGGTTCATGTACACCTGGATCGTCGCGGCAATTGGTTTCGCCGCCACCCAATTCAACCGGCAGACGAGCGAGTGACGCGATCCTTCCCTGTCGCGCGCCAACATACATGGCGTATCATTGATGTCAGGTTCCGGTCCGGCTGGCGTGACCGACCAGTACCCGACGGGGATGTGGGAACCCGTCGTGGAGTATGGGAGTAGTCTGGGCATGCGCATCCGCTCCCGGCATGAGCCGCTTGAGCCTTCCGCCGGCGAACGGCCGCGCCGCATGAGGATTGCATTCGTCGGCACGCGCGGCGTGCCGGCCCGATATAGCGGCTTCGAGACGTTCGTTGAGGAGGTTGGCGTACGCCTCGTGGCACGCGGGCACGACGTGACCGTGTACTCTCGACGCCACATGGCAAAGGAGTGCTCCGCAACCTACCGCGGAATGCGCCAGGCCTGGGTACGCGGCATCGCCACGAAGCATCTCGACACCATATCCCACACGATGATTTCCTGCCTTCGCGTGGTGATGCGCCGCTACGACGTCGTGGTGATGTGCATCGCCGGCAATAGCCCGCTCGCCTGGCTGCCACGACTGCGTGGCACCAAGGTCGTCCTGAACGTCGACGGTTCCGACTGGAGACGCCGCAAGTGGGGCCGGCTGGCACGAACCTATATCCGCCTGAGCGAGCGCCTTGCGCTGCTCACCCCCAACGCCACGGTGACCGACAGTCGGATCATGCACCAATACTATCTGGAGCGGTTTGGAGCTGATACCGCCTGTATTACCTACGGGGCTCACATGCCTCCCGTCGACGGCACCGAAACTCTTCGCGCGTTCGGGCTCGCGCCGCGCCGGTACCTGCTCCTGGTCGGTCGCCTGGTTCCGGAGAACTGCGCTCATCACCTGGTCGAGGCCTTCGAGCAGCTCACGACCGAGATGAAGTGTGTAGTGGTCGGCGATGCGCCGTACGTCGACGACTACATCGGCGACCTCAAGCGTCGTGGGCCGCACGTGATCTTCACCGGCTATCTGTTCGGTGACGGCTACCGGGAGCTGATGCAGCACGCCTACGCGTTCGTCCTCTGCTCGGAAGTCGGAGGCACGCACCCGGTGCTCGTCGAAGCGATGGCGGCAGGAAATTGCGTGGTGGTGAACGATACGCCGGCCAATCTCGAGGTCATCGGCGACGCCGGCATCCCCTATCGTGGGGAGCAGGGCGCCCGGGGACTGTTGCCCGTCCTGCGCAGGCTGCTTGAGGCTGAGTCCACCGTGGAAGACTATCGCCGGCGGGCAAAAAGCCGGGCCGAGTCCCGATACTGCTGGGAATCGATCACCGATCAGTACGAGCAGCTCTTCACCGGCCTGCTGGATGGGCGGAAGACCGGTGTCGCGCAACGGGTGGCTAAACCCGGCTAATATCCAATGATCCGGCGATTCAGTTCATCCCAGCTGGCTCTTCAACTGCTCGTCGATCTCCTTTTGACTCTTGCTGCGATCAAGGTCGCCGAACAGCTGCGCATCCACATCACGACCGGGCTCGAACGGCGCGGCGATTACATCGCGGCCGTGGGCACGGACGTCTACCTTCTGGTCATCGGGGTCTGGATCTTCTTCTTCCTGCTCTTCGGTGCTCTGGACTCGCGACGCGGCGTGTCCCTCATGGCGGACCTGGGCTACGTATGGCTCTCCGTCACCGTCTCCATGCTGGTCGTCGCCAGCCTCTTCTATCTGCTGGCGCTGGTTCCCCCGGCCGCGCCATCCCGGCTCTTCTATCTGTACTTCTACGCGGTCGATCTCCTGCTGCTCACCTGCGCCCGGCTGACCACCTCTAGGATCGTCGCGATCCTGCAGCGAAAAGGGAGGCGGCTGCGGCGGGTGCTGCTGGTCGGGGGTGGTGTGCATAGCCGGCAGGCGGCGGTGCGTCTGCAGGAGCAGGTGGCAGGCGGCCTGCTGCTACACGGGTATGCGGGTCCTCCGGACCAGGAGCCGCCGGACGGGGTGCGGCCGCTGGGTGATCTGACCGATATTCCGGACATCGTCCGGCGGGAGCAGATCGACGACGTGGTGATCGCTCTGCCGGCTTCCGCCTACGCGCACACGTTGCAAGTGTGCGAGCAGCTGCAAAACGAGAATGTCAAGGTTCATCTCCTGCCCGACCTGTTCGATCTGGTGGCGATGCGTGTCCGGGTCGAGGACTTTTACGGTCTGCCGTTGATCAGCGTACGCGAGCCGAGCATGACCCCGGTCCAGGCCAGGGTCAAGCGGGGGTTTGACGTGCTGGTAGCAGGAGCATTGGGTCTCATGCTCAGCCCACTGGCGCTGGGAATCGCCCTCTGGATTCGGCTGGACTCGCCCGGCCCGGTGATGATTCATCAACGTCGAGTAGGCGCCGGCGGTTCGTTCTTTGTCATGCACAAGTTTCGAACCATGGTCTGGAACCCGGAGGAAACCGGCAAAGCGTCACTCAAGCAGCCGAACGATCCCCGCGTGACGCGCGCCGGCCGGTTCCTGAGACGCACCAGCCTGGACGAGATCCCGCAGCTCTGGAATGTGCTCAAGGGGGAGATGAGCCTGGTTGGGCCACGCCCCGAGCTCCCATCGATCGTGGAAACCTACCAGCCCTGGCAGCTCAAGCGGCTGGCAGTCCCACCGGGCATGACCGGTTGGTGGCAGATCAACGGCCGCGCCGAGCGTCCGATGCACCTGAATACCGAGATCGATCTGTTCTACGTGCAGAACTACTCTGTGCTGCTCGACATGCAGATACTTGCCCGCACCCTGGGCACGGTCATCAAAGGAAAGGGTGCCTACTGATCGGGTTCACTGCCGTACGGCAGCCCCTCCCGACCGGCTCGCGCAGCTTCCGGCCGGGTCCACGGCAGCCGGCCCGATTGCGACCAGTCCATGCTAGACAGGAAGAGACGAGATCATGATTGAAGTTGCACGCATCGTCTTCGTACTGAAACGGTGGTGGCTGCTCCTGGTTGGCGCTGCCCTGCTCGGCGGCCTCATCGCGTACGGCCTGACCCACCTCCTGGCTAAACCCTCCTATACGGCGACGGCAACGGTCGGCGTCACCACCGCGAAATCCGGTGCCGGGCCGTACTTCGCCACCGTTGGCGCCCCAACCGCGCAGGACTTTCAGCTGGTCACCACCCCCAGCGTCGTGGCGGCAGCACACCGGCTCGTCCCTCAGGTGGATCCGGCACAGCTGACCTCACAGATCAAGAGCTCGGGCTCAGAAACCACCTGCCTGGTTACCGGCGCCGCCACCTGCCAGCTCATCTCCATCACCGTCGAGTGGAAAGATTCGCTGCTGGCGCCTACCCTCGCCAATGCGCTGGCAACGGTCTTCGTCCAGCAGGAACGGCAGCGCCTGGAAGAGCGATACGCCATCGTCCACCAGGGCTACGTCACGGAGGAAAACCACCTTCTCAGAGGAATCAAGCCGGCTCCTGGAGCGGGCAGCGCTCAGGCGTGGCTCAACGCCCAGTACGCCGATACCGCCGCCAGGCTCTTCCAGGAGGATACCGATCTTCGCACCCAGGCCACACTCGACGAGCGGTCGCTTCAGGTGGTCAAGCCGGCGACGAAAACGACCGTGGTAGGCCCGCGTGCGAGCGTGAATGCCGTCATCGGCGCTGTGCTGGCCGCTCTGGTCGCACTGGTTATTGCCTTCGGCATGACGACAGCCTACGGCCAGACACCGGAGACCGTCGTACCGATGGACTCATTCGCCGCGCCCCGAGCAAAATAAGCCCGCCCCGCGAACGCGGGGCGGGCTTTGGTCCGAATCCTGTTACCGGCTTAGGGAAGCAGCTCGGCGGTGAGCCGGGTCGGCGAGTACTGATGGGTACCCGGCAGCGGACCGGCTCCCGCCCAGATCGTCCCGCTGGGGTCCGCCTTGTTCGTCTTCCACTGCAGCTTGACCGTGTAGGTGACGCCCGACTGGAGGGGGAGCACATCCTGCACGAACGCAGCGTTCGGGCTGAACGTTCCGGCGAAGCCACCGCTCTCCTTCCAGGCCACGACCTGCCCGGAGCCGTACGATCCGCCACTGATCCAGATGGCCATGTCCTGGTTGTAGCCGGCCGTACTGGTCCAGAGATCGGCATTGCCGGAGAGCACAGCGTTGACGTTGCTCGTCGGCGTGATGCTGAGCTTGAGGTTGGTTGGGTCGATATCCACCCAGGTCGCGCCGTCGCTCCCGGTCAGCGTGTACTGCTGGGTGCTGGCGGTTGAGGGGACAGCGATGCTGGAGCCGGTAGCCGCCGTGGTCTGGACCGTCCCGTCCGGGAACTTAATCCCGCCGCTCGTGGTCTCGATGACGCCCGCCACCGTCAACCCCGCATTCGGATCGGGTGTCGCCGTGCCGATGCCGACATTCACCGCGTCGGCTCCGGTGCCACCGAGCACCAGCGCGTTGCTCTGGTCTACCAGCGCATTCGAACCAATCGCCGTGGCGTTGGTGAGCTGGGTGGAGGTACCCGGTCCGGCGTTGTAGCCGATGAATGTGTTGTTGGAGCCCGTGGTGTTCGCGTTCGCATTGACACCCGTCAGCCCTGCCTGGTAACCGACCGCCGTATTGTTCTTACCGGTCGTGTCCGCGGCCAGCGCGTGGCTGCCAACCGCGAGGTTGGCGCTGGTAATTGTGGCGCTGTTGAGCGCGTTATCGCCGAGCGCCGTATTGTCGGTGCCGTTGGTAAGCGAGGTGAGCGACTGATCGCCCACCGCGGTGTCGTCGATGCCCGTACTGTTCGCGAACAGCGCGCGGTAGCCGACGCCGACGCCATGGCTCCCCGTCGTGTTCTGATTCATCGCGTTGTAGCCGTCGGCGGTGTTGTAGTCGCCCGTCGTCTCACTCGCGAGGGCGCCGGTGCCGGTAGCCGTGTCGTGGGCGCCCAGCGCGGCAAACACCTGGGCCGGCGACAGCGCCATCGTGACGGCCAGCAGGGCGCCGCCGGCGATCGCCGCGGCACTCTTGCGTGAATATCGAGCGCCAAACCTGCTTCGAGCACTCTGTACCGATGGTGATACTCCCAACCCCTGACTCACTTCCTGCTTCCTGCTCATCGCTGACTGTCCCTCCAGGAACTCCAAATGCGCCGATCCCGAGCGGATCGACGTGAACACTCGGGGTGCTCAGTGCCGGGAACGCACAAAGGTAATGCGTATACCCAAATGCATAATTTCCGGCGACTGGCGCCCTTCCCCAAAATCCCTCTCGCGACGACTTGGACGATGCGTCGCTTACGTAACTCTAAAGGAAACGGGTGGCATCGTCAAGCAAAGTGCCCGCGCTGTGACGTGCCGAAAGTAACCGTGACCTCCTACAGCTCGCGCAGCGCCGCATCGACCTGGGCTCCTGTCTTCTGCCAGCTGTACCGACCGGAAACCGTCTGGGCAGCGGCCTCTCCCAATGACCGACGGAGCTCCGGATCATGGATGAGTCGCCTGATTGCCACGGCCAGGTCGTCCGGCGAGGCAGAGCGCACCAGCAGGCCGGTCCGGCCGTCCTCCACCATCTCGCCGAGGGCACCCCCACTACTGGCGATCACGGGCAGACCGTGCGCCATTGCTTCGCCCACTGCCAGTCCAAACCCTTCCTGGAGCGACGGATGCACGAAGATGTCCGCGCGGGCCATCAGCTCTTCCAGATGCTCGTCGGTCACGCGGCCGAGCAGCTGGATCCGATCTGCCAGGGCAAGCCGACCAATCAACTGGGTGAGCCGGCCCAGATAGCGCCCGTCCGCCCCGCCCGCGATCTCGAGCTCCCACGGCTCATCGCGGAGGAGGGCAAGCGCCTGGACGAGGAAGTGAAGTCCCTTACGCGGTTCGACCGTTCCCACGCTCAGCAGTCGAGTCGTCTTCCCGGTGGCGTATGCCGGCGAGACTGGAGCCCGCTCGGGTGCCCGAACGCCGAGCGAAATCAGACGCACCCGATGATCCTCGACCCCCAGGGCGCGCAGCTCCTTCCAGGTGTGCCGGCTGGAGACCAGCAGCCGATCGGCTCGCCGTGCTTCGCGCGCTTCAACTACCCTGTGAAGCTCACGACGGAACGGGTGCTTCCACAACAGGTACGACAGGTGATACACGATCATCACGACGCGGGCTCCCCGGAAGCGACGCGCGTACCAGTTGCCGAGCGCGACGGCCAGCGAGAGCGCGTGATCCTCCAGGAGGATGGCGCCGGCTGGTAGGCGGCGCAGCTGCCAGGCGAGCCGCAGGCCCGCGAGGAGCTGCGTCCACCACCGCGCGGACATCGCTCGCGCCGAGGTACGAGCAAAATAGAGCGTCTCCACCGTCCAGCCCCGATCGCGCAGCTCCGCGAGAATGGCGTGATCGGCCTGGACGCCTCCCGTCACCGGTTCGGCGCAGGGCAGAATGGCCACGATCCGCGGTGCGACCGCCGTCCTCCCCGGGAATGGCTCTTCCAGCGTCCCGGGGGTCACCTCAAGACCTCAGGCTGAGCTGTCGGGAAGTCTTGATCGGCACGTCGGAAGCGCCGGCTCGCGGGCGCCGTCGAACCCGCCAGGCACGCCGCCCCTCTGCCCGCGGAGGCCGTCATAGGCGCCGGGCAATCAGCAGGAGCGCGATTCCGGCATTGATACCGGTCAGGCGTCGTAGGAGCCGGTAGGCGCCAACCTGCGCCGTCGTTCGCGGGCTCGGGCACGCATAGTGGTCGTCTACAGTCGCCAGCCGCGTCTCGAAGCCTTCGCTCGCCAGGAGGCGGCGCAGCACGCCCTCCGTAAAGTAGCTGAGATGGACTTCACGTCCGGGCTGGAGCAAAGGATAGCGGACCGCCGTGGGGGGCGCGCCCTTACCCATCATCCGTCCTCTCACCGAGCTCACGCGGGCCCGAACCGTGGAGTCGTTGGGCACCGCGACCACCAGCGTGCCGCCGGGCACAAGCACGTCGTGGCAGGTCCGGAGCAGCGTCCGCGGAGATGGCACGTGCTCGAGCACGTGCCAAAGGGTCACGAGATCGAATGTCCCGGCGGAGAACCCTATCTCTTCCACCTGCCCGACTCGGAGACTCAATCCATACCGCTCTCGAGCCTCCTGAACCGCGCTCAGCGACACTTCCGTCCCGCAGACAGACCAGTGGGCACGGTCCCGCGCCAGGGCAAGGAAGGTACCGATCCCGGCGCCGATGTCGAGGAGGTGGTGCGCGGCGACATGCATCCTGATGAAGTCCAACCGTTTCGACCACATCTGTATCCTGCCACTCTCGTCGTCGATCCAGCCGTCGTAGAAATGGGGGTCGGAGTATGCGCCGGCGATCTGCGACTGTGAGGGACGTGGTGTGACAAATCGGTACCCGCACTCTTCACACTCGACCACGTTCGCGCGGGGAGCAACCGGGGAAAACGCCGTGCCACCACACACATCACAGACCGAAACGCACTCGTCAAAGCTGAAGCCGTCGCCGGTGGCCACCGCTGCTCGATCCGCCTCCATGCGTCGCCTCCGCCCGGTCTATCGACACGCATTGTACTACCGCCTTGTCTCCCCCAATTCGCGCCGATTCCTGCCTCGGGACGCGCACCCGTCTCCGAAAGGCACAGTGAGCTATCCGGCTCGCCGGTGCCTCGGTGGCCCGTCGCCATGCTGCGGTGGTCGCGACGTTGGCATCGAATGGAGCGTTGTATAGTGCGTCAGGCCAGAAGATGAAGATCGTGCACGTATCTCCCACCTACTTCGCCGACGCGTCTGTCGTCGGCGGCGGCGAAAGGTACGCGCAGGAGCTCGCTCGCGCCATGGCCGGCCTGGCACCGACAACCTTCATCAGCCTCGGCGCCAAACGCATGAGCCGCCGAGACGGCAGTCTGCAGATCGAGATCCTTCCGGCCAGGGATCGAGCCGGCCGTCGCGCGCCGCCCGTATCAGCCGACTTCCTCCGCCTTGTAACCCGGGCCGACGTCGTTCACTGTCACCAGCTGGGCACGCCGGTCAACGTGCTCGCCATGGTGGTGGCCCGCCTGCGCGGTACACGCTGCTTCGTGACACCACTCGGGGCGTCGCCCACTCGGGCCGAGCACCGAATCATGCGACTGGTGGGCTTTACTGGCTTCCTGTGCATTTCCGCCTTCTCCGCACGAACGATCCCCTACCTGCTTCCCAGCTGCGTTATCGGAGGGGGAGTCGATGCCGAGCGATTTCGGGCCACCGGGCAGAAGGAGCGCAAGATTGTCTCTGTGGCGCGGCTGCTGCCGCACAAAGGGCTCAACTACCTGATCGAGGCGGTAGAGAGCGACATGCCGCTCGAGATTTACGGGCGGCCATACGATCGGCGGCATCTCGACGACTTGCTCCGACTCGCCGCGGGAAAACCCGTGCGGATCGTCACCGACGCGTCGGACGAGGACATAGCCACGGCCTATTCCAGCGCGTTGGTCACGGTTCTCCCCTCGGTCTATCGCGACATGTACGGGACATCGTGGGCCGAGCCGGAGCTCCTTGGTCTCACCTTACTCGAGTCCATGGCCTGCGGCACAGCGGTGATCGGGACCCGAGTCGGCGCGATCCCCGAGCACGTCCGCGAGGGAGAAACCGGCTACCTCGTTCCCCCAAACGATCCAGCCGCCCTCCGCCAGGCGCTGCACCGGCTGCTCGACAACCCGGCGCTCGCAGTCCGGCTTGGCGCCCGCGGCCGCGAGGTCGCCTGCCGGGACTTCAGCTGGGTGACGGTCGCCCGGAGGTGCCTCGATGCCTACGATACGGTCCGAGCGAAGCGCCACCTGGTCCTGGGGGTCAGGCCCCAGCCAGATCCCCTATAAAGCGTCGCGCCTCGGCCGCGCTCCGGACGAGATCGAAGTGGCCTTCCGCCCGCGCCCTGGCGGCGCGTCCCATCGCCTCGAGCAACGCCGGTTGCTTCACGAAGGTCAGCAACGCTTCGAGGAGTGCCGCCGCATTCGACCTCGGCACCAGAAGCCCCGACGTGCCGTGCGCGACGATCTCCGCAAGGCCGCCGGAGTCTGCCGCCACGACCGGTGTGCCGCTTGCCATCGCCTCGATCGCGACCAGTCCAAACGGCTCGTCCCACACCGATGGCACCGCCAGCAGGTCATGGTCGCGGTAGAGCGCCGTCATCTCCTTCCGCCCCACCCGTCCGAGCCAGGACACAGGAAGAGACTGTCCACCCGCCATCGCCTGTAGCGATTCGACATACTGCGCCGGCCCAGGACCGGCCACCGTAAGCTGCAGCGCGCCGGGGGCGTTGGCCTTGGCAAGGGAAAGGGCAGCCAGCAAGACGTCGAGGCCCTTCTCAGGCACGACTCTCCCCGCAAAGAGCAGCCGTAGCGGTGCGCCGGCCGGCTTGCTATAGACCTTCTGCGAATAGCCCGCCAGATCGATGCCGTTGGGTACCACCCGACTTCGCCGGAAAGAGAAATCGAGCGACGCGTACGAACGCCGCAGATAGGCACTGACGAAGATCGCGCCGACATTCCCTCCGAAGATGGCAGGAGCCCCGAGCCACCGCTTCGACGCCTGTATCATCCGGTTCGGGTGGTAAACGGTGTCCGGGAGCCAGTGGTCTTCTAAGTGGTAGACCACCGGCAGCCGGGATGCCCGCGCCGCGTAGAGCGGCCCAAGCGAAAGGTGTCCAAGGTTCCAGATGTAGCAGAGGTCCGGACGGATCCGTCTGATCCAGTACCGGGTGATCCGAAAGGTCTCCCGCATGAAGAAGCGTCGGAAGCCACGCGGTAAGTGGAGCGGCCCGCTCGGCCAGGTCCCGAACACGTTCGGCAGGACTCGCAGCACACCGTCGCGTTCATCTGGCTGTTGAAGGCCGTAGCTCGTCGTTAGAACCGACACATCATCAGCGTGGAACGACCGGACAAAATCTTCACAGGCTGCCTCGTAGCCGCCTACAGCGTGCGGTGGAAACAGATTCGTCAGCACGAGCAGCTTCACGCGCCCATGCTAGTCCATGCGTCCTCTCCGGTTATCCGTCCATTGGTCACCATGTGCTTCCCCTGCGGCCATGACGGCCGATTGATCTGCTACCATACCGCTCTGTACCGTATTTCGACACCGGGCGCTCCAGGACATGACTGACACAGCACACACCTCCAGAAGACCACACCGTTCAATCGCCGCGATCGCATCTGTCGCTATGATCGCGGTTACTCTGCTTGGCACGAATCTAACCCGCCCGGCTCTAGCCCTTGCGGCAGGGACGCGGCCGAGCGGTTCCCCACTTGGCCACGCTCCCCTGACCACCGGCGGCTGCCTTCCCCCCCAGGCGGTGCCACCCTCGGTGCAGCAGAGTCTGCACTACCAGGAGGCGCTCTGGTGGTTTAGCCTCCACACCTACCCCAGCTGCCGGATCCCGCCCGGTGCGCTCCAGCGCGCCTCGGCGCAGCTGCAACAGGTCCCGGCCTCACGCCAGATAACGCCCGGCATCCGGAGCCCGATGCCGACCCGACCGCTCGGCGATGGCACCGGGGAGACTGCCTGGGCTCCGATCGGGCCGGTCGGCATCAACGACGGTGGAGTCGACAGCGGCCGAGTCATGACGGTGGCAGTGGACCCCAGCCACACCCAAACCGTGTATCTCGGAGCCGCGGGCGGCGGCGTGTGGAAGACGACCAACGGAGGAACCAATTGGTCCCCGCTCACCTCCAACCAGGCGTCGGAGAGCATGGGCGCACTGGCCATTGATCCGACCAACGATAACGTGATTTATGCCGGTACCGGCGAAGGCGACTATGCGCTGGACTCAGTGACCGGCGACGGCATTCTCAAATCCACTGACGCGGGAAGCACCTGGACGGACCTCGGCACCTCGACTTTCAGCGGCGATTCGATCAACAAGGTGGTTGTCGATCCGGTTACGCCGAACAAGATCTGGGTACAGTCAACCCCAAACGGCGTGTACGTGTCCAGCGATGGAGGAACCACCTGGTCAAACGCCTCGCTTTCGGGCCTACCCCAGACCACAGGCTGGGATCTCGTCCTCGATCCGGCGAACCACAACACGATCTATGCCAGTGTTGGTGAATTCAGCGACTCGCGAAACGGAATCTACAAATCTACGGACGGCGGCAATACCTGGGCCCTGCTCGCCAACGCTCCGAACGAGAAGTCGGGCACGCCGGGGTACAGCCCGTATATCGGCCGGATGCAACTGGCCGTCACGCACCCGAGCGGCTCGACGGTCCTGTACGCAGCGGTGGCCAACAATACTTCCTGCGGACTCCTCGGCATCTATCGCTCCACCGATGGCGGGTCGACCTGGACAGCCCTCACTAACGCCGATCCGGCGGGCCCGAACGCCGGCTGCCAGTACTGGTACGACTTCGCGCTGAATGCCGATCCTTCGGACAGCACCGGCAAAACTCTGTGGCTGGCGGGGATCGACATCTTCAAGACGGTCGACGGCGGCTCCTCATGGGTAAATGAGACTCAGGTTTACGGCGGCAATGCCAAGGGCGTGCATCCCGACCAGCATGCCTTCGCGTTTGCCGGGACCACCATGTACGTCGGCAACGACGGCGGCGTGTATGCCACGCCCGACGGGGGAACCACGTTCGCCGAGAAGAACGACACCCTCGCCATAACCCAGTTCTATAGCGGGGCGATCGACGCCTCCACCACTCCGAAGGTCATTGGCGGTGCTCAGGACAACGGCACCGATCTGTGGAGCGGTAACGGGGGCAACCTGCGGTGGAACGAGATCTTCGGCGGCGACGGCGGTGATACGGCGGTGGACTACACCGCGCCGCAGACGTACTACGAAGAGTACACGAATCTCCAGATGAACAAGAGTACGGATGGCGGTCAGACCTGGGCCGCCATCACGAACGGCATTACTGACCTCAGCAATGCCTGTTTCATCGCGCCTTTCAGGCTGGGACCGAACAATCCGCAGGAGCTGCTGGCGGGCACGCGTGAGGTCTACGAGACGACTAACGGCGGCGCGAGCTGGAGCAGCAAGAGCCCGGATTTGACCAGCGCCGGCGGATGCGTCGTTTCGCTTGCCATCGCACCCTCGAACGACCAGACCTGGTACGCCGGAACAACCAATGGGCTGACGTGGACCACCTCCAATGGAGGCAGCAGCTGGCACAACATCTCCGCCGGCCTTCCCGGAGCCTCGGTAACGTCAATTGTGGTTGACCCGATCTCACCGCAGGTCGCATACGTGACGGAGGGCAACTGCTTCAGTGGCGGCTGTGTGTGGCGAACGGCCGACGGCGGCACGACCTGGAAGGACATTACCTCGAATCTGCCGCACTCGCCGGCCAACTCGGTGCTGGTCGATCCTCTCGACTCCAACCACCTCTACCTGGCCAACGACCAGAGTGTCTTCGAGTCCTACGACGACGGAAGCACGTGGACAACGCTCGGTAATGGGCTCCCCACCGTGGCAGGCGACCAGCTCTTTCTCAATCACGCCGGGACAGTCTTGACCGTGGCGACCCACGGACGAGGCATGTACCAGCTCTTCCGCAGCTGGCTGCAGCTGAGCGCGACATCCGGCCCGGTCGGAAGCTCGTTGACCGTGACCGGATACGGTTTCCTGGCCGGTGAAACCGTCACGGCAGCCTTCAATGGCGTGAGTGAAGGCTCGGCGCCCGCGAACAGCAACGGTACCGCCTCCGTCACCTTCAATGTCCCAAACCTGCCGGCCGGGAGCTACACCGTGTCCATGCAGGGAGGAACGTCCGGTCGTACTGCTACTGCCTCGTTCACCGTGCAAAGCTCGTCGTACTCGCCGGCAGACATGTGGGCCAGCTCGGCATCCAGCACCCAGCAATACACCCTGACGAACAGCGACGGATCGACCTGGACCGACATCGACCCCAATGCCCTGGTGCTCACGCTCAATCCCGCCAGCAACACCAATGCGGTGATCTCCGGAAACGCCGATCTGTGGACGTCGCTTGCCGGGTACAACCAGGACTTTGGCATCTGGGTCAGCGGCGGCAGCTACGGCTCGGGCCAGGTCGTGTCCTGGAAGGAGTCGGGCGGTTTCGCCGGTACCTTCAGTCCAAATGCTGCGTATGTCCAGGCGGTGCTCTCGCTGCAGGGCGGAACGACCTACACGGTGAAGCTGCAGTGGAAAGCGAACAAGGCCGACCCGGGCACGATCTGGGCCGGAGCAGGACCGATTAGCGGCCAGTTCTCGCCTACTCGCCTCACCGCGGAGATGGCTCACACGACATCCAGCGCCACGATCTCCAGCGTGGCGAGCACCCAGCAGTACACGCTCCAGGGAAGCGACGGATCGACCTGGATGGACATGGACTCGACGAATCTCGTCCTCAGCCTGACTCCGACTACCAGTGTCAACGCCCTGCTCTCGGGGAACGCCGATCTGTGGACGTCTCAGACGGGCTATAACCAGGACCTCGGCATCTGGATCAGCGGCGGAGCGTATGGCTCAGGGCAGATCGTCGCGTGGAAAGAAAGCGGCGGCTTTGCCGGCACCTTCAGTCCGAACGCTGCTCTGGTTCACACCGCCGTCACCCTGCAGGCAGGAGTCACCTATAGCGTCAGGCTGCGCTGGAAGGCCAACAAGGCCGACAGTGGAACAATCTGGGCTGGAGCAGGTCCGATCGGCGGCAGGTTTTCGCCTACCCGACTCACCGCGGAACTGGTACCCACGACCTCAACCGCGGTTTCCAGTGGAGTCAGCGCGCAGCAATACACCCTCACCGGCAGTGACGGGATCTCCTGGACCAACATGGATGCGAGTACGCTGCAGCTGGCCGTCACGCCCACGGCTAACGGCAGCGCGGTGGTCTCGGCGAATGCCGATCTCTGGACGTCGCTCGCCGGCTACAACCAGGACATCGGGATCTGGATCAGCGGCGGAGCGTATGGCTCAGGGCAGATCGTCGCGTGGAAAGAATCAGGCGGCTTCGCCGGGACCTTCAGCCCCAACGCTGCCTTCGTCCAGACCGTCCTTCCCCTGCAGAGCGGCACCACCTACACGATCACGCTACGGTGGAAGGCAAACAAGCTCGACCCTGGGACGATTTGGGCCGGCGCCGGTCCCATTAACGGTCAGTTCTCGCCGTCTCGCCTCACTCTCCTCCTGCTGCGCTCCAGCGAGAGCTAGCTCACCGGTGTGATCGCCACGGGCTCGGGGTCACCTCGGAGGGGGCCGCTCTCTTTCCTGCTGGAACCCTCTGTACAGTGCTACCATGACGGGCAAGATGTGGTAGCGCGGATGCGCCTATTTCGCTTCAGGAGCAGTTTCAGCCGATTGGGGATGGGCTACGAGGGACGGTTCACATCGAGTCCCTGGTGAATGGATCCGGTCTGCACGTTCCCGCGTCATCGCGTCGGCCTAGCAAGGAAGTTGTCTTACCCATGAGAAAGCTTGCACAGGGGCTGACGCTGGGGGCGGCCATGACGGTCGCTGCCACCGGCGTGGCATCGGCCCAGACTCCAGGGAGCCGGACGGTCATCGCCCCTGCCACGGTGCTGGCCCTGAACGCGCACGGTCAGGTGATCCACGCCGCGCGGGCGAAGAGTACCATTCAG
>Ga0209168_10001725_pt1 | contig 16715 bp, 14 predicted proteins | sample Coa_R1_FD_187156 | JGI IMG/M metagenome (GOLD analysis project Ga0209168, IMG submission 187156) | Surface soil microbial communities from Centralia Pennsylvania, which are recovering from an underground coalmine fire - Coalmine... | ecosystem: Environmental > Terrestrial > Soil > Unclassified ... | reverse complement strand
AGATCAAGCACCCATTCCTCGACGTAACGGACGACGAGTGGAACCGCGTCATCGGCGTCAACCTCTTCGGGGCGTTTCTCGTCCACCAGGTCGCGGCGAGGCAGATGGTGAAGCAGGGCGGCGGCGGCAAGCTGATCAACATCTCGTCGGTCCACGAAGATATTCCCTTCCCGGACTACACCGCGTACTGTGCCTCGAAGGGCGGCATGCGGATGTTGATGCGCAATCTCGCGATGGAGCTTGCGCCACACCAGATCAATGTGAACAACATCGCTCCGGGCGCGATCGCTACGCCGATTAACCAGAAGGTGCTCGACGATCCAATAGCCCGCCAGAACGCCATCGGCGAAATCCCGTGGGGCCGGTTCGGCAAGCCGGAGGAGGTCGCGGCCGTCGCCGTCTTCCTCGCCAGCGCCGAGTCGGAATATGTCACCGGCAGCACGTACTACGTCGACGGCGGCCTCACCCAGCAGGTGACTAAGTACTGACGGCTGCTGGTTCCTGGTTCCCGGTTCCTAGCAACCGGCCGCCAGGAACCAGGAACCAGGAACCAGGAACCGTGTTTCCAATTCTCATCTGTCCGAACGCGTTCAAGGGGAGTTTGACGGCCGTGGAGGCCGCGGAGGCCATTCGAGCCGGGATTGAGCGTGGTGCGGCATCAATTGGCGCGACCGGCGGCCGCTTTGTTGATCAGATCACGACCGACCTGCTTCCTCTCGCGGACGGCGGAGACGGCACGCTGCAGACACTCGTCGCCGCCACCGGGGGGAGAATCATCCCGCTCCGCGTGCCGGGGCCGCTGGGCCGCCCGGTTGACGCAGCGTGGGGCAGGCTCGGCGGCGCCTGGGGCGGGACCGGCGTCATAGAGATGGCGCTCGCGTCAGGGCTGGCCCTCCTGCGATCCGATGAGCGAGATCCGATGCGCGCCAGCACATACGGTACAGGCGTCCTGATCCGCGCCGCGCTCGAACAGGGGTGCGAACAGGTCGTGGTCGGGATTGGCGGCAGCGCTACGAACGACGGCGGCGCCGGAATGGCGACCGCGCTCGGCGCGCGGCTGCTCGACGCGCATGGCAGGGAGCTTTCGCCGGGCGGAGCGGCGCTGGCGAACCTGGCCAGAATCGACCTGGACGGGATGAAATCCCTGTCGAGCGTCGACATCCTGATCGCGAGCGATGTAGACAACCCGCTTTGCGGGCCGGAGGGAGCGTCTGCGGTATACGGCCCGCAGAAGGGCGCGACTCCGGAGATGGTCACGGAGCTGGATGCGGCGCTCGCCCGTTATGCGACCGTGCTCCGCGAGCAACTCGGCCTGGACGTGGCGTCAAAGCCCGGCGCCGGCGCCGCTGGCGGATTGGGCGCGGGCTTAATGGCATTTTGCGGCGCAAAGCTTCGGTCCGGACTGGAGATCGCAACGGAAGTCACCGGCTTCGACGCCCGGCTGGCGCGCTGCAGTCTGGCGATCACCGGCGAGGGACGGATCGACGGCCAGACCGCCCGGGGCAAAGTCGTGGCCGGCGTGGCGCGCCGGGCCGCCGCGGCCGGCGTGCCGGTGGTCGCACTGGCGGGCGCCATCGAGCCGGGCGCGGAGGCGCAGCTTCGACCGCTAGGCCTCACGTCCGTGCTCCCGATACCGGACCGCCCGATGTCGGTCGATGAGGCGATGCGGGATGCCGCGGGCCTGCTCGCGGCAGCTGCCGAACGCCTGATCCGCCTCATCTCCGTCCGGGTCCGCTGATGCCACTTCGGCACAGTCCCGCACACTCTGGGCGTCAGGGCCGGGCCGGGGCGAAGGTCAGTAGCGGAGCGTGAGGCGCCGCCCGGCCCGGAGAAGACCCTGCGGGCCGGAGCGTTCGTCTTGAGCGGGCGTCGCGATCATCGTGGCTCCCCAAAATACGACGATCCAGCCCGCGATAAGGAGGTGCCCCGGAGTGAGCGACGGGTCCTTCATGGAGGCGAACTCCTCCCGGACCCAGGGCAGGCAGAGCCATATCAGAGTAGTTGCGGACAGCACGAGGATCCAGAGCGCCGATCCCGGCGTAACCGAGAAGTGATTGAGCGCGTAAAGGAGGAAGCCCTGCAGGTCGCGATCTGCGGCGCCAGGCAGACCCTGGTCGGAGCAGGCGATCCAAACCGCCATAATAGCGAAGAGGGCGATTGCGAGTGCGCTTAGCGTCATCAGCACCATGCGCGCCCATCGCTTACGCTCAAGCGCCGCCCATATGGAGACGAGCGGCAAGATAGCCGCGAACAAGGCGAGCGGGCCGCATGCGTCGAGAATGCATTCGAAGAACGTGGCGCCGAATGTAAATCCCCAGATGCAGCAGAGCAGGGACGTCATGACGCGCGTGATCGAATCGCGGCTCGTGGCATCGGCCGCGGCGGATGTCATATCCTGGATCTCCCGGCGGAACTGGGCGTTCAAACACGTAGTTTCAATAGTACCTGAAATACTGGGCGAATCCGCCACGGACCTTTACCCCCCGGACTCGCCTGAGAATCCACGACCGTCATCCATCAGATTACCTTGCGAACGAACTTGACCACGCGCGCCGCGATCAGAACGCCCGTCAGCGCCGCGCCGAACGTTCTTGCCTGCTGCGTCACGAGGCTGCCGGCGCTGTCCGCGTTGCCGAGAAACTTTTGCGTCTGCGTGTGGACGACCTCGGCCGTTCGAGACGCCTTGATCGCGATTCCCTTCGCCTTGTCCGAAACGCGGCGCACCTGGGCGCGCGACTCGGTCACGATCGGCATTACCTTCTGGTACACCATGATAAGCGCGCCGATAAGAGCCACCGACCAGATGATGCTGATTACAAAGTAGATTCCAGAGGCCCATAGCCACCAGGCCGGCACCACCATGTCCGTCTCCCGTCTCGTCTGTGCGGCCCAGCCCGTATGCCGCGCCGCCGTTTCGCATAATTGCGGGGCGCGCTTTGCCCGCTCCGCCGCTGCGCCAACCGTTACGCCCATTCGCCTGCCCGCTTCGATTCTCCTCTCCGCGTCGCGGCACGGGCCAGGCAGATTCTTGTTGCACAAAACTCCGGGCGCCTGATCTCTAATCAGGCGCCCGGAGTGCTTCGCGCGTGGATCTGTGCGCTGCTATCCGCGCGCTCCGACCGAGATGCGTCCTACGCGGTGCTATTGACCGCGGAGTGCGCCTTGTCCGCGGCCCTGTCGATGCCGTCATTCGCGGCCTGCTGGCCGCGGTTCATAAGGTCCTGCGCCTTGCCCTGGATATCGTCCAGCTTGCTCTTGGCCTGCGACGAGACGTTGGTGTAGGTGTCCTTGGCCTGCTGCGCCACGGTCGAGTATCGCTCTTTGGCCTGGTTCGCGATGGTGGTGGCGGCTTCCGTTGCCTTGTCCTTCACCTCGCCCGTCTTGTCGGCCAGGTAGCGCCGTGTCGCCTCGCCCTCCTGCGGCGCGTAGAGCAGCGCAACTGCGGCTCCGGTTGCGGCGCCGAGCAGGAAAAACACCAGACAGCTTCCGAGATTGTCCTTGTTCATCGTCACTCTCCTCCTCGATGTTATCGGCCCCACGCGCGCAGCCACGGTTGGAGTCTTTCGAACCTACCTCCAGGCGCTGGCGAACGGATCTCGATGGGAATCGAGCGCCGCGCCGCGGCATGCCCGCGGAAATCTATCCTCTGGTCCTAACTACGTGCCGGCCGGCCAAATGGTGGCGCGGATTTCGGCTCGTCAGCGCGGTGACGCGGGATTGTCCGACGCGGTCGTCGATTGTGTTCGACAGACGAGTTACCGATCCGAATTGTTCCGTCTCCTCGCGCCGGTTGCCAAGCCCGGCGCCGCCCAGGCGAGCCTGTTTGTGGCTGGTGAACAGACTGTCCCGAATCGTCTGGACGAGCAGCGTCAGCGAGAGCGCGATGACGACCACGGTGGTCGTCACGGCGATCACGTTGACCAGTCGGCTATTCGTATAGCGGCCCATCAGGCGCTGTTCGTTGACCAGCCTCAGCGAGAGGACGAGGATGATCGGCAGCAGCACGCCCCCGACGATATTCGGAAGGATGATGAGTGCGCTCAGCTTGCCTCCGCCAAGCAGGACGGTCAGCGCCGCGATGATGAGCTGGAACGCGAACACTCCGACGAACAGGGGCGCTTCGCGCGTACGGCGGCCCACACCGGACTCGGATCCAAGCGACTCCGTGATCGCGTAGGAGGTGGAGAGCGGCACCGTGATCGCGCCAAAGCAGGAGGCGTTAAAGAGCCCGAACGCGAACAGCATCGTCGCGAGCGCTCCGTTCTTCAGCAGCGGCTCGAGGGCCAGTGCAATCTGGCCGGCATCGTCGAAATTGGGAGCGATGCCGGCATGGAACAGCGTCACGCCGCAGCAGACGATGATGAAGAAGGCAATGAAATTGGTGAAGAACGCTCCGAAGAGCACGTCGACGCGAGTTAGGCCGTACTCTTCCGCCCGAACGCCCTTATCCCGCACCGACGACTGAATGTAGAACTGGCCCCATGGCGTGATGGTGGTGCCGATGAGCGCGATCACCATGAACACGTAGTCGCGGTCGATCTTGATCCCGCGCAGGTCGGGCGCCACCGTCTGCCGGAGCACCGTGCCCCACGGCGGCGCGGACATGAACGCCGATACGATGTACGAGAGATAGATGAGCGACGCGAAAAGCAGGATCCGCTCGACCCGCTTGTAGCTTCCGCGCGTTGCAAGGACCCAGACGCCGAGCGCCGTCGTCGGGACCGCGATCCAGCGGACGATCCCCTTCGCCCAGACGGGGTTGAGCAATACCGCGGGGGTCACGTGAAAGAGCGGGTGAATGACGTTGTGCGCCACATTCGCGCACCAGGCGGGCGCGAATATCTCGACGGAGGCGGAGACGCCGGCGAACTCGGAAACGGTGGTCGCATAGTTGGCGACCAGCAGCGTCGCCATCGCGAACAGCGTCATCCGGACGCCATACTCCTCGCGGATGAGGTCCGCGAGTCCCTTGCCGGTCACCGCGCCCATCCGCGCGCCCATCTCCTGGCAGACGGCGAGGCTGACCGTTACGATGACGAGCACCCAGAGCATGCCGAAGCCGAACTGCGCGCCGGCGAGTGCGTACTGGTAGACTCCGCTCGCGTCGTTATCGGCGTTGGCCGCGATAATGCCCGGGCCGAGGATCGCGAAGAGAAGGAGGAGACGGCGGTATGGCGCGGAGCGTCGCGCCGCGCGGAGCTTCAGACCGAGCATGGCCGCTTCCTCCTTTCTGCTGCATTGTGTTGTTCCCAGGCACTTTAGTGGATCCGGCCTATCTGCTCGGCGACCAGGCGGGGTCGAAGTTATCGCCCTGCCCCTTCGTCAGATTGATCGGGTTGGTTCCGTCCGCGTTTATCGTCCAGATATCCCGCTTGCCGTCCGGCCGGACCACCTCATATACAAGCCGCGCGCCGTCCGGCGACCAGTGAGGGTTCTCCGGCTTGCCGCCGGGTCCCGCCTGGACGAGCAGCGGCATGGAGGGCACGTCGGCCGGCATCGTCATGATCCGGGGCGCCTGCTGTTCCGCGCTATCCTTGGTAACCGGCTCGACGAGGTCGAGCACGCGGATGCCCGCCAGCTCGCGAACGCCTTCGGACTTGAGCCGCCAGATTTCGCACGCAATGTGCGATGTCCGCTCGTTTCCCGCGACTACCGATGGCGACCAGTCGATGTTTCGCGGCTCGACGCTGTAGCCCAGGCAGCCGTAGAACGGCTGGAATGACGGCATCTTCGACGTCGGGTCGTCCTTGGCCGGGAACGACCAGATCTGGATCCCGCTGATCGGCAGCGGGCTGCTCCCTTTCGGCAGGGGCTTCGCCTGAAGGTCGACCGGCCGCTGCTCGTTGTCCAGCATCGGCAGCTCGGTGTAGGAACAGGCGAGTCGTTCGCCGTTCGGCTCCCAGGACATGCTCACCTCGTGGCCGTACGGATTCGGCGGAAAGGCGCTATCGCGATTCGCCGAAAGGACGATCACCTGCTGGTCGATAGGCAGCGATGCAAACGTCGTGTGTTTGCCGTAGAGGCCGTTCGCCTCCTCGGGACCGGCGGTGATCGTTACGTTGCTCACGTCCTGGATGCCGGACAGTGTCGCGCTGTCCGGCCCGAACACCGCGCTAAGGTAGGGCGCCGTCTCCGTCTCCGGATTGCCGCTGTCGGCGGTATTCTCATTTCCGGCGCGAGGAAGCGGCATAACCTGGCGCACGTCGGTGCCCGTTATCGACACAGTCTTTACGACGCCCTGGGTAATGAACGCAACGAGCTTCCCGTTCGGACTGACGGTGGGCGAGAACTTGTTCCCAGACCCGTACGTAAGCTGAACCGGTGCACCATCTCCGAGGACGTATATCTGGCTGGTCTTCAGGTCCTTCAGATTCGAAGCGAATACGAGCGTCTTGCCGTCCGGCGTCCAGCAGGGATGCTCCTTGTTGGACGCGTCGTTTCCGGCAGTCAGCTTGCGCAGGTCGGAGCCGTCCGCCCGCACCGCGTAGATGGCCGACGATCCGTCGTCGAGACGGCGCACAAATGCGATGTAGTTCGCGGTCGGAAAGTTGACCCCGTGGATGATTCCGGTCCTTCCGATCCAATTGATGTACTGAAAGTAGCCGATGAGCGCCAGGACGAGCATCAATCCGATCAGCACGCGCTTGAGCGCGCGCTGCCTCTCCCGCTCCCACCAGCCGGCCGATGCCGCGTTCGTCATGAATACCCTTTATGGCGGCCGTCGGCCGCCGCTCCCTGTAATAGACCGGGGCCGCGTCCGCTAAAGTTGCGACCCGCCGAAGTCGGGTCACGTGCGATCGATTACCGGCGAAACGCCCCCCGCGGCCGGTTCTCGCCGCCCCTCTTTCATACGGAGGCGGATGGAGCGGTCGTTCCGTCTGCCGCGCGCTCGGTCACGCTCCGCCGGATCCCAACGCCGCCGGGTAGGGTAGCACGCCGCGCGCGCTCATGTCTAGCAGACAGATGCCCGACCGCGTCTGGTTTGCGGCGGGATCGGATTCGCGGTATACTTCCATTAGGGTGTTGGGTGTTGGCGCCGCCGCCAATCGCTGGCCGGAGCCGCAGGTGGTAACCCGAACTTGATGGCAATAGGACGTCACGATCTCCTTCGCCTCTTCGCGGCGATGCTTGCCGTTGGCCTGGCGCCGATAGCAGCCGGCGCGGGCGAGCGCTACGCCGACGCGGAGTTCGGCTATGCGCTGACGGCGCCCGCGGGATGGACACGCAAAACGAGCATGCCGCGGCCCATGGTCGCGTTTCTCGGCCCCCTTCAGGGCGGGTTTCAGACCAATTTCTTCGTCGATCCGGAGCCGACTGAGCACAAAACGCTCGCGCAGATTGTCAAAGTCGCCAGAGCTGCGGACGCGAAGAATCCGGCGATCAGGGTTCGCCGGCAGCGCAGCTCGACGCTCGGCGGACATCCGGCGGTCGTTCTGGACTCGATCGTGACGCTCAAGGGCCAGCCGCCCGTATTCACGCGGCGAGTCGTGACCATATACGGCGACCTGAGCTACACGCTTACGTTTTCCGCTGTGCCCGAGGCGCTGAAAAAGGACGCCACGCTTTTCAACAGGGTGGCCGCCTCGTTCCGGTTCCCGGAGGATGCGGACAGGCGGAAGCGCAGCCGCGGCTCAGCTGTCCGCTGAAGCGACCGAAGAAGATATTGCTATGCGAACGCCGCAGCATCGATACCTGTGTGGGGGAGACCGCCGCTTGTCTGTCCTGATGGTCACGATCATCGAGATTCCGCAGGCGGCGCCGAAGACCTGACGGGATCGCAGCATCCCGCAGGTCCCGGCGTCGCCTGATCACGCGCGCAGCCAAAGTGCGATCCGCACTTTAGCGGGCGCGATTTTTTGCGCCTGGATCGGGAGAAGACGTTCGCCACAGAGCCTGGGAGTGACGTATGACTGCAACGGACGAGACGGAGCGCCGCGACTACCGCGGGACGCTCAACATAACGCTTAGCGACAAGGATACGGGCGCCTTTCCGCAGCGGGGCAACCTGCCGGCGCGCGAGCCGGAAATCCAGCGGCGATGGGAGGCGCTGGATCTGTACCGCCGAACTCTGGACAAGCCGGCGCCGCGCGGCACATTCATCCTGCACGACGGACCGCCGTACTCCAACGGCGACATCCACCTCGGCCACGCGCTCAACAAAGTGGCAAAGGACATCATCACGCGCCTGCGGACGATGCAGGGCTACAGCGCGCCCTACGTTCCGGGCTGGGACAACCACGGCATGCCGATCGAAAATGCGGTGGCGAAGGCGTTCCGGGACAAGAAGCAGCAGCCGGACCGCGTGACGCTCCGGCGCGCCTGTCGCGAATCGGCGGAGAAGTGGGTGGCCGTGCAGCGCGAGCAGTTCAAGCGCCTCGGCGTCCGCGGGCAGTGGGACGATCCCTACTTGACCATGAGCTACGATTTCGAGGCGAAGATCGTCGAGGTGTTCGGCGAGCTAGCGGAGCAGGGGTTCATCTACCGCGGGCTCAAGCCGGTGTTCTGGTGCGCGACGTGCGAAACGGCGCTCGCGGACGCGGAGGTCGAGTACGAGGACCACACCTCGAACAGCATCTACGTCCGCTTCCCGCTGATAGCGGACCCGAACGGCGTCTTCGCCGAGCCCTACGAGAGCGGCCGTTCCGGCCTGACGCCGTACGCCGTGATCTGGACCACCACGCCCTGGACGATACCGGCCAACCTGGCCCTCGCGGTCCACCCCGACGCCGACTATGTCGTCGCCGAGGTGGACGGCAGCGCCTACCTGGTTGCCGAGCCGCTGCTGAAGGCTGTACTGGCGGCGGTGGGCAGCGCAAACGGCGCGCCGGGCGAGTACCGCGGGTCCACTGGGGCGGCCACTACCGACCGGTCAAATACGCCCGGCGAGGAGGCGACCGGCGACGCTGGCATCATCCGCTCACCCGCTCAACCGCTCGCCCCATCACGAATTCTCCGCCGGGTGAAGGGCGCCGACCTGGACGGGCTCGTCTTCCGGCATCCGCTGTTCGACCGACCTTCGCCGGTGCTCCTCGCCGACTACGTGACAATGGACGCCGGCACGGGCATCGTGCATACCGCGCCCGGGCACGGCAAAGAGGACTTCGAGACCGGCGCGCGCTACGGCCTGGAAGTGCTCAACCCGGTGGACCCATCGGGCCGGTATACGGCGGCTGCCGGTGAGTTCGGCGGTCGATCGTTCGCCGGGCTGCGCGTGACCACGTTCGGCCGGACCGACCGCGACAGCGAGGCCAACATCGCCCTGGTGGAAGCGCTGCGCGAATCCGGCAGCTTGCTGCAGGCGGCGAAGACGAGCCACTCCTATCCGCACTGCTGGCGCTGCCACAGCCCGCTCATCTTCCGCGCGACGGTCCAGTGGTTCATGAACATCGATCACGAGCGCGACGGCACGACGTTCCGCCGGCAGGCGCTGGACGCGATCTCGAAGGTCGAGTGGATACCGCGCGAGAGCCTTAACCGGATCACGACGATGGTTGCCAACCGGCCGGACTGGTGCGTATCGCGCCAGCGATCGTGGGGCGTCGGGATACCGGCGTTCTACTGCGGCGAGTGCGGCAGCCACATCCTTACGCCTGAGAGCGTCGCGGCGGTGGCGGATCTCATCCGCAGGGAGAGCTCGGACGCCTGGTACGAGAAGTCCGCCGCCGAAATACTGCCGGCAAGCTTCACCTGCCCGCAATGCGGCGCCGGGGCAGCCTCCCTGCGCAACGAGACGGATGTGCTCGACGTCTGGTTCGACTCCGGGTCCACCAATCGCGCGGTGCTGGAGAATACGGCGCACTGGCCGAATCTGCGCTGGCCCGCCGATGTCTACCTGGAGGGCGGCGATCAGCACCGGGGATGGTTCAACTCGTCGCTGATGATCGGCGTGGGAACGAAGGGCGCGGCGCCCTACCGCTCGGTAATCACGAATGGCTGGACGCTCGACGAGAACGGCGAAGCGTTCAGTAAGAGCAAAGGGAACGGCGTCAACCCGCTCACCGTAATCGAAAAGTACGGCGCAGACATCGTGCGATGGTGGGTCGTCTCGCAGAACTTCATGGAGGACACGCGCTGCGGCGAGAACCTCCTGAAGCAGGTCGGCGAAATGTACCGGCGAGTCCGCAACACCTTCCGGTTCCTCGTCAACAATCTCTACGACTTCGATCCGGCGTCGGACGGCGTTGCGGAGGGCGACCTGGAGGAGCTGGACCGCTGGGCGCTCGAGCAGTTAAACCTGGTGGTGCAGACCTGCGAAACCGCGTATAATAGATACGAGTTTCACCGAGTCTACCAATCGGCGATCAACTTCTGCGGCGTTGAGCTCTCCGCCTTCTACCTCGACGTCCTGAAGGATCGGCTCTACGCCTCCGCTGCGGCCTCGCGCGAGCGCCGCTCGGCGCAGACCGCGATGCACCGGATCGCGGAGACCCTGGCGCGCCTGCTGGCGCCGATCCTGGTCCACACGGCAGAAGAGGTGTGGGGCTACCTTAAGATCGCCGGGTGCGAGAGCGTCCACCTGGCGGATTTGCCGGCCGCTCGGCGGCCGGATCAGCCGCTCCTGGCCCGCTGGGCGCCGCTTCTGGAGGCCCGGGACGCCGTAAAGAAGGCGATCGAGGAGGCCCGGCAGGCCGGCCGGATCGGTAATCCGCTGGAAACGCGAGTATCGCTGCCGGAGAGCTATCGGAACCTGGAGAGCTTCGGCGATGCGCTCGCGTCGCTCTTCCTGGTCTCACAGGTCGCGATCGGCGGCGTGGACGCGATCGAAGCCGGCCCGGCGGAGGGCGTGAAGTGCGCGCGCTGCTGGCTTATAAAGCGCGACGTCGGCGCCGATCCAAGCCACCCGGAAATCTGCGCCCGCTGCGCGGATGCGGTAGCTGGTAGTCGGTAGCCGGTACCTAGCTGAATGCATTCACCAGCTACCGACTACAAGCTACCAGCTACCGACGACCAACTACCGATAAGGAGAGGGCCATGACGCCGCAACGAACCGATATCGACCTGAGCGCCTTCCAGAGGCGGCTCATCGCGGAGCGCCGGCGGATTGCCGGCGTCTACCGGGAAGACGAGGCCGACGTTCGCGCCGAGGATGAGGACGCATCCGAGAACGAGCTCTCGCGCGTGACCACTTTCGACAGCGCCGAGAACGCCGATACTGCGGCGGCCATCGTGGACCATGATCGGGAGACGGTACTCGACGAGAACGCGCGGCAGCTCGTCCACGAGATCGACCATGCACTGGACCGCATCGCGGACGGCACGTACGGAATTTGTGAGGTCACAGGCGTTCCCATTCCCATCGAGCGCCTGGAGGCCATTCCCTGGGCGACCATGACGGTGGAGGCCGCGTCTCGCGCAGACAAGTAGCGCGCGATCGCGGCACAGCGAAGGAGTATTCGAGATTGGCTGCAGTTCCCATGGAGCGTTTAACCAGCCCGGCAGGGCTTCGCCCCGCCTATTTCTACGGCATCGTCTTGATGGTGTTTGCAGCCGATCAGATCAGCAAGGCACTGGTCCTGCGGACCATGGCATTTGGGGAGTATCGCTCCGTTATCGGGAACAGCTTCCTTCTCTCCCTAACGCAGAACACGGGCGGCGCGTGGGGCCTGGGGCCGTCGAAAAACTGGATGTTTGCGGCGTTTGCGGCCGTCGCAATCGTCGCGCTCATCATCGCGTACCACCGCGTGGCTCGCGGCGAGCTGCTCGTGGCGACCGCGTTTGCGCTGGCCCTCGGCGGCGCGACTGGAAACCTGCTGGATCGCCTGCGGTACGGATACGTCGTCGACTTCTTCTACGCGAAGATAATCCACTGGCCGATCTTCAATATTGCGGACTCCGCGATCTCCGTCGGGATCGGCCTGCTTATCGTCCACTACTTGCTGTCGATGCGCGCGGAGGCACGGCAGCGCCGGGCCGCGGCGCTGCATGCATTCGAGCAGGAGCGCTAACGGCGCAAGCGTTCATCCGCGTCAGGCCGAGCCAGTTGCGGCCGGAAAAGTAACCCTATGCATCCCATCCTGTTCAAACTCGGCAGCATCACCGTCCGCTCTTACGGCGTGCTGCTCATTACCGGCTTCCTCGTCGGTCTGTGGCGGGGAATGCGGCTCTGCGCCCATCGCGTCGCGACGGAGCCGGAGGGATCGCCACGCCGGATAACGCCGGATCAGCTCTTCGACTTCTGTATCGTCGGCCTTCTGCTCGGCATCGCGGGCGCGCGATTGTTGTTCGTTATCCTGAATTGGGGACCCTCGCCGGACTCCGGTCCCGGCTTTGGAGCGCACCCGATCGAGGCGTTCAAGATTTGGGAGGGCGGCCTTTCACTTCATGGCGGCCTCCTGGCCGGAATCGCATACATGGCATGGTGGACGCGCCGGAACAAGGTCTCCCTGCTGGCGCTCGCCGACGTCTGCGCGCCCTCCTGGGCGATCGGTTACGTATTCGGTCGGATCGGATGCTTCCTGAACGGCTGCTGCTACGGCGGCACGTGCGATCCCCGGCTTCCATGGGCCATGCGCTTCCACGATGAGCACTACCTGAATCCGGCCGTGCTCACGCCGCCAAGCCATCCGACGCAGCTCTACGCGGTGCTCTTCAACATCGTTTTCTTCTGTGTTCTGGTGCTCTGGGAGAAGAGGCCACGGCGGGACGGGGAGCTGTTCTTCGGCTACATCGCCATGTACGGCGTCTACCGCTATATCGTAGATATCTTCCGCGTCGGCGGCACGTCCTCGTACCTCTCGCCGCACCTGTTTATCTCGCTTGCGCAGGTGGCCAGCATCGCAATGGTGATCGTGGGCGTGGGCGGCGTGCTCTGGCTCAGGAAGCGGAGCGCGGCGGTCGCCAACCCGCCGTCGCGACCGGTCACCGCAACCCCGGCAAGCGATTAGGTCGCCCGCGTGCTCATATCCGCTCGCTGAGAGGCCAGACCATTAAGCGATGCCCCTGAACCTAACGCTCGATAGTCTAAAAACCGAGGCCGCCGACTTTGCACGGACATGCTCTCCCACGATGAGCCGGCGCTTTATGGTGTTACAGATGGGAAGGCGATCGGGACCTACCTGGAACAGGAATTCCAGCAATCACTGGTGCGCAAATACACCTACGTATTTGGCTCGTCCGCAAAGGGTATTGATTTTCCAGAACTCGATGTTGATGTCAAGACCACGAGTATCAGACAACCACAGTCCTCATGCCCGTTCCGATCCGCGCGCCAGAAGGTATTAGGCCTCGGGTACAATCTGCTTGTGTTTGTTTACGACAAGATCGACGATGTAAGGCGGCAAACGGCACGCCTAGCAATCCGTCACACGATCTTTGTCGACGCCGCGAAGACCGCAGATTATCAGACTACGACCGGGCTACGTAGAAGCGTTGAGAATGATGGAAACGTCGATGACATAGTCGCGTTCATCTCCGAGCGGATGTTGCCTCTTGACGACATTCAGGCACAAGGGTTGGCGGAGGAAGTATTGCGTAATCCGCCCGAGATCGGATATCTGACGATTTCTAACGCCCTGCAATGGCGGTTGCAGTACGCGCGAGTGATCCAACGAGCCGGAGAGGTTGCAGGTGTTGAAGCGCTATGACCGTTAAGAAGGAATACGGTGACTTTCAGACGCCTGCGGCATTAGCGGCCACGGTTACCAGACTGGTGTCGGAACTGTACGGACGGCCCGAGATCGTCATCGAGCCGACCGCAGGTTTAGGCGCGTTCCTACATGCCGCCCAAGCGCAATGGAGCGGAGGCTGCGAATACGAGGGGTATGAGATTAATCCAGAGTATGTTTCGCTTGCCGCTCCGGAATTGCAAAGACGCGGCATCGGATTGGTTACTCAGAACTTCTTCAGCCAAGATTGGAAACAGATCCTGCGTCGAAAAGGAAACGCCAGGGTCCTCGTACTTGGTCGTGCCTCCCTCAGGCGGCCGGCCCGTACTTCTCGATGACACATGTTATTCGGTTCCCTGCCGCGACGAAGACGAGGCGAGACTCATTCACGATCTGCTTTCGTCGGGTCCGGCCAAGAAGTTCCTGAGATCACTCGCATTTGTCGATTCCAAGCGACCGGTTACGGCCGAATTGCTTCGGCGGCTGTCGCTGGTGTCCGTTGCCACGTATCTCGGGCAGTTGGATTAACTGCTGGAGGTCAGTCGCTCGCGTGGGTCAAGCGGAAACATCGCGAATCAACTTGCGCTGAAGATTGAGGCTCCAGAAGCCTTCAACGCGGCACGTGGCGATTAGTCCACGATGTAGGTCATAAGGCCGCGGCGGCGCGCCGCGAACTTCAGCTTGCGCAGGGCCTGCATCTCGATCTGGCGGACCCGCTCGCGGGAGATGCGCATCGCCTGGCCGATCTCCTGGAGTACCGTTGAGGAATCACTGCCGCTGTAGTAGCGGCGGCGCATGATCTCTTGCTCGCGTGGAGTCAGGATATCCAGCAGGGATGAAAGCATCCGCTGCATCTCGGACGTGAGCACCGTGTCCTGTGGGTCCACGGCGTTTTCGTCGTTCAGCAGCGAGGCCAGGGTCGTGCTGCCGTCGTCTCCGACGAGCATGTCCAGTGAAACGGGCTCCTGGTTAGCGTGGACCAGCGAGGAGATCTTGCGGGCCGGAACATTGAGGAACTCCGCGAGCTGGTCCAGAGTCGGCTCCTCGCCGTTCTGGCGCATCCAGAGGGCGCGCGCCCGCTCGATCTTTCGGAGCGTTTCGGAGACGTGCGCCGGCAGCCGGATCGGCTTCGACTTGTTGTCGATCGCGCGCGTGATCGCCTGGCGAATCCAGTGCGTCGCGTAGGTGCTGAACCGGTACCCCTTGTCGGGATCGAACCGGTCGGCCGCGGTCATCAGTCCGATCGCCCCCTCCTGAATAAGGTCCTCGAACGGGATGAGCGTACTGTGATACTTTCGCGCCTCGTTGATGACCAGGCGCATGTTCGCCTCGACGAGCCGGTCCTTCGCGCGCTGGCCGTCTTTCCCGCCGCGTTTCATCCGCCCCGCGAGAGCGACCTCTTCCTCCGCGTTCAACAGCCGCTCGCGCGTGAGCTGGTTAATGTACGATTGCGCCTCGGCGCCGCCGCGGAGCTGCCTTCCGGCCTCATGGCCGTCCGACTGTTTCGACGCCGCCGTATTGCTGGAATCCGTCATTCGGGGTGGAACTCCTCACACGAGCGCACTGCTCATCCAACAACCTCTTCACGCATGCGCTCCGGTCGCCCGGCAGCGCGTCCCGTCGGCCCGATGCATCACACGTTACGCGTGTCACTCTTCCGCACACAACGGTTGTTCCGCGTTTGCGTTCCCGCCGGCAATCGTACGTCAAATCCACGCGCGCTTAACATCTTATACCACCGATTCGCCCGGCCGCGTCGCCAATACTTGCACGTGGCCGCGCGGCAGCGCTCGCTCGGCGTCCGGCTCTCCCGATCTTCGCAACAAACTATGGCCTCAATAAGTTCGACGTAAGGCGCCTAGGGATAGTTCGGCGCGAGATCCGCGCCCGCCGCCCGCATCAATAGAGACGGCTCCGGCGGCAATCCGTTTTCCCGATCTCGCCGGGCCGTCCGCGCGGCGTCGCTCCTGGCGAATGGCGACTGCCGGCTGCGCATCGGCCGGACGAGCCCTTACACGGATACGTGCGACAACCTCTGGGCAATTTCCTCCGTGTGCGGCGCGAAGCGAGCTGCCCCGGCGGCTCACTTACCGGGCGGGGATGCGCGCCATTGGCCCGGCTCGACCGATAGCTTGCCTCTGCATGTCCGCGGCCATCCCGAGTTGAAGGCCGCGGCCGCAGGGCCTGCGTCGGCCTCTGCGAGGCTGGGACACTGCGGGATGGGCAGTTGACAGCCTGTCATTATCCCTGATATAATGCGCGAGACATAATGTTGCACTGCAACGCGCACGCCCGCAGTTGGAGCTACCGTTTTCCCCCGGCCGGCCGCAACAATCTCGACACGCAACGACGGCGCACCGAAGGGTGCTCCCTTCCAGCCAGGAGCTCGCTCCATGCTCCACCACCTGGTATCGTATGGCCCCCAACCAGGCCTGCGCAGGTCGGTCATCAGATCCGCCCAGAATGTCGGGATGCGCTCAATTCCGGCGCTTAAGTGGGCTCCCTTAAGCGTGGGGATTGCACTCGGCATGCTCTTGGGCGGCGCATGCAAAGGCCAGCCTTCTGGCTTCGGCGCGCCGTCCGCGTCCGCACTGTCCCACGACCATCTTAACGCTCACGCAAGTGCCAGCCCATCCACGGCGCAGAGCACGGCGGGACCGGGCGCACTGGAGAGTCTCCGAGTTACTCCGCGCCTTCGTTCGGTGAGCCAGCGCGATCTTGCTGCCCTCGTCGGCCTCGATATCAAGGTCTCGGGCACGGTAGAAGGCCTCGCTGGCGCGGCCGGTCGCTATCGCCTCATGTGCGACGACGGCTCGGTTGTCGCCGTGCGCGGAAGCTCCTCCGCGATAGGAGCGCGCTGCCTGCTGCATGCGCGCGTCGTCCGCGCCGACGGCGGTTTCGGCCTCGACGAGCTCGACAGGACTCCGCTTGCGGAATTGAAAGCACCGCTATACGGGGATCCGGTTGTGCTCCTTGGGTCACTCGTATTGCTCCTGTCGGCTGGTCTGTTCGTGCTTGCTATACGGCGCAGCCATTCCCATTCCAGGCAGTCTCCGCAAATAACCGGAAAGGGGCCGCGGCCGGCAAGCCACGCGCCGGCGCCGGATGGCG
>Ga0209168_10001724_pt1 | contig 16719 bp, 16 predicted proteins | sample Coa_R1_FD_187156 | JGI IMG/M metagenome (GOLD analysis project Ga0209168, IMG submission 187156) | Surface soil microbial communities from Centralia Pennsylvania, which are recovering from an underground coalmine fire - Coalmine... | ecosystem: Environmental > Terrestrial > Soil > Unclassified ... | reverse complement strand
CGACCAATCAACATGATCAACCCCGAGGCCCTCGCGCATGCCCGCCCCGCCGCCCGCTGACGCCGATCCCCTGGCCCGCCTGATCGCGATCATGGCGCGGCTGCGGGATCCGGACGGCGGCTGCGCCTGGGATCTGGAGCAGACCTTCGCCACCATCGCGCCCTACACGATCGAGGAGGCCTATGAGGTCTCAGATGCGATCGACCGCGGCGACATGGCCGAACTGAAGGACGAGCTGGGCGATCTTCTGTTCCAGGTGATCTTCCACGCGCGCATGGCCGAGGAAGTCGGCGCTTTCGCCTTCGACGACGTGGCCGAGGCGATCGCGGCCAAGATGATCCGCCGGCACCCGCACGTGTTCGGCGCCGCCGCCTATCGCAACGCGGCCGAGCAGACCATCGCCTGGGACGCGATCAAGGCCGAGGAACGGGCGGCGAAGCCTCAGACCGCCAGCCTGCTCGACGGCGTGCCAGCCGCCCTCCCCGCGCTGATGCGCGCCGAGAAGCTCACCCGCCGGGCCGCCCGCGTCGGTTTCACCTGGAGCGCACCGGAGCAAGTGATCGAAAAGCTGCACGAGGAGCTCGGCGAGCTGCGGGCCGAAATTGCCAGCGGCGACCGCGATCGTTTGCGCGAAGAGATGGGCGACGTCCTTTTCGTCTGCGCCAACCTCGCGCGCCTTTTGGAGCTGGACCCGGAGGACGCCCTCCGCGCCGCCAACGGCAAATTCACCCGCCGCTTCCACGCGATCGAACGCGCGCTGGCCGAACGCGGCCGCACGCCGGAGCAATCCGATCTCGCCGAGATGGACGGCCTCTGGGACGCCGCCAAGCGGGCGGAGAAGGCCGCCTCAGGCTGACGCCGGCTCGATCCGGCCCCAGGCGACGAGCGTCGCCAGGTTGTCGCGCGTGCGAAAGCCGCGCCAGTCGGCCTTGGCCTTGGCCCAGGCGGCGGCGTCGACGAAGCCCCAGTCCCAGAACAGCGGCCAGCCGCCGTCCGCCTCCTGCTCCGCGATCAGGGCTTCGATCGCCGGATCGATCCTGGCCGCCAGCGGACCGGCGAGCAGGCTCTCGGGTGTCTGCGCGAATTCCAGCGCCGATCCGTGTTCGTCGCCGGCTGCGTGCGCCAGCGCCGAGCGGACGATGAGCGCCGAGAGCTCGGCCCGCATGTCCTCCGGGAGCCCCGCGGTCTCCACTAGGCGGACGGCGCATTTGAGGTCATAGGCGCCCTCGATCAGCGCCGTGTCGGCCAGCGAGCGGCGCATGCCTGCTTCGGCCGCCGTCAACAGCGCCGACGGCGCGGCGTCCCGCCAGTGGTACAGAGCGGCCAGCAATTCGGCCGTGGGGTTGAAGCGGCAGCCGTTCCAGTTCGCCCGCATATCCTCAGACCAGCTCCACCAGGGCGCATGCGGCGTCAGGTCGACCTCCGGGGTGACGATCGGCCAGACGCCCGCCTCCCGATCGATCGCCCCGTCCAGCCAGCGGAACGCCGCCGCGACCATGGGATGCCCGCCGTCCACGCCGATCTCGCGCAGCAGGCGAAGCCCGATACTGGTGGCGATCGCGGTCGACGCGGGCGTCGGCAGGTCCGGCTCCAGCCCGTGGCCGAACCCGCCGTCGGCGTTCTGGTAGGCCGCCAGCGCCTCCACGGCTGCGTCGGCCGGCCCCTGGCCCTCGGCGTGACGGAAGAGCGCGGCGTCGAGCGCCCTGCCCTCGCTTTCGATGAAAGCGCTCGCCTTCGCGAAGGCGGCGCGGCTTAGCGTGGCGGCCATGGCGGACCTCTCGATTGGTCCGCTAGACAGCATTTCAGCCATAGGCCGTCAAGAACATATAGGGAACACACTGGACCTACTCTGCCGCTAGCCGGCTGAGCGCCTCGGGAAACAGCCGCTCGAAGCGGCCGAGCGCCTGGCCGTCGAGGCGCACCGACAGGCGCACGCCGCCGCCGGCCTCGTCCTCGCGTCCCACGATTCGGCCATGGCGATAGAGCCAGGCCAGCGCCCGCCCTTCGCCCGCCTCGAGGTGCGCCTCGATCGGCTCGCCGTCGTCGATGAGGGCGCCGAGGGCGGCGAGCAGCCCGTCGGTCCCCTCCCCGGTCGCCGCTGAAAGCGCGAACGCCGGCGGGTGCGCGCGGCGGGCGCGGGCGGCCAGCACGCCACGCTCGGCCGCGTCCAGGCGGTCGATCTTGTTCCAGGCCTCGATCAGCGTCTGGCCGGCCTCCTCGCCGGCGTCGAGCGCGGCCAGCACCTTGCGCACATCGTCGGCCTGCGCCTCGGAGTCGGCGCTCGAGACGTCGCGCACATGCACCACGACGTCGGCTTCGCGCACCGCCTCCAGCGTGGCGCGGAACGCCTCGACCAGCTCGTGCGGCAGGTCGGAGATGAAGCCCACCGTGTCCGACAGCATCGCCGGCCGCCCGTCGGGCAATCGGACGGCCCGCACCGTCGGGTCGAGGGTCTCGAACAGTCGGTCGCGCGCCTCGACCTTCGCCTCGGTCAGGCGGTTGAACAGCGTCGACTTGCCGGCGTTGGTGTAGCCGACCAGCGCGATGGTCGGATGCGGGGCACGCCGGCGCGCGTCCCGCTGCAGGCGGCGCGTGCGGCGCACGTCGGCCAGCTCGCGCTTCAGCCGGGCGATACGCGTAGCCAGCAGACGCCGGTCGGTCTCGATCTGGGTCTCTCCCGGGCCGCTCATGGCGCCAAGGCCACCGCGCTGGCGCTCCAGGTGGGTCCAGGTCTTCACCAGCCGCGAGCGCTCGTAGGCCAGCCGGGCGAGCTCGACCTGCAAACGGCCCTCCCGCGTACGGGCGCGGCGCGCGAAGATCTCCAGGATCAGCCCGGTGCGGTCGATCACCTTCGCCTGCCAGGCGCGCTCCAGGTTGCGCTGCTGCACCGGGCTCAGCGCATCGTCGATGACGACGACGTTGACCTTCGCCTCCGCGACGCGTGCGCCGATCTCCGCCACCTTGCCCCGGCCGAACAGGGTCGCCGGCGCGGCCGCGCGCAGCGGCGCGACCTCGGCGGCGCGCACCTCCAGATCGAGGGCCTCGGCCAGGCCGACGGCCTCCGCCAGCCGCACGCCCGGTTCGCGAGAGCGGGCGCCGCCGTGTCTGGAAGGATGAAGGACGAACGCCGCCTCGGTCGGCGGCCGATGGTCGATGCTACGCTGGTTCAATCGTCGTCCTGCTCGGGCCCCGGCTCATACAGCTGAACGGGCTGGGACGGCATGATGGTGGAGATGGCGTGCTTGTAGACCAGCTGCGATTGTCCATCGCGGCGCAGCAGCACGCAGAAATTGTCGAACCAGGACACGACGCCCTGCAGCTTCACCCCGTTGACCAGGAAGATGGTCAGCGGCGTCTTCGACTTGCGGACCGAATTGAGGAAGGTGTCCTGCAGGTTCTGTTTCTTCTCGGTTGTCGTCGTCATGGCGCCTTCGCGCTCCTTGTTTCGGGAGCAGCCGCTCCCACACACCAGTTCAGTTTACGCGCGCTTTCCGCCCCGTTCGCAATCGGCATGACCCCTAGCGGGCGGTCTTGCGCGCATTCTGCTCATATAGAGCGCGCAGGCGCTGACCGACAGGCCCCGGGCGGCCATCGCCTACCTTACGGCCATCGATCGAGACGACCGGCAGCACCAGCGTCGACGCCGCGGTCATGAAGGCCTCCTTCGCGGCGCAGGCCTCATCGACCGTGAACGGCTGGAGCGAGATCGTCAGGCCCATCTCTTCGACCAGCCCGATCAGCGTCTTGCGCGTGATGCCGCGCAGGATGTTGGCGTTGGTGTCGCGCGTGCGAAGGGCCCCATCGGCGTCCACGATCCAGGCGTTGGTCGATGCGCCTTCGGTGACGAAGCCGAGGTCGTCGACGAACCACGCCTCGTAGGCGCCGCTCTCGCGCGCCGCCTGCTTGGCGAGCGCGTTGGGCAACAGGCCCACGGTCTTGATGTCGCAGCGCCCCCAACGGTTGTCGGGGCGGGTGACGACCCCGACGCCCCGGTCGGCCTTCGCCTGCTCGGCCGTGTAGTCGATGATCTTGGCAGTGACGACCACGCTGGGCGGCGTTCCGGGCGCCGGAAAGGCGTGATCGCGAGGCGCCGTGCCGCGGGTGATCTGCACGTAGACCGATCCATCGCGGACGCGGTTGCGGCGCACCGTCTCCCGCATCACCACCAGGAGCGCCGCTTCGCTCATCGGCGCGCCGATGCGGATTTCGGCCAGGCTCCGCCACAGACGCTCGAGATGCCCGGCAGCGTCGGCCAGCTTGCCGCCGAACACGGCGAAATACTCATAGACGCCGTCGGCGAACTGGAAGCCCCGGTCCTCGATGTGCACGACCGCCTCGCCGTGTGGGACATAGAGGCCGTTCACGTAGGCGATGCGCCCCATCAGGCGTCTTCGTCCTCGTCCAGGCGGACGGGCGCCACGCCCAGCGACTTCAGCTTCCGGTGCAGCGCCGAGCGCTCCATGCCGATGAAGTTTGCGGTGCGCGAGATGTTGCCGCCGAAGCGCACGATCTGGGCGTTCAGGTACTCGCGCTCGAACACCTCGCGGGCGTCGCGCAGCGGCCGCGCCAGGATGCGCTCGGCGCCCAGCTGGCCCACCTGCCCGGCGGCGGCGACCTCGGCCGGCAGCATCTCGGCCGTGATCGGCTCGGCCGGGTCGCCTGCGGCGAGGATCAGCATGCGTTCAACGTTGTTGCGCAGCTGCTGGACGTTGCCGGGCCAGTCGTGCACCTGCAGCGTGGCGATAGCGTCCTCGGTCAGCCGTCGGCGCACGAGGCCGGTCGCCTCGGCGATGCGCTCGATGAAATATTCGACCAGCTCTGAGATGTCCTCACGCCGCTCGGCCAGGCCCGGCACGTGCACGGGCACCACGTTCAGGCGGTGATAGAGGTCCTCGCGGAATCGGCCGGCGGCGATCTCTTCGCGCAGATCCCGCGACGTGGACGACATCACCCGCACGTCGACCTGCACCTCCTGGTCGCCGCCGACGCGGCGGAACCGCTGTTCGACCAGCACACGCAGGATCCGCCCCTGCGTATCGCGCGGCATGTCTGCGACCTCGTGCAGGTAGAGCGCCCCGCCGTGCGCCCGCTCGAAGACGCCGATCTTGCGTGGGCGCCCGCCCTCCCCCTCCTCGCCGAACAGCTCGAGATCCATGCGGTCGGGCGTCATACCGGCCGCGCCGATCGCGATGAACTCACCCTTGGCGCGCGGGCCGGCGCCGTGGATCAGCCGAGCGACCAACTCCTTGCCGGCGCCTGGCGGGCCGGAGATCAAGAGCCGGCTGTTCGCCGGGCCGAGCTTGCCGATCAGGCTGCGCACCTGTTGCGCGGCGGCCGAGCGGCCGATGAAGGTGTCCGGCAAAAAGGCCTGCTGGCGCAGCCGGCGGTTCTCACGCTTCAGCAACGCCTGCTCCAAAGCACGCTCGACGACCAGCAGCAGCCGATCGGACTTGAAGGGCTTTTCGAGGAAGTCGTAGGCGCCGCGCTTGATGGCGCTCACCGCTGTCTCGATGTTGCCGTGGCCGCTGATCATGATCACCGGCAGGTCGGCATCTAGCGACTTGACCAGGTCGAGCAGCTCCAGCCCGTCCATCCCCCCGCCCTGCATCCAGATGTCGAGCACCAGGAGCGCCGGCTTGCGCGCCCCGATCGAGGCCAGCGCCGCCTCGGAGTCCGCGGCCGTCCGCACGGCGTAGCCTTCGTCGGATAGGATGCCCGCGACCTGATCGCGGATGTCCGCCTCGTCGTCGACCACCAGGATGTCGGTCGCCATCATGTCCTCACGCCACTTCCGTATTGACGGGCAACAGGGTTTCCGGGGCCTTCAACCTGGGCAGACGCAGCACCGCCTTCGCGCCTGGCCGCTCGGCGGCGTCGGCGAGCACGAGCGCGCCGCCATGGTCCTCCATGATTCGACGCACAATGGCGAGGCCGAGGCCCGTCCCCTTCTCGCGCGTCGTCACATAGGGCTCGGTCAGCCGGTCGCGGTCCTTCGCGGGCAGGCCGACGCCGTTGTCTTCGACCTCAAAGGCCAGATCGTCGTTGTTGGCGACCAGCCTGGCCGCGATCCGCCCTTTGAGGCCTGGCTCGCTCAAGCGCCGCGCCATGATCGCCTCGCCGGCGTTCTTCAGGACGTTCGCCAACGCCTGCCCGATCATCCGCCCATCGCATAGCGCCGGTGACGGCGCGGGGTCGGTGAGTTCGATCTCCGTCTCCGGGTCGACGACGCGCTGGGCGAAGACGGCCTGGCGAAGCAGCTCGGCGGCATCGACGCGCTCGAACTTCGGCGCCGGCATGCGCGCGAAGTCGGAGAACTCGGCCACCATGCGGCCGATGTCGCCCACTTGCCGGATAATGGTGTCGGTGCAGCGGTCGAAGGTCTCGAGATCGGCGTGGATCTCCTTGCGGTACTTGCGTTTCAGCCGCTCGGCCGACAGCTGGATCGGCGTCAGCGGGTTCTTGATCTCGTGGGCGATGCGGCGCGCGACGTCGCGCCAGGCGGCGTTCCGCTGGGCCGCGACCAGCCGGGTAATATCGTCGAAGGTTAGGACGAGGCCGCCGTCCACGAGGCCGCTTGCACGCACGCGCAGGCGCCGCGTCTCGCCTTCGCGCAGCACGTCGATATCCGCCTCGGCGTCGCCGCCGTAGGCGCGGGCTTCGGCGAGCACACCGGCGAACTCGGGGGCGGCCTGACCCAGCGGCCGGCCCTGCGCCCCGGTCTCGGGAAGCCCGAGCAGGATCAGCGCCTGCCGGTTGGCTGCCGAGATGCGGCCCTGGGTGTCCAGGCTGACCACGCCGGCGCTGACGCCGGAGAGCACGGAGTCGATGAACTCGCGTCGCGACTCCGCCTCGGCCCCGGCGGCGCGCAACGCCGCCTGCTGCGCCTGCAAGTCGCCGGTCATGCGATTGAAGGAGCGGGCCAGGTCGGCCATCTCCTCCGGGCCGCGCTCGACGGGCACGCGGGCGCTAAGGTCGCCCCCCGCCACGCGGTCGGCCGCCTGGATCAGGCGCGCGACGGGCGCGGCGATGCCGCTGGCCGCGGCCATCCCGACCCAGACCGCGCCCACGAGCACCAGCAGCACGGTCTCCATGTAGGAGAGTTCCAGCGCCGCCTCGATGCGGTCACGGTTGGCGGCCGTGTCCCTGTAAGCGGCGAGCGAGGAGTCGGTTTCGGTGAGGTGCGCGAGGATGCCGCGCTCCACCGGCCGCGCGACGTAGAGATAGGCGTCGTCGTAGCCCTTGAGCTTGTAGAGGGCGCGGATGAGGTCAGTGGAGTCGAACGTCTCGGCCTCGATCACGCCGCTGTCGGCGACCTCGAACGCACGCGGCGGCGGGGCCAGGAAGGGCGGCGGCGCGTCGATCTCAGCGCGGGCGAGGACTCGGCCGTCGCGGTCGATGAGATAGGCGGCCGGAAACGCATGGTACGACGCCTGCACGGCCAGGAACTGGCTGAAGCGGATCGGATTCTGTTTCAGCCCAGGCGCCGCGTGGTCGAGGTCGCCGGCCATCAGGCCGACGTTGTCGCGGATCGAACGCACCTGCGAGCGCACGTAGGACTTGGCGACGATGGCGGAATTCTCCACGACCTGGCCGACCCGGTGGCTGAACCAGCTGTCGACGCTCTGGTTGACCAGGACGCCGAAGACGAGCGCCACCACGATTGCCGGGGCGACGGCGACGGTGGCGAAGATGGCCACGAACCGCAGGTGCAGCCGCGCGCCGGCGTCGCGACGCTGCGCGCGCACGAGATTGAACAGACGCCCGGCGGCCGCGAAGGCCAGCGCGCCGATCAGCACCAGGTTCAGCCCAAGGACGACGACGATGGCTTCGCTTGGCGGGCCGACCGGCCCGCTCACCGGCGCGGAGGAGGCCATCCAGACGGCGACGCCCACCAGGGCCGCGGCGAGGGCGTACCCGGCCCCGATGCTCGAGCCGGAGCGCAGCCGATTCCACCACGCCGCAGCGAAGCGGGGCGACTTGGCAGGCGGATCCTCCGCTGGCGGCGCGTCTGCGACCATCCGCGGAAGCTACTTGCGACTGTGCCCCAATTTCAACAGTGATGTTGCGAATCGGTCACCGCTTACCGCGTGCGACCTCCAGTCCCAGGTCCTGGATCTTCTTGCGTAGGGTGTTTCGGTTGAGGCCGAGGATCTCAGCGGCGCGCACCTGGTTGCCACGCGTCGCGCCCAGCGTCAGCTGGATCAGCGGCCGCTCGACCTCGTGCAGGACACGGTCGTACAGCCCCGCCGGCGGGACCCCATCCGGTTGGTCGGCGAAGTGGCTGGCCAGGTGGCGCTCAACCAGGGCCGACAGCGTGACCGGACCGCTCTCCCCCGACGGCGCTGGCGCCTGGTCCTGCAATTCCCGCTCGACGATGCGCGCTGTGATCAGCTCCTCGGCGTAGAGGGCGCAGATGCGGCGAATGAGGTTCTCGAGCTCGCGCACGTTTCCCGGCCACTCGTAGGCCTTGAGGCGTTCCAGAGCTGCGGTGTCGATCGCCTTCGACGCCAGCCCCTCGCGATGCGCGCGGAGCAGGAACGAGCGCGCCAGGTCGGGGATGTCCTCGGTGCGCTCGCGCAGCGGCGGCATGCGTACGCGCGCGACGTTCAGGCGGAAGAACAGGTCCTCGCGGAACAGGCCCTCCTGGATCAGCGCGCGCAGGTCGCGGTTGGTTGCGGCGATGACGCGGGCGTTCGGGCGCCGGCCGGTGCGCGGATTTATCGCGCCTTCCGACCCGTCGATGACCCGCGAGAGGCGGGTCTGGGCGTCGAGCGGCATGTCGCCGACCTCGTCGAGGAAGAGCGTGCCGCCGTCCGCCTCGATCAGCTTGCCGATATCGCCCTCGCCGCGGCCGAACAGTTCCGTCTCAACGCGCTCGCGCGGGACCGCGGCCAGGTTGATCACGGCGAAGCGGCCATCGCGCCGAGGCCCGAGGTCGTGCAGCGCCCGCGCCGCCAGCTCCTTGCCCGAACCGGATTCGCCGGTGATGAGCACCGTGAGGTCGGCGCTGACCAGCCGCGCAATGGTCCGGTAGACCTCTTGCATGGGCGCCGAGCGGCCGATCAGGGGCAGGCGCTCGTCGCGCATCGCCCGCGCCTGCGCCTTGTTGGCCTCGGCGTCGACCGGCCGAGTCAGCGCACGCTTGGCCGCCGCGGTCATATCGTCCAGGTCAAAAGGCTTCGGCACGTATTCGAAGGCGCCGATCTCCGCTGCGTTCACCGCGGTCAACAGCGTGTTTTGGGCGCTCATGACGATGACCGGCAGCTTCGGCCGCTGTTTGCGGATGCGCGGGAGCACGTCGAAGACGTTCTCGTCCGGCATGACCACGTCGGTGATAACCAGGTCGCCTTCGCCTTCCGAGACCCACTTCAGAAGCGTCGCCGCATTGCCGGTCGCCCGAACGGTGTAGCCCAGCCGGCCGAACGCCTGGCTGAGCACCAGCCGGATGGACGCATCGTCGTCGGCGATCAGGATCTTGTGCTGGACAGACATGCTTCCCGCTTATCCGCCGGCCTCGGCGGTTTCGATTGGCAGCAGAACGCGGAACGCGGTTCTGCCGGGCTCTGACTCGAAATCGACCAGCCCGCCCTGGGCGGCGACCAGTTTCGCGACAAGCGGCAGGCCAAGGCCGGCGCCGAAGCTTTTCGAGGTGACAAACGGTTCGAACAGGTGCTCGCGAAGCGCCGGCGGCACGCCGGGGCCGTTGTCCTGCACCCGCACCTCGAGCGGCGTCGCCCTGAGCGCGGCGCCGGCCGCCGGCCGCACGCGGACGCCGTGCCTGAACGCCGTGGAGATCAGGACCTCGCCGCGCCCGTCTCCACGCGCATGCGCCGCCTCGGCCGCGTTCTTCACCAGATTGAGGAAGACCTGGATCAGCATGTCCTCGTCGCCCAGCGCCGCCGGAAGCGACGGATCGTAGGTCTCGCGCAGGTCGAGGCCGTCGGCGACGCCGTTCGCCGCCAGCGCCCGCACCCGGTCCAGCACCTGGTGGATGTTCACCGGCAGTCGCTGCGGCGACACCTCGTCGGAAAAGGCTTCCATGCGGTCGACCAGCCGGCGGATTCGCTCGGTCTCATCGACAATCAGCTGCGCCAGCGGGGCGTCGGCCGGCTGCACGCCCGACTTCAGCAGCTGGGCTGCGCCCCTTATGCCGGCGAGCGGATTCTTGATCTCGTGCGCCAGCATGCGCCCGAGCGCCACGACCGAACGCAGGCCAGGGCCTTCCGCCACGCGTTCGGCCCCAAGCACGCCGCCGCGCGGCTGCAGCGTCAGCAACATCGCCCCGTCGCCCAGCGGCGCGGCCGCCCCGTCGGCCTCGAACGGCGGATGACCGAAGAGAGCGATGTCCAGCCCGTGCTCGCGCACCTGCACCGCCTCGTCGCGGGCGCGGGCCAGCAGGCCGGCCAGCGGCGAGCCCGCCGGCAGCGCTTCGCTGAACCGGCCGCGGCTGAGCAGCGCCAGACCCTGGCCGAACAGATGCTCCGCGGCGGCATTGGCAGCGACCAGCGCGCCGTCGGCAGCGAGGATAAAGGCGGGGTCCGGCGCCAGGTCGAACGCGGAGGCGCGCACCCCCTCGCCGAGCTGCGACAGCGGTGACGGAGCGCGGCCCGTCGCTTCATTGCCTATATTTTGCGCACCCATGCCGGCTAACTTTTAGGCAAGAGCCGTGCCGCCGTCGAGTCTGGACACCGACCGACGCACACGCGACAGAGTGCGCCGATGCGCTGGAACGCGGTGATCGTGGCGGCGGGCGCGAGCTCGCGCGCTGGCGACGGCCCCCGCAAACCCTGGCGGCGGCTCGGCGGACGGGCGATCGTCCGCTGGTCGGCCGACGCGCTTACAACCGCCGGCGCTGGGGCCGTCGTGATCGTCGTCCCCCCCGGCGATGAAGCGGAGGCCGCTTCCGCTTTGGCCGGCCTCGCGGGCTGGCGATCCGCGGTCGGCGGCGCGACGCGGGCGCTTTCGGTCCGGGCCGGGCTGGCCGCGCTGGCCGACGAGCCCGACGACGACGCGGTTCTGATTCACGACGCAGCGCGCCCCTTCGTGACCTCGACGCATGTGGAGCGCCTCCTGACAGCTCTCGAGGCGGCGGACGGGGCCCTTCCGGCGCTGCCGGTCGCCGACACGCTGAAGCGGGCCGATCTCACAACGCTCCCGCGCGACGGCCTTTCGCGCGCGCAGACGCCGCAGGCGTTCCGTCTCGGCGCCATTCGTCGGGCATACGCCGCCTGGCCGGCCGGCGCCGGCGAGCCGACCGACGACGCCCAGGTCCTGACCCACGCCGGCGGGGCTGTTGCGCTCGTCCCCGGCGATCCGATGCTGTTCAAGCTGACCTATCCCGAGGACTTTCACATGGCCGAGCAGCTGGTTCAGGGCGCCGCGACAACCCGCGTCGGGCACGGCTTCGACGCCCATCGGTTCGGCCCCGGCGACGGCGTGATGCTCTGTGGAGTAAGAATTCCGTACGACAGGACGCTCGTCGGCCACTCCGACGCCGACGCGGGTCTGCACGCCTTGACCGACGCCATTCTGGGCGCGATCGGCGACGGGGACATCGGCGAGCATTTCCCGGCGTCGGAGCCGAAATGGAGGGGTGCGGCATCGTCGCGCTTCGTCGAGCACGCCCTTGCACGGCTGGCCGCGCGCGGGGCGCAGCTGGTGAGCGTCGACCTGACGCTGATCTGTGAAAAACCAAGGCTTTCGCCGCATCGGGACGCCATGCGCGCGCGCCTCGCCGCGCTCCTCTCGCTGCCGTTGGACGCCGTCAGCGTCAAGGCGACGACCACTGAGACCATGGGCTTCACCGGACGCGGCGAGGGCCTGGCTGCGCAGGCGCTGGCGGTGGTGCAACTGCCCGCTTGACGGCCGCCCGTGAATGCGGGCTCAAAGCGGCTTCGGCCAGGGAGGACGGCGCTTCATGTTTTCGCTCGAGATCGAGACCAACGCCCGCCTCCTCATCGACGAAGCGCGTGAGCGGCGACTGCGCATCGTCACGGCCGAGAGCTGCACGGGCGGCCTCGTCTCCGCAGCGCTGACGGCGATCGCCGGTTCGTCCGACGTGTTCGAACGCGGCCTGATCACCTACTCGAACCGCGCCAAGGAAGAGTTGCTCGGCATCGCCGGCGACCTCATCGCCGACTACGGCGCCGTCTCAGAGCCCGTCGTGCGGATGATGGCCGAGGGCGCTCTGGAGAATTCCAACGCCCACGTCAGCGTCGCCATCACCGGTGTCGCCGGTCCCGGCGGCGGCACGGACCTGAAGCCCGTCGGCCTCGTCCACTTCGCCACCTGCCGCGCGAACCAGTCGGTGATGCATCGCGTCGAGCGCTTCGGCGACCTCGACAGAAACGAGATTCAGATGGCGGCGACCCAGATCGCGCTCGAGATGCTCCGCGACCGGATGCGCTAAGGCTTCGGCCCGTAGAGAACACGCGCGCGCTCGTCGAAACAGCCGATCAGCCGGTCGGCCGCGCGGCTCATGTTCGCGTTCAGTAGTGCGTCGAGCAGCTTCGAGGAAAACGCGAAGTCGATATAGAAATCAATCATTGTTCCAGTTGGATGAGGCTGAAACCGCCACCGATTGTCCAGGGCGCGGAATGGCCCGCGGATCAGCGTGGCCCGCACTTCATGCGCGGGCGCGTTCCGCACCACGCGGGTGGAGAACCGCTCGGTCAGGAAGGCGAAACTGACCGTGGCCTCAGCGTCCACGCTGTCGATCCCTTCGCCAAGGACCTGCGGATTCGAGACCCGCATGCGGGTGAGCCACGGGACGAACTCGGGATAGCGTCCGACATCGCCGACCAGGGCGAACAGGTCGTCGGGCGCATACGGAAGAATGCGCTCCAGCCGGTGCTCCAACGGCGCTAGCGACCCCTGGCCGCACGCGCGGCCCTCAGCTTGGCGAAATCTTCGCCGGCGTGGTGTGACGAGCGCGTCAGGGGGCTGGACGCGACCATCAGGAAGCCCTTGGCGCGGGCGATCGTCGCATAGCCGTCGAACTCCTCCGGCGTCACGAACCGCTCGATCGCGGCGTGGCGGCGCGTGGGCTGCAGGTACTGGCCGATGGTGAGGAAGTCGACGCCGGCGACGCGCATGTCGTCCATCACCTGCATCACCTCGGTCTTCTCCTCGCCGAGCCCCACCATCAAGCCGGACTTGGTGAACGCGTCGGGATCGCGCGACTTCACCCGCTCAAGGAGGCGAAGCGACTGGTAGTAGCGCGCGCCCGGCCGGATCGAGAGATAGAGCCGCGGGACGGTCTCGAGGTTGTGGTTGAAGACGTCGGGGCGCGCGTCGATGACGCGGTCGGCCGCGTCGCCCTTGCGCAGGAAATCTGGCGTCAGCACCTCGATCGTCGTCGCAGGCGCCGCCGCGCGGATGGCCAGCACCACGGCGGCAAAGTGGGCCGCGCCGCCGTCGTCCAGGTCGTCGCGGTCGACCGAGGTGATGACGACGTGGCTGAGGCCCATCTGGGCCACGGCCCGCCCTACCCGCTCCGGCTCGGTCGGATCGAGCGGTCCCGGCAGCCCGGTCGCGACGTTGCAGAACGCGCAGGCGCGCGTGCAGACCTCGCCCATGATCATCATCGTGGCGTGGCCCACCGACCAGCACTCGCCGATGTTCGGGCAGGCCGCCTCCTCGCAGACGGTGGCCAGGCCGTTTTCCTTCACGATCGCCCGCGTCGCCTTGTAGCCGGGCGAGCCGGGCGCGCGCACGCGCAGCCACGGCGGCTTGCGCAGCAGCGGCGTTTCTGGCCGCTCGCGCTTCTCCGGATGGCGGAAGCTTACGGAATCGATGACGGTCGCCATGGCCGCTAGATCGGCTTTTGCGGCTCGGCGATCAAGGCGCGGGCGTCAGCAGAGCTCCAAGCCCGTCGAACATGAGGCTCCAGCCCTGGCGCGTGGGCTCGATCGCGTCGGGCGCCATGCGGTCCTGGATGAGCGTCATCACAGCCCCTTCGCCGTCGGGCTCGATCTCGACCGTCACCGTCGCAAACTCCGGCGAGAACTGCGGCATGCCGAAGGTGAAGACCAGCCGGCGCGGCCGGTCGACCTCGCGATATTCGCCGACCGCGGTGTAATCGACGCCGCCGCGCCGATCGATGATCTTCCACTGTCCGCCCACGCGCGCGTCGAGTTCGGCGGCGTGGCCCTCGCTTTCCGGGCCGGTGAACAACCAGCGTGCGACGATGGCCGGATCGGTCCAGGCATCGAACAGGCGCTCGGGCGTCACGGCGAAGCGCCGGGTCATCCGCAGCGTTTGCAGCACCAGATTGTCGGTCATGGGCGGTCTCCGTCGAGTTCGGCGTGGGACTCGTCGGTCAGCAGGCCGTCGAGACGATCGAGGTTTTCGGTCCAGAGGCGCTCGTAGAAGCGCAGCCAGCCGTCGGCGTCGGCCAGCGGGCGCGCCTCCAGCCGGCAGACGTGCCGACGGCCCTCGATGCGTCGCCGCACCAGCCCGGCGCCCTCGAGCACCTTCACGTGCTTCGAGGCCGCAGCGAACGACATCTCGTGCGGCGCAGCCAACTCGCTGATGTTGCGCTCCCCGCCCGCCAACGATCGCAACATCGACCGCCGCGTGGGGTCCGCGAGCGCGTGGAAGACGGTGTCGAGAGAACTTTCAACCATGCAGTTGAGCGTAGGGTCGCTCACGCTCGACTGTCAACCGTCCGGTAAAGCGATGTGGCGCTTGACCATCGGCCCGGCGAAGGCTGAGCGCGGCCGGCCTCGTCTCTTTCCAATCCCTGGGCCGGGCGATAGCCTTTGCGCGGAACGAAAGAGCCCTTCAGGGCCTTGGAGGAGACATGCCCCGCGCGTACGACCCGAAGGCCGGCGACCGGGCCCTCTTCGACGCCCTCCTCGACGCCCGCGACCGGCACGGCGGCAAGAAGCCGATCCTGGAGGACCAGGAGCGCAATCCGCTCTCCTACACCGACGTGATCCGCGCAGCGTTCGCGCTCGGCCGCAAGCTCGCGGGCATGACCGGCAAGGGCGAGCGCGTCGGTGTGATGCTGCCGTCGAGCTCGGCCGGCGCGGTGACCTTCTTCGCCCTGCATGCCTTCGGTCGCGTCCCGGTGATGCTCAACTTCACGGCCGGCATCCGCAACCTTCGCGCCGCGTGCAAGGTCGCCGGCGTCAAGCGCGTGCTGACCTCGCACCGGTTCGTCGACCAGGGAAAGCTGGACGATCTGATCGATGCGCTCAAGGGCGACTGCCAGATCACCTACCTCGAGGACGTGCGTGAGAGCATCGGCGCGGCCGACCGCATCTTCGCCGCGCTGGCCGGCGCGGCGCCGCGCGCGTTTCGCGCCAAGGCCGTCCCGTCCGACCCGGGCGTCATCCTCTTCACCTCCGGCAGCTTCGGCGCGCCGCGCGGCGTCGTCCTCAGCCAAGGCAATCTGGTCTCCAACTGTGAGCAGGTGGCGGCGCACATCGCGCTCGATCCCGACTGGGTGATGTTCAACCCGCTGCCGATCTTCCACTGCTTCGGCCTGACCGGCGGCGTGCTCTTGCCTCTCCTGACCGGCATGAAGGCCTTCCAGTACCCCTCGCCACTGCACGTGAAGCAGATTCCGCCGCTGGTGCGCGACACCGGCGCCTCGGTCCTTCTGGCTACCGACACCTTCGTCAACCAGTACGCCCGCCAAGCCGGGGACGGCGACTTTTCCGGTCTGAAGTTCGTCGTCTGCGGCGCAGAGCGGGTGCATGACGAAACCCACGATCTGGTCGCCCAGCGTTTCGGCGGCGTGCCGCTGGTCGAGGGGTATGGCGCGACCGAGGCGTCCCCGGTGATTGCGGTCAACCGGCCCGAGGACAACCGCCGCGGCACCGTCGGCGACCTCGTGCCGGGCATGGAAGTGCGCCTCGAACCGGTCGACGGCATCGCCATCGGCGGCCAGCTTTTCGTGCGCGGGCCAAACGTGATGGCCGGCTACCTCGACGACAACGGCGAGCTTCTGCCGCCGGCCGGCGGCTGGCACGACACCGGCGACATCGTGACGATCGACGAGGATGGCTGGATCCGCATTCAGGGGCGGGTGAAGCGCTTCGCCAAGATCGCCGGCGAAATGGTGTCGCTGACCGCGGCGGAAAACCTCGCCGCCGGCGTCTGGCCGGATGCGCGCCATGCGGTGATCGCCATGCCCGATGCGCGCAAGGGCGAGCGCCTGGTGCTGGTGACCGACCGGCTCGACGCCCAGGTCGCGCCGATGATCGCGCACGCGAAGGAAATCGGCGCGCCGCAGATCCTGGTCCCTAGCCGGATCGTGCGTGCGCCCGAGGTGCCAGTCCTCGGCACCGGCAAGACCGACTACGTGGCCATCCAGCGGATCGCCGAGTCCGAGGCCCGCGCCGCTTGAAGCGGAACAAATCGCATTCGTCGGTCGTCTAAGCTCTGTTAGATCGGGCGGGATGATGCGGGCTGCGCGGATGCGATTCGGGTGGGCGGCGACGGCCATGCTGGCCGCGTTGGCGCTCGCGTTGCAGGTCGCCGTGCCGCAAGGCTTCATGCCGGCGCGCGTGAGCGGCGCACCGACGCTCGTCATCTGCACCGGCCACGGACCGGCGCTCGCCACCGACCTTCCGGGCGCCCCGAGCAAGCCGGCCAAAACGACTGCGCTTTGCGCATTCTCTGGCCACGCCGCTGCGCTGACGAGCGTCGCCGCCCCGGTCCGCGCGCCGGTCCGCGTCGTCTATGCGGCGCTGACGCCGCCAGCCACAT
>Ga0209168_10001721_pt1 | contig 16737 bp, 12 predicted proteins | sample Coa_R1_FD_187156 | JGI IMG/M metagenome (GOLD analysis project Ga0209168, IMG submission 187156) | Surface soil microbial communities from Centralia Pennsylvania, which are recovering from an underground coalmine fire - Coalmine... | ecosystem: Environmental > Terrestrial > Soil > Unclassified ... | reverse complement strand
AGGCGCGGCGCAATATCTACAGGCATTACGATATCGGAAATTCCTTTTATTCCGCCTGGCTCGATTCGAGCATGACTTACTCGTCGGCCTTGTTCGAAGAGGGATCCGCCGATTTGACGGCTGCGCAGAACAACAAATACCGCCGTCTTGCGGAAGCAATTGACCTCAGGCGCGGCCAAAGGCTTCTGGAGATCGGCTGCGGCTGGGGCGGTTTCGCCGAATACGCCGCCAAGAGTTTCGGCGCCACGGTGGTTGGGCTTACGATCAGCAAGGAGCAGCGCGACTTCGCGCAAGCCAGGATTCAGGCTGCCGGCCTGACCGAACAGGTCGAGATCAGACTGCAGGATTATCGCGACGAGCGCGACCGCTATGACCGTATCGCCTCGATCGAAATGATCGAGGCGGTGGGCGAGCAGTTCTGGCCAAATTATTTTTCGCAACTGCGCGACCGTCTGTTGCCGGGCGGCTTGGCTGGCATACAAGCCATCACAATTCAGGACAAGCTGTTCGAGAGCTACCGCCGCGACGTCGACTTCATCCAGCGATATGTCTTTCCCGGCGGCATGTTGCCCTCGCCGCAAATTCTGAAATCACTTGGCGAGCGCTTCGGTGTCCCTGTCATTCGCGAGCGCATTTTCGGGCAAGATTATGCCAAGACGCTCGCGACCTGGCGAAACAACTTCCGCGCCGCCTGGCCGAATCTCATCCCGCTTGGATTCGACGACCGGTTCCGGCGGTTGTGGGAGTATTATCTCGCTTATTGCGAGGCCGGATTCCTGTCGGGCAATATCGACGTCCGTCAGGTGGTGTTTGCGAAATCCGGGTAGCTCGCAACGCACAAATCGCCCGAGATACCGCTTCCCCTTTCCCCGTTCGCACCCTAGATTTTGAAGATCGAACTTCAAAAGAAGAATTCGCGCGCATGAAAATCTGCAATGACGTGGTCGAGGCGATCGGCCACACGCCGCTTATCAAGCTGAAGCGAGCTTCGGAGCTGACCGGCTGCACGATCCTCGGTAAGGCCGAGTTCATGAATCCCGGACAATCCGTGAAGGATCGGGCGGGCAAGTGGATGATTCTCGAGGCGGAGAAGCGCGGCGAACTCAAGCCCGGCGGCCTGGTGGTCGAGGCCACGGCCGGGAATACCGGTATCGGACTTGCGGTTGTAGCGAGCGCGCGGGGTTACCGGACACTGATCGTCATCCCGGAGACGCAGAGCCAGGAAAAGAAGGACATGCTGCGGCTCTGCGGCGCCGAGCTCCTCGACGTGCCGGCGCTGCCCTATGCCAATCCAAACAACTACCAACATGTCGGCAGGCGGCTTGCGGATCAGTTGCGAAAGAGCGAACCAAACGGCGTGCTGTTTGCCGATCAATGGAACAATCTGGACAATTCGAAAGCACATTACGAGTCGACGGGTCCGGAGATCTGGCAACAGACGGGTGGAAAGATCGATGGCTTCATTTGCTCGGTCGGGTCCGGCGGCACACTTGCCGGCGTAAGCCGGTTCTTGAAGGAAAAGAACCCGAAGGTTGTGATCGGCTGCGCCGACCCGCGCGGAGCGGCCATGTACGAGCTGTTCAAGCATGGTGAAGCCAAGGCCACGCCGGGCGGCTCGATCACGGAAGGTATTGGACTCGGCCGGGTCACCGCTATCATCAAGCAGGCCATCGTCGACGAGGCTTACCTTATTCCCGACGAGGAAGCGGTTCCGCTGATCTACGAACTGCTCGAGCATGAGGGGCTGTGTCTCGGCGGCTCGACCGGCATCAACGTTGCCGGAGCGATCCGGCTCGCCAGGCAGCTCGGGCCCGGCAAGACCATCGTCACCGTGCTTTGCGATTCCGGAAATCGCTACCAGTCGAAGCTGTTCAATCCGCAATTCATGCGCTCGAAGAATTTGCCGGTGCCCGCCTGGCTGGAAAGGCACAGCAAGATCGACGTGCCGTTCGTTTGATTGACAAGTAGCGAATAGTGAGTAGCGAGTAGCGAATAGTGAGTAGATGCCGGAAGCAAATCCGCGCTCGTCTAATTGCAAATTGCTATTCCTCTATTCCCATTCGCTACTCACTACTCACTATTCGCTACTCACTATTCGCCTATCTCAGGATCTGACTGAGAAAAAGCTTGGTCCGCGCGTGCTGCGGATGAGCGAAGAAATTCGCCGGCGTGTTCGTCTCGATGATCTGCCCCGCATCCATGAAGACGACGCGGTTGGCCACTTCCCTGGCAAAGCCCATTTCGTGGGTGACGACGAGCATCGTCATGCCTTCCCTGGCGAGGTCGACCATGGTGTCGAGCACTTCCTTTACCATTTCCGGGTCGAGCGACGAGGTCGGCTCGTCAAACAGCATGACCTTTGGATTCATGGTCAAGGCCCGTGCGATGGCCACCCGCTGCTGCTGTCCGCCGGACAACTGCGCTGGATATTTGCCGGCCTGGTTCGGGATCTTGACCCGCTCCAGATATTTCATTGCCGCCGCTTCCGCGTCCTTCTTCGGAACGTTGCGCACCCAGATCGGCGCCAATGTGCAGTTCTCGAGCACGGTCAGGTGCGGGAACAGGTTAAAACTCTGGAAGACCATCCCCACCTCGCGGCGGACCTCGTCGACCCTGCGCAGCTTCGGACCCAGTTCGATTCCGTCGACGACGATCCGTCCCTCCTGAAACTCTTCCAGAGCATTGATGCAACGAATGAACGTGGATTTTCCCGACCCTGAGGGACCGCAAATCACAATGCGCTCGCTCCTCGCCACATCGAGATCGATGTCGCGCAGGACGTGGAAATCGCCGAACCATTTGTTGAGGCCGGCAATGCTGACGATCGATTCGTTGCTCATACGTTTCTCAACCGCGGTGATGCGCGTTCAACCTGTTTTCCACAAACAGGGAGTAGCGTGACATGCCGAAACAGAAAGCAAAATAGATCATTCCCGCAAATGCAAACCCCGTAAACTGCGTCGTCGGCGTGGACCAGACGGGATCGGCGAACGAGGCGTGCAGGGAGCCCAGGAGATCGAATAATGCCACGATCGAGACCAGCGATGTGTCCTTGAATAGCCCGATAAAGCTGTTGACGATTCCGGGGATGACATGACGTAGCGCCTGCGGCATCACGATCAGCGCGGTCGTTTTCGACCAGGAAAGGCCGATCGCGCTTGCGGCCTCGCTCTGCCCGCGCGGAATAGCCTGCAGGCCGCCCCGCACCACCTCGGCGATGTAGGCGCCCGAAAACACGGAAATGCCGACCAGCGCCCGGACCAGACCGTCCATCTTGAAATTCCCGGGCAAGAACAAGGGCAGCATATAGGTGGCAAAGAACAGCACGGTGATGAGCGGAACGCCGCGCCAGAATTCGATGAATGCAATGGAGGAAAATCTGATCAAGGGAATGGTCGAGCGGCGCCCGAGCGCCAGGACGATGCCAATCGGCATGGAGGTGACGATGCCGGTGACCGAAACGACAAGCGTGACCAGAAGCCCTCCCCATAGCCGCGTATCGACAATCGCCAACCCGCCGCGATCCAGTCCCATTAGGGCGATGACGAGGCCAATTCCGGCAAATATCGCAACGCTGTCCACAAGCGAACGCCATCCCGTACGAATTCCGCCGCTCAGGAGGAACACCGAAAGCGAGACGATGGCCGATGTCGCTGCAAAATCCGCCCACATCGGTTGTGACGACGACTGGATTTGATCGCGCAGCCACGTCAGTGGCCAGATTAGGTACGGGATCGCGATACTTAGTAAGGTAATGATCTTGCCAAGCAGCAACAGCACCGGTCCAAACAGCGCTAACGCTATTCCGAGCAGTCCAACGATGCCAGCAGCACCGACGCCCGTCAGCATGCGACCGGCATCACCCGTATTGGCGGCGAAACCCAATAGAAAATCTGCGGTCCAGGTGACGCCAAAACCGCTCAACCCGCCGCCATGCAGAAGGAAGAACGCCACGACGGGAAACGCGATGAAAAACAGACCCGCATTGAGACCCTTGGCCGGCAGCCGCGGAATCAACAACGGCAACAACAAGAGAGCCGCCAGCGCGAAGGTCAGATTGACCCGCCACCGCTCGGCCTCCGGGTAAAAGCCATAGATGAATTGGTTCAACTTTGCCTGAATGAAGGGCCAGCAAGCGCCGACCGGATGCCCGGCGTTTTCGACGAGGCAGGCGGTACGATCCTTGCCGGTCCAGACCGCATCCACCACCAGAAATTTGAAGGTGGGAACGATCGTGAACCACAGAACGAGCAAGCTCACGATCGTCAGCAGAATATTGCCGGTTGAACTGAACAGATGGGCACGCAAGAAGCCGACGAATCCCGTCGCCTTCACCGGCGCCGCCCGCTCGGGAAGAATGTCCTGCCTGACGAATGATGCAGCCGCGAGCTCGCTCATCCGCCCATGCTCCGACCGATGCGCCAGTTGTAAAAATTCATGATCGCGCTGGTGAAAAGCGAAGTCGCCAGATAAACGCCCATTGTTATGCCGATGATCTCGATCGCCTGACCGGTTTGGTTGAGCGAGGTGCCCGCAAACACCGAGACCAGATCGGGATAGCCGATAGCCACCGCCAGCGAGGAGTTCTTGGTCAGATTGAGGTACTGGCTGGTCAGTGGCGGCAGAATGACGCGCAGCGCTTGCGGCACCACGATCAGGCGCAATGCCGCGCCCCGCGTCAAGCCGAGCGAAGAACCGGCCTCCATCTGACCTTTGTGGACCGACAGAATGCCGGCCCGCACGACCTCGGCGATGAAGGCGCCCGTATAGGTGGAGAGCGCCAGCGTCAGCGCCACGAATTCCGGAATGACCCGCGAGCCGCCTGAAAAGTTGAATCCCTTGAGTTGCGGAATCTCAAAACTCACCGGCGCGCCGAACACCAGCACCGCGACCAACGGCAATCCGATCACCAGGCCGGCCACATAGGGCCAGATGGTGATCATCCGGCCGGTCTGAAACAGTTGGCGGCGCGCGTATGATCTCAGCACCAGCGAAGCCATCACCGCAATCAGCAACGCGATCGTCATCGCCGCCAGGCCGGGATGCGGAATGGGGGTCGGAACGACAATCCCGCGATTGGACAGAAAAATAATGCCGGACAGCGAAATGCTTTGTCGTGGGGATGGCAGCGAGCCGAGGACCGCGAGATACCAGAACAGGATCTGGAACAGGACTGGAAGGTTGCGCAACAGTTCGACATAACCGCCGGAGATGCGCGACAGCAGCCAGTTCGGCGACAGCCGGCCCAACGCGACGGCAAATCCGATCAGGGTGGCGAAGAAAATGCCGATGACCGCGACCAGCAGCGTATTCAGCAGGCCGACCAGGAACACGCGCGCATATGTGTCGGATTGGGAATAAGGAATCAGGCTCTGATTGACGTCAAAGCCTGCGTTGTTGTTGAGAAATCCGAACCCGGCTGCGATGTGTTGCGACTGCAGATTGGTCCGGACGTTGGCGAAAATCTCGTAACCAGTCCAGGCCAGCACCGCGACAAACAACAGCTGCAGGATGACCCCTCCCCAGCCGGCGCGGCCCCCCAGCATCCGCCGCAATTTCGCGACGAGTTGCCGCGGCGGTGGTCGGGACTTGATGGTCATTCTCGCGACGTCAGGCGAGATCAGCGGATCGGCGGCGCGTATTGAATTCCACCCTTGTTCCAAAGCGCATTGAGGCCGCGGGCGATCCCAAGCGGCGAGCCCGCGCCAACATTGCGGTCGAAAGATTCGCCGTAATTTCCGACCGTCTTGATGATGCGTACGACCCAATCCTTGGTCAGGCCCAGTTGTTCGCCGAAATTACCGTCGGTGCCGAGGACGCGCTTCACTTCCGGTTTATCGGACTTTGCCATCTCATCGACATTCCTCTGGTTGATGCCGAGTTCCTCCGCATCGACCATGGCAAACAGCACCCATTTGACGATATCGAACCATTGATCGTCACCATGGCGAACCATGGGACCGAGCGGCTCCTTTGAAATGATTTCGGGAAGCACGATATGATCGGCTGGGCTTGCAAGTTTCAGGCGGTACGCGAAAAGTCCCGACTGATCGTCCGTGAAGGCGTCACAGCGCCCGGATTCATAAGCCTTGATGGTCTCGTCTCCATTCGCAAAGGCGACCACTTCGTATTTCATATTGTTGCTTTTGAAATAGTCCGCGAGATTTTGCTCCGTGGTCGTGCCGGTCTGCACGCAAATCGACGCATTGTTGAGTTCGAGCGCGGAATTGACCTTCAGGGATTTTTTCACCATGAAGGCCTGCCCGTCGTAGTAAGTCACCCCGGTGAAATTGGCACCGAGCGTCGTGTCCCGTGACAAGGTCCATGTCGTCACGCGCGACAACACGTCGATTTCGCCCGACTGCAATGCCGTGAACCGATCTTTGGCCGACAACGGCACGAACTTGATCTTGGTCGCATCATTGAAGACGGCCGCGGCGATCGCGCGGCAGACGTCGACATCGATCCCCTTCCAGTTACCCTTGTCGTCGGGTGCCGAAAAACCGGGCAGTCCCTGGCTGACGCCGCAGGACAGCACGCCGCGATCCTTGATCGCCTTGAGAGTCTGCGCCGTTGCAGACTGGATCGAAAAACCGGCAGCGAGAGCGACGGCAAGGGCGAGAGATACGCGTTTCATGACGAAGCCTTTCGTGGGGCGTCCGGGAAGGATGAACAATTCGCCGCAGGCAAGGTCGGGCCAGCCAATGATTCGCCACCATAGATGCCTGGCCCGGACGGCGAAATTTGCCCTAATCCGGCTCATTGGCGAAAGTGGCTGTCGTGACAGGCCCTCAACACTGCTGCGAATTTGTGACCGCATCACAGAACGACTGGACGACCGGGTCAAGGGGTTGACGCTAGTGCCGCCTATTTGAAGTTCTTGCGCCACCCGCCGCTGGTCCAAACCAAGAACTTCAAATAGAAAAGCGGCACTGGAATCATAAGTTTGCTAGTGCCCCTTGCTTTCCGAAGTTCGTGTAAGAGGATGCTGCGACGTATCGCGAACTTCGGAAAGGGGGCACTAGTCTTCTCTGCTCTGCTATTAACGATTGAGTCCGCCTCCGCAACGTGACCCGTTTTTGAACGGGCCGGCGGCGGATAAAGCAAAGGGGCTGAAAAGATGAGCTCTCCCGGGAACAACGAGCGGAGCGCTCCGCTAAGCGCGGAGACCGCGCTGATCACTGCGGGGCGCGACGCCAAGGCACAGAAGGGGTTCGTCAATCCGCCAGTCGTTCACGGTTCCACCGTACTTTATCCGACGGCTGACGACCTGCGCGCCCATCGCGGCGAATACCAATATGGCCGTCACGGTACGCCGACCACGAGGGCGTTGCAGGACATCTTGATGGCGCTCGAGGGCCCGCAATGCGCAGGCGTCGGCATCGTTCCATCGGGCCTGTGCGCGATCACGACGGCCCTGCTCGCGGTACTGAAATCCGGCGACCATCTTCTGGTCTGCGACAATGTCTACCGGCCCTCGCGAAACTTCTGTAACGGCCTGCTCGCCCGCTATGGCATCGAGACCACATACTTCGATCCGCTGATCGCAGCCGACATCGGAAAGCTGTTCAAGCCCAACACCAGAGCAGTCCTGGTCGAGGCGCCCGGTTCGCAGTCCTTCGAGATGACCGACATACCCGCCATCGCCGCGGTTGCGCACGCGCGGGGGGCGCTTGTGATCGATGACAACACCTGGGCGACCCCGCTGTATCACCGTTCGCTGGAGCAAGGCGTCGATATCAGCATTCAGGCGGCGACCAAATATATCGGCGGGCATTCCGACATCATGTTCGGAACGATCTCGGCGAACCGCGCGGCCTGGCCCGCCATTTCCGAAGCAATTCGACAGCTCGGGCTGTGCGCGGGCCCAGATGACGTATTCCTGGCAATCCGCGGCTTGCGGACGCTCGCGGTGCGGCTTGCGCATCATCATCGCTCGGGATTGGAAATGGCTCGATGGCTCGCGCAACGGCCCGAGGTCGCACGGGTGCTTCATCCCGCGCTCGAGAGCGATCCCGGGCATTCGATCTGGAAACGCGATTTCACCGGCGCCTCGGGACTTTTCAGCATCGTGTTGAAACCCGCGCCTCAGGCGGCGGTCGATGCCATGCTCAACAGCCTCAAACTGTTCGGCATGGGCTATTCCTGGGGTGGCTTCGAAAGCCTGATCATTTCGTTCGATTGCTCCAACTACCGGACGGCAACGAAATGGGAACCGGGCGGTCCCGCTCTGCGGCTCCATATCGGTCTTGAGAATGTCGAGGACCTCAAGGCCGATCTGGCTGCAGGATTTGAGGCACTGAAGGATGCGTGCGGCTAGCTTTTTTTCGCGCTACGCGAAGGTGGGGTGTGGAATGCGAGCAAGAGACTGCGTCAGGGCGATGAACCAAAGCTCTTCATTGCCTCCGTTACGATGATTTCTCCGGCCTCCTGTACGAAATGGCCTGCTAGTGGAAGCTCGAGCGGCGGCGGACAGTTCCGGATAATCTGACCAAGCGCCCGCATCACCGGCGGCCCTAGCACCGGGTCTTTCAAGCCCACTGCCATGAAGCTTTTCCCGGTCCACGCTTTCGACCAGAAGTCCCGCGCGCGACGGGAGAGAGCGGCGCCGTCGGCATCTGGACGATCCGGCACCAGATTCGGAAACCGTCGCACTCCGGCCTTGTATCGCGCATCGGGAAAAGGCGCCGCATAGGCCGCGGCTTCAGCATCTGAGAGATCGGGCACTGCGCGTTTCATGAGCGCGGCGACATCCATATCCGGATTTCGGTTCGCGAAGGCCCTCCAGGCGAGAAAACCCTCGCTCAACGGCACGTCACCAGTACCGAGCGCCGTATTCATCACGAGCAATCGCTCGAACCGGCCCGGCATATCCATTGGAATCGTAAGTCCGATCAATCCTCCCCAATCCTGACACACCAGCATGATGCGGCGGAGGTCGAGCGCCTGAATGAGGGAAATGACGGAGGATCGGTGGAAATCGAAGGTGTAGACGGACTCGTCCGCAGGCTTGTCGGAACGGCCAAAACCGAAGAAATCCGGAGCTATAACGCGGTACCCCGCAGCGAGCATCGCCGCAATCATCTTTCGATACAAGTAGGCCCATGTCGGTTGACCATGCAGGCAAAGCGCCGCCGGAGCGGTCTTCGCTCCCTCGTCGAGATAGTGCATGCGCAATGGACCGATATCAATGTAATGGGGCTCGAAGGCGTAGCCTGGTAATCCGACGAATCGTTCGTCCTCGGTTCGCAACGTCTGCATGTCCGGGCGCCCTCCTAATTCGCCAACGGATCGGGCCGGATCTGGATATGCACGGCGCGCGGCTTTGAACCCTTGCCGCCTTCCATCAGCCAGGGCACGCGGTCGCCGCTTGTGCTCCATAGCCCCCGCCCCTTCCATCCCGCATTGGGGTCGTCGATCCGCGCATCGAGCCCTTTGGCGAAAAAGCCGATCGGGTAGGGAATGCGCAGCATGACCATCTGCCCGTCCTTGAAGGCGACGAAGCCGTCGTTGAGATTGGCCGTCGAGATCGGAACGTTCTCGCCGAGGCCGACCGCATTGTGCTGGTCGACCCAGGTCCAATAGCTCGCCTCGGCGCTTGTGTTCTCAAAACCCTCAAAGCCCGGTCCGGGATATTTGTGGAAGGCAAAACCCTCGGGGCAATGATTCCCGGTCGCCTTCGGCCCGTTCAGCGGATTCTTGCATTTGCGCCGGTCAAAACTGATCAGGGTTCCGTTCGAACCAGACCCCCAGAGCACGCCGTCCTTGTCGATGTCGCCGCCGCGCAAGCCGATGCCCTCCTTCGGAATCGCGTAGAATTCGGAGAGCTTCGTCTTCGGATCGAAGCGCAGAAAACCCGGCGTGCCTGCAAACACATTCTGTGCGTACCAGATTGAACCGTCGGTCGGGTGCGGCATGACCGAATAGGGACCGGAACCTGCGATCCGCATGTCCTTGTCGGCCTCCGCGGGTTTGCCGGGCTCGGTGTATTCGTCGAGCTTGCCGTTCCCGTTGGTATCGAGGACCCACGGCGCCCAGCCTTGCGCTTTCGCCGCATCGCCGGTTTCGTCCCACACCCTCGTATTGATCCATCCGGCCACCGGTCCCGATCCGGAGAACCACAACGTATTGTCCGCGTCATACCCGAACTGCGGATGATGCGTACCGAAGCAGGTGTCGATGAAGCTGTACTTCATGGTTTTCGGGTCGAGCATAGAGGCCTGCCGACCGGAACGCTCGAGCGGGAACAGCTTTGCCGACGGATGATCGGAGCCCTTCTTGCAGAAATCCGGATTGTCGATGCCGCGAACCGCAGCGGCGAACCACACGCGTCCCTTGCCGTCGAACATGCCGTTGTGGTTGTTCGCCTTCTGACTCCAGATTTTTTCCTCACCCCAATAGGCGGACGCGCCGATCGGCTTCATCGTTGCGTTGGGATGCAATGGCGGGCCGAACGATTCCGGAGCATTTGGATCGGCAACCGGCATCTTGAAGAACGTCACAGTGCTCGTCTTGGGATCGAGGATCGGCATGTAGTCCGACGAATATTCGTTCGAGCCGTAGAGCGGGCCGTAGGCGTTGACGGTCGGGTTGCGCCGATCCGATGAGATCAAGTCGTGTACGAAGTGCTTCTCGGTCGCCCACTCCCAGGACGAAATGACCACGTTGCGTTCGATGCCGGACGGCCGTGGCGGCTTCGATTTGGGCAATTCGCCCTTGGCGATGCGATCGGTCCAGTCGCCGAAATATCTGAATGGGACGCTGCCCAGTTCGCCCGCGAGGCGGTTCACCATCCATTCGCCGGTTTGTCCCGAGGAGACGCGGCGCATCCAGGCTTCCTCGCCCGATTTGAACGTGCCGAACGCCGCGGGAATCGTCCGCGTCGATTCCTGCCCAAGCTGGTGACAGCCGACGCAATCGACATTGTTCATCCGCTGACGCCAGGTCTCCTGGGTAATGTTGGCCGGAATATCGGTGGCGCCGCCAAAATCCTTGGCCGGAGGAATCTTGAGCAGGCTGAACCAGTAGATCGCGGGATAATAATGCGCCGCTGACGCTGCATCCGGCGCCTGGATCGCCGTCAGATTGATGAGTTGTCCAGTCTTGGCGCGAATTTTTGGTGAATCGACCAACCCGTAGCCACGCACCCACACCTCATAGTTCACGTTCGTCGGCAAATCCGGAATGACAAACCGACCCTGATCGTCGGTCACAACGATCTTGGTGAACTTCGTCGGAAGCTCGGTCGTCTCGGCAATGACCCAAACTCCGGCTTCCGGCCCCGAAGGACCGCGAACGACTCCGCCAATGTCGTCATTATCGATCGCAACCGCGGCTGGCTGCGCGTGGGCCGGCGAAAATGCGGCTATCGCCGAGACCGTGACAAGGATGGCCAAGCGAGACCGGAGTGAACTTTGTCGTTTCATGCTGATCCCTATGAATACAAGGCGCTGGGCGCAGCCTACACGAACGCATCCCCAACACCAGAGCCGGCATGTGAAGGACGCAGGAAATGCCTGCCGTCCGACTAGCTATCGACCGCTACCTGGTCCCTGTGGAGCGCGATGAAATAAAGATTGCGCAGGTAGACGACGAGGCCGAGCCCCTGGCCGGCAATGAATACCGGATCGCGCCGGTAGAGCGCATAGACGAGCAACAGCGCCCCGCCGCCGACCGAAAAAAACCAGAACGCCACCGGAATCACGCTGCGGCGCGCCCGTTCCGATGCGATCCACTGCACCACAAAGCGCATCGTAAAAAAGCCCTGCGCCACAAATCCGAGAGCGACCCAGGCGTCAAATTTGACGATGAAAACATCGTTGAGATAGCTGACAAGATTATGGAACAGCTCCGTCATAGGGTCACCTCGGTCGCGACAGGCGTCGGCTTCTTGCGGCGGATCAGCCACCAGACTCCTGCCAGATCCATCATTCCGATCCACAGTCGATCGAAGAAGCCGTAGTTCGACACGCCCGAATGCCTGGGGCGATCGATCACATCGACATAGGCGATGTCGTATCCCTCGCGGCGTACCAGCGCGGGCAGGAATCGATGAAGGCCATCGAAATAAGGCAGCGCCAGGAAGACCTCGCGCGGGAAGGCCTTCAGGCCGCACCCCGTATCGCGGGTGCCATCGTGCAGGATCGTACTCCGCACAGAGTTCGCGATCCGTGATTGAATTTTTTTGAAACCGGTGTCCTTGCGCCCGACCCGCTGCCCCGCGGCAAGACCGACGCGTCCCTTGCCATTCTCGACCGCCTGGATCAGGGCAGGCAGGAAAGTCGGGTTATTCTGGCCATCACCATCAAGCGTCGCCACGATCGCGCCGCGCGCGGCGCGAACGCCGCTGCGCACCGCCGCCGACTGGCCCGACGATACCTTATGCTGCAACTGACGCAGATTTTTACGCTCCTTCATCGCAGAGAGAAGCCGCTCGGCGGTCGCATCCGTCGAACCGTCATTCACATAGATGATCTCGTAGTTCCAGCGGCCGCCGAGTGCGTCGGCAATCTCGGCGATCAGAGGCAAAATATTTTCAGCCTCATTACGCACGGGCACGACAATGGAAACATTCGTTTCGGCTACGTCGGAAAAACTCAAATCCGAATCCTTAAAGACTCTGGCCCAGAGGCGAAGGGATTGGCCCCCATCCGATGCCGCCCGGCCGACCCGGTCGGCGGTCAGCTTCTATGTGGCCGATGCCTCCGGGGCAACCCCTTTGAGGGGCCTGAAGGCGACCGGCGCAATTCGGCCGCCCCCGGCGATCACAAAACCCAAACCTCGCGCGGCAAACCAGTATCGCACGCCCATCGCCCCGATGATCCCGATCGTGGCCCCCGCGACGACATCGCTCGGGTGATGCGCCAGCAGGACCAGCCGCGTCACCGCAATCACAAGCGCGTAAGCGATCATGATGCCTCTCGCTCGCGGCCATACGGCGGCGATGGCGAAGGCCAGCGCAAACGCCGTCACCGAATGCGCCGACGGGAAACTGGCATGGGCTTCGGTGCCGGCAAAGGGAGCGAAGTTGAAGGGATTGGCCTCGCCTCCGACAAAGGGCCGGCCGCGGCCGGCGACCCATTTTGCCAACTCGCCCACTGCAAGCGGCACCGCAACCGCAAAAAACAAGAATTGCAGACGCACAACGAATTCCAATAACCGGCCCCGCAAGGGTTCTCGGGCGGCGGCAGCAACCATCACCAATGCGAAAAGTATGATGGCCACCAGCAGCAGGACATAAGTGTCCTTGCCAAATTCGGTCAGAATGCGGACTGGCCAGAGGCTCGGTGCGCGGCGCGGCGGCATCTGCGCGATTTCCCACGCATCAAGCCAGATCATGAGCGTCAGGACACAGATGCTGCCAAGGATTGCCGTCAGCAACGATTGATACGCCAATCTCCGCATCGCTTCGCTGCGGCGCGCTTCGGAGGGCGAGCGCACCAGCTGCGTCATCGACGCGAGCGTGACAGCCGACAGGCGCGAAAGGTAGGTCTTGGAAGCACCGGGATCGGACCGCGCGGACATGCTACTCCGTGCCTTCGGAGCGGAAGATCGCGATCGAAATCGCACGGCCTTGCGAGATATTATAGCCCTCGATCCGCGTCGCCACGTCGTAACGCAAACCGATGGCTTCGGCGCGCTGGGCGAAGCTGCGTTCTGCACGCTGCTCCACGATGGCAAAGCGGCAACTGCCATGAGCGAGAAAATCCGCCGCGCCGGATCCGTCCGTCAGCAGCGTCGATGTCCCAGTCATGAAAACCAGACTGGGTTCATGAAAGCCGGCGGCCGCAGCCCTCGGTCCGACGCAGACGACCTTGCGGAGCGCACGCGCGATCTCGGCGCTCGGAAACAGGGGCTTAAGCGCCGGTACGACCACGCCATAAATGGCGACTGCCAGGAAAATCGCCGCGGTGACTGCGTTCAACAAGGAACGCTCCGCGCGATTGTCGTCGTAAAGCCACCACGCGAAGAGGCCGAAGATCAGCGCCGCGGCCATGAACGGCCACGCCAGAAATACCGGCTGACGCGTCAGTCCGACGGCGCCCACAACAGCCGCAACCGAAGCGACGGCCGGGATGATGAACCACCACGCCGCCCCACTCGTCAGCCAGGAACGCGACAATACGCGGCGCTCAAGCACGCCGACCGTGAGGATGGCGATTGCGGGATAAAGCGGCAGTACATAATGCGGCAGTTTGGTCAGCACGATCTCGAACACGATCCAGGACGGTACCAGCCAGGCGAGCAGGAATTGTGCCCCCGGCTCTCGCCGCGCTCGCCAGACGGCGGGTGCGGCCATCGCCGCCAACGGCGCGCCGGGCCAGAACGTCACCCAGAAAAGCAGCAGATAAACTCCAGGCGGCGCGCCGTGCGATTCCTGTGCCGCCAATTTGCTCAACATGTCGCCGCCGATTGAATCGGCAAAGAAGGTTTCGCCTGCGCGCCAGAAGATCGCGACGAACCACGGCAGGACCAGCACCAGAGTCCAGATCAGGCCCCAAACCGGACGCAGCCACCAAAGCCACGCTGCCGATCGGTCGAGAAAGGCCAGTGTCACGATGGTCAAACCCACGAACATGAGGATCAGCGGCCCTTTAAGCAGGATGCCGCCAGCCAGCGCCGTCCAGAAAATCGCCGACCAGGCCCATGGCGGATGAGGAGACTCCTCACCGCGCTGCCAGGACAGATAAATCCGCGCCAGTGCGCCCATCGCGGCCACGACCGAAAGCAGCAGCATCGCGTCGGTCTTGGCGAGCCGCGCCTCGACGCCCAGCAAGACCGAACTCGCCATCAACAAGGCCGCGAGAACCGCGCCTCGTCTGGTGACGAAGGCGAGCGCCGCCCAGTAGGTCAGGAGCACCGCGCCGAGAGCACCGATCAAGGACGGCACCCGATAGAGCCAGATGCGCACCTGGGCGCGCGGCAACCCGGCCAGTGAGGCCGTTTCGAGGGCGACAGCCTGGAGCCAATAGATACCGACCGGCTTCTTGTAGCGAACCTCGTCCTGGAAGCGGATGTCGACGAAATCTCCGCCCTCGACCATTTGCTTGGTCGCCTGCGCGAACCGCGCTTCGTCACGATCTATCGGCGGGATGCTGAAGAATCCGGGCAGGAAGAGAAGAAGTCCGCAAAGCATCAGCAGCGAGACCGCGCGGACATGGCTGCCGGTCGCGAAATTCAGTACATCGAGCAGCAAACTGCCGCGGTCCGCGCGGTTTTTGGGCTCGCGCGGCTGACCAAATCGCGGCTGGGCATAGGTCTCGCTCATTGGTTCCGCATACGCCGAAACCACCATGGCGACAACCGCTTGGCCCAAAATCTACTGAATTCTGACGACGACTGTGTCCGCGGCGCCCTTGGCGTCAATGACAGTCAGCCTGGCAAAGCCTGGACCCGGTGAATCGATCAGCCGCTGCCGGCGGCTGTCGAGTTCCCCGACCGCTACGCCGTTGACCAGCATCGTGATCGGAAGCACGCCGCCAGCCACTTTCACCGGCATCGCCGCGGCAGGCGCGCCATTCGCGGCGCTTATATCGAGCCTGGAGCCGTTAAGTGGAAACTGAATATGTGGCATCCGCTCGCCATCCGTTCGCACCAAATCGCCCATAGGGCGATAACGCCGCAGCGGCGGCGGTAATTTGGCGTTGCTCGCGACCAAGGTGCCCTTAGGTGGCCTGGGCAAGGCGGCTGGCACCTTTCCGGTTCGCGCGAATGCGTCAAACAGGATTGGTGCTGCGGCGGTGCGGCCGACAATGCCCGGTGCAGGCGCGCCATCAGGACGGCCGACCCAAACCCCGATGGTCATCCGCCCGTCGAAACCGATCGACCACGCGTCACGGTAGCCGTAACTGGTCCCCGTCTTGAATGCGATCCGGTTATGCACCCCGTTTTCCGGCGGCGGCGTTCCCAACAGGATATTGCCGACTTGCCATGCGGCCACCGGATCCAACAGCCGCAGCGGTTCCCGCGCGTTATCGCGCTGGATTTGGATTTCGCGTAATGGCCGCGTGTTGCCCAGCCGCGCCAGTCCGGCATAGAGCTGAACGAGGTCCTGCAAGGTAATGCCCACGCCGCCGAGACCCATGGCCAGTCCCGGCGCCTCGTCTTTTGGTAGCTCCAGATTGGCGCCTGCCTGTTTCAGCCGCGACGACAATCGGCTCGCGCCAACCCGATCGAGCAGCGCGACGGCCGGCACGTTCAGCGACATTTGCAGCGCCTTGCGCACGGGCACGGTGCCCTGGAAGGTCATGTCGAAATTTTCCGGCGCGTAGGAGCCAAAGCGGACCGGCCGGTCTTCGATCAGGCTCTCGGGGTGAACGAACCCGTCCTCAAACGCCAGACCATAGATGAACGGCTTCAGCGTCGAGCCCGGCGAGCGTACTGCGCGGGTCATATCCACCTGCCCCGCCCGGCGATCGTCGAAGTAATCGGGCGAACCGACGCGCGCGAGCACGTCGCCGCTGGCGTTATCGACCGCGAGAATGGCGACGGAGATATTCGACCCCAGCGCAATGGCGCGATCCCGCGCCAACGCCTCAAGGGACTGCTGCAGGGTGGCTTCGAGCGTCAAGGCGATGACGGGCGAATCCCTCATCGAGGACATCGCCTGGTCGGCGGAATGCGGCGCCAGGATCGGCATCGGCTTGCGCAATTTCGGCACAGGGGCTGCTTTGGCGATGGCCGCATCCTCCGCGGAAACCACGCCTTCCTCCACCATACGGTCGAGCACGCGGTCGC
>Ga0209168_10001719_pt1 | contig 16744 bp, 8 predicted proteins | sample Coa_R1_FD_187156 | JGI IMG/M metagenome (GOLD analysis project Ga0209168, IMG submission 187156) | Surface soil microbial communities from Centralia Pennsylvania, which are recovering from an underground coalmine fire - Coalmine... | ecosystem: Environmental > Terrestrial > Soil > Unclassified ... | reverse complement strand
CACCAACGGCACGACGTTTACCTACGACGCGTATGCAGCCAGCCCGGTGCACCGCTTCTACCAGATGTGGCAGCAAGAGGATTGCAACGTTCATCATGCAACCTCGCGCAATCCCAGCGGCTGCAAGGCGGACCTGTTTACCTGGACCGAAGTGACCGTGGGTTCCAACGTCAACGGTGCGGCGCAACCCTCGAATTTCAGCACCGATTATTCCCCGACTGCTGCGACCACCGGCGAAGGCGCCACCAGCATGGGTTTTTACAACGTGCTGCAGGGCGATATGCCGTACTTCAAGGAACTGGCTGACCACTATTCGATGAGCGACAACTATCACCAGGCGGCGATGGGCGGCACGGGTGCCAACCACATCCTGCTCGGCTATGGCGACGCTATGTGGTTCAGCGACGGCAACGGCAACCCGGCCACGCCGCCGCACAATGAACTCGTCTGGAGCGATACTCCAAAGGATGCCGGCGTCGTGGACGAAATCGAGAACCCCAACCCGGTGGCCGGAACGAATAACTGGTGGACGGAGGACGGCTACGGCGGCGGAGGATTCGGTTCGCCGGTATTCGGCGGCGGTTCGTATAGCAACTGTTCGGACGCGTCACAGCCCGGCGTTGATCAAATCCGGGACTATCTGGAATCGCTCGAACGCCCGATCGATCCGCGCTGCGAGAGCGGCAAGTACTACCTGCTGAACAACTACAATCCGGGATATTTCGGCGACGGTTCCAACGCCTATACCGATCACTACGTTTTTAACACTCCGTTCACCATCCCGCCCACTAGTCAGCGAAACATCGGCGACGTGATGCTCGCCGCCAATGTTTCGTGGAAGTATTACGGCGACCAGTGGAACGCGTATCTCGCGGACAAGTATCAGCTCAACTACGGAACAGTGGGGCCGAACAGCGACCAGTACTGCAACATCTGTAACCCGTTTCAGTACTCGACCTCCATCATGACCAACGCGGCGGTGCGCACCGCTCATCTTGCCGATACGGATGATCTCTACGTCGATATTCAGAGCGGAAATCTTCCCGCGGTCTCCTTCGTCAAGCCCAGCGGCTGGGCCGACGGCCACCCGGCATCGTCCAAGTTCGATATCTTCGAGGGCTTCGCGCGGAAAGTGATCCAGGCGGTGAAAAGCAATCCGGAACTGTGGGAAAGCACCGCCATCATGATCACCGTGGACGAAGGCGGAGGCTATTACGATTCCGGCTACGTTCAGCCGCTCGATTTCTTCGGTGACGGCACCCGAATTCCGATGATCGTGGTTTCTCCCTACAGCAGGGGCGGAAAGATCTCACACGTTTACTCGGATCATGTGTCCATCCTGAAGTTCATCGAGAAAAACTGGCACCTGGAGCCGGTCACCAAGCGGAGCCGGGATAATTTCCCCAATCCGAAAGTGGACGAAGACAATCCATACGTGCCGAAGAACAGTCCGGCCATCGGCGATTTGATGGATCTCTTCAACTTCGGCCACCACGACGGAGATCACGACGGAGACGATTGAGGCAGGGGATGCGATGATCGCGTAATCGCTCCTGATCGCTTCTTGGAACAATTCCGCGGCGCCGGTTGGCAGGCCAACCGGCGCCGCGGTTCGTTTTCAGAGACGGAGGTATTTCAGGCTGCGTTCACCAGACTTTGTAGATGAATTTTGCGGAAATGCCGCCTGCCAGAACCAGCAGCGAAAGAATCAGCCAGTTATAACTGGTGCCGTAGGTGGCGGTCGGGAAGTGGTTGCTGATCATCAGGAAAATCAGCGGCACGGTCATGAAGGTGTTGTGAATCGTTCGCCCTTTGGCGCGTTCCGCCAGCTTCTGATCGATCGGCTTTCCAGAGCGAATCGATTCCAGCATCCTGCGGGTCGCCGGCAGGATGCCCATCCAAACATTGGCCGCCATGATGGTGCCGAAGAGCGCGCCAATGTGGATATAGGCCGCGCGACCGCTGATCAAATGCGTTAGCGCATAAGCCAGAGCCACGACCAGAAAATAGCAGATCGCCCCCGCCAGCACCGGCATGCGTCCGAGCGGCGACCGGTAGATTCCTTCGTAAACCGCAAAACCCAGAATGAGCGTGCCGAGTCCGATCGCGACGCCGGTCCCCATCCCGATGCTGGACACGCTGTCATCCAGCAGCAGCCCTCCGGAGTAATACAACAGGCCGAGCAGCAGAAACCCGGTGATCCACGTGACCAGAGCTTCCCAGCGAAACCAGTAAAATCTTGCCGGCACTGCTTTGGGCGCCGACTGCTTCTCGACCAACGAAAAGCTGCCACTATGCACCAGCCAAACCTGCGGCAGCCGCCCGGCATTCCGCGCGGCCTCTTCGTCAACCGCCATGCGACCTTCGAGTTTGGTGAAGTAGTAGGTCTGCCCGATCCAGAAAATCCCGGCGAGCACGTGGGCCCAGCGGAGGATCAAATTCAGCCATTCACTGACGGCGGGCGGCATCGGACTGGACTCTCCTGAAAATGTGCGTTCCGCCAGAGCGGCAAAACGCTGGCTGGAGATAGTACTGGCCGCACGCTGGTAGCTCAAGCGCAAAAGTCTTCGCCTCGGCGGTTGCGCCCAGACTGGCCGGTTCTGTGTGAAAACGTTTGCGAGGGAAGGCTGAACGCAAAGCCAACTACAAAGGGCAACGGAAAAGGCCATGGCCGAAAAATTCCGCTTCACAATGGACGTAGGTATGGCGAAGCGCGGGGAAAAGGGTAAATGGTGAATATTGATGCCGGGTGCGATTGACTGTTATACTGGCGGCGGTAACTGCCGCATGCAGGACGCGGCCATGAATTGTACTGACTTCCTTAGGGGGAATCCGATACAGTTGCCCGCTCGCCCCAACCGGTAAACCTCAGCACACAACGACTGGGAGGTCGTACAATCGGTAGTACATCAGCCTCTGGAGCTGACTATCCTGGTTCGAGTCCAGGCCTCCCAGCCAAACTTCATAACTGCAAAAACGAAACTACTAGCGTAGAACAACAGGCTTGATAGGCCCGCCCGCTAATATACCTAGACGCAAGCGACACATGGAAGCGACATGAACGTGGAGAACGCCCACTTCATCATTGAACAATGAACGTGAGCTGAACCATTTCCTGCGGAGCAGCGGAATTCGACGACGAACTCGTTACCGTGATCATGTACTGTCCTGCAGGCGTCCCGCCTTGAGGCGCGGGAGGGCCCGTTGTTCCGCCGCCCGCAGACCCGCCAGAACCGCCGCAGGAGAGGATACCGGCAACGAGCGTGATAACCGACGCGAGACGAATCGCTCGAGCAACGCCTGATGGGCGTGCTGAATGGATTCCTGTCTCGCGAATCCATAGGAACATCAGGCAGCCCAAAACGCCGGCGAAAAGAACGCCAGCTATAGGAAGAAACAATGGAGAACCCGTCAAAATGGCAGCGGTGTGCGCGGACGTAGTGACGGACACTTGGACCGTTTGGGTGCCGCCGTTGAGTGTGACTGGCGGAGCTGTAGTGCACGTTGACAGTGCGGGCGCGCCCGCGCAGGAGAACGAGATCGTGTCGGTAGTGCCGGGGAGTGAAGCCAACACCACGTCAAAAGTTGCGGTTTGTCCCGCCGTAAGCGTTAGGGTGGCGCCGTTCGAGGAGAACTTGTAGTTGGTCCCGAACCCGGTAATCGGAATCATCTGTGGGCTATGCGCGGCATCATCCAGGATGCGCAGCGTCGCACTAAATGCGCCCAGGCTTGTCGGCCGGAAGTCGATGCTGATGAAGCACTGATTCGGCGGCACGATGCCCGGCGAGCACAAGTCTAGCGCTGTGAACGGCGAAGGCGATGGCGCCAGCGCAATTCCGTCCACGGCTAGCGGGGCGGCGGTAATGCTGAGGTCCACAGAAGAACTTGCGAACTGGTTAATGAAAGTAGCGCCAAGATCGATGCTCAAGGGGCTGATCGTAAGGATCGGCGCCACGGTGCCAACCCCGCTCATGTCGACGGTTAGGGGGCCTCCCGGTCCGCTATTGATAATCGAAAGGGTGCCAGAGCGGAGACCGGCAAGAGTGGGCCGAAACGAAACGCTGACGGTGCAGGTTCCCGCAGATGCCAGCGAGAATCCGCAAGTGTCCGTCTCCATAAAATCGCCGCTCAGGAGGTAGGAAATGGAGATCGCGGATGCGAGCTGGTTTGTGACTGTGAATGTGCGAGCTGGACTCGTCGTTCCGATCGTCCGATTGTCGAAGAGCAGATTCCCAGCCGACACTTTAATGGGCGCTCCCGTGCCGGTGCCGGAAAGCGCCCCGGTGTAAAGGTGACCGTCACTGCCATTCTGAACTGAAAGCGCGCCGGATGCGCTGCCGATCAAGCTGGGGCTGAACGAAATCTGCACCGCGCAGGAGCCGCCCAGAGCGAGCGTCGAGCCACAGTTGTTCGTTTGCTGAAATGGCGGTGGAACCGAAATCGACTGCAGTGATATGGCGCCGCCGCTGATGTCGCTGATCGTCAACGTCTGGGCCGCGCTTGCAGAACCCGCGGCAACATTTCCGAAATCCAGTGAGGCAGGCGAAATTTCGAGCCCCGCGGACACACCGTTTCCCACGAGTTGAATCGAGTGCGGCGTGGACAAGTCCGATGCCACTACGGTCAGTGTTCCTGTCCTTGTGCCGAGCGCCGATGGTGTGAAGGTAAGGCCGAATGCGCAACTCAAAAACTGGTTGAGCTGAGCCGGCAATGTGCAGCCCGGCGACGAAATCCGAAAATCGCCGGAGGCAGATGCACTGCTGATGGTGACCGGCGAGGCGCCGAAGTTGCGAAGCGACTCAAAGAACGGCACGCCGGTCGTTCCCATTTGCTGATCGCCGAAATTCAGAATTTCTGGTGTCGCACCCAACGGCGCTGATCCAGCACCGGAAATCGGAACGAGTTGCGGGCTGCCCATCCCGGTATGATTGATGGTAACTAATCCAGAGGCGGAACCCTCAACCGTTGGCAGGAAGACCACTACGACCGTGCAACTGGCGCCGGACAATAGCATCGTGGGGCACGTGTTTGTGCCGATTGAAAATACGGCGGGCGAGGCGGTCACTGAGTTGAGCGTGATTGTCTGCGACGAAGTATTCTGCAGCGTGAGGGTCTGAGAAGCCCCGATGCCGATCAAGGCGTTGCCCAGGAAGGCGATCTGCAGCGGCGAAACCGAAAGGTCTGATCGGATCAAACCCGTTCCGTCGAGTTGAAGAGTCTGCGATCCGCCGACAGAATTATGAGAGATTGTCATGGCGCCCGGGATTTCACCGTTGGTTGACGGATTAAATGACACAAAATATCGGCAGCTTGCGTTTGCAGCGAGCACTGGCGGACAGTTGTTGGTCTGGCTATACGGGCCTGTCACAGCTGTACCCGTCAAGGAAACCGGCGCGGTGCTGGCGTTGGCGATCACCACAGTGCGCGGCAGAGGCGCCGGACCAACAAATTGGGTGCCAAACTGAATCGACTGGGTTGAAACGATTAGTGCGTTGGTCGTGGGATTCCCCCCGGCGGAGATGCGAATGAATTCACTTGCCACGTCGTGGCCGATCGTTACTGTGCCGCCCAGTGAATTACTGGCTGTTGGGCTGTAAGTAACTTGGATCGTGCACGTCGTCGCAGAAGCCAGTAACGATGGACAGTCGTTCGTCTGAACGATCGAGTTGTCGTCGACCGCGATCGAAACAATCAAGGAGGGGGCGTCGCCCAGGTTAGTCAAGCGAATCGATTGCGGCGCACTGGACGTGCCAATCAACTGGTTTGGAAAATAGAGCTGGCTTGTGGAAGCAACGAGGCGTTCGCCGCTGCGCAACTCGCCGACACCGTTCTTAGTCAATATGTCGAAGCTCTGAGGACTGCCTGGCGCGTCGCTGGTAACGATCAGCGCAAAGTCGGCTCCCTGCTCTCCGGCCACAAGAGAGCACCCGGTACCCGGAGCCAAAGGATGCAGCTGGAGACAATCCCCACCGAGCACTGCAGAAGGATTGGAGGAGAAGTTCGAGATGTTTAAAGGAGCTGCGCCGACATTGCGGACGGTGAGATAGGGAGGGTACCGTGGGTAGACGCTCAGCCGAGGACCGGTACCGGCCAGGTCCAGCGTCGCGATGTAGCCATCGCAGCAGACGGCCAAGTTGGGCTGAGGAAGAAGGTTATCCAAGAGAATCGCCGAATTGGAGGGGCCAGCACCGGCACCGCCGCCTCCGACAACGAGGTGTTGGGCGGCTGGATCGATCCCTATCGAAGAGCGCGCATTACCCACTAAAGTCGAAAACATTGGCGTACCCAGGGAATCCAGACCAACCACGAATCCCGTTGCGGGAAATGCGATGCCATCGGAATCGCTGGTCTCGATGGCATTCAACATCGGGAAGTTCGTTTGATACGGCGCTCCGACCAGGAATGCGTGCCCACTTGCAGGATCCACTGTGACCCCTGTTGTCGTGCCGGTTCCAAGTAACGTTGCATAGACGAGTGAATTGCCATCCGCGCTGATCTTCATCGCGAGCGCTTGGTTAGGATTGGGGCAGGGAGACTGCCCGACTGGTACGCAGGAGGCCAGGTAGGCGCCGGATGTTGTGGGGAAGTCCAGCGAGGTTACGGTCCCCGCAACATAGGCGTTTCCTGCCGAATCCACCGCGATGGCGGCGCTTGTATCGTTGCCGCTTCCGGAAATTGAATCGGCGTATTGCAGGTCAGAACCATCGGGCTTGAATTTGACGACGAATATTCCACGGTTCGAGTTCAGCGTCGATGAAATGTTCTGTGTAGGAAAGCTCGCAGGAGAGGCTTGTCCGGTGACGTAGGCGCTGCCGGTCGAATCGACTGCGATGCCGAATCCCATGGAAGACCCGACATTGTTTGTCGGCCCTGCTGTTCCAGCGAGGTACGTGGAGTACTCTAACGCAGTTCCGGAAGGATTCAGTTTTTGTACAAACGCACTTAGACTTCCCGGGTTTTGGGCTTGAAAGGCATTTACGATATCGAGTCCCGGCCCCTGCACGAACCCAGTGATGTAGGCATCGCCGAGAGCGTCGACCGCGATCGCTTTCGCAAGGCTGCCCGGGCTGAGCAACGTTGAATACCGAACCGTACCATCCGGCCCGAATTTCGTAACAAACGGACAACCCGTCGATGGCTGTGGGCACGATGTGCGAAACGCCCCGGGCGTAGTGGCGAAATCTGCCATAGTATTTCCGGCAACGTAAAGATTTTGTTGGGCGTCGATCGCGATTCCCACCACCCCTGCAGCAACACCCGACGGAAGGAACGATATGAACGCATATGTGGTTCCTGCCGGAGTCACTTCGGCGACAAATGGGCCGGTCTGAGACTCGCCTGCAAGGTATATTTGCCCGGAAGCGGTCATGCCGATACCAACCGGGGCGTTGATGCCTTCCCCAAGCATCGTCGCATAACTCAGCACAGGGTCAATGATGAGAGGTAGTGAACGATCGTAGCGGCCTACGCTAAATCCAACCGCGTCATTCGCCAAAAGGAGGAATTTCCCGGCCACCTTCGTTCGAACGCCATTCAGATCCTGGTAGATTGCCGGCGCCAGAAACCGCAATTCGCTGTCGCCCGTCTTGATTCGAAGCACGCCCCTGTCGAGAGAAACCCCCTGGGAGCCGCGGAAGCTCATCCTGATTCTGTTTGGAGAAGAACCGGGAGCGATCACAAAATCGTATTCAAGCGAGCCTCGCTCTCCATGGAACAGGAGGTCTATGCCGGGGTAGAGTTCGCTATAGCGAATTCTGTTGTAGTTCGGTATTCCGGTGTGCCACCGGGCGGGGTCTCGCCCAGAATAATAATTCGTCCGGGTGAGCACCGGATCTAGCGCCTCGACAGTTGAATCCTCTACCGCTCCGTCAAATCGCAGTTCTAGTTCAGTTGCTGGCGGCCTTGAGGGCGAAACCAAACTAGGGAATTCCAGTTGTTGTGCGGGCGAATTCGATTTGGGCATTCGCAATGCGATAATCACGCGGTTGGCACCGAATCGCATCGTCCCTGCCGCTGTATGTGCGACGAAGCGAGCGGCAGAGTCAACCTGGCCTTCGTTCGGCTCAAACGTGACAGGAAGACTCCCAAGCCTCTCAACTCGAGGCGTGGTCGCAATCGCCGCAGCCCGCCCATTTAGTCCTGGAATCCCAGATTGGGGAGGACTTGGAGACGCGAGACTCCACGGAGCGACTGCACCTCCCGACGCTAGAAGCAGTACCAGTCTGGAAATGGTAGACGCGCTGAAGCGATAGCTCCGATGCGATTTCGCACCAACTCTGGGCGGTTGGGGCATGGTTGGTTAATTTATATATCCTATATGGCTATGCCTGGTCAATTCATCGTCGAGCTATTCTGGTTCGACCACAACGACCAAGAAATTGTTCCGCCGTTAGCTGCAATCTGAACGAAAAAGCGTGATTCTCGACTTGACCGGTCCTACGCGATCGAGTGCACCACACCGCCATCGACTCGCGATGCGGCTCCATGTTCGCGCCAGCTTTAAGTGCAAATTCTTTCGAACCGCGCGATGTTTCAAGGCGCCGATTAACGAGCGGTTTCAGAGACATTCTCTGGCACCAGGGCCATCGTTTTCAGATGGTTGAGCAGTTGCGCGGTGTTCACCGGCTTGAAGACGTACGCGTCGCACAATGAGTTGAAGGATTTGACCACTTCTTTCACGTTGTCGAGCGCGGTGACCATGATGATTTTTACTCCTGAAGTGGAAAACGTTCCGGCGGCTTCTTCTATCGCGCGGATTTCCCGGAGCGCGGTCTGGCCGTCCATTTCGGGCATCATAATGTCCATGCAAATCAGGTCGTAGCCGGCTCCATTTTTCTTCGACATGCGAAACGCCTCTACGGCCTCGACGCCGTTGATGGCCACGTGGCACTCGCCGAAACGAGAGAGATAGGTTTGCAGCAAGAGCCGGCTGGTAAAATCATCTTCCACGATCAGCGTGCGCATCTCGGTCATTCCTTCCCGCGGGGGGGCGTTGCCCATCCGGATTCGATTGCCGTGGACTTGAATTTCTCGAATTGTTGCTCGAGAAGAGGCAGCAGGGCTGCCACAGCGCGCCAGTTCGCCGCAACGAGAGCCTTTAGAATTTCTTCGCTGACGTCGCGTAGTGCAGGAGCGGAGACGGTGGCCGCAGCGCCCTTGAGCACGTGCGCCTGGGTGCGGAGTCCGCTCACGTCTTCCCGACCGGCGGCCTCCCGCAGCTTGCGTAATTGTTCCGGCGCGTCGTCCAGGAACCCTCCAACAATTTTTCTGGCCAATGCATCGTCGCCGGAAAGACGCGCGAGGAGTTTGCCGGGTTCAAAGACGTCTTGCTCCGATGGCCGGGAGTTTCCCATGGGCAATCCTTTGACTTCGAGGGACTGGACGGGACGGCGAATCCATTTCGTCAAGAGTTCCGCTAGCTGCGCCGGCTCAATCGGCTTGGAAAGATAATCGTTCATTTGTCCGGCGATGCATTTCTCGCGGTCGCCGGTCATTGCGTGGGCCGTCAATGCAATGATCGGAATGGCGGGATTGCGGATTCCGTTCAGGCCCGAACGAATTTGCCGGCAGGCTTCAAAGCCGTCCATGACCGGCATCTGGCAGTCCATCAATACAGCGTCGTAGTCCGCTTTCCGCAGCGCTGCGATGGCGCCCTCGCCATTTTCCGCGGCATCGGCACGGTAGCCGAGCTTGCTCAGAATGGCCAGAGCGACTTGCTGGTTGGTCGTGTTGTCCTCCACCACCAGGATTCGCGCGCTGGAGTTCTCCGTGGTTGTGGCGGGCAACACTGGCGGTCTTTTCGCGACAGCCTGATCCTCGCGGCCTTTGCCGCGCAGCGCGAGCGCCAGCGCCTCGTACAACGAGGATTCCCAAACCGGCTTCGACAATGTGCCCGCGAATCCCATCCGCTTGACGGTAGCGGCGTCGCACTCCTGGCCGAGCGGGGTCATGAGCACCAGAGCGATTGCCAGATCGCCGCACTCTGCAGCGATGCGTCTTCCCAGTTCCAGTCCGTCTGTGCCCGGCATTTTTCGGTTCAGCAGCACGACGCGAAATGGATCTTCTTCCTTTGCCGCGAAGCGCAGAGCGGCCATGGTGGAATTTTCGTCGGTGGTTTCTTCACAGCGGCATCCGATGGAACTCAAGAGCGCCCGCAGGATGGTGCGGCTGGTCGCGTGATCATCGACGATCAGAACTTTGAGAGCTTGCAGGCCGAAATCCAGTTTGTCGCCGGGCCGCGCCGCCGGCGGTTGCATCTCAAAGACAATCGTGAACCAGAATGCGGACCCGGCTCCCGGAGCGCTATGCGCGCCGATTTTTCCGCCCATCATCTCGACCAGTTCCTTGGAAATGGTCAGTCCCAGTCCCGTCCCGCCGTATTTGCGGGTGGTGGAGCCGTCTCCCTGAACGAACGGAGCAAAAAGAGAGCGAGCCTTTTCCTCCGGAAAGCCGATGCCAGTATCCTTGACGCGAAAGCGCAGGGTTGCGGCGCCCTGGTATTTGGCCTCGAGGCCCACACTCAGGGCGATTTCTCCCTGATGAGTGAATTTGACGGCATTGGCCAGGATGTTGACCAGAACCTGGCGCAAGCGCGCGGGATCTCCACGTAGCAGCGTGGGCACATCACGATTGATGTCGCACGTGAGTTCCAGGCCCTTCCGGTGGGCTTCGGCAGCGACCATCTCGGCGGCTTCACGCAGGGGCGCATGCACATCGAAATCCACCGTTTCCAGCGAGAGCTTTTGCGCCTCGATTTTGGAGAAATCGAGAATGTCACTGATGACCGTCAGCAGGGACTGGCTGCTTTTGTAAATGATTTCGGCATATTGCCGCTGTTCGGCACTGAGCGCGGTTTCGAGCAGCAGCGAGGTCATTCCGATCACTCCGTTCATGGGAGTGCGGATTTCATGGCTCATGTTCGCCAGGAACTGGCTTTTCGCTTGGTTGGAGGATTCGGCGGCGTCCCGGGCCTTTTTGATTTCGATTTCGGCGAGTTTGCGTTCGGTGATGTCGATGAAGCTGCCTTCCACGAATGGCGCGGCGCCTTCGCATTCCACCCAGCTTAAATTGACGATGGCCCATACGGCGCCACCGTCCCGCCGGCGCAGACAGGTCTCACGATTCATCAGCACTCGCTGTTTCTTCAGCAACGCCCACGTGGGGTTGACTTCGCTCTGGTCAAACAGGACGTCCCGGCGATGAAGGCCCAGGAGATCCCTGGTCGAGGGATAGCCGAGCAGGACCGCGCACGCTTCGTTGACGTCGATGAGCGTACCGTCCTGCGAATAGCGAAAGACTCCCGCTTGGCTGCGTTCGAAGAGCATGCGGTATTGCTGCTCCGAGAATTTCAGGGCTTCCTCCGCTCGTTTTCGCGCGGTGATGTCGAGGACCGACTCAATGATGCCGGTGACCTCTCCGGTTTCTGACTTCAAGGGGATGTAATTGCAGAGCCAGTCGTGTTCGTCCATCGTGCCGGCAATTTGTCCCCGGATTTCGACGCCCAGAATCGGCTCACCGCGTTGCAACACCTGGGTGTAAACCTCGCTCAGCCGCCCGGCTCGATCCGGCACGATGTCAGAAATTGTTTTGCCCATGCAATACTCTGCCGAGTGGCCCGTCATTTTTGCCAGAATCTCGTTGATCCGCACGACTCGAAATTGCGGGTCGACGAACGTCAAGCCTACCGGGGCATACTTGTAGATCTGTTCGATTTCAGACAGTTGCCGGCGCAGCTCTCGTTCCCGGATGCGCAGGGATTTTTCGGCGGTCAGGCGATTGGTGGCGTCCTGTTTGACTGCGATGAAGTTTGTAATCGCTCCCGTCGGGTCCCGAATCGGGGTAATGGTCATCTCCTCGGGATATTCTGTGCCGTCCTTGCGCCGGTTGATAAGCTCGCCGCGCCAGATGCGTCCCGCGAGAATGGTGTCCCAGAGTTGGCGATAGTATTCCGGATTTTGCCGGTTGGATTTGAGGATTTTCGTGGACTGGCCGATGACTTCATCCGCGGAGTAGCCGGTGATCACGGTGAACGCGGGATTGACGAATTGAATCCGGGCGGAAATATCCGTGATCAGGATCGCTTCGGTGGTCTGCTCGATCGCGTTGATCAGAAGATCCACGCCGGGGCCGTTGAGCCGGCGGCGTGAAGTGTCACTCGGGGAAATCTCTGCGGTCTTATCCATGATCTGATTCATCGCTTCCTCTTGTCGCCCTCGATCCTTCGCGCTACTTGACCAGTTTTTTGATCACTGCGATTAGCTGGTCCGCGTTGAAGGGCTTCACAATCCAGCCCGTGGCCCCGGCTTTGCGTCCGGCGTCCTTTTTCTCCGCTTGCGATTCGGTGGTCAGCATCAGAATGGGGATGAAGGAACAGCCCGGCAATTTGCGGACCGCGGAAATCATTTCAATGCCGTCCAGGTTGGGCATGTTGAGATCGGTGATGATCATGTCGAACTTGTTCTGGCTGGCTTTCGAAAGGCCGTCCTTCCCATCCACGGCATCAACCACTTCGTAACCGGCATTCTTCAAGGTGAACATGACCATCTGCCGGACGCTGGCAGAATCATCAACCGCCAGGATTTTTGTCATCTCCTCCCCCTCGTCAAAAATGGGGCGGGGCGGCGCGGCGCTCGCGCGGCCCAGCAAAAACAGGCAAATCAGAAAAGCTCCACGTCATTGCCCGCCAGCGACTGCTCCAGGACTGGCATGTCCGTGCCGTGAAGCGCCGCGGACATGACCTTGCGCTCGATTTCGGTCGTATAGGAAGCTGAGAAGAGACGCTCCGCTTCGGCGGCATCGAATCGCCGCGACACTTCTGGATCGCGGGTTTCGAATTCTCGCAGCAGCGATTCCATCCGATTCAGGGCCGCATCGAGAGGTGCAAAGCACGCCAGTAGCAGATCACCGGTGCTCCCAACGGTACCCAGTCCGGATTGCATTCTCTCCATCACCAATTGCATCTGGGCGGATTCGCTGGCCACGAATGCCGCGGCGGCCCGAACGTTTTCCAGGGCGTCATGGCTCGCGGCCTGGTCTTCACGCAGTTTCTGGCCGCGGGCTTCGGAAAAGATTTCCATCACCTCGCCGGTTTGTTGGACCAGTTTCATGATCTCGGCGAGAGTAAGTTTTGATTGTTCAGCGATGGCGGTCCATTCGGCGGAGACCTCCTTGATGAGGTTGGCGATCGCGGAAACGACGACGCCGCGCCGGCCCAGGCGATTGGCCTCAATCAGGGAATTGAAGGTCAGCAATTGCAGACGGTGGCGAATGCCGCGCGAACGCTCCTGATATTCGTTGATCAGATCCCGCAGGCTGGGAAGGCCCGTCAGCGTGCTTTCGATGCGCTTCGTGTACTCCCGGCTTTTTTCCTGTAGGGAATTGATCTGCGAGAGGTGAGAGGTCAATCCCCGCTCCTGCTCCAGGACCCTGGGGCCGATGCTGACCAGGTCAGAAATGCTCAGTTGCCGGATCGAGCCCATGCACCTGCCAACCTGAGAGGTCCAGTCGGCTACGGTCTGCTTGATGTTTCTGATCTGGCAAGTCTGGATCAACAATCCCGCATAGACCAGGGGAAGTTCGGCTTCGCTTTCACCGTTTTCGTGCGGCGTTCTTGAGGCGATGAGTTCCAGAGCCTCCTGCACATGCTCGATCTGCTGACGGGTAATGTCATGCCCCTGAATGGCCGCGACGATGCCGGCGATTTGCTCGGAAGTGCCCTGCGCGTAGGTTCGGAACTGCTCTGGAATTCGCGCCAGTTGCTGCAGGCCGCCGCCGATTACGCTTAAATTTTCGCCAATGCCGGTTTCCATTTGATTCAGCTCTGCGCGCATTCGCGGCACTGTAGCGGCCAGCTGCTGGCGGGATTCTTCGACGGACTGAGTACGGCCTTCGGCGCTATTCGAGAGTTCCATGGTCTGTTGAGAAATGGATTTGGAAAACGCCGACAATTCCCTCGCGAGAATCAGAAAATCACTGCCCACGCTGCCGAGTTGCGCCACCTCAACGTTGGTGAGGACACTTAAGGCTTCCAGATGGCCGGAGATCGCGCCCTGGCGCTGGGTGACTTCGGACAGTTGATTCAGCAGCGACTCTTCCTGCCGGAGCGTTCCGAGGACCGCGTTCGCGGCATCCAGCTTCTGCTCCATGAATCCGCTAACCGTCAAACACAATGACTGCACCGCCGGAAGGACGAGACTCATGCTTTCGTTCTCGACACACGCTACGATCGACGCCGCGCGTTTCAGAATCGCATCCGACTGGGAGGCGAGGCTCTTGAACGTGTTGGAAGCTGACGCGACCTCCGTTTCACCGGACCGCGTCATCTCCGCCAGTTCGGCGCGCACCTGGGCCAGGACCGCCGGCCATTGAGTGTTGTGCTGCGCTCTCATGTCTGCCAATCCTGATTGGGCATAGCACTGAGCGCGCCAGTGGGTGCTGCTTCTACGAGTTGAATGCAAGCGCGACTGCCTGCGCGCATTCGCCAAAGTTGCTCTCCGCGTCTCACGTTGCATACCTCGCCGGTCCTTGGCCGCTGACTGCTCTCAATTCGCGCTGGCAAGAATGGCCCGGGCGATCGATTGCAACGGCAGAATGCGGTCCACGGCGTTACGCTTGATCGCCTCGTTGGGCATGCCGAACACTACACAGGTGGCTGCATCCTGGGCGATGGTGACGGCGCCCGCTTCCTTCATTTCCAGCATGCCGTTCGCGCCGTCGTCGCCCATGCCGGTCATGATCACGCCCACTGCGTTCTTTCCGGCATAGCGGGCCGCGGAGCGAAACAGCACATCCACCGAGGGACGATGACGGCAGACCAGAGGACCTTCCTTGATGTCCACGTAGTAGCGAGCGCCGCTGCGCTTCAATAGCATGTGGTGATTGCCCGGAGCGATGAGCGCCCGACCGCGGATCACCGTATCGTTGGGCTCGGCTTCCTTCACGGAAATTTCGCACAAGCTATCCAACCGGCTGGCAAACGCCTTCGTAAACAACTCCGGCATGTGCTGCACGATCACAATGCCCGGAGAATCGGGAGGCAGCGCTTCGAGAAGTTCCCGGAGAGCCTCGGTTCCCCCGGTGGATGCTCCCACCGCAACGATTTTTTCGGTGGTTTCAATCATCGCTCCGGTCGGACGAGCAAGAACGGAATCGGCGGTCAGCTTGGGCTGTACCACATGGCTGGAACGGGCTCGCACGCGCGCCCTGGCTGCTACCTTCACCACCTGGCAAAGCATTTCCCGGGACTCCTCCAGAAACTGTTTGCTTCCAATGCGGGGCTTGGCGACGATGTCCACGGCGCCATATTCGAGCGCCCGCAGAGCGCTCTGGGCGCCCTCCTCGGCCAGGCTCGAACAAATCACCACCGGGATGGGGTGTTGCGACATGATCTTCTGCAGGAAGGTCAGGCCGTCCATCCGCGGCATTTCGATATCCAGGGTGATGACGTCCGGCAATTGTTCACTGATGCGCTCGGCGGCTACGAAGGGATCGGCGGCGGTTCCGATCACTTCAATTTCCGGGTCCGCGGACAGCACATCGTTCAAGGTTTGGCGAACCAGTGCCGAATCGTCCACGACCAGAACGCGAATTTTTGTTTTGTTCATGGTTCCGTCCATGCGCCAGCCGGTGCGAGCCTCACATCAGGTCGTCCGCTTCAAATTCGGCTTTTTGCAAGCGCCGCAATGAGACCTCGCCGGTCCCGGTGTGAAATTCAATGGCGCGACCAAGCGTGCCGCCCAGGTCCGAAGCGATGGCCTTGAGATTTTCCTCCCGCAGCACTTCCAGAGCTGTTTCCAGATTCTGGCGGCCGACGGTGGGCTTCGCGTTGGCCTTGCCGACCGGAAGGACGTCGGCGCCTCCAAACAGTTTCACTTGCAGTTCCGAGCGTTGCGCGCCGAGACTCTCGAAGCGTCTCAGCAAGTCGCGGATGGCGAAGTCAACGTAGCGGTAACCCTCGGTGGGTGAAACCTGGCGCGGGCATCTGGGCAAAACTCCGTGGCACAGCGCGCCCAGGCCGGCGCACGGGTCCCAGATCGTCGCGCCAACGCAGGATCCCAGCAGGGTCTTGAGGATCGTGGGTGTTCGCGCGAGATGGACTTCGCCGGGATGCAGATAGACAGATGGAAGTTCAATTTTGGTTTCGCCCATCGGCTTTCCTGTACAGGGCGGGAGCGACCGGCACGAGTGGCACATCCATATGGTGCAGGTTCTCCGAGTGGCCCACGAACATATATCCGCCATCGACCAGTTGGCGGCTGAATTTCCGAAAAAGCTGCTCTTGCGTCGGCCGGTCGAAGTAGATGATGACGTTGCGGCAGAAGATGGCGTCGGCTAATTCCGACATGCCAAAGTCTTCCATCAGGTTGAGGCGGCGAAACTCGATCGTATCGCGCAATTCCGGCACGACGCGCAGCTGGTTGGATTCGCGGTTGCGGCTTTGCATAAAGTATTTTCGCCGCAGATCCAGAGGAACCGGACTGACTACCTCCGAAGTAAAAACGCCCAGTTTGGCTTTCGCCAGCACCGCCGTTGAAATATCCGTGGCCAGAATCCGGAAACGGAATCCGGCATGCGCGCGCGCGTATTCGGTCAGCACGATGGCCAGCGTGTAGGGCTCCTCTCCTGTGGAGCATCCCGCGCTCCAGATGAGGAGTTCGCGGTTCTTGCCGCGGGCCGCCAGTTCCGGCAGCACCTGCGAAACAAGAAGATCAAAATGGGGCTTCTCGCGGAAGAAGTCGGTTTTGTT
>Ga0209168_10001713_pt1 | contig 16766 bp, 22 predicted proteins | sample Coa_R1_FD_187156 | JGI IMG/M metagenome (GOLD analysis project Ga0209168, IMG submission 187156) | Surface soil microbial communities from Centralia Pennsylvania, which are recovering from an underground coalmine fire - Coalmine... | ecosystem: Environmental > Terrestrial > Soil > Unclassified ... | reverse complement strand
AGTTACCGCTTTTTTACGACCCGAATAGACCCTATATTACCCGGGCCGTTTTGGCGGCCCGCCCGGGGGTGGCTCCGGGGGCCGCTTCAGTAAGGCGGCTGAAAAAGCAGGGGTTTATGAATGGGTAGTCTACAAACTGAGGTTGCGGCCGCGCTAAAGCTTGCGCGTGCCTGCGATGATTTGACGACGCGATTGCTTGATGCTGGAACAAAGAGTGAAGAAGCGGCACTGCGTGCTAAGGCACTCGATACCTTTGCTGAGCTGCATCATTGTTTGGATGCGGCCTTTCAATCGATCAGCAATCAGATCGATCGTCTCGAGCGCGACAATGTTGACCGCTAAACGCATCGCCAAGCTGCGGAAGATACCGGGCCGCTATCTGGACGGCGGCGATCTCGGAAAGAGCTTGTATCTGCAAACCTATCCCGGAGGAGCGTCCTGGCTGTTGCGGTACGAACGCAACGGCAAGGAACGCATGATGGGCCTGGGTTCGCTGGCAGACTTCACGCTCAAGGAAGCCCGTGAGAGAGCACGCGCCGCGCGGCAACTGCTGGCGGACGGCATTGATCCGCTCGACATGAAGAAGGCCGACAAGGCCGCCAAGGCGCTGGCTGGGGCTAAGATGGTCACCTTTGAAGAGGCCGCCAAACAATTCTTTAATGGGCATGAAAAGAAGTGGCGCAACGCAAAACATCGTGCGCAATTTCTCTCGTCGTTGGCGACGTATGCGTTCCCAAAGATCGGCAAATTAGTCGTGTCTGATGTGGACACTCCCGCGCTGCTGCGTGTTCTTGAGCAGGAGTACCGCAGTCGTCCCGACAGTCCTGCCCAAAGGCTCTGGGACGCTATCCCAGAAACCGCTGGCCGAGTGCGCGGCCGCATTGAGCAGGTGCTCGATTGGGCAACGACGCGCGGCTACCGCAAGGGTGACAATCCCGCGCGCTGGGCTGGCCATTTGAGCAACGTGTTGCCGGCGCGGGAGAGTATTCGCAAGGTCAGGCATCATCCCGCGTTGGATTACAAGAGTATTCCCGCCTTCATGGCTGAGTTGCGCGCCAAGAACAGCGTCTCGGCCCGGGCGCTTGAATTCCTAATTCTGTGTGCTGCGCGTACCGGGGCCGTAACCGGAGCGCGCTGGGACGAAATTGATTTTGCGGCGAAGATATGGTCCGTCCCGCCAGAGCGCGCCGAGAGCAAGATTAGCGGTGACGCGCCGCGCCGTGTGCCGCTGAGCGATCGAGCTATCGAAATTCTGAAAGGCCTGCCAGTTGAGGAGGGCAACCCTTATCTCTTCATCGGTGGTAAGGCGGGGGCGGGCCTGTCCGGCGCAGCGATGGCTGAGTTGCTGAAGGATATGGCGTGGCCATCGACAACCCCGGGACGGCTCGCGACTGTGCATGGCTTCCGCAGCAGCTTCAAAGATTGGGTCGCCGAAGAAACCAATACTCCAAACTTCGTCTCCGAGGCAGCGCTGTGGCACGCGGTGGCGGACAAAGTTGAAGCTGCTTATAGACGAGGCGATCTGTTCGCCAAACGGCGCAAGTTAATGGCAAGCTGGGCAGGATACTGTGCCCAGCCGGTCATCAAAAAGAGCGACAACGTAGTGGTCCCCATGCGAGGGCGGCAATGAAGACCAAATTGCCGCGTTGGTTCTGCCGAGACGCAAAGGATAGGGAGCGCTTTGAAGCGTGGACCAATACAGCGCTTGATGAGGCCTCAAAAAACCCGTCGACGGATTTTTTCGATGAGACATTTGCTGATGCCGTTGAGCAGGACTTCAAACAGCAACTCAAGCGAGGCCGCGTGCTCTTGGCGCGTGAGGCGCAGGATCATGAAGCACTCGCGAGGCTCGCTGACACCGAGGAACTACGGCGGCTGGCGTTCCAACGTCACAAGCAAGGGCGCGAAAAAGGTGAGCACCGACCACGTGACCGCCGACCAGTATTGAAGATCTGTCTTGAGGATGCGGCTAATGACGTTGATCGCATCCGTGATCTTTGGCAGCGGGCCTATAATCGGCGCAACCGCACGAAAGAACCCACCGCCATTGCCATTGCCGCGCGGCGCTATGGCGTTAAGGAAACGCAGCTCGTCAATTTCAGAAAAAATCGATAGCGCCCGCGCGAGGCAAGCCTCAAAATTTTTGCGTCTTAAACCTCGGGTCTAACGAGGTTTTTCCGCCGTCCATTTCAAGCGAAACTACCCGTACTGCCCCGGCGACGACCGTCGGAGCGTACTGGTGATGGAGCCTGACCATGACTGCAGAGAAGAAAGAACTCCCGACTGGCCCTGTGCTGCGGCGGCCTGCTGCGATGGCCTTTACCGGCTTTGGTCCTACTCAATTCGACGAACTCATTGCCACTGGCAAATTTCCTGCGCCGATCCCTATTGGTAAACGCACTGTGGTCTGGGACCGGGAGGAAGTTCTAGCTTGGTACGAAGAACGCAAGAAGAAGCGCGCAGAAGAAATGGCCGCGCGTAAGGCGGGCCGTGCTGCAAAGCCTGTTCAAAAGCCGCCGAAGAAGAAAGTAGGCGCGCGATGACCTCGCCAGAATGGCGCGCCTTCATTGAGCAGGAGCATATGCAACGCCGCGCCACCAGCAAATTCAAGATGCGCGATGTGTTTCCGGTTCTATTCGAGATGTTCACGCAGCAGCACCCGCGCGCCCGAAAGTCCCGCGTTCGGACAATGGATGCCTTGTTGGATTGCTGGCGTCGCGGGATGTCCAATGCGGAATGGGCATCAGCAGCGCGGCAAAGGCTCGGGTTGCGGTTGGAGGATGAAGAAAGCAACGTGGTCCAACTGAGACCGACAGGCGATGGCGACTGAAGTTCGAACCCTCGGCACAGGAGAGCGGCTTCGTTACCGGGCAGCGCGGATCAGCTGCGGTGACAGCGTAAAAAGGCACAGGAGGCGCTGATGGTACTTCGGAGTAAGTTAAATGCCCAAGTCAAAAAAACGCCCCGACAAGACTGCCCTTGCCGAGGCGCATGAAGGAGAAATTTCTCAGGCTAAAAAGTACTATACGCCAGCGGCGGAGCCGAGAAAAGCCCCCGCCCACATAGACGACGGCGGCGAGGGCTATAGCAAATTTAGCGGTGAGATAGACCACAACGCAGACGCGCCAGTCGAGCGCCGCGTGCGCCACATAGCAGAAAACATGGCGCTGCGTGAACTAGGCTCCATCGATGGTTGGGAGCAATATGTTGCCGAAGTCAAAGTCGAAGTCGATTGGGAAGGCTTTGAGCGTTGGAAGACGGCACGAGGTTGGGAGCATGTTGCGAGCTTTCCTTATCGCGGACCGGATGGGCGACTGTTGTACGAGGCACTGCGTTTCAATTACGTGTTGATGCCAGGCAAGAAACAATTCCATCTACGTCATCGGATTAGGAATGGACCTTGGGTCCACGATGCTGGCCCGGTACGAGTGCCATATAACTTGCCAGAACTCCTCGCCCGTCCGGCGGAAGACATCACGCTTGTGGAGGGCGAGAAGGGGGCTGATGCCTTGATGGCGAAAGGGCTGTTGGCCACCTGTGTGCAAGGCCAGAAGTGGACTAACGATGTGGCGCAGTTCTTCACCGGTCGCACTGTCAACATCGCGATGGATAACGACGATGGCGGCGCGCTAGCGGCGGAGGTTGCGCGGCTAAGGCTCAGCAAGGTCAAGGCTAGCGTGCGAGTGCTCGATCTGCCGGACATCGCGCCCGCTGCCGGGTTGGATGATTGGCTAGAGCAACACAGCGTCGATGATTATAAGGCGCTGGTAGCGCGCACGCGGCCAGAGGTGAGCAACATCAAGGTGATCAATCCGGCAGAGTGGGCAAACGAAATAGTACCAGAGCCGATCTTCCTTGTACAAAACTTGCTGCGGGCGGCCATCGTGGCTCTGCTCTATGGTGATGGTGGCCTTGGCAAAAGCCTGCTGAGCTTGGACCTCGCAGTGGCACGTTCCAGCGGTCGAGATTGGCTCGGGCTCAAGACCCTGCCGGGCCGAACTCTGATGCTTTCCGCTGAAGATGATGCGGATGAGCTGCATCGCCGGATTGATGCGATCTGCAGGAAGCACAGCACCCCATATAGTGCATTGGCAAATATGCGTGTGATTGATCTTGTTGGACAAGACGCCGTAATCGGCGAGCTAACGCGCAATGGCCGGATCGTCGGCACCGAACTCTATCAATTTGTTATGGGGGAGATTGCTCGGTTTGAACCCAGCCTCGTCATCATTGATGCGCTAGCTGACAGTTTTGCGGGCGACGAGAATAACCGGACGCAAGCGCGCCAGTTCATAACAATGCTGCGCCGACCAGCGCTGAACTATCAATGCGCATTTCTCTGTTTGGCCCATCCCTCACTCAGCGGCATTAATACCGGACGCGGCACTTCTGGTTCGACCGGATGGAGCAACAGTGTGCGGGCGCGGATGTATCTTGAAGCGGTGGAGGTGAATGGAAATGAGCCTGATCCGAGCATGAAGCGGTTGCGCCTGCCCAAGGGCAACTATACAGCGCCAGGTTTCGAGCGTCTGGTGCGGTATGAGAATGGTGTGTTTGTGCCCGTTGCTGGCGGCGAGCCGCTGAGCCGGGCCGAGAGCCGCGCGCAAGCCGAAGCGGTGTTCATGAGGATCTTACAACGGCTGTATGCCCAAAGCCGTTGGGTCGGAAACAGCCCCGGGTCCAACTATGCTCCGGTGGTCTTTGCGAATGAGCCGGAAGCAACTGAATTGATGGTCTCCAAGGCGGCGCTGAAAGAGGCGATGGTCCAGCTATTCAATAAGCAGCGGATTTGCATGGAGGCGTATGGGCCACCGGCGCGGCACCAGCGGCGCTTGGTGGAGGCGGCGCTATGATTACGGCAGGCCCCGGCGGCCCGTCCGACCGGACGCCCGACCGACGGACGCTCCGGGCGACGGACGCCCCGGGGGGTATAAGGGGGGGCGCGCCCCCCTCGTTCGGTCCGCGTCCGGTCCGCGTCCAGTCCGCGTCCGGTCCCTCGGGTAGTGGGCGGGTCGCACGCCCACCAGTTTCATTAACACCGAAAATTCCCCGCCCATAATCCACTCACGCGCGGCCCTGTTTCCGCAGCCCTGCGACCCAGCAAATCCAGCTAAAATCAACCAGTACGGGGGCCGCCCCCGCCCCCAAACTGTTTCATACCCCTTTGATAATACTGCCATTTCGTAGTGTCGGGCGGCCATTGCCGCGTAACCCCCGGCTACAACCGCGGATTTCAAGTTACCAGGCCACACTTTTAGAGCTAGGCTAGCCGGGCTATGAAATCGCCCGTATCCCAGCCTGCGACCGCACGCAGCCCGGGGGCCGCCCGCCCGGGCCTCGCACCACGCACCAGTAATAACCGGTCCCGCGTCACGAACGGTCGCGAGGTTTTGCCTGGCGTTGATCAGCGGTCGGCCATCGCGCGGCGTTATCACGATGTTGTCTCGATGATTGTTGGTGATCAAGGCGGCGTTGATCGGTTGGCAGAAGCGCGGCTGCAACTGATCCGGCGCTTTGCCGCTTCCGCTGTGCTGGCTGAACAGATGGAAGCGCGGCTTGCTGCGGGCGAACAAATCAACATCGCAGAACATGCGCAATTGACATCGTCAATGGTCCGCGTTGCCCAACGCATCGGCATCAACCGGCGCGCGAAGGACATCACGCCGACGTTGGCGAAGTATTTGCAGGACAAAGAGGAGGACGATGACCACCAACATCCTTCAGGCAGTTCGTGATCGAAACCTCTTTGGGGCTTGGTTCAAATCGCGCAGTTCATGGTCGGCTTGGTTCACTTTCCTCGCGGCCTTGTTCGCTCTGCCGATGACTGCGGAGCAGCTGGCCATCTTCAGAGAGTGCACTGGCCGCGAGTACGCACCAACAGCCCCAGCGCGGGAAGCTTGGTTGCCGGTGGGGCGGCGCGGCGGCAAGAGCTTCATTCTCGCCTTGGTAGCTGTGTTCGTAGCTTGCTTCCTCGATCACCGGCCATACCTAGCGCCCGGCGAACGCGGCACCATCATGGTCATCGCGCGTGACCGGCTACAGGCCCGCATCATCTTGCGTTACATCGGCGCATTGTTGCGCGTGCCATTGCTGAAGCAGATGATTGAGCGAGAGACTGCCACCTCTTTTGACCTCGACAACTCCGTTACAATTGAGGTGCACACCGCATCATTTAAAAGCACGCGCGGCTACGCCATCATTGCTGCGCTCTGCGATGAGGCGGCCTATTGGCCGACCGAGGACAGCGCCGATCCAGACTTTGAAATCATCAACGCGTTGAAGCCCGGTATGGCGCAATTCCCGCACGCGCTATTGCTGTGTGCGTCATCGCCTTACGCGCGGCGCGGCGCGCTGTGGGAGGCTTACCGGCAGCACTACGGCAAGACTGATAGCCCTGTGCTGGTGTGGCAGGCCAGTACGCGACGGATGAATCCCACCATTCCGCAGTCCGTCGTTGATGAAGCGATGGACCGTGACCCGGCGTGGGCGGCGGCTGAGTATCTGGCGCAATTTCGTTCTGACGTTGAAAGCTTCGTCAACCGCGATGCTGTGGTGGCTTGTGTGACGCCAGGCATTTACGAGAGGCTGCCGGTCCCTGGCCTACAGTATGCGGCCTTCACTGATCCATCTGGCGGCGCCGCCGACAGCTTTACCCTCGCCATCGCGCATCGTGACGCTGACAGTCTGATCCTTGATTGTGTGAGAGAGGTACGGCCGCCATTTTCGCCTGAAAGTGTTTGCACGGAATTTGCCGACACGCTCAAGAGCTACGGCGTCAAACGTGTAACGGGCGACCGCTACGGCGGCCAATGGCCACGTGAGCAGTTTCTTAAGTACGGCATCACTTACGAACTTAGCGCCCGGCCGAAGAGCGACATATACCGAGACGTGCTGCCGCTGATTAACAGCCGTCGTGTTGAACTGCTCGATAACAACAAGCTGATCAGTCAGTTCACGATCCTCGAACGCAAAACCGCGCGCGGCGGGCGCGACAGCATCGACCACCCAGCCGGAAGCCATGATGATCTCGCGAACGCGGTAGCGGGTGTTGTGACCTCACTCGGAGTGACAAAGCAGAAAATTAGATTGGGGGTTTTTGGGTACGGCGGGCCGGTGACTGAGATTGATCCTCGCACCGGAAGGCCGATCAATCTTGAACCGGCTCGGATCAAATGGGTCAAGGTTCACGAGGCAAACGTTCCAGCAGCAAGGGGGTTTCACTAGCGAAAGGAGACCAAAATGACGCGACGCTTAACGGATATTGAAATCGCCGGGAGGATCGTACCTACGATATTGCGGTGGCCAGCAGGCCTCGCCAAAACGATCGCATGGGATCGCTTGCGCGAGTGCGTCGATGCACTACGTGGCCTTGTGTTCATGGCGAACGCCAGTTGCGTCGAAGCAGAACAAGACCAAGACCTCTCGCCAGAGGGCATCATTCGCCGTCGGACCCAAATCGGACAGCAAGCCCTGGCCGAATTGGCCGACTTCAAACCGCTTCAAATCGCAGAAAAGGCCGTCGCAAACAACCTCGCCTTTCTCGAACAGCGCATGGTGGAGTTACCTACCAAGCCGACGACAAACAGCGTCGAGTTTCTGATGGAGCAGGAAATCCGGAGATACTTGAACGAGCAAAAGTCCCCAGCCAACTTCGTTCTCAAGTCAATGTCAGACCAGCGCTTGATCAGCGCGGTGCTCACCGCGCCGCCTTACCTGTCAGGGCTTTCTGATACCCAGTGGAATATGGTTAGGGAACGTGCCCGCGCAGCGCTACATCCGGAGCAAGCGGAAATGCAGGAATGGCTCAACAAGGCGCTGGCTGAGGTGCGGGAAGGAACAGCTGCGGCAAAGCGAATTCTGCTGGAGCGATGCGAAATGCGAGAGGACGACAATGGTCAGTTCCGCTCGATCCGTGAGCCGTTGCCGGGCCGGGGGCTCCCGGGGGCGAAGTCGGCGGTGGGATAATTACAAACAGTTTGATCTTCGGCCGTGCCTGAAATCCAGACACAATAACTGACGTCGCCTTTGGTCTGCGGAATTGAGCTATGTCAAGGCGCAATTGCCGTCCCGTGCCTCTGATGTCCTAGATGTTAGGCAAACTCCATGAACACCAGCTCAAGCTTGTTGGGTGCTTTCTTAATATTCGCCGGGTTTGCAGTCATCATCGTAAATTATTTGCGAAAAGGAAATATGTCGAGCCTGTGGGAGAGGGAGTGGACCGAGCAACAGAATCAACCGAGCGCTCGCGCGGCTAAGAGATGGCCGGCATTGCTCGGGTTGTTTTTGCTCGTCCTTGCAGGCCTCTGGATCAGTCTCTCCGACAATTCACCCACGACCGTCGAATCAACGCCGACGGCTGATCGGGATGACCAGCCGAATATCGTTAAGCCGGAACAGACTGTGGAAGTGCTGCTCGAGCAACAGATGGCGGACATCAACGCGGGCCGCCGCCTCCCAAGCAGCGATATTACCGTGGCGCGGTTTCGGTTTCTTATAGGAGAATTAAGTAAGGCGTCGGGCGAGGAACCCCGACGCATCGCTGATTTAATTGCGTGGTACCGAAAAGACATAGCTACGAAGTATGGAAAGCAGGTTAGTCTTCTTGATCTCACCGAGGCGGTGTATAAGGGGCGCGAGTGGATCAAAGGAGGTCAGACGAACGAGTACCTGGCAGTGTTGTCGGTTTTGATCGCGCAAGAATGACAACGCCATGCCGACGTTTATGACACAACCGACCTTCGCCATACTCGATCAAAGAATTGGTTCGGCCATTGGTGGGTTTTCATGCTAGCGCGACTAATCTTCGTTGTGATCGCAGTCGCTCTATGCGGGGCAGCATTTGCCGATGATCTGATCGGACAGGCATCCGTCATCGACGGCGACACCATCGAAATCCATAGCACTCGTATTCGGCTATTTGGCATTGACGCGCCTGAGACAGATCAGCTTTGCCGCAACAAGGAAAGTAAACTGTACCGCTGCGGACAAAAAGCGTCGAACGCGCTATTCGATTTTATCGCCCATCGTGTCCTTGAATGCGTTGAGGTAGATCGCGACCGATACAATCGCGCGGTAGCGGTTTGCTCGGTGGGCGGTACTGACATCGCTGATTGGCTTGTCAGAAGCGGGTTAGCGCTCGATTGGCCCCGGTACAGCAAGGGCGGCTACGCCGATGCACAGGCCGAAGCGAAGCGAGAGGAGCGCGGCATGTGGAGCGGCAGCTTCAAAGAGCCATGGAATTATCGGGCTTGTAGGCTGTCAGGCGGAAGGCCGCAACGATGTTCGGATGAATGAGCCTCGCCGTTAACTCATAGAGTGGCTGGAGCGCCGGGAGCGGCGTCATCGCGGACGAGTGCTTGACGTCGCCCCACGTTGAACGTCTCCGCAATCTGCGTCACATGACCAAGCGCGCTGAAGAGATGAAAACTGGAATGGGGTCAGCTCCTCAGTCGCGGAAATCAAGCGTCTTGAATTTGATCGACCATTCGAGCGTACGCGTATCGGCGACAGGCTCCTTAAGCTTCGGCGCGATCAAGCATCCTCCGTATCCTTGTTGCGGCGGGATGATGTGGTCATCCTCGTATGAATTGTACTCAGCGAGATCGGAACTTCGGCGCGGCTGACGCGCGGAAAGTGAGAATGTCACGTGCTGGAGCGTGCGGCCTGAGCCATTTCCGATGATGATGTGGATCGGATACTTATCATCGGGACATTCTTTGCGATCAGCCGTGATCAAAAACTGAACGTTCTGAACATGACGGTCATTAGTGTACCAATTGTAGCTGTAGAAGGCCGCCACCAGTAGCAGCACAAGCCCAACTAGAACGCCAGCGACGATAAAAATCCATTTGAAGATTAGTCGGCTGATTTGCCGGAATGCTTCAACAGAGTCCGTCATCGTTGACCCTTTTAGGTGTCGAAATTACCGATTGCAGCGACAATTCGATCAGTTTTTTGACGTCGCTGCCTAGCTTTCACGATGGCGTAAATGGCAAGTCCGCACCCAATCGCCCGAAGAAAGACGTGCATCCAAGCTGCCGCTTCGCTCACCTTAATCATTTCGTTGAAACCAACGATGTTTACGGCAAGTCCCACAAGTTCATACAGTAGAACAAAAACACAGGAGGCGACCGACTGCTTTTTGAGGGCCCAGATCAGCGCGACAGCTAGTGCGATTAGATCAATTGAAAACCACGCCAGATCTGGGCTGGGCTTGTTAATCGATAGCAGAATGGCGTGACCTGCCGCTATCCAAAGCGTATGTCCCAGTAAAACAGCAAGCATTAGAGCGACTGACGTCTGAACCTTTAGCTTTTCGAAAATCCAATACGAGACGCCGATAAAAATAACTGGCATCCAAAAATTGCCACCAATGGCACGTGCCAAGCCATAGGCGAATGCCGAAGCGCTCAACGTGACAACTAAATACAGCCAATTTCGCTTTGGTTTCTCCGGCGAAGCATCCACCGCCTGATATTCGGGGGAGGGGGTTGAGACTTGACCTCGACTTGGCGGCTGCGACCTAGGTAAGGGTGGCGGTCGGATCAATCTCTCCGCGATCTCGCGGACATTTTCTGCAGCCGTCCAGTCGGTAAACCCCTCCCGCCAGACAAGTACCCCTTTAGGGGTCGGCAGTTGCGATAGAAGTTTTATTAGCTGATCGAACGCGATTGGTCCGCGCGTCTCATTACCTTCAGCGTAGTACCAAAACTCGCTCATAGGCCCGTCCCCGCGAACATCTCATTTCATGTTCTCGCGCGGGTTGTGTCAATTGAGCCTCTGTGCATCGTCCGATTGATACACGAACAAAAATAGAACACTCTCTCGGCGTCAAATCCTGTCAATGGGGATTCTTCCCGATGTCATCAGCGCCCAACCCCCAGTCCGATGCCGACGCCGACCAGCTCAATGCAGCAGCGGACCAAGCCATCGCGGCCTGCGGCGGTGACGCGGGTGAGGCGGTCAAGGCGCTGATCGTCGCCAAACTTATTGACCGGAAAAGCTTGTTTGATGGGTACAAGCCCACAAGATTTGGGCGGTTGCCCTTGCGTTGGCATGTGTCTCTCCGTTGAATACAACTTTTCGGAGAAGCAGGAATGGCACAACCTCCCGATTATGCCGCCTTTGTTGCCCAAGCGGAAAATGCGGTCAAAGGCCTCAAGGACCCTGAGCTGAAGCGTATTGCGTTTCAGAAAGTCCTCGATGATCTGCTGGGTGCCGGTGGTAGTGCCAATGATCGGTCGTCGTCAGCCAAACCTCGACGACAAGCCAAGGCAGCCAAAAAGACGGCGAAGCCAAAATCGTCCAGGGGTGGCCCAATAGCCTATGTCCGCGAACTCATCGAAGAAGAGTTCTTCAAGAAGCCGAAGGCAATTTCAGATGTGAAAGTTGAGTTGGAAAACCGTGGCCACCATATTCCATTGACATCTCTCAGCGGACCTATGCAGACGCTTTGTAAGGACCGCAAACTTCGACGTAAACGAACCGCAGAAACAGGAGCCAAAAAGACATTCGTTTATTCAAACTGGTGATTTATGGCTCCTAGCGATAGAGCGGCATCACCTAGCATTATTTTGGACGGATTAGCTCAGGCGGCGCTGGACGTAGTCAGGAAAGCATCCAAGCATCGACGGAATTTGGCGGGCGATAATTTTTACGGCAACAAGCTAGCCCAGCTGCGAGCGGATGCTACTAACGCATTTGGGGAAATGTCAGCTAGCTCGGCTGGAGACACATCAGCAATCGCCGAGCTGATCGAGACCTCATTCTCCGCCACGACCAACAAAAAAGATCGGGTCGCCGCGATAAGAGAGTTATCGTACTCCCTCAAAACTAAATGGAAACAAACAAGCCACGGCGGCTCAAACCCAGGCAACGAGCTTTTCCCGTTGACCATCGTTGCCAAGACTGGGCGCGGATATCTTCTCACGATTACAAAGCAGATGAATGGTTGCATGCGAGAGGGATGGTACGACGCCTGTGCGGTCATGATGAGGCGGCTTGTCGAGATCGTCATCATAGAAGCGTATGAGAACTGCTCGATCCAAGATCGAGTGAAGGATGGAAATGGTAATTATTTCCAGCTTTCGGCACTGATAGATGCGGCACTTGGCGAAAATGCCTTCAAACTAAGCCGACATACCAAAGCAGCTTTGCCAAGGCTGCGAAATGTCGGTCATCGCTCCGCTCACGGACGACACTTTACCGCTCAGCGAAGCGACGTAGAGAAGGTCGAGGATGGGGTTCGGGTTGTTGTCGAGGAGTTCCTCCACCATGCTGGTTTGATCTGAGAATAGGGGTTCAATTTCCCCTCCGGCATCCCCACATATTATTCATGACCCAATGGCAACCACCCAAGCGTGAACCCGCAAAGACCAAGGCTGAGCTGCGCGAGATGCTGGCAGAAGCTGTCCGCAATACGCAGGCCGAGAATGAGCGCCTGCAAAAGGCCAAGCGAGTGAAGGCGGCCTAACTCATATCTGAGTGCAAGAACTGTCGGCTGGCGAACTTTCCCCCAAGGTCGTCCTAGCCGGGGTTCCGACACAAGCGGCCTCGGCGCGCCTAGCCTCCACCCGCCCTAGCGGCTTGAATGCGTTGATCCAACAAACCGACTATGCTCATTCTAATGGCATTCAACATCTCAGTGTCGGTAATGTTCTGGCATGCCGACAGATGTTGAGTAATTGGATTGTGAATTCCTATTCCATTCGCGTGGGCTAGTCGCGTGGCCGTGCTCGCGTGTCCTTGCCATTGAGCTAAAGCATCGCACGATAGATCCTCTTTTTTTATGGCAAGCAACTCATCGCGGGCTTTCATTAGCCCCTCTACGATGTATTTGTGGACGCCGGTTGGTTCTGGCGTCGCTCTTGTTTCTGGCCTTGTCTGTGGTCCTGGCTGGACTGATCCTGCATTCTGGATCGTCGTCTCAGAAACTTTAGAAGGCCAAAAATAGTAAGCGGCAAAGACAATAAAGCCCGCGCCGCAAATAATCATTCCTGTAAGCCCGATCATTTTTCTGCGGCGATCTCCCTTGGGGGCTAGTTCCTCGTCCTGCCATATCAAGATTGCTGCTTGTGCAAAGAAAAAAAGCGCGGCAACCGTGCAGATACCGCTAAGCATCCACTTAACGGTAGTGGGGATGTCATGGATTAAGTCCGCCACGGGCACGAGACCCACCGCGAACACTGCCGCTCCCCACCAGAGGAGCAGCGCGATCCTTCGATCAATCGTCATTTAGCCCCCAACGCGTTGTACCTCATCAGCCGCAAGAATTGGGGATACAGCCTGCCCTTCGCACCATTCGACGGTCGAGGGTATCGTCGAACGAGGCTGGCCGCACGACCCAGCACTTAGCCAATTGCCTCCATCACCCGCGTCATCGCCGGATGCGTCCGGTTCTTGACCTTGATCCAATGCTTCGAGCGGCCCGCCTGGTATGGCCGGTCGCGGCGCTTCGACACTAGCCCCTCCAGCCCCATCCGGCACGCGGCACGGAACAGCTCAGGCCCGATCTCGCCTTGTTCGAACGGTGCGACGAAGATGCCGTCCGGGCGCCGCGCTAACAGCCGGGCGAGGTTGGTCTTGCGCAACGACAACGGCAAGCCACGCAAATCCTCGCCGTCGAGGGCCAACGCGTCGAAGGCATAAAGCTGGACTTCCTCGTCGTGCCTGCGGGAATGCAGCGCGTTGAAATCGGCGACGCCGTCGACGCCGAGCACCACCGCTTCACCATCGATCACGAACTGCCAGTGCCGGTTCTTCAGTGCCGCCTCGACGATCCACGGATAGCGGTCCGCCCAGTTGTAGCCGCCGCGCGTGATCAAGCGAACGCGATCGCCATCGCGCTCCAGCCGCAGCCGGTAGCCGTCATACTTTACTTCATGCAGCCAATCCGGGGTGTCGGGGACAGTGGTGGCCTTGGTGGGGAGGCAAAACTCAAAGGACATGTGGACAAGATAAGTGAGGCGCGAGTGCCGGTGAAATTGGCGGGAGCCATTTAAACCCCCGCCAACACTTCATTTATTCGGCGCGCAGAAGGCGAGTGCGTCTTCTGGCGTCATTGTGAAGCCGAACCCGGCGATTGGGAAGCCGGTGCTGGGATCGAAAATCTGATAGCCGCCGCCATTAGCGAGCGGATTTTTGGAGCTCGACTTTCGCGCAAGGTATCCAGCACGACGCACGGTGCGACGTACTCGTTGGTCTTGGGTTTTGGTAGACATGTGTGTTCTCCAATAAGTAAGAGAACCGGCGCAGTCATCTGCACGCGGTCAAGGGGGTAACTCGTCCCTGCCGCTGCCTCACCATCCATGCCTGGGCTCTTTATGGGGCTGGCCCGGGCCGTCTGTCCAGAGGGAAAGCGGCCCCCTCGGGACTGTTTTCGGGGGGTTTACCCGGCCCGCCCGCCCGGAGCCGACGTTTAGCTGTAAAACCCCGCTCTTAGCGGGCCGCCGCGCGCCCCGCGCCCGGCCCGGGGGCTGCCAGCGGCGTGCTTTAAGGGCCGGGCCGGGTAAAAATACCCGGGGCCGCTAAGGGCCGCCCCTGCACAGGCCCCGGGCCGCCGGCAGCCGGGGCGGGGCTTCGCCGGGGGTTTTCAGCCAATAAGCCTAAATTTCCTAGTAATATCAATGGTATTTGGCGGAGAGAGTGGGATTCGAACCCACGGTACGGTTTCCCGCACACACGCTTTCCAAGCGTGCGCCTTAAGCCACTCGGCCATCTCTCCACGCGGCCCTCTCTTGAAGGCGCAGCCACGGTTTTGCAAGAGACCGCCGGGCAAGGCGCGAGCCTTTCCACAAGCCCCTGAAAATATTCTGGAATTTGCAAAGCGCGAAGCGAAAGCCAACCGACCGGCCGTCGCGGCGACGGTTAGTCATGCCCCATCGAGCCAAGCGGCGAGGCTCCATTACGAATCCCGGGCGCTGCTATTTCCGGTTTTGCCGGGCGTGTTGGCGTGTCCCGCAGGGAGGGTAAGCCACACCAGGGCGTGTCGAATTCGGGAAAATCCTTATCCCGAGCTCACTGACCGAAGCTGCCAAGGGGACGGCGGCTCTGCAGCGGACGGCGGCTCCGCGGCGACCTGCGCGGTTTCGATCCTTTCGGTCTGGGCCTGCTGCAACGTGTCAAGATAATCCGAAAGCCACCGCTGAATGGAACGATGCCGAAGCTTCGACATCATGGCTTCCCAGCGCATGCGCCGCTCGGGCAGCGGCATCGACAAGGCGACCGCAATCGTTCGCGCCATGCCGTCGATGTCGTGAGGATTGACCAGAAGCGCCGTGTCTAGTTCGTTGGCCGCGCCTGCAAACTTTGACAGCACCAGAACGCCCGGGTCGGCGGGGTTTTGCGCGGCGACATATTCCTTGGCCACAAGATTCATGCCGTCATGCAGCGGCGTCACGACGCCTACCTGCGCGCTCCGATAGAGTCCGGAGAGCACGATCTGGCTGAAACCCTTGTTGAGGTAACGGATCGGTGTCCAGTCCACCTCGCCATGGCGGCCGTTGACCTCGCCGACCAGCCTTGCAAGTTCACTTTGCAAGAGGCCATAGGCCTCAATGCCACCACGCGATGGTGTCGCAATCTGCAGCAGCGAAACGGTGCGTGCGAGCTGTGGCTGCATGGTCCACATGCGGTCGAACGCATTGATGCGATTGACGAGCCCCTTGGAATAGTCCAGTCGATCGACGCCAATGGCGAGTCTCTCGCCATTGAGGCTGCGTCGCAAACGCGAAACGTCAGGATGCGAGACAGCCTTCGCCGCCTGGCGGGCAAATTTGTCGGCGTCGATCCCGATGGGAAACACCGCAATCCGGGTCCGGCCATAGCGCGACATCACAACGCGATCTTCAATCGCAAGGCCGAGCGAGGCGGAGGCATAGCTGGCAAAATTCTCGCAATCATCCTCGGTTTGAAATCCGATCAAATCATAAGCCAACATCGCTTCGACCAGTTCGCGATGATGAGGGACACCCTCGATGACATCGCGCGCCGGCCAGGGCGTATGCAGAAAGAAGCCGATCGGCTGGGTCAGGCCGAGCTCGCGCAATTCGGCGCCCAGCGCCAGGAAATGATAGTCCTGAACCCAGAAGACGGTGTCGGGTTTCTTGAAGCGCAGCAGCGCGCGCGCCATGAAGGCGTTGACTTCGCGGTAGGACAAATAATCGCCGCGCGAAACACGGATCAGATCGGCACGCGAATGCAAGGCCGGCCACAGGGCGGAATTCGCAAAGCCTTCGTAATACCCGCCGTAATGCGCCGCCGGCAGATCCAGCATCGCAAGCGCGCCCGTTCCAAGGGCTTCGATTTCCGCAAATGGTTCTTTCTGCGCGCCGTCGCGCACGCGGCCGCTCGAACCCACCCAAATTGCTCCGGACTTCTCCACGATTGGCAGCAATGCGGCCGCCAGACCCCCCGTGACGGGTTCGTTGGCATTACCGCGTGTGACGCGGTTCGAGACGACGACGAGGTTCACTGGGTTCCCCTCCTCTGCTTCGTGCGCCTGTTTAACAAACGTTCATCAATATGGTTCCCGGCCACTTTTCCAACGAATTGAAACCGAAATCAGGCGATGCAGCGACGGAATACGTACGTAAAGCGCAAGAAAATACTGCACGCGCACGCGCAACCGGATTCAAACGATCGCGCACCATCACGGTGTCGCCAAGACTTCGCCATCAACTAGAGCTCCGATTCCGAAGTTCGCAAGCAATTGCCGCGACCTCCGATGCGAACTTCGGAATCAAAGGAGCTCCAGCAATTATTTTTTC
>Ga0209168_10001710_pt1 | contig 16788 bp, 11 predicted proteins | sample Coa_R1_FD_187156 | JGI IMG/M metagenome (GOLD analysis project Ga0209168, IMG submission 187156) | Surface soil microbial communities from Centralia Pennsylvania, which are recovering from an underground coalmine fire - Coalmine... | ecosystem: Environmental > Terrestrial > Soil > Unclassified ... | reverse complement strand
AGCGGTCGTGTGACGACGAGACTCCCTCAGCTCGCCCTCCAAGCTTGCTACTCCGAGTTCCAGACTTGCAGCCTCTCGCTCGCCATTCGCGAACTCACTCAATCCGCCGATTGTAAGAATGAAATTTTTGCGTTGGACGGCGGCCTGCGTCCTTCGTACAGTGTTTCTTCCCCATTCTGCAGTGTCGCAGCGGGGTCGAAGTTCCTCGTACGATCTCGCCCCTTGATGGGTTCTCAGGCGCATTTGGACCGGGTTGTCCCGGCCGAGTTAAGACTGCAGCCGCCGATTTTCCGGCGGATGCAGAGCACTCATTTGAAACGAGGGCGGACACATGTCAAGGAAAAGACAAACGACACCAAATCTGAGAACGGTCGCCGATCGAGTCGGACTCGCACCGTGCTCCGTCTCTTCTGTATTGAACAATGCACCCGCTGCCCGCGCTATTCCACAAGCCACGAAAGACCGCATCTTTCGCGCTGCCGCTGACCTGAACTACCGTCCCAACTTCTGGGCGCGCTCGTTGCGCACCAAACGCACGCGGATGGTAGCCGCCCTCGCTTCTGACTTTGGCCTTCCAGCCGCCGCGCGAGTGGTGGCTGCCGCGCAGGAGCGATTGCATCGGAGAGGATATCTCTTAGTGCTGGCACGACTCGATTCCACCGACACGACTCCCGCCCAAACCTATTTCCAGCAACGGGGAATTGAAGGAGTAATCGCCGTCGACGCGGCTGTGTCGAAGATTCCTGAGTTGCCGATGGCCGCGGTTGACTTGACTGCTCTAACTTATTCCGTAACTTCCGACGAGAGCGCTCAGTCCTGGCTTTCTGCACTCGGTCGGTCAGCAGCGGATTCCGTCATCTCTCAGATTGAAAGCAGAACTTCGTTGGAACCGAAGAACATCCAGCCTAAGCGGCCGCCATATTTCGACGCGGCGAGCGTGAATCGGATGCCTGCAAATGAGACAGTGCCCGATCAATTTGCGACCTACGGAGACTGAATAGCGAAAACAAGGGCCGGCCTATGCTGCTTTTCCGCGTAGGGCTCTGGCCTGCTCTAGAATGCGGAACAGCAGTAGCCAGCGCTTTACGTTCGTCGTCATCAGGAAATTTTCTTTCACGTGCTCGCGCCCGCTCACGCCGATGCTCCGCGCGAACTCAGGATGTGTGAGCAGATACCGGATCTGAAACGCACATCCCTCCACGGAGTGCACCAGAACTCCAGTAAGCTTGTGGATGATCTGGTTCGGAATTCCGCCCACCGACCCGGCAATTGTCGGCTTCCCCTTCCACAATGCTTCGGTGACGGTTAATCCGAATCCTTCCTTCAGCGATTTCTGTACGATGATAGTTGAGGCGCGCTGAATCGCGTTGATCTGCACCGCGCACCACGGCGGCAGGTCAAGAATGATGATGTCCGGATCGTTTCCGGCTGCTTCTTTCACTTCCTGCAAAACGATCGCTCCCTCGGGATCATCCGTTGCCCCACCACCCGCCAGCACCAACTGGCAGTCCACATATTTTTTGGCGAGTTTGTAAGCCTGCACCACGCCGACCGGATCTTTCAGCCGGTCAAAGCGCGAAACCTGCGTAACGATGGGACGCGAGCGATCGATGCCAAAATCGTCGCAAATCTGCTGGACCTGCGAATCCGGCAGCTCCTTATTCTTCTCTGACAAGGGATCGATGCACGGATAAAACAGATACTGCGGAATCGGCAGCTGGCGCGCGAACGATTGCGAGGAGAAGATTGCCGCATCATATTGCTCGACAAACGGCCGCAAGAATTCCCAAACACCCGGATTCGGATTCGACAGGTCGATGTGGCACCGCCATACCCAGTGCGACGGCGTCTTTGCTTTCGACCGGATCAGCGCCGCCGGCTGCGGATCGTGGATCACTACCATCTCCTCGTCGAACTTTAGCCGCTCGCGATTCTGCTCGTTGTACATCAGGAAAATGTCTTTCGCCGCCTGCGTTAAGCCGTAGGACGTGCCGTGCAGCGCATTGTGAAATGCCTTCGTGATTTCGAAGAAATCGTTCCCGCCGGTAATGACGTCCCAGTAGGTCGGAACCTGCAGTTCCGAGAGCAGCGGAACAAGCCGGTTCAGCATCTCGGCCACTCCGCCGCCGACCGCGGTCGAGTTCACCATTTTGATCGTCTTACCCTTTAGATCTCTCGCCAGAAAACGGAGCGTATCAATCTGTCCCTGTCCGATGATGCCTTGATAGTCATCGAGGTGCGGAGCCGGAGGCGGAATGGGCGGCGTAAGCACGCTTGCAGGAAGCGGGCGGTTCAATCGTCGGTCCCCTACCCTGCGGTCGGTGGCTCGGCGGGCTGGATGCGGCTGTGCCGTCGGTGCGGCCGGAGCCCCCTTGGGAGCGGTTTGGGAATCGACAGTGGAAGTCGCGGAGGTAGCGCGCTGATCGTCTGAACTCATTTTGCGGCAATTCCTAATTCATGGCTTGGGAGACGATGCGGGCAATCTGCCGCCGCACCCCCTCCAGAGTGTTGGCATAAATATCGATTCGCTCAATCGCGTCCGCAGCTTCCAGCAGCCCCACTTCCGCTTCCAACCATTGCGAAAAGTCATTCGACATGCGGTGCAGACGCAATCGCGCCTCGATGAAGTGATGATGAATCGAGTGCACACTAACCTGGTTCAGGCCGTCTAAAAATCCCGCGAGTGTGTCTGGGTGAAATGACGTCGGCAATACTACGATGTCGGACGCACAGAAATAGAAAGGCTCATATGCGGGACGCGAACCGGGCCGGTTCTGGCTGTGGAGGAATTCGTCGAGAATCTCAACCATCCTCCGTCGCAGGCCCTCAATCGCAGTGAACTCGCGGATGTCGACGCTGGCGAATTGCTCCGCCAGAGCTGGCTCATTGCAGGCGAAAAGGGTCCAGTGCGCAAAGTCGTTGGAAAATCCCTGCCGAATGAAGTGATGCTCCTGCAGTGTGCGAAACGTGTGCTGAAAAATAGAGTCGTCGGGACAAGCCTCGAGTGCCTGCAACAACTCCGAAAGATTGTTAGCCTTCCGTCTGCCGATTCGCAGCAGATGTTCGGAAGTGTTGAAGTAAAACGGCTTTTGCGGTTTACGCAGAACGGGTTTTGCTCCTTCTGACATGTTCTGAGATAGATTGCATTACGGGAGGGCAGGGTTGTCGCCCGACTTGCGCCTTGCGGTCGTTTTCATCGCGGAGCTGTTTTATGCGACCGAAGCTCCCGACCTGAATCTGTTCCTGCCACTTTCTTCGCCATCGAGGCGGATGTCGCAGACTTCGCCGATTAAACTCGCTGCCCAGCGATATACGTTGTTCTCGCGCACTGCTTTGCGCATACGCTGCATGCGCAATTGCTTCTCCTCGGAATCCATTTCCACTGCCGCACGGATCGCCTCTGCCGTCTGGTCGATGTCATATGGATTCACCTGCAGAGCATCGCGCAACTCGCGGGCCGCTCCGGTGAAGCAACTCAGAATCAGTACACCTCGTTCGTCCTGCCGCGATGCCACAAATTCCTTGGCCACCAGATTCATGCCGTCGTGCAGAGAAGTGACGAGGCACAAGTCGGCCGCGCGGTAGTACGGTTCAATCTCTTTATGACTGTGTTGTCGTTCCAGCAGAATGATCGGCTTCCACTGGTCAGCGCGAAAGCGCCAGTTGATCCTTTCCGCCTCCGCCTCGACTTCGGCCTGCAAATCGTGATACCGCTTGATGTGGGTCCGGCTCGGCGCTCCAATCTGGACGAACGAAAACACTCCCTGGTACCGCGGATATTTCTCCAAAAATCGTTCGATCGCCAAGAACCGTTCCAGAATCCCTTTGGTGTAATCGAGCCGGTCGACCCCGAGACCCATAAGTGCAGCTTCGACTCCCAGACTCTTGAATAACGACGCACGCACCTCGTACGCAGAGTCTCGTGGCGGGTTTGGTTGCACATCCGCCAGATCGACGCTGATTGGGAACGGATGCACCAGGGTTCGATGCTCGCGACGTTGCACGGTCGAGTGATCCCAATCAATGCGCGATTCCACAATGCGGTCGACCGTCTGCAGGAAGTTTGTGCAGTGCCCCTGGATGTGGAATCCAATCAGATCCGCCCCCAGCAGGCCGTCCACCAACTCCTTCTGCCACGGACAGATCCCGAATGCCTCCGGATTCGGCCATGGAATGTGCCAGAAAATGGCCAGCCGCGCATCCGGACGCTTCTGCTTGATCAACCTCGGCAGCAACGCAAAATGGTAGTCCTGCACCAGCACGACCGGATTGCTGACGCCCTCCATCTCTTCCAGCAAAGCCTTGGCAAACTTGCGGTTGGCATCCTGGTAATACTGCCAGTCGCTCGCCCGAAACAGTGGACGAGTATGCGCAATGTGGCACAACGGCCAGAGCCCTTCGTTCGCGAATCCGTAGTAGTAGCCTTCCTCTTCCTCTTTCGACAGCCACACTCTACGCAGTGTGTAATGTGGATCGTCGGGCGGCACCATCAACCGGCTATGGGAATCCACCGTCTCCGCATCGGCGTCGCCCGCTCCGTGCGCTACCCATGTCCCACCGCACGCGCACAATACCGGTTCGATGGCGGTGACCAGGCCGCTCGCCGGAACACTCATCTCGATCGACTTCCCTCGCCGCCTATGCATGTAGGGTTCGCGGTTCGAGACCACAAACAACCGACCATCCACAAGTCGCGAGCGCACATGGACTGCCAGTCTTTCTGGCGTCCAGATTGACTCGCCGGTCTCGCGTAATCGGGCTTCCAGTTCTGCGGCCGACCGGGCGGTATTTAAACTTTCCGCCATGGTCGCCACCTCGCGCGCCAGAGGACGAAAGAGGTCAACATCAAGCGGCCTAATTCGGGCCGACATTGCGCGACCGGTGCGTAGTGCTTTCATCCAGTAAGCCGTGCGTGCGATTGGGCCGGCAATGCTCCATCGCACGATTAATAACGTAATCAGCGCAATCAGAACAACGTGTGCCAGCGCGCTCAGGAATGTCTCACGCCAGATCCTGAGCACCTCGCCGTGGATATATCCGGTGTCATGAACGATTGCAAGACTGCCGATGAGTTTGTCGCCACTGTGTAGTGGCAGTGCGTAGATATGGATGGAGGCAATCCCCATCCGCAGAAAAGCCTTGGTGTCGTGATTCTGTTGCAGCGACTGCAGCACGATCGGGGGGGCACTTTCCATCAGCGGCTGAAGATTGGTCGTTACAGCAATCGGATGACCTTGCGGATCATAGACCGCCAACCCAGCGAGGTGCTCACGGTTCGCAAACTGCTGAACGGTTCGCTGTAAGGTGTGTTTTGCGTCGCGCTCCAGGTCGTGCTCGACGTTACTCGCAAGACTCTCGCCCAGCACTTCGGCGCGGCGATCCAGATCACGGCGCATCCCCCGTCTCAGCATCATGACTTGATAGTAAGAAGTACATAAGGACACGAGGGTGACGCCAATGATCAGGGATATGATGAGCCGCGCGCTGAGTAGTCTCATTTATGTGACCTCGAACCGGAACCACAGAGACCTACCACGCCGCGATAGGCGAAGGGCCGCGCGGGCGGTTTTGGAACGTTCTACCGCGGGCTTCAATGCCCCACCGATACGTAGGAATCGGGCTGAGTGTGAGGCTGCATGCTTATAGCTGCAACTTCGAAGGTCCCGGTTACACTACGGCCTTATTGAGAGACTGAAAATGAATGAAAGGTTGCAACGGGCATGCCAAATTGCAAGCCGTTGCTTTTACTGGAACGAGCCTTCACTTTGCCGGCAATAGATGTCGGGATTAACTCAAAGGGATGTAATTGTTTCGTGTCGTAACACAAGATTGCTTAGTTCCAGTTCAACTCCACACAACCGTGCTCACTGAATCTGCCGCGACTGGAAGTTCTGCAACCTTTGACGCCTGTTTCAATGTGACCGTCTTCGCCTCGCCCGAGTTCGTGAGCACCAGCACTCTCTGTCCGTTGGTGTTCTCAAACGCGACATGATCCACACCTTGAACGGAGCCGCTTGACTCGAATCGCTTGGCGCCGCGGCGCACGTTTCGCGAGAAGTGCGCAAAGGTCCAGTACTGTCCGCTACGCGTGATCCCTCTCGTTTGCGAGTCGATCGTCACCAGTCCGCCGCAGGGGAAAGGCCCAATATTCGGCCTACCCTTCTCATCCAACGCCAGGTTCCATCCGGTAATCGACTGTGACCAATTCCGAATCGCTTGGGTAAACGTACGGCCCCACTTCGCCCAGTCCGTCCCGTAGTCTGGAGAGGTGTAGTCCGGGCCGCCCTCAGTCCAATAGATCTGCGCATCCGGATACGCCTCGTGAAACTTGCTCATCTGCTCGGGCGTCCCCACATATGCATGGAACGCAACCGCATCGCAATACTTGTGGACATCGGGGTCGTCGAGTTCCGCGACTGCGCGGCCCCACAAGTTGTAGTTGTGATCGAGAATCCAGATCTTCGTTGAGAGGCCGGCCTTCTGCAGCGCAGGCCCCAGATGGTTCTTCACGAATCCCATTTCATATTCCTGCGGCCACGCACATGCCGGCATGCGGCCGTCCTGATCGGTATCTACCTCGTTCTGGATGGAAACAGCTTGGATCGGCACGCCTTCCGCGGCATACGCCTGAAGAAACTTCAGGAAATAGAGCGCGTAGGGAGCGAAGTAGTGCTGCCGCATGGACCCGCCCAGCATCGAACCGCCCGCCTTCATCCATCCCGGAGGACTCCATGGCGACGAGAATAGAAATAGGTCCGGATTCTGTTTGCGCGCCTCGCGCAACATCGGCAGCACATATGCCTGATCGTGTGCAATCGAGAACCGTTTCATATCCGGGTCAGGCTCGCCTTCGTCGTAACTGAAAACCTCGGTCGAATAGTCACTCGATCCGATGCAAGTTCGGCAAACATTCAGCCCCATTTCCGCCGGATGAAACAATTCGTGGAATAACTGTTCGCGCACCGGCGCATCCAACCGGTTGAATGTGTAACAAGCCCCGTCCGTGAAGGCAGCGCCGAACCCGAGCATCTCCTGAAACTCCTTTGCGGGATTCAGTTCAATCACATTCGCGCCCGCCGCACCACCCTTCCACGAAATGGCTGGTTGCGATTCGTAGCGCAACTTCCCGCCTGTGACGTGCACTGTCACATCACCCGATTGCGGCTCTGGCGCTGCGGCGTTGGTCAATCCGGTCGCTACGCCCGTCGCTTTGGCCGCGATCACCCCAACTGCTGACAATTTCAGGAAATCCCGTCTGCTCTGCTCGCTGGACACGCTGTTCTCCTGGTAAGAAATCGAACCTGTGAGTATAGTGCCAGCGAACTCCCGAATCACAAGAGACCGCCATGAACTTCTTCGCACAAGTGTTCTTCATTCCCGTATTGATCCTGCTTTCATCGGTGCTGGCCACATCCCAAACACCGAACTCGCAGTTCCCTCCTCCCGGATGGAAGCTCGTCTGGTCTGACGAATTCAACGCTCCTGACGATTCGCCGGTCGATTCCTCGAAGTGGGTTTTAGAAACTGGCGGCAACGGATGGGGCAATCAGGAACTCGAGTACTACACTGCCCGCCCCGGGAATGCGATTCAAGGGGGAGGCAATCTCGCCATTAAAGCAAGGGAGGAAAAATTCACCGGCCCGGACGGCGTCACTCGCAACTACACTTCCGCCCGTCTCAAGACCGAAGGCAAGTTCTCACAGAAGTATGGACGCTTCGAAGCCCGCATCAAAATCCCCCGAGGACAAGGCATCTGGCCTGCCTTCTGGCTGCTCGGCGACGACATCGGCAAAAGCGGCTGGCCGAAGTGCGGTGAGATCGACATCATGGAAAATATAGGCAAAGAGCCGGCGCTCGTCCACGGAACGATTCACGGTCCGGGTTATTCCGGGGACCAAGGGCCCACCGCGCAATATGGCCTTCCCGAAAATGCGACCTTCGCCGACGACTTCCACGTCTACGCTGTCGAATGGGAAAAGAAAGCGATCCGCTTCTATGTCGACGATCACCTCTACGCCACCCGCACTCCTGCGGACCTTCCGAAAGGAACGAAGTGGGTCTACCAACACAAATTTTTCATCTTGCTGAACGTTGCGGTAGGTGGAAGCTGGCCGGGCGATCCAGACAGATCCAGCGTCTTTCCTCAGACGATGCTTGTGGACTATGTGCGGGTGTATAAGCGCCACTGAAATTTCAGCGGGCCTGCTGAACCCGCCGATGCAATGGCCGTCGCTTACCGGCGGACTGCTGCCGGCTGGATTTCTTCGATGTCGACGATGTCCGTCGGATACTTCCCCGTGTAACAGGCAGAACAGTAGGAAATCTTCTCGCCTTCGCCGCAAGCCTTCTTCAGTCCCTCTAACGAGAGGTAAGCCAGCGAGTCTGCACCGATGTAGTCGCGAATTTCGTCGACAGATTTGTTGGCCGCAATCAATTGCTTCTTCGAGGGCGTGTCGACACCGTAATAACACGGCGAGATCGTTGGTGGGCAGGAGATGCGCATGTGCACTTCCGTGGCGCCAGCGTTGCGGATCATGCGGACGATCTTCCGACTGGTAGTGCCACGAACGATAGAGTCATCGATCAGCACGACCCTTTTACCTTCGAGCAGCGAGCGGACGGGATTGAGCTTCAGCTTCACTCCGAAATCGCGAACGCTCTGGCGAGGCTCAATGAAAGTGCGCCCGACGTAGTGATTCCGGATCAGTGCGAAGCGAAATGGAATACCGCTTTCAGCCGCATACCCCACGGCAGCGGTTACGCCGGAATCAGGGACGGGCACGACCAGGTCAGCTTCAACCCCAGCCTCCCGCGCTAATTGGCGACCCAGTTCTTCGCGGCTGGACTGGACGGGACGTCCAAACACCAGGCTGTCGGGCCTGGAGAAGTAGACGTGTTCGAAGATGCAGCTTGATTGCGGCGCGGCGGTCGCATAGAACCTTGAGCTGATTCCTTCGCTGCCAACGATAATCAGTTCCCCAGGCTTTACGTCCCGGATGTACTCGGCGCCGATGAGATCGAAGGCACAGGTTTCGGATGCGAAAACGATGGTGTCACGCTTCTGCCCTTCAAGAGCTGGGATACGACCCATGGCGAGCGGGCGGAAGCCACGGGGATCGCGAACTGCAAACACGCGATCGTTGCTCATCATCACCAGGGAAAATGCACCTTCCACGCGGCGGAGGGCGTCCGCCATGGCCTCCGGAAGGGTGTGCTCCTTCGAAAGGGCGATCAGGTGAACGATAACCTCCGTGTCGCTATTGGTTTGAAAGATCGAGCCTTGACTTTCGAGGCGAGCGCGGATCGGTCCAGCATTCACCAGATTCCCGTTGTGCGCCACAGCAATGGAACCCTTGTTCGATTGAACGAGAATGGGCTGAGCATTCAGCAGAGCGGAGTCACCCGCGGTCGAATATCGCGTATGGCCAATAGCGAGCGTTCCGCGCAACGGAGCGAGGACCTCTTCCGTGAAAATGTCCGCAACCGTGCCCATGGCTTTATGGGCCCGCGAGGTAAGGCCATCAGACGTGACGATGCCGGCGGACTCTTGCCCGCGATGCTGCAGCGCGTGCAGTCCGAGGTAGGCGAGCTTTTCGGCTTCCGGATGCGAGAAGATCGCTACCACTCCGCATTCATCGTGAAATTTGTCCGAGATATGCATTTGGCTAGGTTTCCATCCTTAAGAGCCGATCTATGCCCTTCCCAATCCAATACCAAAGAAACGATCCAGCTAAAAAGTAGTACAACACTATCCAAATCACCGAGACATCGATGTTCATCAAGATTGGCGAGGCCAACAACGTAAGCGGAAAATCGACGATGCCCACCTTTGGAACAATGTCTTGAACATCCTTGACGCAAACAGCAACCAGAATTACGAAATGCAACAGAGGCATGACAACGCCAAACCGCCGAAGCTCGGTCCAAGAAGACGCATTCAGCATGCTTACTTAGTCCGCTGCAACGAGTTCTGAATCCGTTCTCAAGGCAGACTCAAGAGCTGCCTCGTATGAATCCTTAAGATCCGAAATCGTACTCGAAATCACAGTTTTACCGTCGAGAACAATTTCGAGCCTTTCCGGAATCGTCTCCCCGATCACGTCTGCTGGGACGCCGAATTTCGCGGATACCTCTTTGATTCGGGCGACGTGGCTGGGGTCGCAAGAGACTACAATCCGGCTCGCATCTTCGCCAAACAGGGCATATTCGGCAAAAAGACCGCCCGACGTGAGATTCACCTTGGCGCCTATGCCTTTCGCGAAGCCCTTTTCCGCAAGCGCGACCGCGATTCCTCCATCGGCGCAATCGTGGGCCGAATCCAGGAGACCTTGCTGAAGCAGTTCGATTGCGGCCTTCTGCAATGCGGCCTCTTTCTCAAGATCCAGTTCCGGTGGGTAGCCCCAGAGTGTGCCCACTATCTCTTTCGCGTACTCGGAGGAGCCGAATTCGGTCTCCGCATCGGTGATATCGCCCGCTTCGCTTCCATGCAATAGCACGATCGTGCGTCCGGGAGACGAGAAATGCATCTTCACAGATTTGTGCACGTCCTCGAGAATTCCGACGACTCCGAGAACCGGAGTCGGATAGATCCCTTCACCCAGCGTCTCGTTATAAAAGCTGACGTTCCCGCCGGTAATGGGAATCTCGAGTTCCTCGCAAGCTTTCGTGATTCCGTCAATCGTTTGCGAGAACTGCCACATGATGTGCGGCTTTTCAGGATTTCCAAAGTTGAGGCAATTCGTAGCGCCCACCGGAACTGCACCGGAGCAAGCTACCTTACGGGCGGACTCGGCAACGGCGTGCATTGCGCCGAGTCGCGGATCGAGATAGCACCAGCGTCCATTGCCGTCTAACGCCATGGCAAGGCCACGCTGCGTGCCTTTGATGCGAATCACTCCTGCGTCGCCGGCTCCCGGAGCTTCGACCGTATTGGTCTGGACCATGTGGTCATACTGCTGCCACACCCAGCGTTTTCCACAAATGTTGGGGCTGGCAAGAAGTTGCTTCAGCGCCTCGGTGAAGTCATCCGCATGACCGAAGCTGATGTGCTCTGGTTTTTCACGCGGCACTGGAGGTTCCCAGCGAGCCAGCGGACGTTTGTAAACCGGAGCTTCGTCCGTCAGAGCGTCATTCGGGATTTCAGCGACTACCTTGCCATGCTCGAGGACGCGAAGTCGATTGCCAGTCGTCACCTTACCGATCTCAGCGGCGTCCAGTCCCCATTTTTCGAAGACGCGGTAGACCTCGTGCTCGCGTCCTTTTTGGGCGACGAGGAGCATGCGCTCTTGCGATTCGCTTAGCATGATTTCGTACGGACTCATGCCAGTCTCGCGTTGAGGAACTCGGTCGAGTTCAATCTCGATCCCGACTCCACCGCGTCCGCCCATTTCGCAAGTGGAGCAGGTTAGCCCTGCGGCGCCCATATCCTGAATGCCAACAATAGCGCCGGTTTGCATGGCCTCCAAACAGGCTTCCAGCAGTAACTTTTCGAGGAAGGGATCGCCAACCTGGACATTCGGGCGCTTGGCTTCGGAAGCCTCGCTGAACTCCTCGCTGGCCATCGTGGCGCCATGGATGCCATCACGTCCGGTCTTTGCCCCGACGTAGATCACCGGATTGCCTTCCCCGGCTGCCTTTGCGTAGAAGATTTCATCCTTCTTGACTAATCCCAAAGCGAAGGCATTCACCAGCGGGTTGCCCGAGTAGCAAGGCTCAAATTTTGTCTCTCCGCCGAGATTCGGTACGCCGAAGCAGTTGCCATAGGACGCAACTCCGCCGACTACGCCCTCAAGAATGGAATGATTCTTGTGCAGCTCTTTCTTGGAGATGTTCTCGTTAGCCACGACGGGCCCAAAACGCAGCGAATCCATCACGGCAACCGGCCGTGCCCCCATGGTGAAGATGTCGCGCAGAATTCCGCCGACTCCGGTGGTAGCGCCTTGAAACGGCTCGATGAATGACGGATGGTTATGCGATTCGATCTTGAAGGCGCAAGCCCAGCCGTCGCCAATGTCGATGATGCCTGCGTTCTCGCCGGGCCCCTGAAGCACGCGCTTACTGCGCGTCGGCAAGCGTTTCAGGTGAACACGCGAGGATTTATAGGAGCAGTGCTCGCTCCACATCACGCTGAAAATGCCGAGCTCGGTGAGCGTCGGCTCGCGGTCGCCGAGAAGTTGCTTGATTTTCTCGTATTCATCCGACGTCAGGCCGTGCTGCCGGAGGGTCTCCGGGGAGAATGCAGAGGTCAAGGAAGTAGGCATGGAAGAGCTTCTATTGTCGCATTTTGGGACACGCAGGTATAGGGGCGTTGAAGGCAGATTTTAGATGTATTTCGGAGTGTCCTGCTACGATTCTTGAAGCATGAAATCGGTCATTATCGGCACGGCGGGTCACATCGATCACGGCAAAACGGCGCTCGTTAAGGCGCTTACTGGGATTGATGCAGATCGTCTCCAGGAAGAAAAGCGGCGCGGGATCACGATTGATCTGGGTTTTGCGCACATGGAACTGCCGGGCACGAATGGCGAAAGGCTGCAGATCGGATTTGTAGACGTCCCGGGGCATGAACGGTTCGTGCGCAACATGCTCGCCGGAGTGGGCGGGATCGACCTGGTTCTGCTTGTAATCGCGGCCGACGAATCGATCAAGCCTCAAACGCGAGAGCATTTTGACATCCTGCAGTTGCTGGGAGTAAAGCGCGGGATCACGGTTTTAACGAAGTCTGACACCGTTGATGCCGAGACGCTGGAAGTGGTCCGGCTTGAGGTCGAGGATTTCCTGCGTGGCACGTTCCTTGAGTCGCCGAAATCTCCTGTTGTAGCCGTGAGCGCGTTGACGGGCGATGGGCTGGAGAATCTGAAGCAAGCCATCGTTGCCGCCGTCGATAGCGCAGACGTGCGGGATTCCCATGCTTTGGCGCGCTTGCCGATCGACCGTGTGTTCACGATGAAGGGCTTCGGTACGGTTGTGACCGGCACGCTGATCTCTGGAACGATTCGACGCGAAGAAGAGTTGGAAGTCTTTCCGACCGGGCAGCGGGTTCGCGTCCGTGGGGTGCAGGTTCACGGCCACACCGCCGATGCAGCCGTAGCCGGGCAACGCACGGCCCTGAATCTGGCGGGCGCAAGCACGGAAGAGCTGTCGCGTGGGATGATACTCGCGCCGCCGCAAGTCTTCACGACAACCCGCACCGTCGACGTTCACCTGCGTTTGCTATCGTCAGCGCCTCATCCCCTGAAAAAACGAGCGAAGGTCCGTTTCTACGCGCATTCCATGGAAACGATCGGCGAAGTGGTTTTTCAGCCTTCGATCAACCTGAATCCGAACCTGGTTCGAAAGGATGACACGCTGCAAATGGCCCCTGGTTCGGAGGCGTTTGCGCGCATCCGGCTTCCCGAGCCGGCTCTGTTGTTGCCCGGAGATCGGTTCATCATCCGCCAGTTTTCCCCCGTGGTGACCATCGGGGGCGGAGTTGTGCTGGATGCGGCTCCGATTCCACGGTTCAAGCAGATCATCGTTGACACGTTGCTCCGCCACGCAGCGAATGGAAATGCGAGAGGGATTTTGGACGTTCGCATCGCGAGGCGCTGGTATGAAGGTTTAAGCATGGCGCAAGCCATTTCTGAAACTGGCTGGAGCGAAGAGGTGATCAGCGCTTATTTGGCCGAACCTCTGGACAAGGGCGAGGTGTTGAAGTTTGGCGATCTCCTGATCCATTCGCTGGCGGTTTCGGCGCTGCGGCATGCAGTGCCGGAAACGCTTGCATCGTTTCACAAGAAAAATCAGCTGGTCCCCGGTATGGGAAAAGAAGCACTTCGGGAAGCTTTTCACTTGCGTCCAGAGGTGTTTGCCGCCGTGCTCGAGTTGCTGCTCCGAGAAAAAAAGATCGAAGTGGCCGGTGACCTTGTCCGCTTACCCGGGCATGGCGTTGTCATGAAAGATGACGAAGCCGAATCCAAGAAGAAGATCGAACAGGCATTTGCCGATGCGGGATTGAAAGTGCCGGCGCTTCAAGAAGTGTTGGCGGGACTGAAGGTCGACCGATCCCGCGCGCAGAAGATCATGACTCTGCTGTTGCGGGAACGAAACCTGGTCAAAATCTCTGACGAACTTGTATTTCATCGAGGCGCACTCGAAGAACTGCGAAGGCTTATGCTGGCGCAGAAGGCAAAGTCGTCGAGAATGGACATCGCTCTGTTCAAAGAGATCACCGGCGTAAGCCGTAAATATGCGATTCCGCTGTTGGAGTATCTTGATCGGGAACGCGTTACTAGACGGGTTGGCGACGCGCGCGAAATCCTGTGAGTCGCCGGAAAAATCGTTACATTGTCCGGGGAACGCTAACAAACCCGAATTACTGTTTCTCCAGCCACGATACGTAAAACTTCGCAATGCCTCACAATAAACATTAATGAGGAAAATCAAAGTCATAGGTGCCGGACTGGCCGGCTCGGAAGCAGCCTGGCAGTGCGCGCGACGTGGAATCGATGTCGAACTGTTTGAAATGCGTCCGGTGCGATCGACGCCGGCCCATCAAACCCCCGATTTTGCAGAATTGGTGTGCTCGAACTCCTTGAAGTCGGATAGCGAGAATACTGCTCCCTGGTTGCTTAAAGAGGAGATGCGGCGTGCTGGATCACTGCTGATGGAAATCGCAAGAGAATGCGCCGTGCCCGCCGGACATGCGCTGGCTGTGGACCGGATAACTTTCGCTGCCCGCGTAACCGACGTGATTTCGCGCGAGCGCCGCATAGCAGTGAGCCGGGAAGAGGTCACTAAGATTAACGAGGCAGACGATGTGACGGTCATTGCCACTGGCCCGCTGACTTCCGACGCACTCGCAACTGAGATCGCACGGTTGAGTGCACCCGCGTCAGCGAGTGACAGCGCCGACGGTACAAAGTCACATAATCCGCATCTGTATTTCTACGATTCGATCAGTCCGATTGTAGAGGCGGACTCGATCGACATGTCGCGGGTCTACATGGCGGCGCGCTACGACAAAGGCTCAGCCGATTACATCAATTGCCCGATGACACAGGAGGAGTACGACCGGTTCTGCGACGGTCTTTTAGCCGCCCAGTCTGTGGAGGAAAAAGATTGGGAGAAGCTGAATTATTTTGAAGGATGTCTGCCTATCGAAGAAATCGCACGCCGGGGACGGAACACGCTGCGCTTCGGGCCGATGAAGCCGGTAGGGTTGAAGGATCCACGGACGGGCAAGATGCCATACGCAGTTGTTCAGTTGCGGCAAGAGAATCTGCGGGCGGATTCCTATAACCTGGTGGGCTTTCAAAACCACCTTAAATTCGGTGAACAGGCGCGCATCCTTCGGCTCATCCCTGGACTCGAGAATGCTCGTTTTCTTCGCTACGGGCAGATCCACCGCAACACATATATCAATGCCCCCACGCTCCTGGCCGAAACTTTGCAGATGAGAGAACATCCCCGCGTCTTTTTTGCCGGGCAGATTTGCGGAGTCGAAGGATATGTGGAGTCGATTGCGACCGGGTTGATTGCAGCAATGCATGCGGCATCGATGGTCTCCGGCAATCCGATGAGCCCTGCACCCCGGAGTTCAGCTTTTGGCTCGCTCACGCATTACGTTACCCATGCCGACCCAAAGAACTTTCAACCTGCCAACATCACGTTTGATCTGTTACCCGTGCTCGATCGGAAGATTCGTGACCGCAAGGAGCGTCACCGCGTGCAATGCGAACTGGCGCTGAAAGAGTTCGACTGCTGGCTGGCAAATTCGGTTCCCGCTGGCGCCCAAGTCTAAGTTGTTACTGCTCCCCCGCTTAGCTCTTTCCGGATTATTTCTGCAACAAAAACCGCGCCGGATGCGTATTAGGAGCTAGCGGCGTTTTGGATGACTTTCTCTGAAGCGTCGCGTCCAACTTAGTGCCGTGACTCTGCGCGATCTCATCCTCGATGTATTCCGCACCCTCTGGTCCCATAAACTGCGTGCATTTCTGACCATGTTCGGCATTGCCTGGGGCATCGTTTCAATCGTGCTCATGGTGGCCGCTGGAGAGGGATTAAGAAAGGGACAGGAAGAGCAGGCGCGCAATCTGGGCAAGGATGTGATGATCGTGTTTCATGGCCGCACCAGTCTGCAGGCCGGTGGCATGCATGCGGGTCGCAGCGTGCACTGGGAGGATCCCGATGTAGCTGTGGTGCAGGCCGAGTCACCCGATTGCGAGTATGCGATCCCAGAGCTTGAGCAGGATACGGTTCGAATTCACTCCAACTACAACAATGCCGCCTTTACAGTCACCGGCTCGTATCCGCCATTCGGGTACATTCGCAGTCTCGACGTCGGCCAAGGGCGTTTCTACGACTGGGACGATATGCGAGAAGCGCGGCGCGTTGCGTTCCTTGGCTCCGACGCTGCCAAACAATTGTTCCCCGGGCGCAATCCCGTCGGCGAATCGATCTACTTAAACGACTTCCCGTATGCGGTGATCGGCGTCATGGCGAAGAAGAAGCAAGACTCCAGCTACGACGGTTGGGATGTGAACAAAGTCTTCTTGCCGTTTTCTGCGATGCGACGCGACTTTCCGGATAAGCCTCCAGGAACGGATTCTACCTTTGACCAGCTATTAGTCACGCCCAGGTCGGTCACGCAGCATGAGGCGTGCAAACACGAAGTCCGGACGGTCTTGGCTCGCTTGCATCACTACGATCCTAACGACAAGGAAGCATGTCCTATATGGGACACGGTCCAGGAAGCGCAAGCCTTCAAGACGATGACGGATGGAATGAAATTTTTCCTCGGCGCGGTTG
>Ga0209168_10001709_pt1 | contig 16789 bp, 11 predicted proteins | sample Coa_R1_FD_187156 | JGI IMG/M metagenome (GOLD analysis project Ga0209168, IMG submission 187156) | Surface soil microbial communities from Centralia Pennsylvania, which are recovering from an underground coalmine fire - Coalmine... | ecosystem: Environmental > Terrestrial > Soil > Unclassified ... | reverse complement strand
GCGGGAAACATCGTCCTCGGAGGGATCGATCAACGGCTGCCCGATTATTTCTGCCAGAGTTAAATCCGCGAGTTTACACTTGGCTGCCACACGTTCGCGCTCCGAACGCGCCGCAATTCCCGCCAACTGATCTCCGGATTTCTCCTCATTGGCCTTCGCAAAAAGTTCGCGGAGATTCGAGAAGGAAAATCGCTCGATCATATCGTAAGAGCGGATGGAGACGGACGCCCCGATGAAAGTTAGCATCAATCGATGATCAAGGAAAGACAACTTGGAGCGAGTGGTGGCTCGGTTTGATACTATAAAATGGAGAGCTGCCCGCCCAAGAACGGGCGGCCTCTACAACTGCCATATCAAGGATGGATATGGACAGGGCAAAACAAAGAGCAGCTGTGGGCTTTTGCATTGGCGCTTGCACGTTTCGCGGACGCAGGTCGAAAGTCAAGAGCACACAGGCTGAAGCCTGTGCTACTAGCTCAGCGCAAGAATCACAGCGCCCATTGCAATTAGCAGGCCGCCGGCGACAGTGGCGAACGTGATTCGTTCTCCGAGAAAAATGGCGGCGAAGATAAGCACAAATACAACGCTGAGTTTATCCACGGGCGCGACTTGCGATGCCTCCCCGATTTGCAGCGCCCGAAAATAGCAAAGCCAGGACAAGCCGGTTGCCAATCCGGACAACACCAGGAACAGAAGTGTGCGCCGGCTGATTCCGGTAATCGCCGAAATCGGAACCTCTGCCAGGGCGATCCCCCAGGCAAGAAGAAAGATGACAGAAGTCCGCACAGCTGTGGCGAGGTTTGAATTGATATGAGCGACTCCCAATTTAGCGAGAATCGCGGTAGCGGCTGCGAATAGCGCGGACAGAAGTGACCAATAAAACCAATTCATGGAATTGCATATCCTCACAGATGAGAATACCCGGAAATTGCAAGGGATGGCAGTGCCAGGTACTGCCCTAATCTAAAAATTGTCGAACGCTTGAGGTTTTTGGGGTTGAAATCGCTAAAATTTCAACGCGAACAGCAAATACCTTGATTACTGTATTGAGAAAAAAAGAGCTGAGGACCACACTTCGCACAGCCGACGATCAGAAGCCAGAGATCGAGGCGGCGTCCTACCAAAGAGCAATGCCGAGGTAAAGCCCACAATTACAGTCAGCACGCAGAATAGGATGCACAAGCGTCGTTGCAGGAACTTCAAGGAGATGAATCATGGCCACCGCGGCGGACATATTGGTGGAGTCTTTAATAGCATGGGATGTGCGTGACATTTTTGGTTTGCCGGGTGACGGAATTAATGGCGTGATGGAAGCGCTGCGCAAACGCCAGGATAAAATTCGATTTATCCATGTGCGTCACGAAGAGTCTGCCGCATTTATGGCCTGCGCGTACGCCAAGTACACCGGCAAGCTGGGAGTGTGCCTGGCAACTTCAGGCCCCGGTGGAATCCATCTTCTGAATGGACTGTATGACGCTAAATTAGACGGCCAGCCCGTCCTGGCAATTACCGGCCACGCCTTCCATGACTTGATCGACACGCACACGCAACAAGATGTCGATCTCGACCGGCTATTCACCGACGTGGCCCTCTATAGTACGCGCATCATGGGGGTAGCGCACGTTCGCAACGTCACCGACCTGGCCTGCCGTACGGCCCTGAATTTCCGCGGCGTCGCCCATCTGAACATTCCCACCGATATCCAGGATCAAGAGTCCGATGAGAGATCCAAGCGAAATGTTCCAAACCATACATCGCGAACACGAGCCGGCAGTCCGCGCCTCCCACAGGAAGATGACTTGCAACGCGCCGCCCTGGTTTTGAACGCCGGAAAAAGAATTGCAATCATGGTCGGCCAGGGCGCCTTGGGCGCGTCGGAAGAAGTAATCCGTGTAGCTCAGAAATTGTCCGCTCCCATTATCAAAGCGCTGCTCGGTAAGGCTGTCGTACCGGACGATTGTCCCTATACCACGGGTGGAATTGGTCTGTTAGGCACGAAAGCATCACAGGAGGCGATCGAAGACTGTGACACACTGCTGCTTGCCGGAACTTCATTTCCTTACATCGAGTACTATCCAAAACCCGGAAAGGCCCGAGCTGTTCAGATCGATATCGACGCCACACGCATTGGACTGCGCTACCCGGTTGAAGTTGGAGTGGTCGCGGATTGCCGGAAAGCTCTGCAAGGATTGTTGCCCAAGCTCAACCAAAACAAGAATACCGACTTTTTGAAAAACGCCCAGAGAACGATGAGAAAGTGGTGGACGCTGATGGAAGAACGCGGCACGCGGCGCGACAAGCCCATGAAACCGCAAGTCGTCGCCTGGGAACTTGGAAAAAGGCTTTCACAAAATGCCATTGTGTCCTGCGATTCGGGAACGATTACAACCTGGTTTGCGCGTCAAATTCCGGCGAAGCAGGGCCAGAAGTATTCTCTCTCCGGCACGCTCGCATCCATGGCCAATGGACTGCCCTACACGATCGCCGCGCAAGTTGCGTACCCGGATCGCCAATGCGTTGGGTTCATCGGGGATGGCGGCTTCAGCATGATTATGGGAGAGTTCGCAACGGCGGTGCAATACAATCTCCCGATCAAAATCGTGGTCATCAAAAATAATACGCTCGGCCAAATTAAGTGGGAACAAATGGTCTTTCTCGGAAATCCCGAATATGCTTGCGACCTTTCTCCAATAGATTTCGTGGCGGTTGCCAAAGCGTGTGGCGGAACCGGGTTCAGAATTGAAGATCCCGCGGATTGCGGGCGTATTCTTGATGAGGCGCTTCGTACCGAAGGTCCCGTAATCGTGGAAGCCATCGTAGATCCTCACGAACCTCCGCTCCCCCCCAAGATCTCTCTTGACCAGGCCGAAAAGCTGGCCGAGTCGCTCGCCAAGGGGACGCCGAATCGTAAGCAGATTGTGTTGACGATCGCCTCGGATAAGGTGCGGGAACTTGTTTGAAATTCTCGCGAATGAATGGTTACGAAATCAAAACAATCCGAAGAAGTCGAAGTCGTTGAAAGTTCTCCTGTCATTACCAAGCGCATAGAGGAGAAAAAAGTACAGGAGCGCGTCGCAATCGGGCCGCACATCGTGTACGAAACGATTCGGCGCGAAGGTGAAGCGGAACTTCAGCGATCCTCTGCATCATTAGCCTGGTCTGGCCTGGCGGCCGGAATGTCGATGGGCTTTTCGTTGATCGCGGAGGGACTCCTGGCCGGCCATTTGCCTGATAGGCCATGGACGCCGCTGCTGTCGAAGTTCGGCTATAGCGTAGGCTTCCTGATCGTCGTGCTCGGACGCCAACAGCTTTACACCGAGACGACCCTCACCGCGATTCTTCCCCTGCTGTCCAGAAAAAACGTGAAGACCGGAGTGAGCGTTTTGCGCCTCTGGAGCGTGGTTCTGTTCGCCAACCTTGCCGGTACTTTTCTTTTTGCCCTTTGTGTCGGCCGAATTCTAATTCTTCCGCCGCAAATGCAGCAAAGTTTAGTTGAAGTCAGTCGCGGCGCCACCGAAAGCGGCTTCGGCGTGATCTTTATGCGCGCTATATTCGCGGGGTGGCTGATTGCGCGGATGGTCTGGCTGCTTCCGGCAGCCGAATCCGCGCGGGTGAGCATCATCATCATTATCACTTATCTGATTGGCTTGGGAGGCTTCAACCATGTGGTGGCGGGATCGACAAAGCTTCTACTTCTGGTTGTTACCGGGACTGAAACCTGGAGCACCTTTCTGATGCGATTTTTTCTTCCCACCCTTCTAGGCAATATCGTGGGCGGCGTTTCGCTCGTGGCCTTTCTAGGACACGCGCAAGTCGTCGCCGGCACGGATCTGGACTGATCCGGCTCACCCACAATTTGATACATCCATGCCGGGAGGAGGCGCAGCCCGGCGAGCTACATGGAACGTATCTTCAATATAGCGGACGATGTCCGGGATCATCTTCATGACTCCCGCCACCGCTAATGCGATCCCGAGACTAACAACCATTTTTTTCAAGTAAGTTCACCTACCCTCTGCAGTATAGGAAAGCAGTTTCGCTCCCGGTTGGGTATAGAGCGAAACTGCTAGTTCCCTACTGACAATGTTGTACGGCGTCGAGAGCGACGATGACTCTTTGGTTCTCACCTACATGTTTCACCTGATGCAGAATACAGTGTTCAACGCATAGTCAATTGCTCCCCGAATGTCCTATTAACTAACTTCGCGTGCCAGAAACGCAATGCGCCTGGCGATTTTAGTTGGCGCAGACTCCATCGGTAGTGTCCGAACAAGTGAATCAGGCCATGCATCGACACCAAAGCAATTTCCGGGGATATACTCATGCCAAGCAAGATGCAAGGCATGATTGGTTCGGAGGATCTGGCTGTTTAGGGGCAGGTGACCGATGTTTCGGAGTCAAGAGGTCTCGCTGTGATCCGCTTTCGTTCCGTGAAAGAGGCGTGCCGAGCCCTGAGCCGCGAAGATGTCCTGGTGGTGTTCTGTGAAAACCAGCTCGTTGATGGAGCCTATGAATGCAGTCTGAAGGTCAGGAAAGTTCGGTAAAACACAAATTCTACGCCGAAGAAAGCCTTGCGACATAGGTTTCGGAATTACCATCTGTCCCAAACATCCTGCCTGGATATTCTTCCGCAATAACCACTCCATCGCGTAACGATACGTTTTTCAGCGACATTGGCGAAATCCGTTCGCCCGGCACCACAATCCCAACCAGATTCAGCGGGTCAGCCGCCGAGATCGTTACAATTTCGCCGGTAGACGGAAGATTGCTTGCGGCACGCAGGGACTCGAGCGCAATGGGGAGAGCGAATTGCTCTCCCAGGAATCCGCTTACGAAGCGTCCTCCGCGGATTTCACCGCGGTCCTCCAAACGCCGATATGTGATCAAGAGCTCTCGCCAACGCGGAACCATACTTTCTCTAGCGAGAATTTCGCGGAAAACCACGCCGTAACGCTTCAACAACGTCCAGCAGATGGCTTCCAGCGTTCGCTCCCGCTCCAAGGCTTCGCCGCCGTGCAGAATGGACCAGCGCCCAACGCTGTGCCGGGGACGCGCGGATCGACCTTTCCCTCTCCCTGCCCGCCGACGCGGGTCCACCATCGCCCGGATATTGTCGAAACCGTCGGCCGTGATCATTCCTGCAGTTACAAGTTCCCAAAGCGCCGCTTCCGCCTCCGCTTTGAGGATCTTCGTTCCACGCACGATGTCAGCAAAAAACGATGCTCCTCGCTGCCGCAAATAAAGCAGGACGCTGCGGGCGCCTTCACTCAAATTGCCCAACTCAGCTTCGCCTGTATGCCGCGCAACCATCCAGTCTGCCTCGTCGCGAACAAAGAACGTAATTGGAGCTACGCTTGAAGGTGTCACTCGGCGACGAATTTGTTCAGTACCGTCGGACAATGACGGATGGGGCGAGAGGCGTCCCCAACCCACGGCGCCGGTCAGGCAAAGCTGGTCCAGAATTTTTCTGTCATAGTTCGCGACTCTTTTTGCCAGTATCCGATCTTCCCAGGCGTTTGCCGGCGCCTCGAAACCCTGCAATTGTTGCAGGGCTTCGAGTGTTCCGCGTTCTCCGAGAAGTTGTGATCCGGGCGCAACGTGCTGCCACCGCAATAGCCAGCGCATGAACTGCGCGGCGGTTACGGGCTGAATTTGTTTGCGCAGCGCCCCGACTGTCAATCGGTGAATACGCGCCAGCAATCGCCGGTCGCACCATTCGATTTCGTCGCGCGAAGCCTGCGTAAACTGCCCGCGCAACACCGAGCCGATCGCTTCGAGGCGCAACAGGGTTTGCTCGACATCCGCGGCCGTAAGACCGAGCAGATCGTTCAAAGCTGATTGTGTTGTCGGGCCAATATGTGAGAGCCACCCGCCGACACACGAAACCAGAACATTTTCGCGCGGAACGAGTTCACAATTCACGTCGGGCAATTCCGATTCAAAGATTGCATCAGGAAATAAAACTAAAAACTGTTTAGCCCTCTCGGCCGCAACCCAGTAGACCTTGTGACCATGTCGTGCTCGCGCCGCTCTGCGCCCCGCAACGAGTTCGGCAAAATAATCGCTCCATCCAGCAGTCGCCGTGCTCGGAAGCGAAGCCCAAGCGTTCTGCGGCGCTTCTGGAAATGCCACAAAGTCCTGCAGCACGTCATGAAGTTCGTCCGCCGAGCGCACATCCGGCCAGGATTCCTCGCGAACCTCGGCAATCGCATTGGGATCCAGCCGACCTATTTCCGAAAGTAGGGATTCGGGCAAGGAACGGCGCATCTCCACCGCCCGGGCGCGGCGCTCTTCGAGCGGCGCATCGTCCAGGTAGGCGTAGGGATTTGCGTTCAGTATCTCGTGCGAGAATTGCGATGGAACGGGCGTATCTACAGCGAGACATTGGATCTCTCCCGAAACAATCGCCGAGAGGATTCCCTTGAGGCCTTCGACGTCCATCGCTTCCGTCAGCGAATCTTTCATCGCTTCGTGGACAAGCGGATGATGAGGAATCACAATTTCGCCGACAATATTCTCCTGGCATGCAAGCGCATGAGGGAACACAGCGGCGAGCAAATCGTCAGACCTCATGCGCTGGATCGGCGGAGGGACTTTCTTCCCGCCCATGAATCGCAAAAGCGCCAGCGCGCGCCCAGCCGCCCAGCGCCAGCGCGTCGCGAAGATCGGAGAATCGAGGACAGCCTGTTCGAGGACTTGCTTAACGCTCGCGCTGTGAAGAAAACGAAAAACATCAGCCAGAGGGAAACTGTGTTGCTCGCTCAAGGAAATGTTCAGACCGTTGTCAGTGGCTGCGGCTTGAAGTTCAAAATTAAATGAACGGCAGAAGCGTTTGCGTAACGCCAGGCCCCAGGCCTTGTTAATTCGTCCGCCAAACGGCGCATGAATGACCAGCTGCATGCCGCCGCTTTCATCGAAAAATCGCTCCGCGATAATTGTTTTCTGCGTGGGGACAGCGCCTAATATCGCGCGCCCCGCCAGAATATATTCCACAATCTGCTCGGCGCCGCTGCGGTCGAGGCCGCATTCCTTCAGCAGCCAGTCGACTGCCGAATCGCGCGTGGACGATTTAGCCGATTTTTCTTCGCTGCTGGAGACCGCTACATCACCAAGCCGCGAACTCACTTGCTCTCTCAGTTCAGCTACCTGCTGTGACAACTCTTCAGTCCGCGAAGGCGCCTCGCCTCTCCAGAAAGGAACATTCGGTGGCGCGCCTTTGGCGTCTTCCACCAACACTGATCCGGCCTGCACGCGGCGAATCCGCCAGGAATTATTTCCCAGCAACATAATGTCGCCGCGCAAACTCTCCACGGCAAAATCTTCATCGACCGTGCCGATGACGATTGCTTCAGGTTCCGCGATGACGGTGTACAACGCGTTTTCCGGAATCGCTCCGCCACTGGTAATTGCAGCGAGCCTGCTGCCGCGACGCCCGCGCAAACGTTTGTTGACTCGATCGCGATGCAAATACGCGCCGTAACGGCCGCGGCGCGCAGCGATGCCATCGGAGAGCATCGCGATGACCTCATCAAATTGACCACGCGACAAATTGCGAAAAGGAAACGCGCGCCGCACCAGCGCGTACAGATCATCCTCTTGCCAATCTTCAGCGGCACATGCGGCGACAATTTGCTGCGTCAGTATGTCGAGCGGAGCTTCGGGAATTACAATCCGATCGAGCTCGCCGAGCCGAATCGCACGCACGAGCGCCGCGCATTCAATCAGTTCATCGCGCGTCGTCGCAAACAGGCGGCCTTTCGGAATGGCGCCTCGCCAATGTCCAGCCCGGCCAACGCGTTGCAACCCCACAGCGATCGAGCGCGGAGATCCAATCTGGCAAACAAGATCCACGGTGCCAATATCAATTCCCAGTTCGAGCGATGCCGTTGCGACAAGCGCGCGAATCTCACCCGCTTTCAGCTTGCCCTCCACTGCCAATCGCCGGTGACGTGAAAGACTGCCGTGATGCGACGCGACTGCATCCTCTCCGAGCAAACTCCCTAAATGGTGCGCAACGCGCTCCGCCAGCCGGCGCGTGTTTACGAAAATGAGCGTTGAGCGATTTTGTTCTACTAGGCCGGCTATGCGCGCGTAGATTTCTTCCCACATTTCGTTGGAAGCCACCGGGCCGAGTTCGCTCGAAGGAACTTCTACCGCGAGATCAATTTCCCGCCGCTGCGGAACATGAACAAGAATGGGTTGCGGCCTGCTATTGCCCACCAAGAATTGACCAATAAGCTCCATGGGCTTCTGCGTAGCGGAGAGGCCTATTCGGCTTGGAGGCTCGTTCGTCAGCGCTTCAAGACGTTCAAGCGAAAGTGCGAGGTGCGCTCCGCGCTTATCGTCGGCGATCGCATGAATTTCATCGACAATGACTGTCTTCACCGTGCGGAGCAACTCGCGGCTCTTTCCCGCAGTGAGCAAAATGTAGAGGGACTCGGGCGTCGTCACGAGAATATGCGGTGGCCGCTTTTGCATGGCCAAGCGTTCGCGAGCCAACGTGTCGCCGGTGCGCACGGCCGTGCGAATTTCCGGCATCAAGTACCCCTGTTGCTGGGCCAGCTGAATAATCTCGCCTAGTGGCACGTTCAGGTTTCTTTGGATATCGTTGCCAAGCGCCTTCAACGGCGAGATATAGAGGACTTCCGTCGCATCCTGCAGTTCCCCGCTAATCGCCTTGCGAACCAGCCGGTCAATGCATGCCAAAAATGCCGCGAGGGTCTTGCCCGAACCAGTGGGAGCGCAAATTAAGACGGATTTATTTTCCAGAATATGCGGCCAGCCCTGCTGTTGGGGCTCCGTAGGGGTTCCGAATTTCTCCAGGAACCATGTGCGGACGAGCGGATGCGCCCACGCCAACGCGCCAGATTCAGCGACATCCAAAAGATTCTGAAGTGCCATTGTTCAAGCCTTGGGTTGCGTGCGCAAAAAGACAGGCATTCTCTTTGATGTCGCAGACCTACGCTAAGTTGCAAAACTGGCACATTCCCGGCCCCATTACAAGGTTTTAACTGAACGGAACGCGTCCGTAAGGCTCTGCCGGCTCTTGAAAAAATCCTTCCAGGGATCCTTGCCCTTAAGCCTTTTCGCGAAATTTCCCATGTTAAAGCTTGTCGGATCCAGTGTCGGCTTCAATTCTGACCAAGCCAGTGGCGTTGAGACAGGCGCTTTAGGCCGCCGCCGGACCGAATATGGCGATACAACGGTTTGTCCGAAACCGTTGCGGAAGGGATCGAGATAAACTTTGTCACCACGAGCCGCAATGGAGTGCTCGATGGTCAGCTCCTTGGGGTGCGCTGCTGCGACCCGCGCGACGAATTCCTCGGCAAAACTCAAAACTTCGTCCGCATCCGGCCCCACGCGAATCGGTACAAACACGTGGATTCCGCGGCCGCCGGAAGTTTTTACAAAGCCTATGAGATCCAACGATTCCAGGCTCTCTTTCACATGGAGTGCCGCGCGAACGGCATCCGAAAATTTCTGGGACTGTGGATCCAGATCGAAACAGACCCAATCCGGCTGCCGAGGCGAAGAAGCCCGGCTGCCCATTATATGCACCGCAATCGAACCCAGATTTACGAGCCCAAGTTGTGTAGCAAGCGATCCGCCAACAACATAATTCGTTACTTTGCCAGAGCCGTCAGACCGCTTGATGCGCTTGCTGGGCGTGCCGGGGGGCATTCCCTTCGGCATTTCTTTTTGATAAAAACATTCCCCCAGCATCCCGTCCGGACATCGCTCCAGCGACAACATGCGGTCCTTAACGTAGGGCTGGAGAGAGGGAAACACCATTTTGTAGTATTCGATCAAATCAAGTTTGGTGTAACCCTCTTCCGGCCAAAAGACTTTATCGGGATTCGATACCTTAATGGGAAGATCGCTCGTTCTCTGTCCATTTTTGCTGGCGCTTTTCATGGTCACATCTCCGGCAAGGTTACTTCCCGGGGTTTCTTGTCATCTCGCAATCCGAGGAACACCGGTTGCCTCAGTTTATTGTCGGCCGTCCATTCCTGATACGAGATTTGGGCGACGAGGCGAGGCTCAACAAAAGAGATGCCGCGGCCGCGCGGCGCATCAATCAGGTCCAACCTTTTCCTAATAAGGGGGCGGAGTTTTTGATACAGGGAAGCTAGCGTCTTCTCGTCAAAGCCTGTGCCAACCTTACCTACATAATGTAGTTTCCCGTGTCGATACGCCCCCAGCAGCAGCGCCCCAAAGTATTTGCGAGACCCGGACGGCTCCGTAAAACCAACGATAATGAACTCATCCTCCTGATGGACTTTGACCTTCAGCCAATGCCGCGAACGCCCTTCTACATAAGGCGAAGCAAGATCTTTGGCCACCACGCCTTCGTACCCTTTCCGTTTCGCTATCTTGTAGGCTTCAAGACCATTTTCATGCAGTATTTGGGAGCACATCAGGATTTCGTTGGAACCGATCGAGTCTTCCACGGCCTCGCGTCGCCTGGTTAGCTGTTCGTTCCGTAAGTCATGCCCTTCCAGATAAAGGCAGTCAAACACTGCATAAACAGACTGCTCTGGGCCCTGCTGCAAAAGTTGAAATCGCGAAACACCTTTCCGGTCAAACACGGCAACTTCACCGTCGAAAAGTATAGTCACGTGCCGCAATTTTCGGATCGCGTCGGCAATGTGAGGAAATCTCTCAGTGGAATCTATCGCATTACGAGACATTAGCTTCACACGCTTCCCCTCTTTGTAAGCAAGGATGCGGTATCCGTCATACTTCTCTTCATAGGTCCAACTATGCTCATGGAAGGGTTTACGCACCAGCGTCGCCAGCATGGGTCGAACTCGAAATGGAATGGTGTTCTTCACGATGCCAGCTCGAGTGACATGCGCATGCCGGTTAAGCTTTCTGGCTTCTCGCGCGCTGCGCACGAGGAGGGACTTTCTTTTCCGGTGTTGCGCGCGCCGCTTTTATCACCGGATCTCCAGTTGCGGCTTGTTCCACGTCACCCCCTTCATCGCGAGCAATTTCCGCAAGCAGCCGGTTACTGACGACCGACCGCGGCTCTGTGACGGTGATGTCTACCTTGGAGGCATACTGGTCTCTATGTTTGATGAGTAGCCATGATCTATCCGACCCGCTTCCATAACCTCGCGTTCGAACCAGAACCCATGATCCGCGCAGTTTTTCTCCGAAAAGTGTGAATTTCAGTTCGCCTCGGCGCAAGGCGGCGTCCACATCCTCGACTTCGGGCTGCCATGTCCCGCGATCCCAGACCATCACCGTCCCGCCACCATACTCACCCTTGGGGATCACCCCCTCGAAAGTGGCGTACTCGATCGGGTGATCCTCCACTTTCATTGCCAGGCGCTTTACTGACGGGTCAAGCGAAGGCCCTTTCGGCACGGCCCAGGAAAGAAGCGTGCCGTTCCATTCCAGTCGGAAATCGTAGTGGAGGTGGGAAGCTCGATGCTTCTGGACGACATAGATGAGCCGGCTGCGTTTTTTCTTCGGCGACTCGGTTTGCCCTTCCGGCTCGGGAGAGACGTCAAAATGGCGTTTCTTTCGATATTCCTTCAGTTTCATCAGCAGCGCCTCGCCCTCGGGGTGCAGCATAACGCAAGGCAGGCTTCGCGACCAATCCACTGATTACTTGATATCGAGTCGTTCGAATCGGTTCTGGACAAAACGAAAGACTGCGCCCAAAAAACGGGCGGCCTTTACAACTGCCGGGGACAAAGATGGTTCTGTAGCGGCCTCTCCGTCCCGCTCTCCGGGACGGAGAGGGCACCCCTTTTTCTTGTGCAAATACACGTTAGCCCCGATAGCGCATCTCGAACTGTATCCCGTAATCTTAACGTCCGCTCGTTCAAGAACCCGGATGACTCTAGCGACGCGACGATCAGAATCAAAATGAGAAATCAAAACCGTCCTCGGCACTCGCAGAAGGTTAAGTCCGATTTCGCGATTGTGTTCGATCTGGACGGGACCCTGGTCGATTCAGTCTACGAACACGTAATTTCGTGGAAACGGGCCTTTGCGGATGAGGGGCTGCACGTCCCCGGATTCATGATTCACAACAAGGTCGGCATGAGTGGAAGGCTAATGGTGCGGCAGGTTCTGCGGGAAACGCGACAACGGGTGAGTCTGAAGAAAATGAAGGCTATAGAGGAGCTCCACAAATCATATTTCAGCCGCATGCTGCCACTCGTCGGAACGCTTCCCGGAGCGCAAGCTTTGCTCGACCGGCTGTCTTCCGTAGGAGTTCGCTGGGCGATTGGGACAGGCGGCGATCGCAAGGCCGTGGCTGCCCAATTAAAAAGCCTGCGTATTCCCGATTCAGTACCCGTGACTACAGGCGATGACGTTGCCGAGGCTAAACCTGAGCCCGAAATCTTCATGGTCGCTGCTGAGCGGCTTGGCGTGCGCATTACTCAGTCAATCATCGTTGGGGACAGTGTTTGGGACCTGCTGGCAGCATGCCGGGGAAAGGCTCTGGGGATCGGGCTGCTGTCAGGAGGTTACTGCAGTTCAGATTTGGAGCGTGCCGGTGCCTACCGGGTGTACAAGGACCCCGCCGATCTGCTCACTCACCTGGAAGAATTGGGCCTGCCAGCCGATTAACGCGCGTTTTTCACAAGGCTCGGAAAATACAGCATGGATTTTCGCAAAACTACACCTTTTGCTGGATAGCCCATATTCATAGGCTCTTCTAAGTTTGCAGGCGCAGCAAAGATCTTAGAGGAGGCTTCCATGCAAAACAGTTCGTTGAAGGAACTTTACGTTGAGGAACTTCGCGACATTTACGATGCGGAAAATCAGTTGGTGAAAGCTCTTCCAGAAATGGCGAAGGCTGCCACGTCGGAGGAGTTGAGGTCCGGATTTGAAGAACACCTGAAACAGACGAAAGAACACGTGCGGCGTGTGGAACAGGTGCTGAATGAATTGGGTGAAAAGGCAAAGGGCAAGAAGTGCAAGGGCATGCAGGGTTTGATCGCCGAAGGCAAGGAAATCATGGAGGAAGACTTCGAAGACGAAGTCATGGACGCGGCGCTGATTTCCGCCGCCCAGCGTGTGGAACATTACGAAATCGCCGCGTACGGCACCGTACGCACGTATGCGGAAATTCTCGGAGAACAGAATGCCGTCTCTCTTCTTGAAAAAACTCTTGAGGAGGAAAAAGAAACCGACGAAAAATTAACGGAACTAGCCGAGAACATCAATGTAGAAGCCGCTGAAGCCGAACCTGAACAGGAACGATCCACAGGTCAGAAGTCGAAAGCTGCTCGAATGTAATCGCAGTAGCTCGAAAGAAAATCCAGAGAGGAGACCTATATATGCGAGGAAGGAAAAGCTCCAAGAAAGACCAAAGTGGCAGCCAGGAAAACAGGAAGTCAAACAGGCAGGGCGGTCGCCGCAGCGGGCAGGGCCGGCGTTCACAATCCGGTCATGGCCAGGGCGGCTCGCACACTGGAACCAATACCGGCGCCTGAAGAAATTGTACGATGCTTTACTCGAAAAAGGGGGACGCTACCGCGTCCCCCTTTTTCATTTTTACGATCACACAACCAAGGGTGAATTGTGCAATTGATTTCGATCTCGCTGACTCGGATCTTATCTTGGACGCAGTTTGATATTTTATTCTTCCGGTTCGTCTTCTGACTTACGTCCTCCCCAAAGTTTTGCGGCTTTGGCCCAAACTTGATCGGCGCAACGCTTACCCGCCGCCCTGCCAACAAGATCAGCGGCTTCAAAATGGATTCCGCCATATCGCCGCGAAAGCCCGGCCTGATCGGCAGCGGCCTTAAACGTATCCCAGCTGAGGGTGACAGGCTCCGCAGGAACGGCGCCAGGTTCGATAGTTGAGCTGCCCTCCGCAAATGTGACAGAGGCCCCGAAAGTGTCACTGCCCGTAAACAGTTTCAGGACTTCTGCTCCAGCTGCACTGAAGCTGCTATGGCCGGAAACGTATTCGGGAAAGGGGGGCGTGGGAAATGTGCTCGGCTGGTAAGGAATCCAGTATCTACCGTCCATGGTTACGATGCCCTTAAACGGTCCTCCCCAGGCCTTAATAAGCTTGCCTTGGAATAGATATGGAATCGCCGTAACCGGGCGGACCGAATCAAAAGCTCGCTTGGCGTCCCAGCACGCGATGCTGGCATCGAAGACGGCATTGTTCAGCGCAAAAAACAGTTTCACGTCTTCATCGAGGTCGTAGTGATCTCTGGCGGAAACAAATTCTGCAAACAGGTTCCAGTGGCCCGGTGGCGTTTCGGAGTGCGGACCATCTTTCCAGTACTCGGCAATCATTTTCTGTTCATCGGTGAGATTGGCGCTCAGGTCAACCAAATCCTCAGCTTGCTCAAAAAATTTGGCTGTACCGAAAACTGCGGGGCCAGACTCGCCAATCAGAGAGCGGAACTCACTTGGTGAAGTCAGGGCAAAGGGATTCACCTTGTACCATTGAGCGCCCAGAAACTTCGGGGTCACAAACGTTCCAGTCGCGTCAGTGTATTGCAGCGGTTGCCAATGATTAATATTGGCGATGGTAACCGGATTTACGGGAACCGTACTCGGCGGATTCAGTGCAACATACCCCGTGTAGTCCGCGTAGGGGACTCCGCTTGCCGTCAGATTACCTAACTGGTTCGAGCCATCATTGTGGTGGAAATTCAGAACTGCGGCGCAAGCTACGTTTCCAACGCCGGCCGGCGTGTCGGTATCTGTTGATTTATTATTTGGATCGTAGCCCAGGCTCGCCATCAGAGGATCAAAGACCGTCGTTTTATCCCCGGGGAAAAGGTCGACCGCAGCGCGATACGCCGCGAAACTGACGGCTTCCTCTTCATTGAAAATTCTGCGCTTGTACGGAGGCTGCCTGAGCTGGGCGCCGAGTTGCGTACCCAGGGCACGCTCGTCGTATGCAGCCCACGCATCATAAATACAAGTGTGAATGATCGCCAAGGCGCGCGCCACCATAGGCGGGCCAATCTTTGAATCGCGCACTCCCTGCAACGCAGCGTTGTTCCATTGGATGACGACGCTCGGCTTGGCATTGCGGGTTGCAACGCCCCGCTCGGACTGGGGTTTTGAACCTTGAGCCAGGGCGTTAAACGATATAAATACGAAGGTAAATAAAAGCGCCAACGTCATTTTTCTAAATGCTAGCGCCATAACTTCGAGCCTCCCTAACTAACGGTTTAAAAATCTCGTCTTGAAAGAGACAGGGCACGTCCGGGATTTTTCGGCCGTGCCCTGTCTCTAACTGAGAAGTTAATGTTGTTCTTCCAAGAGTCCTATACCCAATTGTGGCGAGTCCACTTCGATCACAACGATCTGAGTATGGCTCGTCTGATAGAGCACGGACTTGACTGACGTTGCGCTATTCACTGTAAGTGGAACTGTGAAGCGTCTCGTATTCGTCGTATCGGCGGTCAAGGTGCTGGAAATCGCAACGCCAGAGGCTGTTCCCGCACCAAACAGGTCATTGAGGTCCACTGTTCCACTCAAGTTAGTTCCAGCAATCGTGACAACACCGACGGCGCCGGTTTCTTTATTGGTATTTGAAGTTTGGAGGCTGAGCGCGAAGTTACCTGTGGGAGCAGGAAGCCCGGATTCAGGTAGAATCAGCACGCCGCCGCTGCCGGAAAGCTTGGGATCGAGGCCGAGCAATAGCCCACACAACCCTGCGTCGGCCGGACTGTTCGGGTCACTGAAGTTAATGGTCGGATCGGTAAGGTAAAGCCCGAGAACGCTGATGTCCTGGGCGTTTCCTGGGGTGAGCGTGATCGACCCATAGCCCGTGCTGTCAACGGAATACGTTCCTGTGACTGGTGCGCTCGTGGGATGACCATTTTCATCCACGTCGGCAAAACCGGTAAGGTTCCCGTTACCGTCAGCGGTAAGAGTGCCTGCCGCCGCGAAGGTTGTGCTAGTTGTGTTTTCGAATCCGGCGGCAATGCTACTGGAGTCAGTGAACACGAATTGTGTTTTCAACGTCGCATTGCTAACACCAGTGACACCCGCATATGCAGATCCAATGACGGGAACGTTAGGATCATCTTCCAGAATTCGAAGGACTTTCGCATTCACGACGTAATAGACAAAATGGGCACCTCCAAACAATATGGTTCCGCGCCCAACGGTATCCGCAGCGGTGTACGTACCAACGTTGCTGCCTCCCAGCGACACCGTATTGGCCCTGTTCTGATCTATCTTTACGTGCAGGGCTCCGTTCGGATTAAAAGTAATATTTCCTCCATTCGCTAGCGGCAAGGCGCCATCCCAGCCGGAAATTAACATGCTGAAAGGACCCTGGGGTTGAACCAGCGTTTGGAAGTCTAGGCTGCCGACAGCGGTGGCGCTGGAGTCGAATTCAGAGATTACAGCGTGCTTACTGTTCACAATTGCGACGCTGAAGGTTTCCGTGCCGTTCACGCCGAGCGCTGTGTTACTCGTGATTACCGTGAGTGTTCCTTTTCCGTTTGACGAGGTTGTCAATTGTCCCCCTGTTATTTGGTCACCCGGAGGGAACGACGCCGGACCATCATGACTCACATAGTTTTCCTCGCCACTGGTTACTTTGCCGTTAGCGTCAAGGACCAAAGCGCCGGCTAGGACTATATTGCGTTGTAACTTGTTGACACCGGCCGCAGTAAACGTAAAAGTGCCTGAAGTCAAAGTGCCAGCCGGCGTCGGGGATGTAGTAATCGTGATAGCAGCGGCCTGGGTCACGGAAGGATTCGTTCTGGAAGCCGCTGTGACGGTTACGCTGCCGGCGGTCGCAGGCGCTGTGTATGTGGTAGGTGCACCGCTTGGTGTG
>Ga0209168_10001708_pt1 | contig 16795 bp, 17 predicted proteins | sample Coa_R1_FD_187156 | JGI IMG/M metagenome (GOLD analysis project Ga0209168, IMG submission 187156) | Surface soil microbial communities from Centralia Pennsylvania, which are recovering from an underground coalmine fire - Coalmine... | ecosystem: Environmental > Terrestrial > Soil > Unclassified ... | reverse complement strand
TCTGCTACTAACTGCTTGATCTCTGCTCGCGTCCGCCGTCTTCGCACCACCTTCTGTTCCGGATTCATGCTGCCACTTCACCATAGTTCCCATCGCCTGAACAGTCTGCGGTTCCTCTGACGCTTACCATCTACCGGAGGAATCCTCCCTTCCTCCGGAAACCTCCGGCAGCGGAATCCCCTGGATTGGCGTGGATTCCGGAGGACCGGAGGAATTAAGGCATTTTTGGAGACCTTCGACTCATTTCTTCTCAATGCTCTGCAGGTCGAAGATCACGGTCCCCCAGAACAAGTGACCCTTCAGGCGGATGGGGATTCGTGGAGCATCTTCTGAGTACCAGATCCAGATTTTTCCTTTTCCCTTCAGCACGCCCGAAGGAACATCCGGCTGAATGCGGATGGTATTGAACGTCCCTGCCGGGGTCTTGATCTGTTCTCGCGCCTCGGCGTGAACATCCACCGTCACCGTTTTTCCGCCGTCGTTCAGCGGAAAGGAAAAAGTCTTTCCTGGCTGCAAAGGCAGGGAGCCTACGTAATAAAAGGCTGAGAGGACGTCTGTAGCGCAGCCGGGAATATCATTCTCGGCGTGCTTGCTGTCTCCCTTTTTCAGGTTTTTTTGGTCCAGCACCGCCTTGCCGTGCTGGTAATCGAAGTTGATGGTGAGATTCACCCGCCGCAACCCTTCTTCCATATTCTTGGCCAGGCTCTTGGTGCAGAAGGTTGAGGCATCAAAGACTGATTCGTAACGGTCACGCACGTGGTAGAGGAGCGCAACAGCGCCGGCGGCATCGGCGGCGCCGGTCACGCGTCCTTGCTCGCCATGCTGCTCCAGGTGCAAAGTTGCGGTTCCGGCGTTAAAAACGCGCCACTCCGCCGCGTAAGTCAGCGTCTGTCCAACGGGAGAATGGTAGGTTGGTTCCGGCTTTGGCATCGGCGGGAAGGCATTTGCCTCTACCGTGCTGGCGGGCGCAGCCTTTGTATTCTGCTGTTGCGGAAGTCCGCCCCCAACCACTAACAACAATAGGGTGGCCAAGCCGTGATGGACTCGAATCAATGCCTCACCAGAACCAGTTTCAGGATTAGAGCGCCCAGCATCAGCGCCGAGCCCATGATTGAATTGTACTCGCGATGCCGCATGTAAAGCTCCCGTGAGAATTGCGGCAGGCCGCCATCCGTGCTAGCCCGATAGGGTGTGCGCCGCGGCAGGAATCGCGGCACCTGCGCCGCATACTCAGAATAGTCAGAAAACGCCGAACGCAAATACTTTTCCTCCGCCAGGATGACCGGCAGGTAGATGAGAATAAACATGGCCCCCGCCGCGATGCCAATCCAGAGATTGCGCGCGGCCACAATGAATCCGGCAGCCATCACCATGGACCCAAGGTAGAGCGGATTTCGTGTGTACGCGTAAGGGCCTGTAGTGGCGAGCTGCGCGTTCTTGCGGATATGCCCGGATGCGGACGCCCTGATTCCCAGCCCGAGCAGAATGAATCCACCGCCCACCAGAATTGAAGTCAAGCTAGGAAGAGCGAACCACAAATAGCCCGCGGCAAACAGGAAACCCAGAGGCACGCGCAGTCGTGTCGCAATGCGTGACCAGCTAGGCATGGCTGCTCCCGAGCAGCCACCGCGCGGCGGCGATGGTTTCTTCCGCGGTGATCTTGAGCAGGCCTTCCTCCGGCTGTTGGTGATGGGAAAAGGTCGTCTTGCTGTCCTCATGCCGCAGTACTGCGGCCTTCGTTCCAAACGGCCCGGTGCGCGCCGGATCAGTGGGGCCAAACAACCCTACCACCGGGATGCCCAAAGCTGCTGCCAGGTGCAGCGGGCCCGTATCGCCGCCAATAAAAAGCCGGGCCCGCCGGGTAAGCGCGATAAGCTGGCCGATGGTGCAGAAGATCGCAAACGCATTCCCTTGACTCGCATCAAGCACCGCGCGCGCCAGCCCTTCCTCTCCCGGAGCGGCATTCACCAGGGTCTTAACATTATGTAAGGCCAGTGCCTGCGCCACCTGGCCATAGCGCTCCGGCGGCCACTGCTTGGCGCCCCATCCCGCTCCTGGATTCATAATGGCAAAGCTGGCAATGCCGAGCCGCCTGATCTCTGCTTCCGCCCAGGCCTCGGCGGCAGGATCATGGGGAAGCTCCGGCGCAAGGAGTTGGATCTGTTTCTGGTCGAGGCAATCCTTGAGCGCCAGCCCGGCGAATGCATGATTCTGTTCGATCACATGCTTACCCGGCCGCGGAAACCTCTCTGCGTAGAGAAATCTTGCCGGTGACTCGCGTGGGTCGGTGAAGCCGGCTCTGTGCGCTGCGCCGCTCAGGGAAGTAAGGAGCGCCGATCGGATCGCGCCCTGAAAGTCCAGGGCGAAATCATAGTGCACAGCTCTCACGGCTATTAGCATCCCCCAAAACTCCGCCACAGTCGCCGGATGCAGCATCGCGCTCCGCCAGCGATTCAGGTTCACCGTGTGGATGAGATTGGCGAGTGGCTTCTGCTGGCATATAGCTTCCGGCGCGCAGCTCTTGGCGCGAGCTTTCAGAAGCTCTGCCCATTTTTCATCCACCAGCCATCCAATGGTGGCATCGGGCAGCGCCGCTCGGATTCCGGTGACCGCCGGCAAGGCATGAATGATGTCTCCCATTGCGCCCAGCCGCACGATCAGGATTTTTGCCATTCTCCCTGTCTCAGCAATTCACGAGTGGAATGATCCTTGGCATCGCCCACAATCTCAACCCGCCCGCCGCACGCAATCACTACATCGCGCTCCGGCACAGTGTCCCTGGTATAGTCAGTTCCTTTGGCATGGATATCCGGCCGCAGGAGCCGGACAAGATCGCGCACATCAGCCGCGTCGAAGATAGTCACTGCGTCCACGTCCTGCAAAGCGGCCAGGATCTCGGCGCGTTCGCCGGCGGGAGTGCGCGGCCGGCCCTCACCCTTCAAGGCGCGCACGCTGGCATCGGAATTAACGCCCACCACCACCCTGCCGCCCAGTTGCTTGGCGCCGCGCAGGTAGCGTACATGGCCCACGTGCAGCAGATCAAAGCAACCATTGGTCAGGATGATTTTTTCACCGGCGGCCCGCCATTGCGCCGCGCGTTGCGCCAGCTCGGCCTCGGAAACCACCTTGTTCGTGGTGCTATCCACCCGTCACCGCGCGCAGCAGCTCTTCACGGGTCACCGTGGCGGTTCCGCGCTTCATCACCACAATTCCGCCGGCGTAGTTGGCCAGGCGCGCTGCTGACTCCGGATCGGCCCCGGCCGCCAGAGCCGCCGTGTAGGTGGCAATCACTGTGTCTCCTGCTCCGGTCACGTCCGCCACTTCGTCGGTCCCATGAATGGGAATTGCCACTGGCTTCTCGCCACGGGGGAAAACCACCATGCCGTCCTTTCCTCGCGTGACCAGCAGGGACTGCAACTTCATTTTCTGCAGAATCATCTTGCCGGCGGCCAGTAACCTTTCACTGTCGTTCCCAATTCTGATGCGTAGCGCCTCTTCAATCTCCGGTTCGTTGGGCGTGGCCGCGGTCACGCCGGAGTAGGCCAGAGTGCGGTAGCGGGAGTCTACGGTAACCGGGATTGCTCCCATCGAAGCCCGAGCGCGAATATCGTTAAAAATGTCCGGGGTTGCCGCGCCGTAGCCATAGTCGGAGATCAGCAAAGCGTCTGAGGCGCGGACGTACCCTCGTGTCTGGAAGATAAGCTCTCGTACCGCCGCCCGGTCCAAAGCGGTCTCAGGTTCGCGGTCCACGCGAATCACCTGCTGCCTTGAAGAGTGAGTCATGCCCGCAACCACTCGGGTCTTGGTTACCGTACTTCGCCCTTTGATCCTGCGAATACCGCTTACGGAGATATGTTTTTGCCGGAAGGCGCGCAGAAGCAGCCGGCCCGGCTCGTCATCGCCAATTACGCCCACCGGCAGGACCGTAACTCCCAGTTCAGCAAGATTGTAGATTGCATTGCCGGCCCCGCCGGGCACAACCGTACGCTCGCGGTGGCGCAGAATCAGCACCGGAGCTTCCCGTGAAACCCGGCCGGTCTCCCCGTAGATGAACTCATCAGCAATCAGGTCCCCCAGCACGGTAATGCTGAGCTTGGGGAATTCCTCAATGATTCTGACCAGCCGGTCTACCGGTTTGGAGTTTCTCTGCATGTGAGGAATGAAAATTGTCTCATGCCGGGCTAAAATCGGCATCCGCGTCGTTGCTCCAGGGTTTGCAGCATGGTTTCAAGCGCCTTGGGTGCGTCCTCCAGCTCTAGCTCTAAACCAGCCGTCTCAAAGGTCAGCAACTGGCTCACCAGGGGTCCAAGGTTGACTGCATCCTTATCGGTAGTAATGAATCCCCTGGCGCCCGTCTGGGCTTTGGCCTTCAGCAGCCGGACAATATCGCGTTGGGTATAGCAATGGTGGTCGCTGAAAGTAAGCGTACCTGCCAGATCCATTCCCAGCTTTCTTAAACCTGAAAAGAACTGCTCCGGGCGGGCAATTCCGCAAAAAGCTACTACCCGGCTCATGGGAGCCATGAAATGAACGTTCTTGCGCAGCTGCCATACTGGTTTGCTCGTGCCCCGGACTGGAAAGGGCGTCTCCGGCAGAATGGCAATTGCATCCGCGCGGCCCAGCGCGGAAAAGTCCTCTCGCAATCTGCCGATGGGCAGGAGAGTATCTTTGAAATCAGCAGGCTGAAGCAGAACAATGTCAAAATCGCGTTGCAAGCGGCGATGCTGAAAACCATCGTCCAGCAGGTGCAGCCGGGATTGCGGAAATTTTTCTTCTGCCAGCAGGCCCGCCTGGTAGCGGTCTGCGCCCACCACCACCGGCACACCCAGCCTGCGCGCGATCAGCAACGGCTCGTCGCCGAATTGTTCCGGCGATCCGGCCGGATCCACAACCGCAATCTCCCTGGACTTGCGGCCGTAGCCACGCGAAAGCACGTCAAGTTCAATGCCGCGATCTCGCAGCAACCGGCCCAGAGTCATGATGAAAGGTGTCTTGCCGCTCCCTCCCACAGAAATGTTGCCGATGCTGATCACCGGACGCGATAAAGTCCGGCGCTTGAAGACCCCGCGGTCATAGAGGGTATTTCTCAGCCGCACGCCGAGCCCAAAGGCCGCCGACACTGGATTCATTGCGGCAAACTCGCTTCTTTCTTGAGAAGAGGCAGCAGGGCATCCAGAGTTTTTTGTGTAGCCCCCGAATGACTGTTGAATAACTCTCTGGCTTTATCGCCCAGCAGCTTTCGCTCTGCAGGGTCTTGCAGCAATTGCAGCAGCTCCTGCGAAAGGTTCCGGGCGGCAACCGTCTTCAGCGCCCCATTCTGAACAAAGATGCGGACGATCTCGCGAAAATTAAAAGTATAAGGGCCGGTCATAATGGCCACTCCGTGCTGCGCAGGCTCCAGGATGTTGTGGCCACCCGTTTGGACCAGGCTTCCTCCAACAAAGGCGACATCCGCCAGAGCATAGACGGATGCAAGTTCGCCCACGCTGTCCAGCAGGAACACCGCGCCGGAAATTCGCCGCGAACCATTCCATGACGTCCGGCGCACCACGGGAATCTCCAGCGACAAAATAAGGTCGGCCACTCCATCAAAGCGCTCCGGATGGCGCGGAGCAAGCACCATCACCGCCGTTGGATTCTGCCGCAGGCAATCCTGAAAGGCCCGGAGCAGAACCTCGTCTTCACCTTCTCCCGTGCTGCCGCAAACCACGATGGGCGAACCCGGAGGGATGGCATGGCGCAGGTCGTTGGCAAGGGAGCTGGCCGCGCCCGGACGTATATCGAATTTCAAATTTCCGCTCACGCGTACCCGCTCAGGAGGCGCGCCAATTGCCACCAGGCGTCGCGCATCTTCTTCCGTCTGGGCCAGGAACAGATCAATTTGGGTCAACACTCGGCCAAAAAACCAGCGAAACCTGCGGTAGCGCGGAAACGACCGGTCGGAGATGCGTGCGTTTACTGCCGCAATGGATGCGCCGCTTTTTTTCGTCAGGTGAAGCAGGTTGGGCCAGAATTCCGTCTCTGCCAGTACCAGCAAGTCCGGCTGAAGCTGATCGAGGTAGGAGCGCACGGCAAAGCCGACATCGATCGGCAAAAAGAAAGCCCTGTCTTCGCCAAAACGCCCGCGTGCCAGGTACTGTCCTGTCTGTGTGGTCGTAGAGATGAAAACCTGGTTTTCAGGACTTACAGCTTGAAGTTGCTGGACCAGGTGGGTGACCGCCAGCACCTCGCCCACGGAAACAGCATGCACCCAGATGGAGCCGGGTTGCGCGGTTTGCTTGACTCTCTCCGGGACGAAACCCAGCCGTTCGGTAAGGCCGGCGCGATACTTACCACTGCGCAGCATCTGAATGATCCACCAGGGCAGGGAGAGCACCAGCCCGCACACCAGCAGCACGCTGTAAAAGAAATACATGAAAGAAGCTACATTCTATGCGGGCTGAGGAGTTGTGGAAACTCGCGAGGAGTTGTGAAACCCGCTTGGAAGACGCATAATCAAAACGATGAGAGCGCGCATCCTCCTCGTGTCTCTGTTGATGGCCGCTGTACTGGCTCTGCGGGCCGATACCAAACCTTTTGCCCCACCGCCGGCGGCCCACGCGAAGACCTACCCGGCGCACGAATCTCACGATGACGAAAAAGTTTCCGTTGCCATTGATCCTTTTGACATGCCGGACAAGGCGAAGATCTTCAGAATCAATTATCAGGAAAGAGGATTTCTCCCCATTCGCCTCATCATCTCCAATGACAGCGACGATTATCTGATGCTGACCGATCTCAAGATCGAATACATAACAGTCAAGCGAGACAGGATCGAGCCTGCAACTACGGACGATATCTATCGCCGCGTGGTGCGCCTGAAGCGGAACCCCTCTTCCCCGCGCGTTCCCATGCCAATCCCGCTCCCGCGCGATAGATCCCCAGTCACCAAAGACGCCCGGGAAGCCGTGGATGAGCTGGACCAGGCCCAGTTTGTGCCCAATCCGGTTGATCCACATTCCATGCGCACCGGCTTCCTCTTTTTTGATATCACCGGCCTCGATACCCCCGAAGCCGGCGCCCACCTTTATTTGACAGGGTTCAAGATGGGCAAAAAAGAACTGTTTTACTTCGATATCCCGCTGGAAAAGTATTTGAGCTACCAGCCGGGAAAATAACTTTCGAGAGCGCCCGCCGGGAAGGGTAAGGCATTGATTCGCCTGACTCGCCTATAATTTCACCCATGGCCACGCTCACCCAGCTTTCAGCGGCAGTGCGCGAGAAATACGAGCCGGTGATTGGCTTGGAAGTCCACGTCCAGCTCCTCACGGCCAGTAAAATCTTCTGCGGGTGCTCCACCCGGTTTGGCGCTCCGCCCAATACCAATGTCTGTCCCGTCTGCCTGGGACTGCCGGGCGCTTTGCCGGTTTTGAACAAAAAAGCCGTGGAGTTCGCCGTGCTGGCCGCCCAGGCGCTGAACTGCCAGGTGCGGGAGACATCAATTTTTGCTCGCAAAAACTATTTTTACCCTGACCTGCCCAAGGGATACCAGATTTCCCAGTACGACAAGCCGCTGGCGGAACACGGCTACATCGAGATTTCCTCTACAGGGGGCGCAAAACGGATTGGAATCACGCGCCTGCACCTTGAAGAAGATGCCGGCAAAAGCTTGCATGAGGGCTTTCCCGACTCCGCAGCCTACAGCTATATCGACCTGAACCGGAGTGGCACGCCGTTGATCGAAATCGTTAGTGAGCCGGACATGCGCACGCCCGACGAGGCCCACGAGTACCTGACGCTGTTGAAAGAAATCATTCTCTACACCGGGGTGAGCGATTGCAACATGGAAGAAGGCTCGCTGCGCTGCGATGCCAACATCAGCGTGCGTCCGAAAGGGCAGGAAAAGCTCGGGACCAAGACCGAAGTCAAGAACGTGAATTCCTTCCGCTTCATCCGTGAGGCGCTGGAATACGAGATTGACCGCCAAGTTGAGGTGATTGAGGGCGGAGGCAGGATCGAGCAGGAAACTCGGCTCTACAATGCCGCTGAAGGCAAGACGTTTGGCATGCGCTCCAAGGAACAAGCTCACGACTATCGCTATTTTCCCGAGCCGGACCTGCTGCCCCTGGTAGTGGATGCGCGCTGGCAGGAGGAAATTCGGAAGGTGCTTCCCGAATTGCCGGAAGCCAGGCGCAAGCGCATGGTGGTGCAGTACGGCATCACCGAATACGATGCCGGCGTGCTCACGGCAAGTAAAACCCTCGTGGATCAGTTTGAGGAAGCTGCTAAGGCTGCCAAGAGCGCCAAGCGCGTTGCCAATCTGGTGCAGAGCGAGCTGATGGGCAGGCTGAAGGCTAAAGGCCTGGAAATCGAGAAATCCCCGATTTCCATGAAAGGCGTTGCCATGTCTGCCGACTTACTGGAGGCCAACACCATCTCCGGTAAGATTCTCAAAGACCTGTACGACCAGGCCTTTCAGAGTGGCGAAGACTTTCCCGCAGTTTACGAGCGGGAAAAGCCACAGCAGATCACTGATACCGCAGCCATCGAGAAGATCATTGACGAAGTGCTGGCCGCGAATCCCAAACAGCTTGAGCAGTATCGCGCAGGCAAGACCACGGTGATTGGCTTCTTTGTCGGCCAGGTGATGAAAGCCTCTAAAGGCCAGGCCAGCCCCGCGCTGGTGAATGAGCTGTTGAAGAAGAAGCTGGGATGAAGAGAACCCAAAACGTAGCCGCTGATCAACGCTGATAAAGAAAAGCAAGACCCAACCGCCAAGACCACAAAGTCAGGCAGGCACAGCCTATCTTGACGTCCAACAGCGGCAAATCGAGCACATTCAAGTTCGATCAAACAGGCTGACGCGGGCCACCTCATCAGCCACCAGGACGTTAAGAAGATGGTAGCTAAGTGGTGCCGTCGCCGACGATGGCGTTCATCCTCAGTGCTGCAAATGTCCGTGTGAGTTCTTCGGACCTGCCTCTTTCTGGGTAAGGCTGTCATACAGGATCTCGGTAAAAACATCTGTCTTGATGAATGCCTGTCCCCAGGAGTCCCACTTGGCCAGCACTTTTTCTTTTTTGAGTTGGTCCAGCGTCTTTCCCTTTTTGATACCAGCCTGGACCGCCGCTGACGTTTCCTTCAGCACGGCGATAAACTTGCGCAGATCGTCTTTGCTGCCAAGCGGGCCGTGTCCGGGAATGAGTTTTACGTCATCTGGAGTTTCAGCCAGCACCTTCTCGCCGCCGGCGATCATCCCCTGCACGCTGCCGCCGCTGGCGATGTCAATAAATGGAAACATCTGGCCATTGAAAAAATCGTCTCCCATGTGGACCACATTGGATTGGGGAAAGAAGATCACGCTATCGCCATCAGTGTGGCCTTTGGGAATATGAATAGCGCGAATGTCTTCGCCATTCAGGTGGACTGAAACTTTGTCCTCAAATGTGATGACGGGCAAAGCGGCTTTAGAAGCGGGTGGCACGTCGCCAAACATCGTCTTGCCGCCGCTGGCCAGACGCTTGCGTACGTTTTCCTGGGCAATGATCGGCGCCTTTTCGCCAAAGTGCGGATTGCCCCCGGTGTGGTCTCCATGCCAATGGGTGTTCAGGACAAACTTGACTGGCTTGTCGGAGATGCCCTTCAGTGCGGCTTCAATCTTGTCCGCCAGAGGCAGAAACTCGTCATCCACGATCACAATGCCATCTTCGCCCACGGAAGCGCCTATGTTGCCTCCCAGGCCTTCCAGCATGTACACGGTGCCTGAAACTTTCTGAACTTTAATTTCGACTCTGCTGTAGTCAGTCTGTTGAGCGGAAAGAAGTGCAACCAGCAGTAATGGCAATGAGACGTAAAAAGCCTTTCGCATCGAAACCTCCGTTGCCCGATTGGGTCTTTAAAGCGGGTAATCTTAATAGTTTGCTGAATGGAGTTCAAACGCTCTGAAAGCAATGATCGCTCTTCCGATGACCGGATGACCCAATTTACCGATGACCCGATTTATTTGATCGGCTCGGTCGCTCCTTCGAACACCTTGGTAACAGTTCCGTGGCCTACGCCATAAACGATAAAGCTCTTTTGGTCGAAGTCGTACTCGCGGAATACCAGTTCTGCCAGGCCGTCACCATCCACATCGACGGCATCAATCAATTCCAGACGGGGAGCAACGTCCAGCCGTGATGAATCGGTCACGCTGGCTGCGAGTTTCTGGGGATTACCATCAATATCAACCCGTGCGATCACGGTAACGTAGCGCGAGACGGACTTGTCCGGTGCGCTCTTTCCGGCTGCGGCTACACGCCCGGTTTTTGTAGCTTTTGCTGCAGGGACGAGATTGCCGCCCGGAACCTCAGCCGTGATCACCACTACCGCATCGTTGCTCAAGTCCAGATCGAATGACCGCACCACCACATTGGTCATAGCATGTTCGTTCGCCTGTGCATTTTCACCGGGAAGCTGGGCGAGGGCCAGCTTGCGCATCTTGTCTTCAATTCGCGCTTTTTCCTCCGGCTTCCAGTTGTATTCATAAGAGCGCGTGTCGCTGGATTGCGCATCCGAAACAGCAAGGTACGTCTGAGTTCCAGGTCCAGTAGGGATAGGGGGACGCGTTGCCCCTGCCTGGGCCGGCACGGTTGGAGGTAGTGTTTTGGAAGGAACAGGTGCCGGAGGGGTATCAACCTCTGCGGCAGTGTGCGGGTTGCGGTGTTTCAGCATGGGACGATTGGGGTCCTCTGGCGCAGGCGGTTCGGCATCTGGCTGAGCTGCGGGCTGGCCCGTGGATTGGGTCGTAGTCTGGTTTGCAGATGGTGAAGGAGTCGGTGACGGGGAGGTTGACGCTGGTTGGCTGGAATCACCGCCACTGCGGTGCAACACTGGACGGTCGTCACTGGGTGGCGATTGTGGCTGCTCAGGAGCCGGCGCCGGAGGCGGAGGCAGGGCATCACCCTCTCGATGTAGAATCGGCCGGTCATCTGGTGGCTCTGCAGGCGCACCAGTGGGTTTAGGCGTCGATCTGGCTTGCACCTGGCTAGCCGGCTGCCACTTGCCTAGCGCCACCCAGCCGTGAAGCGTATTGCTACCGTTGGTGATCGTGACAAAGCCAACCGGGACGCCGTTCTTCTCCGCCTCGTAAACCACGCCGTTGCCTAGCGCCAGCGGCCGCGGCCTGGATTCATAGATGCTGGCATCGCGGAAGGTGCCGTTGGCCAGGATCGTAATCGGAAACACATGTGCGCTCACGGTGCCGCCGGCTTCCGTAGTAACTTCCACCAGGGCGGTGGCCCGCAGTTTGTGCGGGGTGCGATGCTGAAAAGCCAGGGCGCTTATAGTCAGCGCCAGCGAGGCCAGGATGATTACGCCACTGGCCCTGAACCATGTTCTGCGATATAAATTCAATTTGCTGTAAATGTGAGACACCATGGAATTAAACGATAAAGTTCCCGATTTTGCCCTGCCCAACGAAGAGGGCAAAACCCTCTCTCTTAAAGATTATCGCGGAAAGCCAGTAGTTTTGTTTTTTTATGCAAAGGCCAACACCTCGGGTTGAACGGCAGAAGCGTCCGGGTTCCGCGACGCATACCAGAAGTTCCAGAAGGCCGGAGCTGTGGTTCTGGGTATCTCTCCGGATAAACCTTCCGCCCAGAAAAAATTTAAGGACAAGTTCGAGTTCCCCTTTTCCCTGCTCGCCGACGAAGATAAGTCCATTGCCAAGCGCTTTGGCGTTCTCAAGGAAAAAAGTATGTACGGAAGAAAATACATGGGGATCGAGCGGACCACGTTCGTGATCAGCGGGGATGGCAAGATCGCGGCCGTGATCTCAGGCATCAAGGCAGACGAGCACCCGCAAGCCGCGCTGGCAGCGGTGACGGGGAAGCATTGAGTTACGGGCGGTGAGCAATCGGATTCATCCTGTCACGGACAGCTATTTCCCAATACAAAAACTGCTGAAGATCAAATTCAAGATATCGTCTGCTGTAGTCTCTCCCGTAATTGCGTCCAGCGGCCGTAGCGCGCCATAGAGATCCATCATGATCATCTCGTGGGGAATTCCGGTCTGCACGGCTTCGCTGGCGGCAGCCAGTCTTGTGAGAGATTCCTCTACCAGTTGCTGGTGACGGATGTTAGTCAAAAATCCGGTCTCCTGCTCGCCTCCAGCTTGTCCTGACACGGCTTTCAATATTTCGTCACGCAGTCGCTCGATCCCTTCGCCGGTTATCGCCGATGTTCTAATCACCTCGAAGCCGTCTGGCTGCATCAAGGGAGCGGTGGTCAAATCAATCTTGTTTGCGGCCACCAGAGCGCGCCTGTTCTTTACCGTCTCCAGCAGTTCTACGTCCTGATCAACCACTCCCGAGGAACTGTCCAGCACGACTACGACCATGTCTGCGTCGCTCAAGGCCTCATACGATTTGCGGATGCCGATGCTTTCTGCTTCCTCGGTCGAGTGGCGAATTCCAGCAGTATCAATCAGCTTGAGTGGAATACCGCCCAGGGCGACCGTTTCCGTCACTAGATCGCGTGTAGTTCCGGGAGACGCGGTTACGATGGCGCGCTCCCGTTCCACCAGGCGGTTAAAGAGGCTGGACTTGCCCACGTTGGGCCGGCCCACGATTGCCAGGGTAAATCCCTCATGCACCACTCGGCCGTAAGCAAACGAGTCCCTGAGCTTTTCCAGCGGCCCTTCTACTTCGCCCATACGGGACAGAATCTCTTTCGCCGGTAGCACGGACACATCGTCTTCCGCAAAATCAATTCCCGCCTCCATCACCGCGATCAGATCAACCAAGGTTTTCTTGACCGGTTGGAGACGTCTGGAGAGCGTCCCTTCGAGCTGCTGCGCGGCAATTTTGGCCTGATAGAGAGTTTGCGATTCGATGAGATCGCGCACTGCCTCGGCCTGGGCAAGATCCAGCCGCCCATTCAGAAAGGCGCGCATGGTAAATTCGCCCGGCTCCGCCAGACGCGCTCCCTTCGCCAGGGCCAACTCCACTACATGGCGCAGCACGACCGGCGCTCCGTGGGTTGAGATTTCAACCACGTCATCTGTGGTATAGGAGTGAGGCTTGGCGAAAAACGTGGCCACTGCTTCGTCGATGCGTTCACCGGATTCTGGCTCGATCAGATCGACAAATGAAGCACGGCCCGGCTCCAGTCCGTGATTCAGGCGAAGCATGGAACCAGCAATCCGGCGCGCGTCCGGACCAGACAGACGAACCACGCCGATCCCTCCGCGCCCCGGCGGTGTAGCGATCGCCACAATGGTGTCATCCAACTCCACATTTTGTAGTTTATCCCGACCGGAGGGTGCGTTCCCTACGCGCCGCTTCAACATTCGGGGCGTACACCCTGGTGATACTTAGTAGAAAGAGACGCCTATCGGCGCGCGGGTTTGGCGGGCTTGTAGTCTTTGGGATAGAGAACCACGTACCGCCGTCCGCCCTCGCCTTCACTCTGCGTGGTGAGCGATTGATGATCGCGGAAGGCCAGATGGATGAGCCGCCTCTCACGCGACGACATGGGCGCAAACGAATAAGGCATACCGCTCTTGAGCACCCGCTCAGCAGCCACCTCTGCGGCCAGCTTCAATTCCTGCTGTCTCGCTGCGCGGTAGCCCCTGCAATCAAAGCTGATCTTGTCGTGGTCCTCCGCCGAAAGACGCAAAGATTCATGCACAACCGTTTCTACAGCGCGCAGCATTTCCGCGCCGCGTTCGAGCAACAGGGTGCTGTCCGGTCCCGCCAACTCCACCAGGATCTCCGGCTGCCCCAGGTCTTGTCCTGCCGGAACCGGGGGATTGACCGTGATGCGGTATTTCAAGCGAAATCCGCCTGTGCCAATAATGGTGGTTAAAAAAGAATCAATTTTCTTTGCGATTGCGACTTTGTCCTGAAGCATACTTAAAAATCCGAATCGCGGATTTATATAACTATAGCTCTCTGCATCTTATTGCTCTTGCGGGCCCGTGCCGCCTAACGCTTTCGTGCTGCCCGTTTTTCCACGGTCTTACGTACCTGCTGGCCAAACTCCGTCCGGTTGATCGCAATTTGCTGCACCCACATGAGCAGGTTGCTGATGGCCCAATAGATTCCCAGTCCGGCAGCCAGGTTCCAACTAATCAATCCCAGCATCAGCGGCGTAATGAGCTGCATCATCTTTTGCTGTGCCGGATCCATCCCTCCCTGCGGCATGCTCTTTGAGCTTAGGAACATACTGATAACAATCAGGATTGGTAAAATATGCAGCGGATCCGCCGCCGAAAGATCATGGATCCACAGCCACCCCGCCTGACGCAGCTCAATGGCATTGCCCAGCATGGAGTAGAAGGCAAACAGGAACGGCATTTGCAGCAACATCGGAAAACAGCCGCCTACCGGATTCACGCCTTCGCGCTTATACAGCGCGGACATTTCCTGTTGCATCTGCGCCCGGCGCGGGTCGGTCAGGCCATAGCGCTTGTATTTCTCGGTGATGGCCTTCACCTGGGGCTGGATCTTCTGCATCTTCAAAGATGACTTCATGCTCGAGATGCGCAGGGGCAAAAGCGCTGCATTAATAACCACGGTCAGAAAGGCAATCGCCCATCCCCAGTTGGGAATCCAGTGACGGTAGGTCCATTTCAGCCAGGCAAACAATGGCCGGGAAATAACTCCAAACCAGCCGAAGTCGAGTATGCCGTGGAGGTCCGGGCCGTTCGGTTGCGCCTGGACGCTCTCCAGGACTTCCACATCTTTGGGCCCGACGAAGAGCCGTTCGCGTGTGACGCCGTTGACGCCCCCTACGGCGACTCCAAGTACCGGGGCTTTGTCCTTTCCTTCTTGTTCCGGTTTATCCAGGTTTCTGGGTATCTCCACCTGAGTGTGAAATGTAACCAGCGCTGCATCTTTGGGCGCATCGGGCATGAATACCGCCGCGAAATACTGATCCACCGTGGCTACCCACTCCAACGGACCGTTTATCGTCTGGCCGCCCACCACCCATGATTTGCCCGTTAGAAACCAGCCGGATTGGGGCGGCTTGCGGGTGATCTTGCCATCCTGCTCCCAGTCAACCCGGCTTCCGCCATAAGACGAAAGCACGGTTTCATCACCGAACCCGCCGGGCCATTGCGGAAATGCCGCCGCGGACTTTCCGTTATCGCTGACTTCCGATTCCACGCTCACTACGTAGGACTGGCTGTCAAATTGGAAAGTCTTTCGCGCGGTCGTCTGCCCATCCGCGTACACAAAACTGATCTCAGTTGGGGCCGATTGTGTTCCCACAACGCTTGGAACGTACATTGCCTCGTTGAGTTTCTTCTGCAGAGCCTGGTCGTAGCTGAAAAGCGATAGCGGATAGCCCAATACCGGCGCGGTAACCCGATTCACCAGATCAAGGTCTTCGTGCTTGTCATTCCTGTATTTTTTCAAGATCCATGACTTCACGACGGCGCCACGGTTCGTAAACACAATACGGTAATTCGCGTTCTCAATTACCGTCTCCGTTTCGCTCGCGGCTTGTTTCACGGGAACTGTTGGCGAAGCGGGTGCGCCTTTTTTTTCTGGCTTAGCCGCCTTGGCGGGAGTTGTTGCAACTGCAGATGGGGCCGCACTAGGCGTCGGCGAGGGTTGTTCCAGCTGTGGTGCTGGTTTGGGCTGGGCTGGCGGCGCGGCTGGCTTGGGCGCCAGATATTGCATGATGGCGATGCCGACAAAGACCAGCAGAAAAGCCAGCAGCAACTTCTTCTCGCCACCGGGTTCGTTCTTTGGATCGTAGTATTCTGTCAATTTTTTCTCGATGACTTTTGCGGCACCGGATCATAGCCGCCCCGCACAAGAGGATTGCAGCGCACCAGCCGCCACGCGGCCAGCGCGGCGCCACGGAAAAATCCGTGTCTGGCCAGTGCTTCTGCCGCGTACTCCGAGCAACTCGGAACGTAGCGGCAGGAAGCGGGAAGAACCGGAGAGATGAGTCCCTTGTAGAACTTGAGACCCGCTGCAGCTAGCGTCTTCACTTGGTTCTTCCTTTCTGGATCGCAGCCATGATCTGCTCAATTTCCGCGTCGAGCCGGGGAAAGTCTATGTTCAAGACCGATTTGCGCGGATGCATCACAACATCCAACGGCCCGCGAAATCCGGCCAGATGCCGCTGTACCGCCGCCTTCATTCGGCGGCGAATCCGGTTCCGCTCCACCGCGCCGCCAAGCACCTTGCCGACTGTAAATCCTATCCTTGGCCCCGCAGTATCATTTCGCCGGCGATAAAAGACCGTAAAGTTCCCCGAAAAATGTTTCCTGGCTTCCCGGTAAACGGCCTGAAAGTCTGCGTGCTTGAGCAATCGTGAACTCTTGGGGAACTCTTGCAGAGGTTGTGAATGGTAACCGCTCACGGCTCACCTGACCCGCGGCGCAGGCGTTCGCTGGCGGAAACTACTCACGGAAACCAGGTTTCACTGAAACCCGTTTACGTCCTTTGGCGCGGCGGCGCGATAGCACCGCCTGACCACCCTTTGTTTTCATCCTGGTGCGAAACCCGTGCGTCTTGGAACGGCGCCGACGGTTGGGTTGAAACGTGCGCTTGGGCATGAATGATTGGTGCTCCTACTCAGATTTTTTGCGCGGGGGCAAACAAAAAGTATAAAGGAACAAAGCCTCTTCGCGCTACCAGAAGTGCCATGTTGGGTGTGCGACATCAGAGTTGGCATTAGTTCGATTTCTTTTTTTGTGGCCTTTTTCTTAGCGCCTATATACGCTAGGTTAAGGAGGACACTATGCCTGACTCTCTGGCTCAACTGGAAAAGCAAAGAGCGGAGCTATTGCGCCAGATCGCCGATCTGGGAGATT
>Ga0209168_10001701_pt1 | contig 16836 bp, 20 predicted proteins | sample Coa_R1_FD_187156 | JGI IMG/M metagenome (GOLD analysis project Ga0209168, IMG submission 187156) | Surface soil microbial communities from Centralia Pennsylvania, which are recovering from an underground coalmine fire - Coalmine... | ecosystem: Environmental > Terrestrial > Soil > Unclassified ... | reverse complement strand
AGCAGAGTAAAACTGTCGGCAGACGCGAATGCCCAACCTCGCTTACCTTTCGCTCGGCTCGAATATTGGTGACCGCGAAACTCACGTGCGCGATGCCATCGCCAGGCTGGCAGAGGAAGGCCGAGTTGTGGCCGTGTCTTCGTTCTACGAAACGGAGCCCGTAGAAGTCACCGATCAAGCGTGGTTCCTGAACTGTGCCGTCGCTCTTGAAACTACGGACACGCCCGAGCAACTGATGGCGGCGCTACTTAAGATCGAACGAGACATGGGCCGCCAGCGCGTTCAGAGAAAAGGCCCGCGCACCGTTGACCTCGACATCCTGCTGTTCGGTGACGCGATCATCGACTCGCCAGATTTGACAATTCCGCATCCTGCGATGCACCAGCGCCGCTTCGTGCTCGCGCCGCTGGCAGAAATCGCACCAGACCTTCGTCACCCGAGTCTGAACCAAACCATCCGCCAACTGCTGAAATCCTTGCCGGAAGGCCAAATGGTACAGAAGCTAGAAACAAGTTAGTGCGAGCTGAGAAGCTGCGGCACAGCGGAAGAATGCAGCACATGCGCAAGCCATCGGACAGCTAGCCGAATCACTGCCAAGCCCCCGAAGCGGCAAAAGAACGGCTGACTTATGCTCTACGGGTCCACCCATGAAACCTGACGCGTGGTTACGGTGTCTGTCTAACGTACGGGTTAGTGTCTCCGAGCCCGACTCGCGAAAAGCACATGGAAGACTGGAGCATCGGGCATCTGTTGCGCTGTACTTTCCTGATGGAGCGACTTGTGCTCCTAGGGCTGGCGCTAATGCTAGCCTGTGTCGTCGTAACGTTCATTGTCGTCGCCGGTCAGCTTCACTCCGCCCGCCGGGCCCAATCAACCGATCTCGATCATGGAAGATTCCGGCGCAAGAGAAGGTTCCTATTCGCTAAACTGAACATCTGGATTGACGCACTGAAATCCATCTCGGTGACCGCGCCGTACCTCGGAGTGGCCGGAACATATCTCGGCCTTCTAGATACGTACAGCATCGGAGGTAGCGGCACATGGCGCTCGTGGATGATTTGGTGGGCACTAGGAGAAGATGCAGCGCTTCTCTCGACAGCCGCCGGATTGATCGTCGCCATCCTGGCAATCGCTATCTACAACTATCTCCGCTCGCGGCTAGAGGCACTTCGATCGCAAATCCCCAAAGACTCCCACCACCGCGGTTCGCATTTTCACACCGCCCAAAGTTCGCGACTTGGTCCGCGATTCTCCGCAATCGCGATCGCACCGGCCTTGGCACTTTTTGTCGTTTCATTTGCGAATTCCGGGTCGTTCGGCCCTCCAACGGGCTTTTCGGTGCGCATTGCCCCAGCCCGCTGCGAAATCGAGGGCGACCGCCAAATCGTCTTGCGCGTGATTGACGATCCCGGACGAAGCCCCAGGCTCTTCATTAACTCCGAGCAAACAGACTGGACGACTCTGGAGTCCCGCTTGTCGATGATTTACAAACTGCGGGCTCGGCGCGTGCTCTATCTGTTTGCAGATGATGATGTACATTTTCGGGAGGTCGCCGATGCGATCGACATTGTAAAGAACACACGTGCGGACGTTGAGCATAACGATTCGGAAAAGCTGGATATCTCCGTACGATTGGTGACTCCGGCAACGATGGCCGCTCGCTGCCACTAACCGCTTTCCATTCGATCTGACGGGTCAGCTTCGAAGTAATCCAGAATTTCAGTCTCGATTTCGGTCCGTGAAAATCCGCGCAAATCCATGGCCGAGCTCGTCCGTCACGGCAAAATAATCCGGCTCCCGGCTTCTTGTGGCGCGAGCGCCGCCGACTCTTTCTCCGGGAATTGCGCAAACAGAAACTCGACAAAGGCCCGCGCCTTGGGCCGTCCTGACGTTCGTCCATGCCCCAACCGCAGCAGAAACACCAGCGCCTTCAGCACATCGGAATCGCGCAGGCTCGAATAGCCCGCGTGCTTCTGCTCGGCCTCGCGATATTCCTTCACCATGGTCTCGACCTCGGCGGCAGCCCGTCGCTGCGAATCGCTGGTCAACGGCGGCTCGTAATGCAGACCCGAGTTGATGCGGCGCTCGTAGCTCGTCGCCAGCATTGAAAGCGCGGCAATCAAATCCTGATCGTGCAAGCTGCGGTCGGCCCGCGCCGCCTTCGCTAGCGCATACGTCAACCCCATCAACAGATGTTCCTTCTCATACATGAATTGGTCAGAGACCTCGATCTGCAAAAACAACCCTGCCGGATCGATCTGGTCCGACGTGCGCGGTTTCTCATGCTCGCGCGCCTGCAGCAGATACGGGCAATCCAACGGACAATCAAGCGTCACTTCACGCTGCTCGCCGCAGCACTGCGGACAGATGCGCCCATGCACCGCCGGGCAAAACCGCTTATCCTTTCGGATTTCACAAATCGCGCAACTCAAATCGGACTCCCTCGAAGCATTATTGCATCTTGCTTTGAACATTCCACTATCGACGGGCCGGAACGATAGCAGATAGCAGATTGAAGACTGAAGACTGCATTTTCGAACGGAATGCTCTTGGCATGGTTCTCCAATCTGCAATCTGAAATCTGCAATCCGAACTTGATTCTCCGGTTACCACGCTGGTACGCATGTCCGGCCCATCCCGTCACCGGCATGCATCGAAAGCCCTCTAAAAATGCCCCCTCCCGCGTGCATGAATTAGAAAACCCCTGTAAAATAAGGTGTTTTCCACAGGGCAGAGGGTATAAGATAGCGCCCGCTGGTATTAAATCGATTTTTACGAGGAGGAAGTATGGCAGCAGGTTTAACCAAGACTCAACTCATCCGGCACCTCGCCGAGAAGTCTGAGCTCCCCAACAAGACAGTGGCGGCATTCCTGGAAAATTTGGCCGACACCGCGATTAAGGAAACCAAGAAGAACGGCATCTTCGTCGTCCCCGGCCTCGGCCGTTTGGTAAAGGCGCACCGGAAGGCCCGCGTCGGACGCAATCCGCAGACTGGCGAACCCATCCAGATCAAAGCCAAGACCGTCGTGAAGTTCCGCGTCGCCAAGGCCGCGAAAGACGCGATCGCCCCCAAGAAGTAGTTCCTGTTCAAGATCGATCTCGAAGGCCGGCCCAGGCCGGCCTTTGATTTTTTATGTAAGGACAGGCGCCGCTGTCCGTCGAGCGACGCGCGACAGTCTGCCAATGCAGTCGATGAATTAAACTCTAGCCTGCATGATCAACTGGATCGTCATCGGAATCGGCGACATTGCCATCCGCCGCGTCATCCCGGCAATTCAGGCGGAGCCACGCAGCCGCCTCTACGGCCTCGTCACCCGCGATCCCGCGAAAGCAGCGCCATTTCAAACACGCACCTGGTCTACGCTCGACGAAGCCTTCGCCGATCCTGAAGCTCAGGCGAACGTACACGCCGTCTACGTCGGCACTCCCGTTTTTCTGCACGCCCCGCAGACGATTCAGGCTCTGCGCGCGGGCAAGCACGTGCTGTGCGAAAAGCCCATGGCGATGAATGAGCCCGAGGCCCGCACCATGCTGCAGGCCGCCGAACAAAGCGACAAGATATTTGGAGTCGCGTACTATCGCCGTTGCTATCCCAAAGTACAGCGTGCGAAGCAGCTGCTGGCAGCGGGCGCAATCGGCAAGCCCGTGCTCGCCGAACTCACCTGTCATGGATGGTTCGACGGCACCGGCAGCCGCAGTTGGCTCGTCGACCCGGCCAAGGCCGGTGGCGGCCCGCTGTTCGACATCGCATCTCATCGCATCGACGTTCTGAATTTTCTCTTCGGCCAGCCGCTGCGCGCTATCGGACAGCGCTCGAACGTTGTGCATCACTACGCGGTCGAAGACAACGCCACCGTGATGATTGAGTACGCGGGCGGCGTGCGCGGCATCGTAGATGTGCGCTGGCATTCAAAGATCAGCCGCGACGAATGCCGCTTCCGTGGCACCGACGGCGAGATGGAACTATCTCCGCTGAACGGCCCCGACCTGATCTATCCCGGAGCGCGTGAGAGTCTGCCTCCACATGCGAACCTACACTATCCGATGATCGAGAATTTCGTAGACGCCGTAGAAGGCAAGGCCCCACTCCTCTCGAGCGGCGCCTCAGCCTACTGGACCGACTGGGTCACGGAACAGGTGGGCAGAACCATCAACCACCAAGGACACGAAGGTCCACGAAGGCAAGTCGCAAGATGATTTCCTTCGTGGACCTTCGTGTCCTTAGTGGTTGATGACTTGGAATTTATTTCCCGTACTCGTTCCTCACCACCTCGCCGCCCTTCATCACAAACTTCACCCGCTCAAGCGTAGTGACGTCCTTGACCGGATCCCCATCCACCGCGACGATGTCCGCCCACGCACCCGGCTCGAGCGCTCCAACCTTGCCCGACAATCCCAGCAAGTCCGCAGCGTTCAGCGTCGCCGCCTGAATCGCCTGCAAGGGCGTCAGCCCCAACCGCACCATCACGGCAAACTCATGCGCGTTCAGTCCATGCGGATAAACCGCCGCATCCGTTCCGAAAGCAACTTTCACTCCGCTCGAAAACGCGTGTGCAATATTCTTTCGCGCCGCCGGAATCACTTCCTTTGCCTTGGCCATCAGCGGCGCAGGCAAATGTGTCAGCCCCGCGTTGTCAATCATCCAGTCGCCCAGATAGAGCGTGGGTACGAGATAGGTGCCGTGTTCCTTCATCGCGGCGATGCCCGCATCGTCAATGTAAGATCCGTGCTCGATCGAGTCGACGCCAGCCTCTGCTGCCCAACGAATTCCCTCCGCCCCGTGCGCATGCGCCGCGACCTTGCGCCCGAGACGGTGCGCATCCGCCACAATCGCCTTCATCTCTTCGAGCGTGAACTGCGATGCCTGCGGATTGTCTCGCAGAGACAGCACTCCGCCGGTCGCGCACACCTTGATCAGGTCGGCGCCATACTTGATGTTCTCGCGCACCTTGTGCTGGACAGCCGAGATTCCGTCGGCCACTCCGTCACTAGTGGCGTGATATTCGAACGGCAGCATGTTGTTGTCGCAGTGGCCGCCCGTAATGCTCAGCGCGGGCCCGCTCACAAGCATTCGCGGACCGGGCACATCGCCGGCGTTGATCGCATCGCGGAGCGCCACGTCGGTGAAATTGCTGGCTCCAACGTTTCGCACTGTGGTGAATCCCGCTAGCAGAGTCAGGCGCGCGTTCTTAGCACCGATCAGCGCCTCTCGCGGCACCGAAATCGCCAATTGGTCGTATCCAAACCTCGGCTCCATCGTCAGGTGCGTGTGCGCATCGATCATCCCCGGCAACACGGTCGCATTCGGCAGTTCGATACGCACCGCATCCGCCGGAATCTTCGCCTCGGCCGCAACACCCACGCTCACAATCTTTCCATCGTCGATGACCAGCACCTGGTCTGCCAGCAACTTGCCCGTCTTCACATCGAGCAGGTGCCGGGCGCGAACCGCAATATGCCCCGATGTTTGCGCCACCAGCATGGTGCTCAGAAAAAATATCGCGAAAGCAGATCTAAGAATCTTCATGACAGCGTTTCCCCTCCAGTGATTTCAGTTGGCAAGACACTACCTGATCGACCCGCGTCTTCCGTCGAAACTCCACACTCGTCCAGCGTCGGCGGCAAAAAATATGATGAGGAGCAGCAGCAGAGGCAGTGTGTCGAGGCGGGCTCCGAAGTAACGCCACAATGGCACGCCGTGGCCCGCGTCCCACCAGGTGGCGAGCGTCAGATTCACCAGGAATAGGCCGCCGAGAACGCATGCGGGACGCACCCATAGCCCGAGCAAGAAAGACACACTGACAAACAATTCAACCACCCCGACTACGTACCCGAAAAACACGGCGTGCGGCAGGATGAGACCCGACAAAAACGGGCGATAAAAATTGACTGAGTCGGTGGTGATGTAGCCGCGCAAATACGTCTGAAATCCCCCATGCGCAAAGCCGGGCGTCGCCACTTTGTATTCTCCAAACAGCAAAAAGAACACAGATGTGGCGATGAGAACGCCTGCGATCGTTCCAGGCAAAGCAGACGGAGAGGTCGCCATCAGCTAAGGGGAGAACGGCCCGTGAGGATTTGGCTTGGCATCAGTCTCATCGCCGGAGTCTAGCCGCCCGGCCCATCATTCGAGACGTACTGCTCGAGCGATTCCAGTTCGCGGCTCAGATCATCCACGCGCCACTCCAACAGATTACGAATGGACAGAATTCCTAGCAGCTTTCCGCCGTCGTCAGCCACCGGAAGGTGCCGGAAATGCCGCTCCAGCATCGTCGTCAGGGCCTCGCCTGGGCCCGTCCCGCGTGTCGCCATCTCCACCGGCGTCGTCATCAGATCGCGCACCGGCGTTACGCGTGGATCCACGTGGCTGAGCGACATCTTGCGCAACACGTCGCGCTCGGTAAAGATTCCGGCCACACGGTACTCGCTATCGACTACCGCGACCGCGCCAACATGATGGTCGAGCATTTTGTGAATTGCGTCCGCAACGCTGGCCTCGATTCCTACCGCTGCAATTTCTCGATCACAAAGTTCCAGCACGCTCATACCGACCTCCAATGCCTCGACATCCGGAACCGACTCTGAACCAAACGAAAGTGGATTGACGCATTATGCTCGCGGCGAAACGCTTGTCAAGCAAATTTGCGAGAAAATAATCCCCAGTCGCCAAATCGGGAGGACGTTTGTGCACGTGCGTATCGCAGAGGCACAGGAAGCGGAAGCCATCACCGCCGTCATCAACGCCGCTTTCGGGCGGGCGGAGGCCTTCCTTGTTGATCACGATCGCATCGACGTGAAGACGGTGCGGTCGCTGCTCGAGGCGGGACAATTCCTGGTCGCCGCCGAGCACGGAGTTCTCATCGGCTGTGTTTACGTTGAACTGAGGAGCGATCGGGCTTACCTGGGCCTGCTGTCGGTCGACCCGCAGCGGCAGAAAGCTGGTCTTGGTTCCACGCTCATGACCGCCGCCGAGGACTATTGCGCAAAAGCAGGTTGCCGCTTCATGGACCTGCGAATCGTGAACGTCCGCCAGGAACTGCCTTCGTTTTATCGCAACAGAGGATATATCGAAACCGGCACCGAGCCCTTTCCTCCCGGCCTCGCCCCAAAGGTGCCGTGCCATTTCGTGAGGATGTCTAAGCCGCTGCCCTGAACAGCCACGCTCTCGTCCCGTCAGAAACCGCGGTTACGGCAGCACCGCGTCGGCCTCAATCTCGACCAGAATCTCGGGAGAGATCAGCGCGCTCACCTGCACCATCGACGTCGCCGGACGAATGTCGCGGAAGAATTCGCCGTGCGCCTTCCCAATCTTCTCCCACTCTGCAATGTTCGTGACGTACATGCGAGTGCGGACGACATCTTTCATGCTGGCCCCTGCCTTCTTGAGCGCGCTCTCAATATTCTTCAGCGTCTGCACCGCTTGCGCGTACACGTCTCCCACTCCGACGATCTTGCCGTCGGGCCCAGTCGCCGTCGTCCCCGACACATGCACGTATGACCCAATCTTCACCGCGCGAGAGTAACCTACGATCGGTTCCCATGTCGTCCCGCTGGCAATGTTCTCCCGTTTCAAACTCTGTCGAGCCATCTGAAGACTCCCCCGTGAATTTCATTCTACAAGCGGAAGTGCAGACACTTCTGCGCAGGCCTGGCAGCCACGTGCGGCGAGTGCCAGCAGGTACGGCAAAATCCAGACGTAATTCCGCAACAAATCACTCCTGCTCTAACGGATAGAGAGGACAACTCGCCGTGAATCGCTCCTCTTCTAACTGACGAGGCAATTGATCAGGAAAACGAATCATGCCGATAAACAAAAGTCACTTGCGTTGCGCTGTCAAAGTAAGGTATCTACAACTGCAAGTGGCTGAAAATCCGTGCCCGGCGCGGAATTCAGGGGGCTCAAAATTATGATTCCGGAATCACATCCGCTGCAAGACCTGTTTCAGGATCTAGTCGGACGACACTACGCCGAAGAAATTGGGATTCGCGATCCGCAAGTCGTCGCCTACGTTTCTCATTTGCTGGCAGAATTCTGCGAGGCCGATCAACTTTTTAAGATTCATGACGCATCGGATCGTCCGCTCACCGATGTCGGCGAGATGCTCATCGAGTCCGACCCCATCCATGGTCCTGCACCTTCATTCGATCGCGAGCGTCAGGTGCGCAAACACATCGGCGACTATGCGCTCTTCTTCGCCGGAATGTTCCCCGACAGCATCAATCACTTCCGCCTGCGCCGTCAGCGACTGGAAAACTTTGTGGAATGGATCAAGGCTGGCAAAGAGAGTTACTACATCGTTTCGAAGTTTGAGCACTTCGAGTACGCCAAAGTCGCGCCGCTATTCGCTTGCCTCTCCAAGAATTTTGAAGGCTGCGTTTATGGCTTGAACATGGTGAAGAACGATCTTGAGGAGATGCAGCATCCGATCGCGCGCCGCACCGACGATCTGATCATGTAGCACTTTACACTCGCAGATCCCCCGCACTCCCCATGCGGTAGAAACTCAGCGCCGCGCTGCCCTGCGCCAATTTCCGGAATCTCCGCAACGGCCCAAATTCGTCTCCCGGATCGAATTTCCTCTCGTGCTCCGCAATCACCACAGACATCGCCCACACCAGCGACGAATCCACCAGCGCTCGCAGCGTATTCGTGTACGCATCCTTCATGCGATATGGCGGATCGATAAACACCACGTCGGCGGCCACGCGTTGCCGCTCCATGCGCCAGAATGCGTGCGGCAGCTCATCCTGTAAAAGCTTGAACCCGCCGACAATGCCAAGGCTCTGCAGGTTGCCGCGGATCACGTCCGCTGCTCCCGTCGAGCACTCCACGAAATACACTTCCTTCGCCCCTCGACTCAGGGCCTCAATCCCCACCGCACCAGTTCCCGCGAATAGATCGAGCCAAACGCTGCCCTCGAGCGCGGCCGGATTCCCCGCGGTCAGCACGTTGAACAGCGTTTCCCGCAGACGGTCCGACGTCGGGCGAATATCCATCCCGCGCAACGAACGCAGCGGCCGGCTTCGATACTTCCCCGCGATCACCCGCATGGCTCTTGGACCCGCGCTTCCGCAATCACTATAGCTGCCCATGTAGAATAAACGTAATACTTATGCGCAGCTGGTCCATTCCCGTCGGGCGTTTGTTCGGTGTGGATGTCCGCATTCACCTTACATTCTTTTTGTTGCCCATGTTTGTCTTCTGGACAGACTACGTCGCGCACCAGAACGGCGCCAACGGTTCGCGCGACCTCGCGCTCGTCGGAATCATTCTGGCCTGCGTTGGCGCGCACGAATGCGGACACATTCTCGCTGCCCGGCGCTTTGGCATGATCGCCAAGGCCGTAATCCTGCTGCCGCTCACCGGCGTCACACTCTACGACGAATCGCGGCTGGAAAAATCATTGGAGAAGACTAGCGAGAAGCCGCACCCTGCCGCGCTGCTTTGGAAGCGGGAGATTCGACTCGCCCTCATCGGACCGCTCGTGAACCTGGCCCTCGGTTGCCTCGCTGCCGCCGCCGTTATGGGCACGGGTCGCGGCGGCGATCTTTGGAAGTGGCCGTTCCTGCAGGTCGGCAACCTGCCGAAGAGCGTAGTCTGGGCGAACCTCTACCTGGCCGTATTGAATCTCATGCCCGCTTATCCGCTCGATGGCGGACGCATCCTGCGCGCCTTCTTCTCGCGCACGATCGACGCTTCCGCGGCCACGCGCCGCGCCGTCTCCATCAGCAACGCGATCGCGATGGTCCTGATGATTGCGGGCCTGTTCAGCGATAACTGGCTCACCATGGTCGGCGTCATTGTCTTCTCTGCTGCCCAACTCGAGGAGCGCGCGCTCGTATTTCAGTCGGTACTCGACAATGTCCGGCTCGAAGAGGTTATGCTCACCGACTTCGCCACGCTGTCACCTGCTGACACGCTGGAAGATGCGTTGGAGAAGGCGGTCCATTCTCTTCAGGATGATTTCCCCGTGGTTCGCGGCAGCGATATGGTGGGAGTGATTTCGAAGCAACGCATTCTCGATGCACTGCGCGCAGAAGGCAACGGCTACGTACAGGCCGTGATGAACAAGATCTTCGAAGTGTCCGTGCGCCAGGACTCGCTCGGTTCAGCCTTCCGCAAACTCACGGCGCGCAATTCCAGCATCATCCCCGTGGTCGAAGACCAGCGCCTCATCGGCATTGTCACCCTGCAGAACCTGATGCACTCCATGGCCCTGCTCGCCGAAAGCCGCAAACTGCGAAGAGACGAAACCGAATCGTAGCCGAATGAAGATTGCAGATTTGAGATTGCAGATTGTCTGAAATCTACAATCTGAAATCTGCCATCTGCAATCCACTCAGAACAACCGCACCGCCTTCGCCTTCTGCACAGCGGGAATCGTTCGCAGCTTCGCCAGCACTTGATCGGGCACGGCTCCGTCTACGTGAACGACTGCGATCGCTTCGCGGGGCTGCTCCGAACTTTCAGCACTGCGCCGGCCAAGCGAGAAGTCTGCGATATTGATCGACTCTTCGCCCAGGATTGTCCCGACTTTCCCAATCACGCCCGGCACGTCTCGGTTGCGTAGATAAATCAGATTGCGTTCCAGCGGAGCTTCCACGTCGATGCCATCCACATGAAGCAGCCGCGGCGCGCTCTCGTGCAGCACCGCGCCTTTCACCATGTGCTCCTCGGTCGACGACTTCAGAAAAATCGACAGCACACTCCCCGCGCCGCCAGTGGAGGCCTTCGCCTTGTGCGACTCCAAAACATGCAAGCCGCGCGCACTCGCGATGGTCGCCGCGTTCACCAGGTTGGCCTTCTCTTCGAGCGCCTGGTTCAGGATTCCCTTGATCGCCGCATTGCGGATCAACTCCGTCTTCCACTCCGCAATATGCCCGCCGTAGCGAATCGAAATCTCTTCGATCGATCCTTCCGAAACCTGCGCCAGAAATGCCCCCATGCGTTCGGCCAGCACGATGTACGGTTGCATGGTCGCGTATTCCTCGGCCGAGACCGAAGGCACGTTGACCGCATTCTGAATCACGCCGTGCTTCAGATATTCCTTCACCTGCTGTGCGATCTGCACGCCGACAGCTTCCTGCGCTTCATGTGTCGATCCGCCCACGTGCGGCGTGAGGATCACATTGTCAAGAGCCGTCAGCGGAGAGTTTTTTAGCGGCTCTTCGATAAACACATCGAGCGCTGCCGCGGCAACCTGCTTCGATTTCAGAGCCTCGGCCAGATCGACCTCATTCACGAGTTCGCCGCGCGCGCAATTCACCAGCCGCACGCCCTTCTTCATCTTCGCAATCGATGCGGTATTGATCATGCCCGTCGTCTGCGGCGTCAGCCCAACGTGCAGCGTGATGTAATCGGCGGCGGCGTACAGTTCGTCGAGCCCCGCGAGCCGGATCCCCTGCTCCTTCGCTACAGCCACCGACACGAACGGATCGTGCGCGACCAACTCCATGCCAAACGCCCGCGCCCGCCGCGCGACTTCCATTCCGATACGTCCGAGGCCGATGATGCCCAGCGTCTTCGCCCGCAGCTCCGTGCCTTGCAGCGACTTCTTCTCCCACTTACCCGCGTGCATCAGAGCGTCTGCGCGGCATAGGTGACGCGCCATCGCCAGCATCATTCCGAGAGTCTGCTCCGCCACCGCGACCGCGTTGGCGCCCGGCGTATTCATCACCGCGATGCCTTTGTGAGTTGCCGCTTCGAGGTCGATGTTGTCGACGCCGACACCGGCGCGGCCAATCACCCGCAGCTTCTTGCCGTGCTCCAGCAGCTTCGCGTCGGCCTGTACCGCCGACCGCACGATAAGCGCGTCGGCCGACTCAAGATGCTCGGCCAGCTTGCCGTCGAGTTGATCCGCCGTAAGAATGGTCCAGCCCGGCTCCTGCAGTTGCGCCACGGCCGATCCCGAGATTTTCTCCGCTACGATGATTTTCAAGGATGATTTCCTTTAAATAGATGCTGTCGAATGATGGGTGCCCATTTCTCGCGCGTTCTTTGCGCGAAAAGTGGGGATTTCTGGATGACGGGCGACGAAAATTCGACGGACGTCGAAAACACTGCGCTCTACCGCACTGCCGCTTCCGTCTCTGAGCTGTGCGCGTATACTTCCTGTGCCGCGCGCACCGCCGCGCCGTACTCGACGCTCTTGTCGGTCACCCGGGCCAGCACGTGTTCGAGCGCGCCCAGAATCCCAATCGTGTCGAGATAATCGTAATAGCCAATGTGCGCGATGCGGAACAGCTTGCCCTTCATGTCGCCCTGCCCGTTGGCTACGACTGCGTCGAACGACTCGCGGAATTCCTTCACGAGCTTCCCGGAGTCGATGCCATCCGGCGAGCAGATCGCGGTCAGCGCCGCCGCCGGAGCGGAAGCATACAGCTTCAATCCCAGAGCCTTCGCGCCCGCGCGGGTCATCTCGGCGCAGAGTTCGGCGTTGTTGACGAGTTGCTCGCGTCCCTTGGCGAGGTTGCCGTTGCCCATCCCGCGGATGAACTCCAGCGCCGCACCGAGCGCCGCGAATAGCGAAGTCGCGGGCGTGTACGCGGTCTCGCCCTTCGCCGCCGACTTCCGCTCCTTGCGCAGATCGAAGTAATAGCGCGGCGAAGTTGTCTTCTCCATGTGCTTCCACGCGCGCTCGCTCACAGCGCAATACGCCAGCCCGGGAGGCATCATGAGCGCCTTCTGCGATCCGCCAATGATCATATCTACGCCCCAGCGATCGATGTCGAGATGCGTCGTGCCCAGCCCGGTGATCGCGTCGACCACGAGCAAAGTCTCGTCGCCGTTCGCGCGCACGATCTTCGCGATGCCCTCAATGTCATGCCGCGCGCCGGTGGAACTCTCGGTAGCCTGAACGAACACCGCGCGTATCTGACTATTCATCCGTGCGCGGATCTCATCCAGCGAGAACGTCTCTCCGTAGGGAACTTCGAGCACCTCGACCCGGCAACCGAACGCCTTGGCCAGGCCGGTCCAGCGCTCGCCGAACTTTCCGGCGGTGAGAACGAGCACCGTGTCACCGGGCGAGGTAAGGTTCGAGACCGAGGCTTCCATGACGCCTGTGCCTGAAGAGGCCAGGACGACGACGTCATTCTTGGTGCCAACAAACTCCTTCATGTCGGCCAGAACGCGCTGGAACAGCGCCTTGAAGTCGGCCGTCCGGTGATGCGCCGTGAACGAAGCCATGGCCGTCTGCGCCGCCGGCAGCAGCGGCGTTGGCCCGGGAGTAAAAAGGCGATTCTTATGCAACATAGGCAGAGTCCTTATGAGTGGGAATAACCTTCTAGTTTATAGGAACTGCGCGCCCAGAGCACGTTTTCAGGTTGGATATTCCATGGCAAAATCGCGCAGTGCGCCGTGGTACGACCCACGCCAGGACGAGGAGCCCCGGACGCCAGCCTGCCCTGAGCGACGCCAAAGGGTCCGGGGCCATCGAGGGCGGTTTTTAGCGAGATGTTTTCGACGCAAGGATTTCCGGCTTGTCGACCTTTGGCGGTTGCGAGAATAGGTCCTTCGCTTTCGCGAAGAGGGCCTTGGCGATGTCGCCATTCAGATGGGCGTTGCGTCCGTTTTCGTCGGCGAAGGTGTCGAAGATGCCGTACTTTCCCGGACCCATTTTGATGGCATACCACGTGATCGTGCCAGTCTCGCGCTCGGCCAGCGGCTGCGCCGATTTCAGGAAATCTTCCACTTCTTTTTCTTTGCCCGGCTTCGCTTCCAATTGGGCCCAAATCGCAAGTTTGCTCATGAAGTTATTCCTCCTGTCCATCTGATGCAGTAGACCCCAGGTTGGTCGTGGCAAAAAGCGACCAGTGAAATATGTCCGCTATAATTGGCGCACTATGAGCCTCACTGAACAGATTCAGAAAGACATTGTCACCGCCATGAAGGCGAAGGACGAGGCGCGCCTCTCGTGCCTGCGCATGGTGAAGAGCGCGCTGCAACTGCGCCAGGTGGAAAAGATGGCCCCGCTCGATGAAAAGGAATCCCAGGCCGTGCTGTCGACGCTGATCAAGCAGCGCAAGGAATCCGTCGAGCAATTCTCCAAAGGCGGACGCCAGGAAATGGCCGACAAAGAAGCCGCCGAGATCGTCATTATCGAAAGCTACCTGCCAAAGGCCGCCGGCGAAGCGGAAATCGTCGCGGGCGTAAAGGCCGCCATCGCTGAGATGGGCGCTGCCACCATGAAAGAAATGGGCACGGTGATGAAGAACGCGATGGCTAAATTCAGCGCTGCTGGGATGAGGGTGGACGGAAAAGTGGTTAGCGAGGTTGTGAAGAAGGAGCTGGCGGGGAAGTGATATGAAACGCAGTCGGCTTGTTGTGTCGACCGCCCTCTTCCTAGGCTCGATCGCTGGTAGCGCGTGGTTCATAGGCACACGCAGAGTGCCCAGCCTCGACTTCGGTCCAATCCCTAGAGGTGCTCCTGTATTGGCGTGGTCAGAGATCGAAAGTCTCCTCGCAGATCACTACACGGTCGTCCGGCATGTTCGACAAGTCCCTGTTGTCTTAAAGGAATCGTTCTCGAACGTGACCAACCTCCCCTTCGATATGAACAATCCCGGAGACCCGATGAGCACAGACGTTATTATTCACGCGCCATCCCGCCAACTCATTTTTGCGGCCGTCGGCAAGCAGTCGGCAATTCTTGTGTATGAACAAGGAAGCTTCGCATCCTTTCCGTGTGCGGTCGTCTTCTCGAGAACGGGAGCAGCGGCTTGGATAGCTATCGAGGACTACATGCCAAGAGACATCGGCGCTCTGCGGAGAAGCGTCCATCAAGGTAGATTTAGTCCAATGAAGCCGAACACCTAACGAGAATCCTCACTTTCCTCTCTGCCACTCCCGATAAGCCTCGCTCTTCGAAACCCCCCGCTCCTTTGCCACTTTCTTAAGAGCCGCTTTTTCGACTACTTTTTCTCCAGCCATGATCTGCTCCATCCGCTCGCGCACTGAGAGGCGGACGGCGTCCGTCGCTGCACGGGCATCTCCTTCCTCGGCTTTGCCGATCAAGACAGTGATTTCGCCTCTTACCGTTTCCCGTGCCTTTAAATTCTCCAACACTTCCCCCGCACGCCCGCGCAAAAACTCTTCGTGCAACTTGGTTACTTCGCGCGCGACCACCACATTTCTCTGCGGACCCAGAACCTCGCAAACGTCCTCAAGGCTCTCGACCACGCGATGCGGAGCTTCGTAAAACACCTGGGTACGCGGAGAACTCTTGATCGCCTCCAGCGCTGCGCGCCGTTCGCCACGCTTGGCGGGAAGGAATCCGCTGAAGCGAAATGAATCGGTGGGCAGGCCGCTCGCCACCAGCGCCGCCAGAAAGGCCGACGCTCCCGGAACCGGCACGACCGGCACACGATGGCGAATGGCCAGCGCGATCAGCCGGTATCCCGGATCGGAAATGCCAGGCATTCCAGCGTCAGTGACCAGCGCGACGCTCGCGCCTTCCTGCATTTCTTTCACCAGTTCAGCCGAGCGCGTCATCTCGTTGTGCTCGTGATAGCTGGTGGTGCGCGTCGCGATCGCGTAATGATTGAGCAGTTTCTGCGTCTGGCGCGTGTCTTCGCAGGCGATCACGTCCACTTCCTTCAGCACGCGGAGCGCGCGCAGCGTGATGTCTTCGAGATTTCCGATCGGAGTGGCGACGAGATAGAGCGCCGGGCCTGCGGCTACCTGTCCTTCATCCTTCATGGCCGGAGTCTACCACCGGCGTAACTTTTCGGGCCTCGCGAGCGGTTTATGCCCGTTTGCTGAAAGCATAAATACAAATTCTGTCGCTGTTTTCTCGCGGTACCCCAGTTTTATACATGCACAACCGTAATCTCCCCGGGAGCCGAATCCAGCATCAAAATGAAGCTATGCGGACTCCGGCAAAAACCACGCGCGCGGCCCTGCTCTGTGGAATAGCTTTGTATGCGGGTGCAGTGACGTCAATCTCGGCGCAAACCACGCCTCGACAGGCCGCGATGCCAAACGACGCGCGCGAAGCCACGAGCGGGACTCACGAACGAAAGGCTGGGACACTCACTTCCGACGAAGGGCTCGGGGTAATCTCTGCAGCGCTCGATCCCAAAGTGCGTCAATTTGCCGGCCATGACTGTTCCCACCTGGTTCATGCAATTTACGAACGAGCAGGCTTCCCGTATGCGTATGCAGACTCCAACGACCTCTATGACGGGGTGGAAAGCTTTCGGCGCGTCAAGCACCCGCAGCCTGGCGATTTGGTTGTGTGGCGCGGGCACGCGGGAATCGTCGTCAGGCCCTCGCGTCACGTCTTCTTCAGTTTCATGAGCGCCGGTCCCGGGATTGATAACTACGAAGCTCCGTATTGGGTCGATCGAGGACACCCGCGCTTCTATCGTTACCTCAAAACCAGTCGTTGCGCAGGGTGCAAGAACGCCAGCGCAACACCTGAGCAAACGCCCGACACCAGATAAATCGCGTCTCCCCGAAATTGACGGAGTGCAACCCGCGCCCCTAAAATCAATGTGAAAACGAGTTGTTCCTCACAACCGTCTCACACTCATGCCACTTTACGAATACGAATGCAAGAAGTGCGGTCATCGCTTCGAAAAAATCCAGAAGTTCTCTGACAAGATGGTCAAGAAGTGCCCGGAGTGCGGCGGGCAGGTCGAACAGATGATCTCCGCGCCGGCCGTGCAGTTCAAGGGCTCGGGCTGGTACGTCACCGACTACGCGAAGAAGTCGTCCTCGCCGGGGTCGTCGGGCAGCGGGGACTCTTCGTCGAAGGATAAAGACAAGAAGGACGAGAAATCCAAGTCAGACGGTGGCTCGAAAGACAGCTCGTCGACCGAAAGCTCCTCCA
>Ga0209168_10001700_pt1 | contig 16842 bp, 13 predicted proteins | sample Coa_R1_FD_187156 | JGI IMG/M metagenome (GOLD analysis project Ga0209168, IMG submission 187156) | Surface soil microbial communities from Centralia Pennsylvania, which are recovering from an underground coalmine fire - Coalmine... | ecosystem: Environmental > Terrestrial > Soil > Unclassified ... | reverse complement strand
GGCTGCCCCCAATAGCCCTAGCGGGTGCGACGCTGTTTCCCTCGCGGCCATCGCGAGTCCCGGGTGGGGTCTGTGTGCCACGACCCCCGTCTATCGGGGGTTGTGTGCCACAACCCCCGAACGGCCGCGCTCGCCGGGTGGGGTCTGTGTGCCACGACCCCCGTCTATCGGGGGTTGTGTGCCACAACCCCCGAACGGCCCCCGCCGCCCGGCCCGGCCCGCAACGGCGGGTCATATCGTCAAAGCTGCCAGATCATCACACGACACGCTGAGCTGGCCAAACCGCTGAGAAATTTACCCAAATGGCTCTTCCCAGGAGCTATAGCTTCGTCCGCGGCCCCAAACGGAATAATCCGTGCCCCCGTACTGCTAGAGATACATGCAAACGCATATATCCGGCCCGCCGCGGCGGGAAACGCAGGAGGCACGCCATGCAGTTCGGGATCTTCTCGGTCAGCGATATCACCCGGGATCCCGTGTCGGGTGAGACGCCGAGCGAGGCCGAACGGATCGACGCGATCGTGCAGATCGCGCAGAAGACCGAGGAGGTCGGGCTCGACGTGTTCGCGATCGGCGAGCACCACAACCCGCCGTTCTTCTCCTCCGCACCGACCACGCTGCTGGCGTACATCGCGGCGACCACCAAGAAGCTCGTCGTCACCACCAGCACCACGCTGATCACCACAAACGATCCGGTGCGCATCGCCGAGGAGTACGCGATGCTGCAGCACCTGAGCAAGGGCCGGATGGACCTGATGCTGGGCCGCGGCAACACGGCCCCGGTCTACCCGTGGTTCGGCCAGGACATCAGGCAGAGCCTGCCGCTGGCGCTGGAGAACTACAACCTGCTGCACCGGCTGTGGCGCGAGGACGTCGTGGACGCCGACGGCAAGTTCCGCACCCCGCTCCAGGGGTTCACGAGCATCCCGCGGCCGCTCGACGACGTGCCGCCGTTCGTGTGGCACGGCTCGATCCGCACCCCCGAGATAGCCGAACAGGCCGCGTACTACGGCGACGGCTACTTCGCCAACAACATCTTCTGGCCCAAAGAGCACTACATGCGCCTCATTGACTTCTACCGGCAGCGTTACGCCCACTACGGCCACGGCACGCAGAAGCAGGCCATCATCGGCCTGGGCGGCCAGGCCTACATCGCCAGAAGGAGCCAGGACGCCATCAGGGAGTTCCGCCCCTACTTCAACGAGGCCCCGGTCTACGGCCACGGCCCGAGCCTGGAGAACTTCGCCAAGCTCACCCCGCTCAGCGTCGGCAGCCCGCAGGAGGTCATCGACAAGACCCTGACCTTCCGCGAGCACTTCGGCGACTACCAGCGCCAGCTGTTCCTGATGGACCACGCGGGCCTGCCGCTGAAGACCGTCCTGGACCAGCTCGACCTGCTCGGCGAGGAGGTCGTGCCCGTGCTGCGCAGGGAGATCGCCGCCCGGCAGGACCCGGAGACGCCCGAGGCCCCGACTCACGCCAGCCTGGTCAAGGCGAAGTACGGCGACCAGCCCGCCCGCCAGCCGCGCCCGAACGCCAACCGGGGCGACAACACCGCCGGCGAATCCCCCTACCAGGACAGCGACCGCGACAGCGGCCACCAAACCGGCGACGACGAGCAATGACGAATCTGGCCAACGACGCCTGGGAGGCCCTGCTGTCCGCCCACGCCGTGCTGATGAAGCAGTTCGCCGCGGAAAACATCTGGGAGGGAGCGTCCATGCGCGATTACGACGTGCTGTACACCCTGTCCAAGTGCCCGGTCCCCATCAACCTGCGCGAGCTGAACCGTCACGTCCTGCTCAGCCAGCCGGCCCTGTCCCGCCTGGTGGACCGGCTGGCCGAGCGCGGCCTGGTCGAACGCTGCGCCGACCCCGCCGACGGCCGCGGCGTCCGCCTGTCGCTCACCGAGGGCGGCCGCGCCCTGCAGCGCCAGATCGGGCGCCAGCACGCCCGGGGCGTGGCCCGGGCCATGACCGCCGAACTGGACCCCGCCGAGCTCAAGCAGCTGCAGAGCATCTGCCTGAAACTGGCCCACCACAACGAGGACCCGCCGGCATGAACAACGAATTCCGGCTCGTCGTGGTCAGCGCCGGCACGAGTGACCCCTCCTCGACCCGGCTCCTCGCCGACCGCACCGCCGAACGCGCCGTGGCCCTCGCCGCCCGCCACGGCAATACGATAAGCAAAAGCGTCATCGAGCTGCGCGAGCTCGCCGCCGACATCACCACCGCGCTCACCACCCAGCTGGTCACGCCGAAGCTGCAGCAGGCCATGACCCTCCTGGGCGAGGCCGACGGCATCGTCGCCGCCGCCCCGGTCTACAAGGCCGGCCCCAGCGGCCTGTTCACCTCGTTCTTCCACGTGCTGGACAACGACCTGCTGATCGCCAAGCCGGTCGTGCTCGCCGCGACCGCCGGAACCGCCAGGCACGCCCTGGTCGCGGACGAGGCGATGCGGCCCATGTTCGCCTACCTGCGCACCATGACGACGCCGACCTCGCTGTTCGCCGCGCCGGAGGACTGGAGCGATCCGGCCCTGGCCACCCGCATCGACCGTGCCGCGCTCGAGCTCGTGCTGCTGATGGAAAGCGGCTTCGCCCGCCAGATCAAGGACCAGTCCTGGCAGAACTACACCCACGAGTACGGCAGCGCGGGCGGCACGCAGACCGACATCGACCTCGACACCGACCTCATGCGCCTGGCCGCCGGCGGCGCCGCCGGATAAGCCGGATAAGCCGGATAATCAGAGCAATAAGCACAGCGCCGAGGCTAGCAGCCCCGTCGCCGTGACCAGCTCGGATTCCGTCGGCAGGGCGAACCCGAGCAGCAGGGCCGGCGCCGACGGCGCCTGGGTGGTGCAGTGGCGGTGCAGCTCGTGGACGCCCACGCTGTGCTCCCGGGCCCGCATCGCCGTGGCGTGCTCGTCGGCGCCGTCGGGCAGCCACGCGAGCACGTGCAGCCCGGCCGCTGTCCCGCTCACCCGGACCTCCGGGAGCTGCTTGCCCAGCTCGGCCACCAGCACGTCGCGCTTCAAACGGTACCGGCGGCGCATCGCCCGCAGGTGACGCTCGAGCGCGGCGTCCTCGATGAACGAGGCCATCGCGATCTGGTCCAGGGTCGGCGGGGTCACGCCGGTCACGAGCAGCACGTTCTCGACGTCGTCGATCAGGTGCGAGGGCGGCACGACCCAGGCCAGGCGCAACGCCGGGGCCAGCGTCTTGCTCGTCGTCCCCACGAACGCCACCAGGTCCGGCGCCAGGCCCTGCAGCGAGGCCACCGGATCGCGCCCGAACCGGTACTCGACGTCGTAGTCGTCCTCTACGATCAGCGCCCCGCGCTCGCGCGCCCACGCGATCAGGGCACCGCGGCGCTCGGCGGTCATGACCACCCCGGTCGGGTAATGGTGCGCCGGGGTCATCACCACCGCGTCCACGTCCGCCGCGGCCAGCTCCGAAACGACCATGCCGTCCCCGTCCACCCGCACCGGGACCGCCTCCAGCCCGGCGTGCTCGACGGTGTACCGCTGCCAGCGCCAGCCGGGATCCTCGATCGCGACCCGCCGCCCGCCCTGGTGCCGCAGCGCGTGCCAGAGCACGGTCAGCGCCTGGGACGCCGCGCAGCAGACCACCACGTGCTCGGGCTCCACCACCACGCCGCGCACCCGGGCCAGGTATCCGGCCACCGCGTTGCGCAGCTCGGCGATGCCGCGGTGGTTGGCGTAGCCGAGCCGGGTGTCGGGCAGGTCCCGCAGCGCGCGCATCAGCGCCGCCTTCCAGCCGGCCCTCGGGAAGGCGTGGAAGTCGGCCTGCCCGGGCCGCAGGTCATACCGGAACCGGTGCGGCGGCTCGACCTGCCGCGCAGCCGGCGGAATGCCCGCGGCCGCCAGCTCCGCCACCCGGGTCCCCGATCCGCGCCGGGGCGCCAGGTAGCCCTCGGTGGCCAGCTGCGCGTAGCTGTCGACCACCACGCCCCGCGACACGCCCAGTTGCTCGGCCAGGTCCCGGCTGGGCGGCAGGGCCGACCCCGGCACCAGGCGGCCGGAGCGGATCGCCACCCGCAGCGCGTCCTCGAGCTGGCGGCGAAGCGAGCTCCCGGTCCTGAAGTCGATCTCCAGCTCCACGTCCCGACGCTACCTAATCATTGGCCCCGGTTTCCTGGCATTAATTGGTCTTCACCAGTAGACCACCTGCTGGTTAGGCTATTCCGATGAGCGGCGGCGTGCTGACCGAGGCCTACCAGCGATTCCACCGCACCGGCCCGGAGTGGGGTGCCGACCAGCTGACCAACCACGGCCCGATGGCGGCCGAGGTGCTCGTCCGCCGGGGGCGCGCCGAGGTCGTGCCCGGCTGGGTCGACGCCTATATCCGCCGCCTGGACGACCTGCCCCGGCCCATCGGCGAGATCACCGACACGTCCTGGCCGCAGGCGCTGGGCGACGGCCGCCGGATCGGTGACTGGACCGCCTACTTCGCCCGCCAGCTGACCGAGCAGCCCTGGCGCCAGCTCCTCGCGACCTGGTGGCCGCGGCTGCTGCCCGGGATCGCGGCCGGGGCCACGCACGGCGTGATCCGCACCGGTCACGTGGTCCGCACGCTGCTGACCAGCAACGAGGACCAGCCCACCCGCGACGAGCTCGGGCATGCGCTGGCGTTCTGGGCCGCGCGCTCCCGGTCCGTGCCGCCCGCCGCCACCCCCGCGGGCCGGCTGGACCCGCAGGCCGCGCTGGACGCCGTGCCCCGCATCGCCCGCCAGCAGGGCAACCTCGCCGCCCGTTTCGGCCAGCTGACGCCGGAGTCCGGCTGGCCGGACGCCGTGGGCCGGCTGCGCCCGGCCACCGCCCCCGACCAGGTCCCGGACCGGCTCGCCGACCTGGTGGCCGCCGCCACGCTGCGCTACCTCAGTCACGGCCACGGCCAGCCCGTCCTGCTGGTGCACACCGCCACCGCCCCGAACGCCGTCCTGCACGCCCTCCCGGCCCTGCCCGACGACCTATGGGTGCCCAGCCTGACCGCGGTCTGGACCGCCAGCGCCGCGATCTTCGCCGCCTACGCCCCCGCCGAGGCCGCCCGGCCCGAGAGCGCCGCGCCCGAAAGCGCCGCGCCCGAGAGCGCCGCCGAGGCCATCGACCGCGCCGTGGCCCACGGCGACGAGCACGTCATCAAGTTCACCGACACCGCGGCCGAGGTCTTCGCGCGCACCGGCCAGCCCGCCGCGCTGGCCGCCGCGCTTCGGGTCGGCGCGCTCATCCCGTCACCCCGCGCCTGAATCCTCGGTATGAAGGATCCCATGGATCCTGATTCCCGTCCGGTGCTGAGCGAGGACCTCGTCCGCGCCGCGGCCGCCGCGCCGCCGATCACCGCGTCCTCCCGGACCGACGACGTCCCGCTGACCTGGGACGAACGCACGGTCCTGACCACGATGCTGGAATACGTGCGCGACACCGTGCACGTGAAGTGCGCTGGGCTCACCGACGAGCAGGCCCGCCGCGCACCCCTGCCCGGCTCACCGCTCACCACCGTCTCCTCGCTGGTCAGCCACTTGCGCTGGGTGGAGTACTACTGGATCCGGGTGATCTTGCTCGGCGAGGAGGACCGTATGCCGATCACCGAGGAGGACCCCGACGCGGAGATGCGCCTCGGCCTGGACGTCCCCCTGGCGCGGCTGCTGGCCGAGTACCGGGCCAGCTGCACGCAGCTCAACGCGCTGGTGGCCCCGCTGGACCTCGACACCCCGTCCCGCGGCGCGCTGTCCTGGCGGGACGAGCCGGTCACGCTGCGCTGGGTGCTGTTCCACCTCATCGAGGAGACCGCGCGGCACAACGGCCACCTCGACATCCTCCGCGAGATGGCCGACGGCGTGACCGGCCAGTAGCGGCGCTCCGGAACAGATGAACGCGGCGTTCTGCTGGCAACAGCCATGAGAACGCCACGTTCATCGGTTGGCCGACCCCGGCCCGTGTGACGTGACGGCCCGTTGGGGCCACTGGGGCGGCGGCCGCCGCGCTACGGCGCGGCGATGGCCGCCCCACTACAGAGGCAGGCCGGCTTCCAGGAAGGCCAGCGCCTCGTCGATACGGCCGAACATGTCCTCCATGCTGCGCCCCTCGGACCAGCCCTCCCACGGCATCGTGATCGACATGATCACGCCGATGATCGCGCCCGCTACGGTCCGGACGGCCAGGTCGTCCGGGGACCGCCCGGCGCGCTTGGCCACCGCCTCACCCACCACCGTGATCGTCCGGGCGAACTCGTCCATCGCCCGCGCCCGGACCTCGGGCACGGTCATGGTGAGCCTGGTCGTCTCCCGGACGATATCCAGGTCGGCGCCGGTGTAGGAGGAGAGCACCTCCCGGGTGGCCGCGCGTACCGCGGCGATCGGGCCCAGCCCGGGCGGCTGCTGCTCGAACGCCGCGACCATCCGGGTGTCCATGTCGTCCTGCAGGACCAGGTCTTCCTTGGTCGGGAAGTACCGGAAGAACGTGCTCGGCGACACCTCGGCCGCCGCGGCGATCTGCTCCACGGTGGTGGCCTGGTAGCCCTGTTCCCGGAACAGCCGGAGCGCGTGCTCCCGCAGGGAAGCACGCGTCCGGGCCTTCTTCCGCTCGCGCAAGCCGGGCACGCCTGACACGGCGGGGCCCTGGCTTGTGTCGAGCATGTCCGTCACACCTCCAATTGTGCCCGCTCGGCGCCGTTTTCACCGGGCGCCGCGGCGAGCGGTGCCGCGGGCGCCCCGTCGGCCCGGCGCGGCAGGAAGACGAACGCCAGGATGGCGCTGGCCACCGCGATGCCCCCGCATGCCCACAGCATGGTGTCCATGCCCTGGACGAACGCGGTGCGCGCCGAGTGCAGCAGGGCTGCCGACCCGATCGCGTGCGCCACCCCGACGCCCGCCACCACGCTGCTCTTGGCGGCCGCCGCGGCCGCCGCGGGCAGGCCGTGGACAGCGAGGTGCCCCCGGTACACGGTGCCGAGCACGGTGCCCAGCACGGCCACCCCGATGGTCGCCCCGACCTGGCGCAGCGCGGAGATCAACGCCGAACCCGAGCCGCTGCGCTCGGCCGACAGCGCGGACAACGCCGCGTTCATGGTCTGCGGCATGGCCAGCCCCACCCCCAGCCCGAACGCCGCCAGCCACGCCGCGGCGAACCCCGTCCCGCTGCCCGCCTTGGTCGTGGCGCCGAACGCGAGCGCGACGGTCATGATCGCGAACCCGGCCGTGACCAGCCCCTTCACGCTGGCCAGCGGCCCGCGCAGCTCGCCCGCGCCGCGCCGCGGGGTGGCCAGGCGGGTACCGCCGATCATCCCGACGACCAGTCCGCCGATCATCGGCAGCAGCCGCAGCCCGCTGCCCATCGCGTTCGCGCCCTGCACCTCCTGGAAGTACTGCGGCATGGCGTAGAAGATGCCGAACATCGCGAACGAGACCAGCGTGGCCAGCGTCGTGCCCCAGGTGAACCCGGCCGACCGGAACAGCCCGAGCTCGATCAGCGGCCGCACCGTACCGGCACGCCGGGTCAGCCAGCGCTCCCAGCCGACGAAGACGGCCAGCACCGCGACCCCGGCCGCCACGGTGGCCAGCGCCGTGGCGTCGCTCCAGCCCTTCTGGCCCGCCTCGATGAAACCGTAGGTCAGCGCGGCCAGCCCCGCGCTGGACAGCACCACGCCGAGCGTGTCGACGCGCTTGCGCTGCTCGCTGCGCGACTCGGGCAGCAGGACCACCACGGCGATCAGGGCCAGCACGACCACCGGCACGTTGATCAGGAAGACCGAGCCCCACCAGAAGTTGTCGAGCAGGTAGCCGCCCACGATCGGGCCGATCGGGAAGCTGATGAAGGTCGCGGACGCCATCAGCGCGATGGCCTTCTGCCGCTCCTCGGGCGCGAACAGCACCGGGATCACCGACAAGGACAGCGGGAAGATGGCCGCGGCGCCGATGCCGAGCACCGCCCGGGCCGCGATCAGCTCGCCCACCCCGCCTGCGTACGCGCAGGCCGCCGAGCTGGCTCCGAACAAGGCGAGCGCGACCAGCAGCACCCTCTTGCGGCCGAGCCGGTCGCCGATCATGCCCGCGGGGAGCATCGCGGCCGCCAGCACCAGGCTGTACGCGTCCGAGATCCACTGCAGGTCGCTGTTGGAGGCGTGCAGGTCGGTCGCGATCGTGGGCAGGGCCAGGTTGAGCACGGTCAGGTCCAGCCCGACCACGAGCACGCTGGCGGCGATCGCGACCAGCGCCCACCACTTGCGAGCCGAGTTGTCTGCCATGACAGTTACATCCCTTCGGCAGTAACCCTTAAATGGAAGTCACTGTCAAAAGTATGCGTCATCCATTTGGTGGTGTCAACCGAAAGCAGGGTCAGCAAACGAGGGACCCAGGAATGATCCTGGGCCCCTCGTCTCGTTGCCTGGGGTTACTGCAGGCGGCTCAGCTCCGCAGCCTGGTCAGCTCTGGAGCCTGGTCAGGATGGCCGTGCCGTCCGGGGAGCCGAGGCCCGAGCAGGAGTCCCAGCCCGGCCCGGCCGCGTAGGCGCCGTTGTTCCCGCTGGTGATGTCGTGGAAGCCGGGCACGTCGGCGCCCGGCGACACGCCCGCGTACAGCAGCGGCTGGATCAGGCCGAACCGCTTGCCGGTGGCCTGCGCGAGCCGCGCGATCAGCGCCGACCACAGCGGCGCGACCGCGCTGGTCCCGCCGACCACCTGGGCTTTTCCGCCGGAGTAGATCTGGTACCCGGTCACCGGGTCGGCGTTGCCCGCCACGTCCGGCACCCCCCGCCACTGCCCGGAAGACCCGCCGGACCCCGACCCCGACCCGCCGGACCCCGACCCGCCGGACCCCGACCCGGACCCGGACCCGCCCGACCCGGACCCGCCGGACCCGGACCCGCCCGACCCGGACCCGCCCGACCCGGACCCGCCCGACCCGGACCCGCCGCCCGGGTGATGCCGGCGGTGGTACTCGGCGTCCATCTCGCTGGCGCCCGAACCACCCGGACCGCCCGGACCGCCCGGACCGCCCGGACCGCCCGGACCGCCCGGACCGCCCGGACCGCCCGGACCGCCGTCGCCGGCACCAGAACCGGCCGCGGCGGCGGAACTAGCCGCGCCCGCCGCGGCCGGCTGCGACGCGGCCCGCGGCCCGACCCCGGCGCTGGCCTGCCAGGCGGGTAGCGGGAACTGATCGCTGACCCCGCCGCCGCCCGCGCCCTCGCCCGCGGCCAGCTCGTTCCAGACCACCTCGGAGCTGATCGTGCCGGTCGCCGCGTCGGCGAGCAGCTTGGTCCCCCCGCAGGCCAGCGCGTAGGGGCTGGACGCGGGGAAGTCGACGTGCACCTGCCCGTCGTTGACGCCGTCGGAGGACCCGTTGTCGCCCGCGGCCGCGCACACGGTGATGCCCAGCGCCGCCGCGTCGGACATGGCCGAGTTCATCGCGGCCATCCCCTGCGCGGTCCAGGAGTCCTCGGACTGCCCCCAGCTGATCGAGATCGCGATCGGCGGCGGGGTGGCGCCGGCGGCGTCGGAGATCGCGTCGACGAAGCCCTGGTCGCCGTTGTTCGGCGCGAAGTACACGATCTGCGCGGCGCCGGGCGCCGCCGCGCCGATGACGTCGATGTCCAGGTTGACCTCCATCGACGCGCCGCTGGGGTCCCCGGGGTTGTTCTGCGCCCCGTCCACGCTGGCCGCGGTGACCGACGGGGCGGGGCTGATGCCCAGGCTGCCGAAGTAGGTAGAAAGGTCGCTGCTGGTGAACCCGCCGCCCAGCTCGATGACCGCGACCGTCTGGCCCGCGCCGGTGGTGCCGGCCGGGAAGTTGTAGATCTCCGCCACCTGGTTCGGCGGGTAGGTGGTGCCCTTCGCGGCGGCTTCCGGCGCCAGCCCGCCCGAGCCCGAGTCCCGGCCGGCCTCGCCCCTGACCCGGAAGTGCGGCTTGGCCTGCGGCCGGGTGTCCAGCCCGAGCACCGCGGTGACCACGTCGGCCAGCGCGGCGGGCACGTACAGCGGCCCCTCCCGGTACCGGTGCATAACCCGCCCGTGCCCGCTCGGGTCCGGGCTGCTGACCTGCCGCAGCGTCGTCCCGAACGCCCGGGACAGATCGCCCAGCGAGCCGGCCACCTTGACCCGGCGGGTCGTCGGGTGGACCGCGGTGACCTCCAGGCCCCGGCTGACCAGCTCCCGGCTGACCAGGTCCACGTCGGCCGGGTCGGCGCCGTACCCGGCGCCCAGCTCGGCGTGGCTCAGTACGGTGGGACCCTCGACGATTTCAGCGGGAAGCTCGGCCCGCCGCCGCAGCACGATCGTGATCTCGGCCCGCTCGTCGGCGTCCAGCGGCGCGGTTTCCGTGACGTCTGGCAGCGACGCACGTTCGCTGCCGCTTAGCTGCACCAAAGAGCCAGATTCATCCGGCATTGTTAGCTCCGCTCAGTAGATACCGGGGAAGCTCTCCATCGACCCCCCCTGGGCGAATTCTTCCGTCCCGCGCGGTGCACCACCGGTCGTTCGGAAAGAATTATTTTTATCCGAACGGACCGTTGGTGACAGCACCCTGATACACCGTCAATAGACCTGATCTAGAAAAAAGCGTGCACGATATCGATCACCAGGTCGTCGTCGTTCAGCACCACCAGCACCCGCCACTTGTCGAGTGTGGTGCACGGATGAGAAATGCCCAGGCCGACCACCTCGCCGGGCCTCAGCTCGGCCCCGGCGTCCAGCCGCAGGAAAGCGTGCTGGTCATTGAGCCCGGTAATTGACCAGCCGTCCGTGCTGGTGTCGCGGCCGAGCACCCGCAGCGGCACCGGCAGGCCCATGTCGAAGCCCGCGTCGCGCCGGCCCGCGCCGAGCAGGGCCAGGCCGGGCTCCGGCCGGGACAGCACCTGCGCCCATAGCTCGAGGGCGGGCCGCAGCGCGGGCGCGCCCGCCGCGCCGCGCCCGGCGGGGGAGACCGTGCCGTAGAACCCGTGGTCGTAGGTCAGGTACGCACCGCTGCGCACGATGACCTGGACCGGGACCGCGCCGCCCGCGGTCAGCTCGCGGGTCACCACGTCGAAGTACGCGCTACCCCCGGCCGTGACGATAGGTAGAGCCGGACCCTCGCCGAGCACGTCGGCCAGCCCCCGGAGCCGCCGGCAGAACGCGGCCACCTCGCCCGGTACCTCCCGGAGGCCCGAACCCGCCGCGGGGACCTGCCCCTCCGCCGCGCCCGAGATGGTGCCCTCGTACCCAGCCACACCCGCCACCGTCAGCGTGCCGCTGGCCTGCGCCGCCCTGGCCACCTCGAGCGCCTGCTCGTCAGTGCGGCAGCCGGTGCGCCCGCCCGCGTGGCCGATTTCGACCAGCACCGGCAGCGGGCGCCCGGCTGGATGCCGCCGCAGGACGCGGTCGAGGATGGCCACGCCGTCGAGGCTGTCGACGTAGCAGTACGCCTCGAAGCCGGGATCGGCGGCCAGCTCACCGGTCAGCCAGGCGATGCCCGCGGTGTCGGTGAGCTCGTTGGCCAGCAGCAGCCGGGGAAAGCCGAACGCCCGGTACATCTGCAGCTGCCCGATGCTCGCCACCGTGATCCCCCAGGCGCCGTGGGCCAGCTGCCGCGCGGCGAGCTCGGGGGACATGGCCGTCTTGCCGTGCGGGGCCAGGGCCACCCCGGCCCGGGCGCAGTAGCCGGCCATCGCCGCCAGGTTGCCGGCCAGCGCGCTCTCCCGCAGGGTCAGCAGCGGGAAGACCAGGCCCGCCTCGGTCAGCGGCGGCCGGGCCGCGGCCATGCTCGCCGCGCTGACCCGGCCGCGCAGCGACCCGAAGCCCTTCTCGGCCGGCTCGATGGGCCGCTCGCGCAGCGCGTCCAGCCGCTCCTGGACCAGCGGCGGCAGCGGCTGCGGCAGGGGCTCGCTCACGTCGGTCTCCGATCTCCGGCCCGTGCGGCCGGCCAGCACTCCGTCACACCCGTCTCCCAATCCCCGGCCCGCCCCGACCGGAATACGGCATTTGTTCGGATATGTCAAAAATAGCAACGCTGGCATTTTCGCCGGAATATTTCGTGATATCCGCTATTTCCCGGGATTCGCGCGCCGACCTTACTAATCTGGCACAAGGGGCGTAGGCGTCCCGGGGTTCCCCGCGCCGCAGGCGCCATGTGCAGAGCGCCCGTCGGGCGCAGCCCGCGCCGTCGCCGTCCCGTGGAACGATCAGTGACCGATTCCACACCACTTGTTGCGATTTACACCATCGCTGGGTAATGATGACGACACAGCCAATGAGGACAGCGGACCACAAGGCCAGGGCAGAACGTCCGGACGGAAGGGTCACAGTGAACCGTGCTGTGCCGCCTCGAGCCACGTTCCGCGAGGTGTTCGCGGTGCGCGAGTTCCGGGTCCTGTGGTCCTCCGTGGTCCTGTCCACCGCGGGCGACCGGCTCGCCCTGGTCGCCCTCACCCTGCTGGTCTACGACCGCACCGGTTCGCCGCTGCTCGCCGCGGCCGCCTACGCCGTGGGGTACGTGCCCTGGGTGATCGGCGGTCTGTTCATGGCCGAACTGGCCGACCGGCGCCCGCGGCGCTCGGTGATGGTGGTCTGCGACGTGGCCCGGGCCGTGCTGGTCGGCGCCATGGTGATTCCGCACGTGCCGATCGGCGCCCTGGTCGCGCTGTTGTTCGCCGCCACGATGTTCGCGCCCCCGTTCGAGTCGGCCAAGGCCTCCATCACGCCCGACATCCTGCAGGGCGAGCGCTACGTCCTGGGCACGGCCGTGCTGCAGACGACCCTGCTGCTCGGCCAGGTGGCCGGCGCGGTCGGCGGGGGAGTGGCGGTCGCCTTCCTCGGCGTCCGGCCCTCGCTGGCCATCGACGCCGTCACGTTCGTGGTCTCCGCGCTGCTCGTCGGCCTGGGCATCCGGAAGCGTCCGGCCGCGGCCCGGCGGGACCTGGATCAGCCGTCGGCGCTGGCCCGGATGGCGGTCGGGTTCAAGCTGATCTTCGGCGATCCGGCGCTGCGCACCCTGCTGCTGTTCGGCTGGCTGGTGGCCTTCTACACGATCCCTGAGGGCATCGCCGCCCCGTATGCGCACAAGCTGGGCGGAGGGCCGATCGCCACGGGTCTGGTGCTGGCCTCCACGGTGCTCAGCACGACGATTGCCGTCCCGCTGTTCACCAGGTTCGTCCGGCCGCGCCAGCGGATCAACCTGATGGGCCCGCTGGCGATCTTGACCTGCGGCTCGCTGGTCCTGACCGGCCTCCGCCCCAATCTCACCATCTCGCTTGTGGTCTTCTCATTGTCGGCCGCGTTCGGTGTCTACCAGGTGGCGGCCAACACCGCGTTCGTGGTCAGGGTGCCGAACGAACGTCGGGCTCAGGCCTTCGGCATCGCCAACATGGGCGTGATCGTCGGCCAGGGGGCCGCTTTCGTGGCGGCCGGCGCCGTTGCTGAGGTGGTATCCCCGGCGACGGTCATCGCTGTGGGTGGTGCACTCGGTGCGGTCATTGCGGTGGTGCTGACGCTCCGGTGGCGGCACGTCTCGCCGCCTGGCGGTCGTCATGCGGCCGGACGGCGTCCCGGGCACGCCGCGGCCACGAGTTCAGTGCCGCTCCGTGAAGCCAACTAGAAGCGGCTGCGGGCTAGGACTCAAGTCCACGTGTCGCGCATTGCGGTTCCCCTTCCGGGTCGAGATCGCGACGTCGGCTACGGCTGCTCACGTCCACGCCAAACGCATGGTGGCCCTCCCTCCGGCTGCGTCAGGACACCTCCGAAAGCCCTCCGGCGGGCGGTACGCCGGGTAATCGGGGCATGTCAATCACCATTTAGCGCCTGTTTATGACGCGATGTCGGAGAATCGGACGCAATAGTGCATAAGATGGCCCAGGTGAGTTAAGGTAGCTATACGGAGCTAGTCCTTTACGGTGAGCTGCCGACTAGACAGGACTCTGTCGCGTCCCATCAGGAACGGTGGAGTATGGATGCCTCGTCCGTCACGCGTCGCGTGCTGACGCGCGCGGACTTCCGAGGCTGGGCCTGGTGGCAACTTCCCTGGTTGCTGCGCTGTTACGTGGGCGTGGTGCCGGTCGTGGCGGCCGCGCTCACCGCCCTGGCCGCCGCCCAGACCACCTGGCACGCCGCGGACTGGTGGAAGTTCGCGCTGCTGCTCGGGTGCGGCCTGATCTCGGTCGCGGCCACGCCGCGGGTCGTCTACCGGCACGGCGGGATCACCCGGGACTTCATCACGGTGTGGGTCCTGCCCATCGCGATCTTGCTGCCGCCCTTCTACGCCATGGTCACGCCGATCCCGATCTACGTGCTCACCCAGTTCTGGGTGTTCCGGGGCGTGGTCTACCGGCGGGTGTTCACGGTCGGCGCGATCGCGCTGGCCTTCGGCGGGGTGTCGTACCTGTTCCGCGCGTTCCCCGCGTCGTTCGCCGGCCCGGCGATCGGCACCGGCATCCACGCCCTGACCTGGGCCGTGGCGGTCGCGATCTGCGAGCAGGTCGGCCGCCGCGGCAACCAGCTGCTGATCGCGGGCGGGATCAAGCTGACCGACCCGTCGGTACGGTTCGCCGAGCAGGAACTGAACCGCGAGGCGCTGGTGGCCGACTTCGCCGAGTTCGACCTCAGCATCCTGATCACCCTGGTGGTCGCGGTCAGCCCGGTGCTGTCCATCTTCGCGGTCCCCACCGTGCTGCTTGTCCGGCGCTTCATGATGCACGGCCAGTTGCTGGCCCAGTCCCGGATCGACACCAAGACCGGGCTGCTCAACGCGTCCACCTGGGAGCGGGAGGCCACCACCGAGATCGCCCGGGCCGTCCGGACCGGTATCCCGCTGGCCCTCGCGCTCATCGACATCGACCACTTCAAGCTGGTCAACGACACCCACGGCCACCTGGTCGGCGACAAGGCGCTGCGAGCGGTCACCGACGCCCTGCAGACCCAGCTGCGGGCCTACGACGTGGCCGGGCGGTTCGGCGGCGAGGAGTTCGCCATCCTGCTGCCGCACACCAACGAGATGAACGCGCTGAGCGTCGCCGAACGCCTCCGGATGCACATCGCGGGCCTGGCCATCCCGGTCAACGACGCCGACCCGGCCGGGGCTTACGTCAGCGTCACGATCTCGGTCGGGGTGGCCGCCCTGGACAGCGAGAACCGCGAGCTGACCGACCTGCTCACCGCCGCCGACGCCGCCCTCTACCACGCCAAGGAAACGGGCCGCAACAAGACCCACATGGTGACCGCGAGCGCGCCGGCCTCCTAGGCCCAATCGATCCGTCCCTACGTCCGCTCCCCACGCCTCCCCCGCGTCCATCCCGGCTTCCCGCCGCTCCTGCGTCCGTGCCTCCGTTTCCCGCATCTCCCCGTGCCCCGGCCGCTATTATTGGTCGCCGAGCCATCCAATTCACAGTTTCTTGCCCGTTTTCGGGCAAGAAACTTGCAAAACTGGCTCTCGATGCGTAGAAATTGTGCATGCCTGACCCGTTCCCGCAGGACCTCGCGGGCTACCTGGCCGCCTCCACCGGTCTGCCGCCGTCCACCGCGGTGCGGGTCATCGCGGACGTCACCGCGTACTTCAGCGAGACGGTCGAGGAGTTCGTCCGCAGGCGGCATACCGAGCTGCAGCGAGGTCAGCGCAAGAACGACGAGATCTGGCCGCTGATCGCGGCCGAGCTCAGCCAGCGCCGGTTCGCCGCGTCCGGCCTGTCGGAGCGGCAGCTGCGGCGCCTGGTCTACGGATAGCCCACCAACCGAACAGGAGCGCTTGCGTGTGCGGAATCGTCGGCTACATCGGCCGCAGAGATGCCATCCCGGTCCTGCTTGAGGGCCTGCGCAGCCTGGAATACCGGGGCTACGACTCGGCCGGCCTGGCCGTCATCTACCGGAACAAGCTGCAGATCACCAAGACCGCGGGCCGCGTCCAGGACCTCAGGGACCGGGTCGAGGACCGAACCAAGGCGACCATCGGCATCGGCCACACCCGGTGGGCCACGCACGGCGAGCCGACAGATGTCAACGCGCACCCGCACACCGACGCCGCCGGCCGTATCGCGGTCGTGCACAACGGCATCATCGAGAACGCCGAGCCGCTCCGGGCCGCTCTGGTCAGCCGTGGCGTGACGCTGGCCAGCGACACCGACACCGAGGCGCTCGCGCACATGATCGCCGCCGAGCTCACCGGCGAGGTCAGCCTGGAGGACGCGGTCCGCCGGGTGCTGCGCCACGTGGACGGCACCTACGGCCTGGTCGTGCTGGACACCCAGAACCCGGGCGAGCTCGTGGTGGCACGCAACGGCAGCCCCATCGTGCTCGGCATCGGCGCGTCGGAGATGTTCGTGGCCTCCGACGTGGCGGCCCTGGTCCGCTACACCAAGCAGGTGGTCTACCTCGACGACGCCGAGGTGGCCACCGTGCACGCCACCGACTACCGCGTCGTCTCCCTCGACGAGGGCGGCCGCCGCACCGCCGACGGCAAGGTGCCCACCACCGTCGAGGCCGACGCCGACGACTACGAGCTCGGCGCGTACGAGGACTTCATGCGCAAGGAAATCCACGAGCAGCCCGAGGCGCTGCGCCGCGCGCTGCGCGGCCGGCTGGACGACCGGTTCGCCACCGCCAAGCTGGGCGGGATCAACCTGGACGCGCGCCAGCTCCGGTCGATCAGGCAGGTCAAGTTCCTGGGCTGCGGCTCGGCCTACTACGCGGGCCAGATGGGCGCGGTCCTGGTCGAGGAGCTGGCCCGGATCCCGTCCGATGCCGAGCCGGCCTCGGAGTTCCGGTACCGCAACCCGGTCGTGGACCCGGACACGCTGTACGTGGCGGTGAGCCAGTCCGGCGAGACCCTGGACACCCTGATGGCGGTGCAGGAACTACGCCGCAAG